>ENA-OPSD01001100-OPSD01001100.1-human-gut-metagenome-genome-assembly--contig:-NODE-1100-length-22504-cov-3.227048_pt1 | contig 22504 bp, 16 predicted proteins | sample MGYA00241453_ERZ501898 | MGnify/ENA primary metagenome ERZ501898 (study PRJEB25962, sample SAMEA2042226) | human gut metagenome | biome: human gut; feature: human-associated habitat; material: faeces... | reverse complement strand
CGATCACCAAAGGATCGACCACGACACTCTCGGCAGGGGGGGCAATCTGAACCAGACACAGGCGCGGATGAAACGTGCGCTCGCGCAAAAACTCGGTATCGACGGCAATCGCGTCGAACTCACGAGCGCGCTGACAAAAGTCGAGTAGAGCCTGATGTGTGGAAATGTACATATCAACCCATCGAATAAGGTTAGGCCCGAAAAACACGGGTAGGATATCGGCATTGCCCTACAACTATACTCGGTTAGTCACAGAACGGGAACGTAAGTATGCGCTGCCTTATCATCCACAACCCGGCATCGGGTCCCAGCTCCGATGAAATCTACGCATTCACGCACGCTCTTGCACAGGGCGGCGACGAGGTCGTAATGCGCTTTATCGGCGATGGCATGGAGCCCGAGGACGCGGTAGCGGACGTTCGTGAGTTCGACCGCGTAGTCGTTTCGGGCGGCGACGGCACCGTCTCCAACGTGCTCGACCAGATGCGCGGGTGCGGTGTCCCTACGCTCATCTTCCCCTCCGGCACAGCCTGCCTGTTCTTTAACAACATCGGTAATGCCCCCGAGGCGGCGGCGCTTGCCAAGGCTTGCCGCGCCGGCCGCACGGTCAAGGTGGACATGGGTGAGCTCTTTTGGATCGACGAGAACGGTAACGAGAAGCGCCACGGCTTTATCATCATCGCCGGCTCGGGCTTCGACGCCGAGATCATGATGAAGGCCGCCCCCACCAAAAACGACATTGGCGAGATCGCCTACTTCCTCTCCGCGCTCGCCACGCCCAACCCCACGGTGGCGCACTTTACCATTGAACACGACGGCATGGTCGAGGAGCTCGACGGCATCTGCTGCATGGCGGGCAATACCTCAGTCATCCAAAACGACATCAACCTGTTCCCCAACTGCCGCATGAACGACGGCATGGTCGACATCGTCGTTATTGAACCCGTGCGCACGGTGCAGCTGCTCCCCACGGTGATCACCGCCGCGCTCGACCCCGCCGGCAAGGTGCTCGGCCGCCCGCAGTTTAAGATTATCCAGACCAAGGAAGCCAAGATTACCTGCACGCCGTCGCTGGGCATGCAGTTCGATGGCGAGATCATCTCCAGCAACTCCGGTGTCTTTGGCGCCCGCGCGCTTCCGCAATGCCTCGACCTCATCGTCGACGAATTCTCTCCACTCGGAAAATAGGAGGACCCCGTGAACGACAACCCTATCATTGGCTTTATCGTCATCGTTCTGGCCATGCTCGTGGGCTACGCGATTAACGTAATCCACCGCCGGAAGAAGTAATTCCACATTGGTATGATATTCATCCAGTCACCGAGGAGAAGTCCAAGGGCAACAACATGGCCGCCATGGGTGTTGGCGCCATCATCATCGGTGTCTGTGGCTTCGTGATCTATCGTCGCAAGAAGGCCTAAGAACCCCACACCTTAAGGCGCAGGCGGGATGGCCAAGGTCGCCCGCCCGCTCAGCCCGCCCCTTCGACCGGCGGGAAACGTCGCTGAAATCTTTCAAAAAAGATTCCCCGCAAACACTTTGCTGTGCTATAGTGCAGCGCAACAGCAACTGGGCGCGACCGCGCCATGGCATCACGAAAGGAGCCACCAAGATGAAGAACGCGATGAAGTCCCTCAACAACTGGTGGTGGCGTGATGCGAATACGATCGGTCGACAGTGAGTCCCTCACGCCTGTTTTTGCGCTCTAGGTGATTGAAAGGCCTCCGGTTTCGACCGGGGGCCTTTTTCTATCTCGAGCCCGATCGCATTCGCATCACGCGCCTCCGCTTTTCCCTTGCACTCCCCTTCCGAAAGGATTTTCAACATGTCTCAGAACACCACCGCCCAGCCCCGCACCGTCCAGACCACTGACCGCGGCAAACTCGACCTCAAGGCACTCACTCTCTATGCCATCCTCCTCGCCGCCGGTTTCGTCCTCAACATGACCGTCTCCAAGTTCTTTAGCGGCCTCACCGGAGGCTTCCTCTCGCCCGAGTTCATCATCGCGGCTTTCTGCCTCGAGATTCTCATCGTCAAGCCCAACATCGGCCAATCCGCGATTATCGGCCTCCTCGCCGGCGTGGTAATCCAAATCACCGCCTCCGTCAAGGGCCCCGACCTGATCGCCGAGCCCGTCGCCGCCATGGTCATGGCTCTGCTCGTCTCCGTGCTCGCCGACTCCAAGGTCAAGGGCCTGCTCCCGCTCGTCAGCACCTTTGTTGTCACCTTCATCTCCGGCATGATCTACGCGGCGATCTTCTCCTTTGGCGTCATGAACAACCCGGCTTTCATGGGCGTCATGGCTCCTGTCGTCGTCGCCACCGGTGTTGCCAACGCCATCATCGTGACCGCCCTCTACATCCCCATTAAGAAGGCCCTCAAGCTTAACGACTAAGTAGCTGACAGGCCACACGCAGACACCTCTACAACAACTCCGCTCATAACACTCTAGAACCCAACGACGCTCCATCCTTGCGCCGCCCATCAGCTATGCCGACGCAACCCCCATTGAGAGAGGGAACTCCCATGTCTCAGAACAATGCCCGCACCGTTACCGCCGCTGTCAACTCCGTTGGAATCCTCGACATCAAGTCGCTCGTCCTGCTCGCCATCCTGCTCGCCGCCGGCTTCATCCTCAACTTGACCCTCGGCAACGCACTTGCCATCGTGGGCATCAAGCCGCAGTTCATCATCGCCGCCTACGCACTCGCCATTCTTCTGATCGACGCAAACTACCTCCAGGCAATCATCTTCGCGGTTATCTCCGCCTGCGTCATCCAGCTCACCACATCAATCCCCGGCCTCAACTTTGCCACCGAGACCGTCGCCGCGCTCGCCATGGTCGCGCTCGTTAAGTCAGGCATCGGCGGCAAGAACTTCAACCCGCTCGTTGCCACGTTTGTCGCCACGTTAATCTCGGGCGCACTCTTCGCCGTGCTCGGCACGGTAATCATGGGCGGCGCCATCGCCTCCACCGCGGTCAAGATTCCACTGGTCCTAGGCACCGCCGTCTTCAACGCCATCTTGGTCCAGGCCCTCAGCGTTCCGCTCAAGAAGGTCTTCTCCAAGTAGTAATACTTGCTACCATGTAGACCGCCGGTCGTTTTGCGGCCGGTGCTCTTTTACGATAGAAAGGCCCCCATGAGCTCCAGCAATACCATCATCAAGCTCGATGACGTCTCATTTTCCTATGGGCACGAGGCGCAGAATGCCCTCGATCACGTCTCACTCGCCATCGAAAAGGGTGAGTTTGTGGGCGTCATCGGCCCCTCAGGCGCCGGCAAATCGACGCTTGCCGCCGTTATGAGCGGAGCCATCCCCCACCATTACACCGGCCAGCTCTTTGGAGCCACGCTCGTCGATGACCGCGACACCTGCGAGATCACCCTCACGGATATCTCGCGCGTGGTGGGAAGCGTGCTGCAGGACATCGACGCCCAGATGGTTGCGCCCATCGTTGAAGACGAGATGCTCTTTGGCCTCGAGAACTTTGGCATACCGCACGATCTAATCGAGGAGCGCATCAGCCAGACGCTGACGACCGTCGGCATTAGCGACCTGCGCCACCGCGAGATTGCCACGCTTTCGGGCGGGCAGAAGCAGAAAGTCGCAATCGCCGCGATCATCGCCATGGCGCCCAACGTGCTCGTGCTCGACGAGCCCACGGCAGCGCTCGACCCGGCAAGCTCCACGCTCGTTTTTGACACGCTGCGCCAGATCAACCGCGAACACGGCATCACCGTGGTTGTTATCGAGCAGAAGGTCGCGCTGTTGTCGAAATACTGCAGCCGCGTCCTCGTCATGGCAGACGGCAAGCTCGCGTTTGACGGCGAACCCCACCAGGTCTTTGCCCACGCAAGCGAGCTGCGCCAGATGGGCGTCGACAGTCCCCGCGTCGCGCGCATCGCGAACAGCCTGGCAGAAGTGGGTCTGTTGCCGAGCGATCAGGCGCCCTGCCTCAATGTTTCCGAAGCGCACCAGCTTATCTCGTCCTTACTTGCGGATGCAACGAGCAAGGACGCGCCCGCCGATGTGCCCGAGACCTCTCCCCATATCCCGGCGGTCCCCCGCGGCGTCAATCAGGAGCCAGTAGTCGAACTCACCGATGTGACCTTTGCCTACCCCCATGGCGGTGCCTCGGTCAGCAACCTCAACATGTGCGTCTTTCCCGGCGAGCTCGTAGGCATCATCGGCCAGAACGGTGCTGGCAAGACCACGCTCACCAAGCTGTTGAACGGCCTTCTGCATCCAGCGTCGGGATCCGTGCGTATGGCGGGGATGAACACCGCCGACGTCCCCACCAGCGCGATCGCTGCAAAATGCGCGACGCTGTTCCAGAACCCCGACCGCCAGCTCTGCCGCGACACCGTACTCGACGAGGTTGCCTTTGGTCTTGAACTGCACGGTGTCGGCACCGACGAGGCCCGCCAGCGTGCACGGGTGGCGGCGGAGCGCTTTGGGCTCCCCTTGGACGAATCGCCGTTCTCGCTTTCGCGCGGACAGCGACAGATGGTCGCCCTAGCGTCCGTGGTTGTGCTCGACCCACAGGTGGTTCTGCTCGATGAGCCCACGAGCGGCCTCGATTACCGCGAGTGCATGACCGTGATGGAGACGGTGAGCGAGATGGCCGAGCGCGGCTGCGCCGTGATCATGGTGTGCCACGACATGGAGGTCGTCTCGGACTTTGCCCAGCGCCTGGTAGTCATGGCAGACGGACGCATCCTCGAGCGCGGCGACGCGAACCGGATCTTCGCCGACGATGCCCTCATGCGCGCCGCCTACGTGGAGCCACCGCAGGTTGTGGCCCTGTCCAAAGAACTCGCGCGCGACGTTTCGCCCCGATTCGCCGGAATCAGTCAGGTCTCCGATCTGGTCGACCTGGTAAAGGAGATGCTCAAGCATGACTAACGTGATCGACTACGTGCCCGGAGACTCACTGCTGCACCGGCTGAACCCCGTGACCAAGCTAGCCCTGGCCGCGGCTATTATCTTGGCGACCTTCCTCGGCGACACTTATGTGCTCCTGATCGCCCTGCTTGTGCTGACTTTTATCTTGGGCATCTACGCCAAATCGACCGCAGGCCTAGTCTCGCTCGTCAAGCTCATGGTGCCGCTCTCACTAATCATGCTGGTCCTGCAGACCGCCTTTATCCGCACCGGGGCCCCCATCTTTGCCTGGATTACCACAGATGGTCTTATCACCGGCACCAAGGCGGCGCTTCGCCTGCTCGGCGTGGCGCTGCCGCTCATCCTCATGCTCACCATCACGCAGCTCGGCGATCTCGCTAACGCTTGCGTGGAGGTGCTGCACGTGCCGTACCGCTATGCGTTCACGTTTACCACGGCACTGCGCTTTGTACCGGTCTTTAGCCAGGAGATGAACGCCATCATGGAGGCGCAGACCGCGCGCGGCGTTGAATACGACACCAAGAACCCCCTCAAGAAGATCCAGCTCATGCTACCGCTCTGCGTGCCGCTGCTGGTGAGCTCCGTGGGCAAGACCGATGCCACTGCCCTGGCGGCCGAGCAACGTGGCTTTTATCTGCGTACGCGCGCGAGCTCGTACAAGCGCTATCCCATTAAGGGCATGGACATTGCCATACTTATTGCCAGCATTGCCCTCATCGTCCTCGGATTCTTGTTCTAACCTGCCAAAAAGGGACAGGTTTATTTTGGTCGGTTTTATATGGACAAATGTCAGTCTCGTCCTTTAAGCTCCAGCACCAAGCAGCAACCGCAAAATGCAAAAGGCCCCGGCTCGCACAAACGAGCCGAGGCCTTTACTGTTTTCCCAGATAAAACCTACCAAAATAAACCTGTCCCTTTTTGGCAGGTCGAGGGCTACAGACGGTAGGGGGCGCCGCTGCGGATGATGGACTCGCGCACCAAAACGTCCATGGCGTCGAGGGTGATCTCGGGCATCTCGCGATACTTTTGCAGCACCGAAAGCTCCGTGCAGGCCAGAATGACGCGGTCGCAGCCGCTGCGGGCAAACTCCCACATCACTCGGTCAAACTTATCCATATCTGGCTCGCGTCCTGCCTTCACGTCATCGTAAATAAGCGACATCACATCGGCCTGGCGCTTCTCGCTGGGATAGACGACTTCGACGCCCGCCGCCTCGCACTCGCGACCGTAGACGCCGGCACCCACGGTGCCATCGGTACCCATGATGCCGATCTTGCGCACCGGCTCGGCCGGCATGCTCAAGTTGGGGTCGAACTCACACTCCCCCATCACCACGCCGGCAAGCGCATAGCGCACCGACTCGCGCGGCATATGGATGATGGGGACCGAGGTAAACGACTGAATCTGATCGTAGAAGTAGTGCGACGTGTTGCAGGGAATGGCAATGTGCGCGCAGCCCAGCGTCTCGAGCGCCTGCGCACATTCCTTCATGGTCGCCAGCAACTCGGTGTGGTCGCCGGTCTTAATGGCCAGCGTGCGGTCGGGCATGGTCGACTTAGAGAGCACCACCATGTCGATATGTTCCTGATCGCGGGCGGCCGCCGTGTGACGCACCACCTGGTCGTAGTAATACGACGTGGCCTCGGCGCCCATACCGCCGATAACTCCCAGCTTTTCCATCGCCGCCTCCTTGGTGACGCTCGCACCATTGCGCGTATCATACCCGCGCCCGTCCGATACAAACCGGGCGGGCGCGACGTTCATCCTATTTGTAATACGTCTTAAACAGCTTAAAGTGACGCAGCTTGGTGTGCCACATGCGCAGCCAGCGGTTAAAGACAAAGTCGCCCTTCATAAACGAGGGGTCGGCGGCCTTACCCTCCTTGACCAGGCGATGCGCCTTAGCGCGCAGCTCGGGATCCTTGACGTATTTATCGACCACGCCCATGGGGACAACCATCCACAGTGCCTCGTTCTGCGCCGTCACAAACTCGGGCTCAAACGGGCGGTTGTACACATACTCGTCCACTACGTACTTGGCAACGTTAAAGCCACTGTTGGTGACGTAGTAGTTACTGCGGCCCTGGCGAGTGTTGAAGTCGAAGAACTTAAACGAACCGTCGCGCTCGTCGTATTTGACGTCAAAGTTGGAGAAGCCCGTAAACTTGAGGTCCTCGAGCAACTTGCGCACGCCGCCCATGAGCTCGTCATTGGGCTCGGTGATGATGCAGGCGTGGTTGCCAACGCCGTGAGGCTGGTGCTCCTCGAGCAGCACGTGGCCCAGGCACATCATGCGCACCTTGCCGTTGCGGTCGGAATAGCTGGTAAGCACGCGCATGTACTCGTCGTTGCCGGGCACGCGATCCTGCAGGATCAGATCATCGGTGTAGCCACTCGCGTATACATCGCGAATGACCTGCTCCAGCTCGGCGCGATCGGCGATCTCGTAGGCCTTCTTCTGGCCCTCGAACTCGTGCTCCCACCACATGATACCGTCGGAAGGCTTCAGGATCATTGGGAAAGGAAAATCAATCTGGTCGAGCACCTCGGCAGGAGCCTCGCCCTGGGCGTTGAGCATGGCCATGGTAAAGGTAAACGTATGCGGATAGGGAACACCGTGCTTCTCGCACAGCTCGTAGAAGATTTCCTTCTTCTGGCACTGTTCGAGCATGCTGTAGGGCGCATAGGGCGCGATGACGTTTGAGGCAAGCTCACCGGCATCCTGAGCCTGTGCGGCAAGCGCGACATAGTTGTCGCCGCAGCCCATGAGAATAATCTTCTTATCGGGATTGGCCTGCGCGACACCGTTAATGGTCTCGATCATGACCGGCATGGTGTCGATATCCACATTGGGCGTGTAGTCGATAATCTGGCTGCGGTACGCAGGACCGGTCTGGTACTTGCCAAAGACCAGGCTCTTGACCTGATACTCTTCGTAAAAGGCGCGCGCCACCGAATAGGCGTTGATGTCGCCACCGAGCAGCACGGGGATAAACTCGCGCTCTGTAAACTGCAATGCCATGGAAACTTCCTATCTAGAACTGCCCACGACGGGCGGTCTTTATGCAACCCGTTTATTTTAGCGTGCCGGACCGTTTCCTCCTAAAGCTCCACTGTATCTATGACAATCAACGCAATTATCCAGCATGAAGGCCGCACTCACCGCCGTATGACAAGCGGCAATGAACCCACCGTTGTTGTAGGGTTCAGCATATTGATACCCCCGAGTGAAAGGCGCACGCGTGATCCAGGACCTTCCAACCGATAACCCCATCCTCGATGCCGCAAAACGCGAGTTGGCGCCGCGCGCGCAAGCGACTGATCCTCTGCGCACCGCAAACGACGCTCACGACGGTGCCGCCTACATCACCTCCATCGATACATCGGCGCACAAAGGCACGCGCAAGACGCCCGTCGCCGGCGGACACGATACCGCCATCGAGCAGTTTGGCCTCGTCTCCGATGCCCACGCCGGGGACAACATCAGGGTAATCAAACTCGGCGACGGCACCTGTTCGTTCACCCCCCCCCGCCCAGGCGCTCAACGAAGTAGGGCAAGCTCGCCGCAATGGGACCTTATAGCCACAAACCCCAACGTTGAGATAGCCTTCACAGTCCAAAGCCCGTCCCAAACAGGCCCCCGTAACGTTAAAGTTGAACTCTATGGTTTCTCAACAATTCGATATAACTGCAGGTCAAAGCCAAAGTCTCAAGTTCAACTTGACCCTTTAAAACCTTTAAGGTTCAAGTTGAGGTCGAAAGCAGTAGTAGAATACCTGAGGAACAATAACCTACGATTGATTGCAGAGGGACTGGATGCAGCATTCGAATCATCGCACCGCAGCGCTCATCGCGTCGAAGCCGGCTCGTATCATCACGAGCGCCGCGCTCGCCGTTGCGTTGACGGCCACGCCGATGCTCTCCCCCGTCGCGGCGTATGCCGCCTCGCAGGCAACGCAGGATCAGCTTGCCGCCGCCCAGCAGAAGATCGAAGCCGCCACGAGCGCCTACAACGATGCCCGTACCAAGCTCGGCGATCTGCAGAAGCAGATTGACGCCAACGAGGCAAGTATCGAAAAGATCGAGGCGAAGCTTCCCGATCAGCAGGAAAAGGCATGCACCGCCATGCGCGATCTGTACAAGTACCAGAAGGGCACCAACCCCATCGTGAGCTTCCTGGTCAACGCACAGAGCCTGGGTGAGTTCATCACGACCTGCAAATACACCAACCAGATCACAAGCTCGAGCGTCGACGAGATCGAAGAGCTCAATAACATGCAAACCGAACTCGAGCAGAACAAGGCCGAGCTCCAGCAGGCCAAGTCTCAGCTTGAGGCAGAGCAGAAAAACGCCGAGGATGCGCTGGCGCAGGCCCAGCAGCTCCGCAGCGAGGCACAGGCAAAAGCCGAGCAGGAAAATGCCGCCGAGCTTGCCAAGCTTGAGGCCGATAAGGCCGCTGCCGCCGAGAAGCTCTCGGGCGAGGGCGTGAGCGGCAGCAATTCCAGCAGCCAGGCCACCAACGCCAACACCACCATCGACACCACGGTGAACAACGCCAACACCGGTAGTTCCGATTACGATTCGTTCATTAATGAGTGGACGAGCCGCATCGACAATTACCTCGCCGGCTCCCCTATGGCAGGCCAGGGCTATAACTTTGCCGTCGCCGCTTGGAATACCGGCGTCGACCCCCGTTGGTCCCCCGCCATCGCCTGCATCGAGAGCACCAAGGGTGCTTATTGCGCCAATTCTTACAACGCCTGGGGCTGGAGTGCACGTGGTGGCGGTTGGCGCAGCTTTGGCAGCTGGAGCGAGGGCATCTTCGCTCACGTTGCCTATCTGGGCGCCAACTACGGCTCCACCCTTACCCCGGCTGCGGCCAAAAAGTACTGCCCACCCACGTGGCAGGACTGGTACAACAAAGTCGCCGCTCAGATGAACCGCATCTAAGTGCAACTGCAAAGGGCCCCAATGGGGCCCTTTTCTTTTAGGTAGAGGAGGTATCGACGACGCCGGTCGCATTGGCAACCGCGACTATGACGATCATGCATAGGAGCAGCACACCCAATGCCTTGAGCCAGAGTTTCGCGAGTTTCTTGCCGCGATAGCTGTCGAGCAGTGCGAATCGCCGACGTAGACGGCGCTTATCGAGCACCGCAAAATGCGTAAGCGCCATAAGGCCATCGACAAAGAAAAAATACTCGATTATGAGAAGCCACGTCGGGTAGCTTTGGTTTGCTCCCGTGGGTTGAAAGACGGCAAAGTGACTTCCGGCAAAGAACACAAGCAGCGAGAAGCAGACGAGCGTATTCCAAATGCGCCCCAGGGACTCCGGAACGCGAGAGAGCAGACCGCATGCAGCGGAGGTGGCAGGCCTAGGAAGCCTTGCGGGGTTCTGGAGCCCTTGGGGCGTCAACAACGTCTCCGAGGCCGGAGTACGGACAGGCGCAGGCGCAGGAGGCCGCACGGGGCGACTCAGATCGTATGCCGCGCGCGTCGCCCGTCCCAACGCTTCCGCACTTGCAAAGCGCTTGGCCGGATCGAGCGCCATCGCCATGCAAACGACATCGGCAAGTGGAGTGGGAATGCCGCGCACCTCGCATTGCTCGCGCATGTCGAGCCCTGGTTTAGGGTCGACTCCCGTCAAACAAAAGAACAGCAGGGCACCGAGCGCGTAGACGTCGCTTCGCACGCTCGTCTGTCCAAACCCATACTGCTCGGGAGGCGCATAGGGCCGCGTCCCAAACTTGACAGTATCGGCATCGGCGCCATCGCGCCACACGCGCGCGATCCCCAAGTCGATAATCACCAGCGATGAAAACGTCAGGCCGTCATCAGGCGTATAGTTGGCACCTGTCACGATGATATTCGACGGCTTGAGGTCGCGATGGATCACCGGCGCCGAAGCCTCCCCCGCCATTGCAAAACCGGCATGGAGCTCGCCCACGGCGTCGCAAAGGACAGGATACAATTCACGCGCATAATCGGGAGCGGCTCCCAGACGGTCCACCAGTGCCCCGAGCGTCTCCCCTTCGATGTATTCCATAACCACGTTGAGCTCGTCGCCCGCACGACGACAATCGACGATTCTGGGCAGGTGCTCAAAACGCCTGCCTGCCCGCTGAGCGGCAAACAGACGCTCGTATGCCCCGCCGATTTGAGCCGAAGCATCGATACGTTTACGGACAAAGGGACCGAGCGAACCACCGCCGGTTCCTTCAAAGTACACGAGCTCGGTTGTTTCAACAGACGAGCGCTTAAGTACACGCTCCACGCGATAGCTGTCGTCGCGATCGAGCGACGCCAGGTGCTCGGCAAGCGCTGCGGTCAGCTCGTCATTGGAATATGTTGGGGCCTGAGTATCCATAGCCTCCATCATAGCGCAGGGCGCAGACACCCCATGGCATCCGCGCCCCGTTCGTTTGCATCGTTGTTCGACAGCTCCGCCGGCTCAGATATCAGCGGCTAATTCACCGTCTCCTCGCCAAAGCGATACAGCTCCTCGTTGACCTTTTGGAGGCTGCACCCGCGATCGATGCAAAAGATGATAATCGCATCGCGGCGGTCCTTGCAGTTAAGGACGCTTACCCCGGCAGCCGTCAGTGCACGGTTGGTCTCTTTGAGCGTCAGCGCCATCGCAAAGGCAATCTGCAGCACCTTATTGCGACTCGGATGACGCGCTCCGGTAAAGATCTGATAGCCAAAGGTCTCATTGAGATCGGCCATACGAACCACGCGCGAGCGCTCCAAGCCCTTTTCCTGCAGTAGCTGCTTCAGGTAATCCGAAAGCGACGGGGCGGCAAAGTCGTGCTCCCTGATATAGCCATCGATGTTCGGCACATCGAGAAGCTCGTTGAGCAACTCCTCGGTCAGCTTTTTATCGGGCATACGACTTCACCTCCCATCCGGCGCAACGGTAGCGACATGTTAGGCCAGCACCCAGCTTGCAGTGGCAGACTTATCAAACATGTTGGCAAAATACAGTGCCTTCTTGATATCGCCATCAAAGTAGATATTGCCCGCCACGGAGCCACCGGCGGAAAGGGTGCCAGACTGCAGCTCATCGGAGCCCTCGCTGTAGTAACCCTGATTCTGTTGGGCGCCGTTGGCGTCCTCGCCCTTCCAGTCGTAGATATTGTAATCTGCGCCCTCATCGCCATTGTTGACGTACGTGACGTGAATGCCCGTCATGGTCGAACCGTCATAATTTGTAAGGCCGGGCTGGACGGAATCGACAACGACGGAAAGACCGGCAGCCGTGGTCACCGTCGTGCCAACCGCCAGGTCAGTCGTAGGCTGCTCTTCCTTCTTCGCCTCTTCCTTCTTGTCGCCATCGCCAGCGTCCTCGGTGACGGTCGCCTTATCGCTACCACAACCGGCAAGAAGACCGGCAGTCCCCAAGGCGACGGTGGCGAATGCGCCAAGTGCAGCGCGACGGCTCAGCAGCACTTCGTTTTCGAGCTTTTTCATTATGCATCCTTCCTACGATCCGGCTACCGCGCCGGTACACAGCACATCGTAGGAAGGATTAAACATGAATTCATTAGCTGAGAGCTAAGGTTGCGGTAAACGGCCAATGCTCACAGCAATAACCGGGAGCAGCAGCAAGCCGCACCCGCACCCACCAGGACTATATATGGCAGACTGTCCGCGTCGTTCCATCGTCACTCCAAGCCAAGCAATCGTTTGTAGACATCGAGGCCTTTGAGCAGAATTTCCTCGTCAAAGAGCATGGTATCGGTATGCAGAGCGCTCGTGGCATAGGCGGGACAGCCATCCGGATCACTCGGGTTTTCTTGCGCCTCTGGCACGCCCGTGCCCAGCAAGAAGAACACGCCCGGCAGATGGCGCTGATAGAACGCAAAGTCCTCGGCAATTAACAGCGGCTCCTCCACAAGCTGCAGGCCGGGCAAGGCAGGCGCGACGCTGGCAAACAACTCGGGGTCGTTGTCGACCGGCGGATAGCCCTCGGCAAAGTCGAGATCGTACGTGCAGCCCGTTGCGCCGCATGCCTCATCAAGCACGCGGCGCACGCCCTCGCGCGCCCGGTCGAACATGCCGTCCGTAAACACACGCAGGCTTCCGGCCACATGGGCCTCCCCCGCCACCGCGTTGCAAACCGTACCGGCCTGCAGCAGACCAAACTTGCCGATGCAGGGCTCGTCAGTGCCCAGCTCGTCCATCAGCTCGCGCTCGGCAACCAAAAACTTCGCTGCCGCCAACGCGGCATCGTGCGACTCCTCGACCGGCACGCCATAGGTCTTAGCAATATGGATGCTCGTACCGTGAATATAGATATGCGTCTCGCTCGAACGCGCCAACAGCGGACCGGAACAGCTCGCCAACGTGCCGGCAGGCAGATCGGGCCACACATGGAAGCCAAAAATGCGGTCGACCCCATAGCGCTCGAACACGCCGCTCTCGCATACCGTCTTGGCACCACCGGTCGTTTCCTCGGCCGGCTGGAACACAAAGAGCACGTTGCGCCTCATGGCGCCCGGCTGCTCGCGAATCGTACGGTCGACATACGTCGCGGCGGCAAGTGCCATGGCCATGTGACCGTCATGTCCGCAAGCGTGCATCTTGCCGGGATGGGTCGAGGCAAAGGCCGCCCCTGTCGCCTCCTCAATGGGCAGCGCATCCATATCGGCGCGAATCGCCGTGGCATGCGCGGCATCAACGCCGGCGTCGAAGAAAGCGCAGACGCAGCTGGAGCACGGATGGGTCACTTCGCAGGTGAGCGGTGCCAGCACGCCCTCGATATAGGCAATGGTTTGCGGAAGATCGAAATCGAGCTCCGGAATGCGATGGAGATCGCGGCGATAGCGACGGAGTTCTTGGAGCTCGGTCATAGAGGATCCCTTCGTGAGGCACATCTGTTGCAACTTATTGTGATACAGGATTGTGGCGCACATGTTTCTAGCATATCCCTGCATTTTTTAAACGTTATATACGAATACTCTTGTTTGGTAAAGTGCAACGTGATAGGGTCTTTACCACTTGATAGAGGCGCGGGCACGAAGAGCCGCGGGCGAGCCGGCAGGCTTTGACCCCGCGGGGAGGCGAAACCCGCCGAACTGGGTTTTTCGGGCACGAACAACCTGGTGGGCCTGTGGGAAACACCCACAGGACTGTCTGCAGCAATGCGGGAGCGCTATCCGAACATTGGGTCCACGCTATGCGGATTCGATGCGCCGATGGCGCCGTCTGGATAGCGAGGTTTACGGGACATGGCATTGACCCCCAACGAGGCATATGCGGCCAAGCAGCCGTTTGTGGACAAGGAGACGCTCGAGCATATCGTCGAGCAGTTCCCCACGCCGTTTCATCTATACGACGAGGCGGGCATCCGCCGCAACATGCAAGAAGTGCGCGACGCCTTTGCGTGGAACCCGGGCTTTAAGGAATACTTTGCCGTCAAGGCCAACCCCAACCCGGCACTCATCTCCATTCTCAACGAATACGGCTGCGGCTGCGATTGCTCGAGCTATACCGAGCTCATGATCGCCCGCTCGCTGGGTATCACGGGACACGACATCATGTTCTCGTCCAACGACACGCCGGCTGCGGACTTTGAGCTCGCCGACAAGCTGGGTGCCATCGTCAACTTTGACGACATCAGCCACATCGAGTTCTTTGAGCGTGTTGCGGGGCCCATCCCCAAGACGGTCAGCTGCCGCTTTAATCCGGGCGGCCTGTTCCAGCTCTCCAACGGCATCATGGACAACCCCGGCGACTCCAAATACGGCATGACCACCGAGCAACTCTTCGAGGCCTTCCGTATGCTCAAGACCAAGGGTGCCGAGGACTTTGGCATCCACGCATTCCTTGCCAGCAACACCGTTACCAACGACTACTACCCCAAGCTCGCGCGCATCCTCTTTGAGCTTGCCGTGCGCCTGGAGCGCGAGACCGGCGCACACGTCGCCTTCATCAATCTATCCGGCGGCGTCGGCATCCCCTACCTGCCCGAGCAGCAGGCCAACGACATTCACGCCATCGGCGAGGGAGTGCACGCGGCATACGACGAGATCCTGGTCCCAGCAGGCATGGGCGATGTGGCAATCTACACCGAGATGGGCCGCTTTATGATGGGCCCCTACGGCTGCCTGGTCACCAAGGCCATCCACGAGAAGCAGATCTACAAGGACTATATCGGTGTCGATGCAAGCGCCGTCGATTTGATCCGCCCCGCCATGTATGGTGCCTACCACCACATTACGGTGATGGGTCAGCCGGGCGGCGCCGACAAGGGCACAGCGCCCGTCACGAACACCTATGACATCACGGGCAATCTGTGCGAGAACAACGACAAGTTCGCCATCGATCGCGAGCTACCGCATATCGACATGGGCGACCTGCTTGTAATCCACGATACCGGTGCGCATGGCTACTCCATGGGCTACAACTACAACGGACGGCTGCGCTCCGCCGAGGTCCTGCTGCGCCCCGATGGCGCGGCCGACCTCATCCGCCGCGCCGAGCGCCCGGGCGATTACTTTGCCACGCTCGACGTGCTGCCGTGCGGCCGAGAACTGTTGGCCAAGTCGCGCGCCGAAAGTGCCCGCCGCCGCGCCCAAGACGAGCGCCTGGCAGTCGCCGCCCAATGGAACAAGCGCATCCAGATCGCCGAAGCGAAGGAGAAGAACATGGACATCCGCAATCTCGAGGGCTCAATCGTCGCCCTGGTTACACCGTTTAAAAAGGACGGCAGCGTCGACTTTGATGCGCTCGAGCGCCTTATCGATTTCCACCTGCAAAATGGCACCGACGCCATCCTCGCCCTGGGCACCACCGGCGAGAGCGCCACGATGACCGACGACGAGGACAACTCCGTTGTCGCCGCGGTGGTCAAGCAAGTTGCAGGACGCGTCCCCGTCATCGCCGGCTCGGGCTCCAACTCCACGCAGACCATGCTCACCAAATCGCTCACTTACCAGGGCTTGGGAGCCGACGGCCTGCTGCTCATTACCCCCTACTACAACAAATCCAACGAAGAGGGTATCTACCAGCACTTTAAGACCGTCGCCGATGCCGTGGACATCCCCTGCATCCTGTACAACATCCCCGGCCGCTGTGGCTGCGGCATCAGCGAGCGCAACGTGGAGCGCTTGGCCGCGCACCCCAACATCATGGGTATTAAGGAAGCCTCGGGCAACGTCGCCTACGCTGCCAAGATCGCCCACCTGCTGTCCGACGACTTCCGCATGTACTCGGGCGAGGACGCGCTCACCGTGCCGCTCATGAGTCTGGGCGCTTCGGGCACCATCAGCGTGTGGGCCGACGTGCAGCCGCAGCTCGTACATGACATGTGCCGCGCCTATCTGGACGGTGACGTGGCACGTGCCCGCGATATCCAGATTGCCGGCCAGCCGCTTATCAATGCCCTCTTTAGCGAGGTCAACCCCATCCCCGTCAAGGAAGCGCTCGCCCAGATGGGTATGATCGAGGCAAACTACCGCATGCCGCTGTGTCCCATGGCAGACGACACGCGATCCGCACTTACCGATGCTCTGAAGGGAGCTGGTCTGCTTGATTAAGACCGTCATTATGGGAACGGGCCGCATGGGCTCGCTCATCCGCACTACCGCCGAGGGTATTGTCGACGCTGACGGAGAGCCCGTTTTTGACATCGTCGCCCAGATTGGCTTCGACTTGTCCGAGCTCGAGAACGCTCCGGCAGCCGACGTCATCATCGACTTCTCGAACGTTGCGACCTTCGACACCGTCGTCGCCTATGTCGAGCGCACGGGTGCGGCGTTGGTCTCGGGCACCACAGGCTATACGCCCGAGCAGATGGATCGCCTGCGCGAGCTGGGTCGGTGCACCCGCGTCATGCACTCCGGCAATTACTCCATCGGTATCGCAGCCCTGCGTCATCTGGTGGCACAGGCCACGCGAGAGCTGCCCGGCTTTGACTGCGAAATCGTCGAGACGCACCACAACCAAAAGGTCGACGCCCCCAGCGGCACTGCCAAGTTGCTGCTCGACGCCGTCGTCGAAGCCGAGCCCGAGGCAGGCTACCACCCCGTCTATGGCCGCGAGGGCATGTGCGGAGCGCGCGACCCCAAGGAGATCGGCGTGCACTCGCTGCGCGGTGGCACTGTCGCCGGCGTGCACGAAGTGAGTTTCTTTGGCCAGGACGAGGAGGTCACGCTCGCGCATCGCGCCACGAGTCGTCAGATCTTTGTCAACGGCGCCTTGGCAGCCGCGCAGAAGCTCGTCACCCGCGAACCCGGCTTCTATACGTTCGACCAGGTCATGTTTGCCTAACCAGGTATCAACCGGATCCACCCAAAGGAGAGACCGCAAATGAGCAACGCAGCCGAAATGGATGCACAGGAGATTATCAACTATATCGCCACCGCGCCCAAGAAGACGCCCGTCAAGCTGTACGTGCGCGAAAAGCCGGGCATGAAGGTCCAGTGGGGCAATGCGCATGTCTATGGCGGCCGCCGTGGCAAGACTGTATTTGGCGACTGGGATGAGCTCAAGGCAATCCTCGACGCCAACGTCGATTCCATCGACTACTACGATGTGGAGAACGACTGCCGCAACTCCGCCGTGCCCATGCTCGACCTCAAGGGCATCAACGCCCGCATCGAGCCGGGTGCGATCATCCGCGACCGCGTCGAGATCGGCGACCGTGCCGTCATCATGATGGGCGCCATCATCAACATCGGCGCCGTCATTGGCGAAGGCTCCATGATCGATATGGGCGCCGTGCTGGGCGGTCGCGCCACCGTGGGCAAGAACTGCCACATCGGCGCCGGCACCGTGCTGGCAGGCGTCGTGGAGCCCGCCAGCGCCACGCCCGTCATCATCGAGGACGACGTTATGATCGGCGCCAATGCTGTGGTCCTGGAAGGCGTGCGCGTGGGCAAGGGTGCTGTCGTTGCCGCCGGCGCCGTGTGCGTCGAGGACGTCCCCGCCGGCGCCGTCGTGGCCGGTGTCCCTGCCCGCGTTATCAAGATGCGCGACGAGAAGACCGACAGCAAGACCGGTCTCGAAGAGGGCCTGCGCCAGCTCTAATAGTTACGCGGTTTTACCAAACCGCGTAACGGTTCGACGCTCCACCTTTGGTTCCGTCGTTCTAACGAACGACGGACCGGTCGACGCTGCAAACGCCCCTAAGCGGCAATCTGACGTTCAATCGTCGGTCGCGTACCGAAGTACGCTTCCCTCCTCTTTCACGTCACCTTGCTCGCTCAGGGGCGTTTTCGCTGACTTATGCTCAACCAGCGACGTTTCCGCGCTTGTCAAGAATGTCCCCAATGACTACCCGCAGAATGAGCGTGGATAATCTCCCGTTTTTTGCTTGGTGACGGGCTCAAAGTGGGAGATTATCCACGCTCGTTCCCATCGGATTTCATTGCCCGTGGCCGGCAGCCGTGCGGCATCGGTCCGCGTGGCGGCGTATAATCGGCGGCAGATGACTTGGACGTTAGGAAACCATGACCGATAGCATGCAGCAGATGGCGCTCGATACGCTCGGCGCCTATTTTGGCTACACCTCGTTTCGCCCGGGGCAGGACCGCATGGTCGATGCGATCCTTGCCGGCCGCGATGCGCTGGGCGTTATGCCCACGGGCGCCGGCAAGTCCATTTGCTACCAGGTGCCCGCGCTCATGCTGCCCGGTATCACCTTTGTGGTGAGTCCGCTGCTGTCGCTTATGGAGGATCAGACCCGTGCATTGCTCGCGGCGGGTGCGCGACCCAGCTATCTCAACTCCAGTCTTACTCCGGCCCAGCAAAACACCGTGCTCAAGCGGGCGCGCGAGGGCCGCTACCAGCTTATGTACGTGGCGCCCGAGCGTCTGCTCGAGCCGCGCTTTTTAGCTTTTGCGCGGGAGGCCGCCGCCGGCATTGGCGTGCCGCTCGTGGCCATTGACGAGGCCCACTGCGTAAGCCAGTGGGGCCAGGATTTCCGTCCCGCCTACCTGCAGATTCGCGAGTTCATCGATTCACTGCCGCAGCGCCCCATCGTGGCGGCCTTTACCGCTACGGCGACCGAGCGCGTGCGTGCGGACATTCAGCAGATGCTCGGCCTGCAAAACCCCGCGACGGTGGTGACGGGCTTCGATCGAAAGAACCTCTACTTTGGCTGCGAGGAGATGGGCGACAAGGCCAAGGCCGCGTGGGTGCGCGACTATGTGATCGCACATTCGAGTGAAAGCGGCATCGTGTATTGCTCGACTCGCAAGACCGTCGATGCGCTGGCAAGCGAGCTTTCCGAGGCGCTGGGTTCCAGCGGCATTCGCGTTGGCCGCTACCATGCCGGCATGGGCAACGACGCCCGCCGGCAAAGCCAGCGCGCCTTTATCGACGACGATATCCAGGTAATGGTTGCCACCAACGCCTTTGGCATGGGTATCGACAAGTCCAACGTGCGCTACGTGATTCACAACAACGTGCCCGAGAGCATCGAGGCGTACTACCAGGAGGCGGGCCGCGCCGGCCGCGATGGAGACCCAGCCAGCTGCCATTTGCTGTGGAACGGCAATGATTTTCGCATGCGTCGCTTTTTGATCGATCGCGGCGATGCTGCCGACGAGGCGCTCGATGACGAGCAACGCGCGTGGGCGCTCCAGAATCGATACCGCCTGCTCAGCCAGATGGAGGGCTACTGCAATACCACCGGCTGCCTGCGCGAATACATGCTGCGCTACTTTGGCGACGAGGCTGCGGCCGAGCATACCGCCGCAGCCGGTGCTAGCGGTGACGCCACGGACGACGCCGAGGGCTGCGGCAACTGCAGCAACTGCCTCACGCAGTTCGAGGTCGAGGACGTCACCGATATGGCCCGCGCCGCCGTGCGCTATGTGGCTACGCGTCCCATGCGTTTTGGCAAGTCGCTGATCGCCGACGTGCTCCACGGCGGCAACACCGAGCGCATTCGCCAGATGCATCTGGACGAGGACCGCGGCTACGGTGAGCTGTCGAGCGAATCGGTCGGGCGCATCAAGGACATCATCGGCCAGCTGTGTGGCCGCGGTTATTTGGCAACCTCACAGGGACAGTACCCGGTCGTGGGGCTGGGCCCGCGTGCCGGCGAGGTCGAGGACGAGGCGTTTGCCTTTACCGTTAAGCGTCGTGCATCCAAGCGCAAGGCCTCGGCCCGCGCCCGCCGTGCGGTGGATCTGCTGCGCGAGGAGGCCGAGCTGGATCAGCGCCCGCGCGTGGGCGACGATGCCGAGCTGTTCGAGCGCTTGCGGGCACTCCGCAAGGAGATTTCGACCGAGCTGGAGATGGCGCCGTACATGGTCTTCTCCGATAAGGCCCTGCGCGGTCTGTGCCGCCTGCGCCCTCAGGCGCGCGACGAGCTTATCCGGGTCAACGGCATTGGCGAGAAAAAAGCCGACGCCTTTGGCGAGCAGTTTATGGCGGCGATTGAAGAGTTTGAATCCGAGCATGCACGGGATGGAGCGTAACGATGGTAGCCGATAGCAAGACCGACCGTACTGACGTGTCCGCCGTGCCGCTGTACCAGCAGGTTATGGACGACCTAAAGGGCGAGATCGCGCGCGGCGTGTACGCTGCCGGCTCGCGCATTCCTTCCGAGATGGAGCTCGCGAAGTCCTACGGCGTGGGGCGCATTACCGTGCGTCGCGCCATTGAGGAGTTGTCGCGCGCGGGATATCTCAACCGTCAGCAGGGGAGGGGCACGTTTGTGTGTGCGCCCAAGCTCAAGCGCAAGATTGTCCAGAAAGGCGACGTCCAGAGTTTTACCGAGGCTTGCGCTGCCAACGACATGGCGGCCGGAGCGCGCCTGGTATCGCGCACGGTGGTTGCGGCGACGCGCGAGGACGCGGCGTTTTTTGGCGTGAAACCCGGCTGCGAGCTCATCGTGGTCGAGCGCGTGCGCACGGCCGATGGCGTGCCCGTCATGCTCGAGAACAACGCCTTTGTGCTGGCCGACCATCCCTATCTGCAGCAGCTTGCCGACGAGGACCTCGCCGACAATTCGATTTTTGCGCTCGTTGCCGTGCATTCGGGCCACGCACCGCTCAAGTCCGACCCCTGTACCGTGGAGATCGCGCTCGCCGATGCTCGGACGGCCCCGCTGTTGGAGGTGCCGGTCGGCGAGCCGCTCTTTTATATGGAGGCGTACTTTACCGATGCGGACGAGCGGCCCTTGCTGCTCGGGCGCCAAAAGATCGTGGGCTCGCGCTACGTGTTCGACATCTAACGTCCATAGATAGAACAATACAGAACAAGTTTGGTGAAATGAATTCACCTGCGACAGCTTGCGTGCTATAAATAGGACAACATAGAACGACCGCAGGTACGAGCTTTCGTCGCTCAAAACCGCCACACAGGGAGGAATGTCACCGTGAACGCACACGATCTGGTTCAGGGAATTATCGAGCGCAAGGGTAAGATCGAGAATGTCTTTTGGATCGCCTGCGGCGGTTCGATGATTGACCTTATGCCGGCCAATGAGCTGCTCAAGCGCGAGGCAACCACGTTTACCTCGACGGTCTACACGGCGCGCGAGTTTTGCCTTATGGCCCCCAAGAGCCTAGGGCCGAAGTCACTCGTCATAGCCTGTAGCCACAGCGGCAACACGCAAGAGGTCGTCGACGGCTGCGAGATGGCGCTGGCCGCCGGTGCCGAGGTCGTGACTATGACTGACTACGCGGGCTCAAAGATCGATAACGGCAAGTGGACCACCTGGGTTTACCCGTGGGGCAAGGGCGAGTCGCAGGCCGAAGTTCCGCAGGGCATCGGCGCTCTGATCGCCGCCGAGCTGCTCGACCAGCAGGAGGGCTACGAGGCGCTCGCCGACATGTATACCGGCCTTAAGCAGATGGACACACTGCTGCCCGCTGCCCGCGAGAAGGTCAACGCCGAGCTGGGCGATCGCTTTGCCGAGCTCTGCCAGCAGCACAAGTTCTTCTATATCCTGGGCTCCGGCCCCAACTTCAGCCAGACCTACGCCATGGCCATCTGCTCGCTCATGGAGATGCAGTGGCAGCACTGCTGCTACATCCACTCCGGCGAGTATTTCCACGGTCCCTTCGAGGCTACCGAGCCCGGCGTGTTCTACTTTGTGCAGCTTGGCGCTGGTGAGTGCCGCCCCATGGAGGAGCGCGCACTGGCATTTCTCAGCACGCACACCGATACAGTCATGGTGCTCGATGCGCTTGAGTACGGCGTGGGCGAGGTGCCTGCCAGCGTGCGTTCGTACCTGGAGCCGATCTTCTTCTATGCGATGAGCTGTGAGCTGCGCGCCGCCCGCGGCAAGGTATTTGACCACAGCCCCGAGGTTCGCCGCTATATGGGCGTCGAGCGGTACTAGGTAACGGGGAACGCGATTTTTCATGACGGGGCCTTCGCCAAGCGCGGGCCCCGTTTGCGTTACGGTGCCCCTTTCTGTTTGTCGAAAACGAAGTCAAATACTTTTCCCGAGAAGTGAACGACCTATTTTGGATCCCCGAAGCATCGACATTTTTTGACGCCAAAACAGCAGGAAAATCTTAATGAAACTGCAGGAAATGGTCTCCACAAAGTGCCGATGCTTCGGGGGCTCGTTTTTGCTCGTTCACTTTTCGGGAAAAGTATTAGACCTAAATCTGCAAGCGTGTCGCGTGAG
>ENA-OPSD01001093-OPSD01001093.1-human-gut-metagenome-genome-assembly--contig:-NODE-1093-length-22586-cov-10.676401_pt1 | contig 22586 bp, 15 predicted proteins | sample MGYA00241453_ERZ501898 | MGnify/ENA primary metagenome ERZ501898 (study PRJEB25962, sample SAMEA2042226) | human gut metagenome | biome: human gut; feature: human-associated habitat; material: faeces... | reverse complement strand
CCAGCCACCAAGACCCCGAACCGTTCCCCGGCTTAACAACAAACCCGGCTTAATCCGAGTTAAACCGATGTCGGTTTAATTCCGACCGCGGCTGCCACTACCGGTGGGACGAATGGATCCGCATCTGCGAGGAGCACGGGCTGATCCGGTCGATGAGCGCCAAGGGATGCAGCCCGGACAACGCGGCCGCCGAGGGGTTCTTCGGCAGGCTCAAGAACGAGTTATTCTACGGGCGGGACTGGAGGGGCGTGGGCTACGAGGAGTTCCGCGAACGCCTGGCCGCCTACCTGACCCACTACAATGAAACCAGGATCAAGAAGTCACTGGACTGGATGAGCCCCGTGCAATACCGCAGAAGTCTTGGACTGGCCGCCTGACCGTCCAAAAAAACATCCGCACCCCCCTCCGTGCGATCATGGACGATGCGCTCCGCCTGCGCCATCGCATGATTCCGTACCTCCACACCATGAACTGGCGCGCATCCCGGACAGGCCTTCCCCTGGTGGAGCCCATGTATTGGGGATCGCCCGACATCGACGCCGCATACCACGTTCCCAACGAATACATGTTCGGCACCGAACTGCTGGCCGCGCCCATCACGGAACCGATGGATAAATCCTCCCGACGGGGCAAGGCCGACGTATGGCTGCCGCAGGGCGACTGGTTCGACTTCTTCACCGGGCGCCGGTATAGCGCGTCTTCGCCCAACGGACGGCGCATGACCGTCTGGCGTCCGCTCGACGGAATTCCCGTGTTCGCGAAGGCCGGCGGCATCGCGCCGATGCAGCCCCTGTCCGAGGGGGATTCCATCAACTCCGTCGACAACCCGCAGCATCTGGAGATCATCGTCTTCCCCGGAGCGGACGGCGACTTCACGCTGATGGAGGATTCGGGACATTACTCTCGGCAGATCACCCCGGCGACCACCGCGATCACCTATCGATGGCGCAAGGACGGCGCCACATCCGCACTCACGGTATCGCCAGCCCAGGGAGACGTTCACGCTCTGCCGGCCCGGAGAACATGGGATTTCCTGTTCCGAGGCATTACCGACAGCGACATATCCGTACAGGCCGACGGCGCATCCGTCGATTCGGATCGCCGGTATGATGCCGAAACCCTCACATTGCAGGTAACGGTCGCCGACGTATCCACCCGCAGCGAGATACGTGTCACCATCGGCGACACGACGATGGCCCCCGATCCCCGCATGGAAGACGTCTTCGACATCCTTCGGCATGCCGAAATGCGATATCTGACCAAGGAACAGGCTTATGCCGCCATAGCGGAGAACGGCATCGACGCATTGGCCACGATGGATTCACTCGAGCACGTCAGCGGGCCGGACATGGAAGATTGCTCCGATTCGCATATGCCGAGCGCCGTCCGTCAAGCGCTGACGGAGGTGCTGCTCCGATCCTAGCCCGCATGTCGCCTCTCCCGGAATACGCCACGGGAGAGGCGACAGCAGCCCGTCACAGACCCATGTCCAGGCGAACGCCGGGCCGTCAACACGTCGAGGCACGACGCACCAGATCGTAGGAGGTCACATACGTGCGGAACGGATCCGCCGACCCCTCGATGCGCGCGATCAGCATATCCACGGCATGTCGCGCGTAATCATCCACATGCGGGTCGATCGTCGTCAATCCGGGCATGCAGTACTCGGCATCCGGCACGTTGTCGAACCCAATGACCTGCATATCCTGCGGCACGCGCACGCCGCGCCGCTGCAGCTCATGAATCACCCCGATGGCGAGCGCGTCGTTCAGGCACATGACCGCATCCGGACGCGGCGCATCCGGATCGTCCAACAGCCCCGCCACCGCATCGCGGCCGCCGGACTGCACCCAATCCGCGTTACGGACCAGCCGCCAATCGACCTGCAGGCCACGCTCCTCATGGGCCAACACATAGCCGCGGGTACGCATCGTGCTGGTGGTTTCGGGCCGCGACTCGCGGTCGGCATCCGGGCATGCGTTCTCCGCGGTGCCGCCGATCAACGCGATCCTACGGCATCCCGAATCCAGCAGCGCCCCCACCGCGGTGCGTACGGCCTCCACGTTCGGCATCGTGACCCAATCGGCCAGTCCCTGCGTATCGTAATCGCCCACAATCACCAACGGATACGGCTGGTGCAGTATCGTGCGATCCGTGATCGGCGAGCCCATGAAGAAAATCCAGCCGTCCGCGGCCAGCTTCTTCGTCTCCGGGATCGCCTGCGCCAAGCCGCCGGCGCTGTTGTAGGTATCGGTGATCACCGCGTACCCGCGGGAACGTGCCGCCGCCACGATGCTGTCGGCGAGATAGGGCATGAACGGCTGGCAGAAATCGGTGATGGCCAGTCCGATGAGCTTCGTGCCGCCGGTTTTCATGGCGCGGGCGGACACGTTAACGCGGTATCCGAGGCGTTCGATGGCATCCTGGACACGCTGGCGCGTCTCCGGGCGCATACTGCCGGTGTTGTTCAGCACATTCGACACCGTTTTGATGGAGACGCCCGTCTCGCGCGCCACGTCGGTGATGGTCACCCGTTTCGCCACAGCACCCCTCTCGTCGCACCATCGGGCATGTTCCGCACGGTTCAGGCGGAACGCCCGTCTGATTCCAGCATAACGCGTTTTCCCCGGCCGGTCCGGTCCCTTCCGCCCGGCCCGGGAAGCAAGGGCCGTGCGATCCGTCCTTCTCCGGAACGGACCGCGCGGCCCATCGCGTCACTTGATGTGCAGGGCGGTCCAACTCACCGGCGGCAGGGAGACGCGGACCACGCCGGACTCGGCATCGTACATGGCCGACCCGTTGGCGTGCGGGGTCACACGGTTCTGGTCGTAGAGCGTATTCGCGGCGAACAGATCGTCGTCGTGCAGCGTCTGCGCCTCGACGGATGCCGGCTGCGCGCCGTCCTGCAGCCTGATCTCGAACTCGGCGGTCGCCTCGAGCGAACGGTTCACCGCAAACACGGCGAGCGAGCCGTCGGCGCAGCGCACGGCCACGGCGTTCACGCCGTCGACCTCGCCATAGCGCGGCGTATCCACGGTGCCGGCGGACAGCTTCGGCTCCAGCACGGTGCCGCCCTTGGCCAGGCGCGCGGTCACGGAGAACGGGTGGAACGTGGTCTGGCGCCAGGCCGGGCCGCCCGGCTCCGTCATGATCGGGGCGATGACATTGACCAGCTGCGCCAGGCTGGCGGCGCGCACGCGGTCGGCGTTCTTGAGCAGCGTGATCATCAGATCGCCGAACACCACGGCGTCGGCGGCGGTGTAGATGTCCTCCAGCAGACGCGGGGCCACCGGCCAGTTGCCGATGCCCTCGGGGGTCTTGCTCGGCTCCTCACCCTGGTACCAGACATTCCATTCATCGAACGAGATGTACACGTCGTGCGCGCTCTTCAGATGGGCCTTGGTGGCGTCGATGGTGGCGGCCACGTCCTTGATGAAGCCGTCCATATCCACGCCGGAGGCCAGGAAGCTGGCCATGTCGCGCGTGCCGTCCTCCTTGAAGAACGGCTGGTAGTAGGCGTGGCAGGAGACGAAGTTCACGTTCTCGTAGGTCTTCTCAAGAACGGTCTGCTCCCACTTGCCGAAGGTCGGCATGCCATGGGCGGAGGAGCCGCACACCACCAGTTCCACGTCCGGATCGATCTGGCGCATGCCGGCGGCCACGGAGGCGGCGAGCATGCCGTAGTCCTCGGCGGACTTGTGGCCGAGCTGCCACGGGCCGTCCATCTCGTTGCCCAGGCACCACATGCGGATATCGAACGGCTTGTCGGCGCCGTTGGCGCGGCGACGTTCCGACAGCTCGGTGCCGCCGGGCACGTTCGCGTACTCCAGCAGGTCCAGGGCCTCCTGCAGGCCGCGCGTGCCCAGGTTGACGGCCTCCATCAGCTCGTTGCCGCCGGTGGCCTCAAGCCATTCGACCATCTCGTGCAGGCCGAATTCGTTGGTTTCGGTGGAATGCCAGGCCAGATCGAGTCGACGGGGACGTTCCTGCTTGGGGCCGATGCCGTCCTCCCAGCGGTAGCCGGACACGAAGTTGCCGCCCGGGTAGCGGATGGTGGTGGCGCCGAGTTCCTTGACCAGGTCGATGACGTCCTTGCGGAAGCCGTGCTCGTCGGCGGTCGGGTGGTCGGGCTCGTAGATGCCGGTGTACACGCAACGGCCAAGGTGCTCGACGAACGAACCGAACAGACGATTGTTGACCGGAGCGACCTCAAAATCGTCATCGACGACGAGACGTGCGGTCAGATGGTCCTGCTGGGGCATGGGATTCCTTTCTACATATCTGCATGCACTCTGCATACGTGACACGTATCCATACAACGATGTACCGCGGAGGCGCGGGCGACCGGGGACATCCGTGTGACAGCCACCAGTGTAGTACAACCTTGTACTGACTGCCGGAAGGCGTGGCGCAGAGACGGCTGAGACCTTTTGGCGCACCACTGCAGCAAAAAAGATCCCAAGAAGTCGAATTACAGTCCCATCCGACGCATAGCCACCGTGAACATACGGCAAAAGGCATCAACCACGTCACCCGTCCACCCGCTACATTCACAAGCAGTACCGCCCACTCTGCATCATTCACATATGCAAAGGCCGCGAACCGTACGATGACGGTTCGCGGCCCCCTGACATGCCATTAGGCCACCCGGCTCGCACCGGCTGTTCGGCCTGCCGGCTCAGCCCTCGCGCTTGGGCGCCTGGCTGGCCACGCGGGTCAGGCGCGGCGGGCGGCGCGTGGACACGAACAGCGGCTGCACCTCGACCAGCGGGTTGTACGGCGCCAGGCCGAACCACTTGACCGGGGAACCGGCCACGCGGCGGATCGCGTACTTGATCTGCAGCGAGAGGGCGCCACGGCCGGAGACCTTCGACTCGGGCATCAGCGCCTTGTGGATCACCACGTAGCGGATGGTGCCGATGCCGGGATCGGCGTCAAGCTTCGGGTAGATCGACTGCTGGTTCGGCAGCTCGCCGGTCTTCTCCAGATCGTGCATGATCTGATGCAGGTAGGCCGGGATGGACTGCGAGACCTTGAAGCCGAGGCGGATGCGCACACGGAACAGGTAGTCGGTACCGAAGCTCTCGACCGAATACTCACGGGTGAACGGCTCGTCGGTGGTCTCGACGGCCACCGCCCACCATGCGCGGGCGCGCTTGGGGTGGTCGGCGAAGATCGAGAAGAAGATGTCCGTATCGAGACGCTTCAGGTCCGGATCGCTGGTCAGGTAGACGATGTTGTCCGCGAACCGGTGGATGCGGCTATCGCCGTGCAGCTTGTCCAGCGCGGGGAGGAAGTCCTTCGGCATCATGTGCCGACGCTGCGAGCGCTCCAGCTTGGTGCCCTCGTTCCACGTGTACATGATCATGAGGATCGCCAGCGTGAGCAGCAGCGTGAACCAGCCGCCGTGCAGGAACTTGGCCATCGAGGCGGCGAAGAACAGGACCTGGATCGCCAGGAACACGATGGTGAACACAACGGCGCCGAACTTGTTGCTGCGGTGCCACAGGTAGATGCCCAGCAGGATCGTGGTGGTGATCATCGTGATGGTCAGTGCCAAGCCGTAGGCCGCCGAGATATGTTCCGAATCGCGGAACAGCAGCAGCACGGCCAGCGTGGCCACGCACAGCACCACGTTGACGACCGGAATGTACAGCTGGCCGCGGGTACGGGCAGGGTAACAGACCTGCAGATGCGGCATCCAGTTGAGGCCGGTGGCCTCGGAGACCATGGTGAACGCGCCCGTAATCAGCGCCTGGGAGGCGATGATGCCGGCGGTGACCGACAGCACGACGGCCACATAGCGCACGTTCGGATCCATCATCTGGAAGAACGGGTTGATCCCCTCGGCGTCGGCCAGTTCGGGGTTGTTCTGGTTGCGCAGCATCCACGCGCCCTGGCCGAAGTAGTTGAGCACCAGCGCCACCTTGATGAACGGCCAGGTGAAGTAGATGTTGCCGCGGCCCACGTGGCCCATATCCGAGTACAGCGCCTCGGCGCCGGTGGTCGAAAGGAACACGGTGCCCATCAGCGCCAGACCGGTGGCGTTATTCGGACTGAACAGGAACTTGATGCCGTAGTACGGGTTGAGTGCGGCGAGCACGGACCAGTCGTTGCCGATGGCTACCACGCCGACGATCGCCAGGAACGCGAACCAGACCATCACCACCGAGCCGAAGACCTTGCCGATCGATTCGGTGCCGCGCGACTGCACGGCGAACAGGATCACGATGATCACCGCGGTGATCATCATCGTCAGATCCTTGTTCTCGGTGAACAGATGCTCCAACGCCGGCAGCGTCTTCAGGCCTTCGACGGCGGACGAGATCGACACGGCCGGCGTCAGCACCGAGTCCGCCAGGAAGGCCGCGCCGCCGAGCATGGCCGGTATGACGAGCCATGCGCCGTATTTGCGAATCAACGAGTACAGAGCAAAGATGATTCTGCAGAAACGGACATCCAAACATCCCAATTCACATCACACATGACCGATTCTCCAGAATCGGACACACAGAACACATTTTTCGGAACTCAGACGTCCGATTCGGCAGAATCGGACACATGTGCACAAGTCGGATGATGAGCACGACTATCGACGGGCGTTCGCCGGTTGTGGACGCCGCTGAAATCGATGCGATCCACACCGGGCACACGCATGAAGACGCACAGTATCAACGCGTGGTATCGCCTGGCACCAGTGTCATGGGAATAAGCACGTTCGGCTCGAACGGCTTGGGGATGTTCTTGCGTGAAGCGTTAGCCGCGGCCACTTCCTCATTGGCAATCGCCTGCACGATATGGTCGGCCGCCGACTGTGCGATCGCCGAGAAATCCTGCGCGACCGCGGTCAGCTTCATGCCGGCCAAATCAGTCAAATACGTACCATCGTAGGCAACGATCTGCAGCTCGTCAGGAATGGAAATTCCACGGCCCAACGCTTCGCGCACGCAGAACGATGCGCCAATATCGGAACTGACCACGGCATCGACGCCGTCGGTCGTCACCTTGTCGAGCGCATTGCTGACCGCACGATGATAGCCGGCAAAATCCATCACTTCGCCAGCTTCAACATACTCGTATTTCACGCCTGCGGAGGTCAATTCCTGTTCCAACGTGAGGTAGTAGCGCACCGTCGGGAACGTGGTCTTTCCCAAATCGAACGGTCCTTCCTCGACTTCTCCGCGCGCAGCCAAATCGAAGAATTGATCTCGCGGACCGCCAATCATCACCACATGTTTGGCACCATTGCGGATCAGCATCTGCGCAATCAATCGCCCACCCTGCTCGTGGTCGGATCCGATTGACGAAATACCGTCTCCAAGCACACGGTCGAACGCGACGATCGGGCGATGAATCGACGTCCAATAATCGCCGGGATGCGAAGTGTGCGCACACATGACGATGCCGTCCATCATGTGCCGACGCAACATGTCGACATACTGGATTTCGCCATCCGCCTCATCTGCGGTAGAGCACAGCATAGTGCGTAATCCTTGCGCGGCGAGTGCATGCTGCAGATGTGCGGTAAACGTCGCAAAGAACGGGTGGCGGATGGTAGGCACGATGACGCCGACCAGATTCGTGCAATCATGATACAGATTGCGGGCAAGCTCGTTCGGCACATAATTGAGGGCTTGCATGGCTTTGCGCACACGTTCGCGCATGTCATCAGACACGTACCCGTTGCCGTTCACCACCAGCGAGACGGTGCTCAGAGACACCCCGGCCTTCTTCGCCACATCGCGCATGCCGACCATGATCGCACCTTCCCCGTTATCACTGTTCTATCGTTGTATGCTCACGTGCTTACCACGAAATATTACATTCATTTACATTCTCTCGAACCTGTTCGACAGTCCGGCAACGAAATACAGCTTCTTAGTGTCGACTCCTGCGGAGGCGAAGGCCTTCAGCAGCGGCTTGGTCTGGTCGAATGCAATCACCAGCGTTGCATCCGGACTGGCGGCCTTGATGGCGGTGGCGCTCAGATTTCTTTCACGTTACTCAGCGACCGTCCGTGTAACGTGAAAATTACGCCGGATTGGCAAGCAGCGCAATGCCGAAACCGGCGGCCACGCAAATGAGAGGCACCGCGACGGTTGCTATTCCATAGCCCAGAGCCAGCGTAAAACGACGCTGGCGAATCAATGAAACCACTTCGTTGAGCGCCGTGGAGAATGTTGAGAAACCACCGAGAAATCCGACAACGAACATCATGACCGTGTCCATATCCACCGATTGCGAATAGTAGGACATCATGGCGATGCCCGCGCATAGCGAGGCGACGCCGTTGATGACGAGCGTGGATAGCGGGAAGTTGCGGTTCGTTCTTCGATTCTCGCGGTTCCAGCCTCGTTGAATTGACACGTCGAGCACGTAACGGGCCATGGCTCCCAGACCGCCGAACAGACAGATCATCCACATCATCAGCGCACCTCCCCGGTAGTCGGGTCGGCGACAAGCGAAATCTCCGCAGTGATCGGTTTGGGCTCGAAGCTGGGTGGAAGCGGGTTGGCCGGCTGCTGGATTGGCTGCGACTGCTGCTGGGGCTGCTGGATTGGTTGCGACTGCTGAATCGGCTCGGGCAGCTGCCCCAAGTCTGAAGTATCCGGCTCGCGCAACAACGGCTGCGATGACTGTGTCAGCTGAGGAACGACCAGCGGAGGAATCTGCGGAACGCGGCCTGTCTGCATAGGCTGGCTGGCGGTCGGCGGCACGGTTGGTGTTTCGACTCGCGGAACCTGTCCCGTCTGTGCAATCTGCTGGGCCGTCTGCGCGGCTTCCATTGCGGCCTGCGCGGCAGAACGCGCCACGTCGGCCACTTTCACATGGCGTACGCCCTGCGTGTCCGATTCGGCAGAATCGGACACGGAAACAGCTGAAAACGCACCCCGAACCCGCTTTCGAGTACTCCGTGACAGCAGTGCCTGCATCAGAACCACGCCGGCGGCGGCAGTGAGCAAACCGCCTGCAAAATTTCCCGCAAGATAGCCAAGCGCACTGGCGATATGCCGCTCGTGCAGACCTTCCATCGTTTCCAGCATCACGCCGGACATCGTCGAAAGCCCGCCGAGCAAGCCGAGCCCAACGCCACGGCTGACAACCTGCCGCACCCGGCGACGCAGCCACGAAGCGGTCGCCATGAATTCGGTCAGCATCGCGAACAGGAAGCAGGCGACCATATTCGACACAAACGTGCCCACAACGAATGGCGTCCCGCTGACCGACGGCAGGAGCATATCCAACGCATGCCGACAGCCGACTCCAACAAATCCACCGACGAACACCACAACATACATCAGTCCGTCGGCGAGCGGATTGAACCGCGCCTGCATACGTTTCATCGGCGCCAGGGGAATCGTAGGCGGATCCATGGTGTTAGCGGCGGGCGCGGTTGCACCAGCATGCATCACCTCAACAGTGTCGATTGCCTGCGTGATGGGATGTGAGTCCTCACCCGCAGTCACCACGTCTCCCGGCGATTGTTCTTGCGATTCCATTGCGCTCCCCCTGTACTGGCCTTCCGCGGACAGCGTTGTTCCGCCCATAGGCCGTGCAACAACGAGCTGGGCCGCGGTTGCCGCCTTCCTAACGCATATGAGTTTACACGGAGCGCCAACGTATGCACCCTGGATGTCCGATTCCGCAGATTCGTACATCCAGAGTCCAGCCGAATTCAGCCAGGCTCAGTCAAGCCGGGCATCACACAGCCGCCGCATCGCAGGTCGCACCTCGCGCTCCTCCTCGCCACTGAACAGCACCACCAGATAGTCGCCGGCACGCAGCCGTGTATCGCCGCGCGGCACGATCTCGCTTTCGCCGCGACGCAGGCCGATGATCAGGCACCCAGACGGCCAACGCACGTCACGCACCCGCTTGCCGTCCGCAATCGCTCCCATTTCCAATGGCAGTTCCATAATGCCGCTGCCCACATGGCTTGCGATCGCCATCTGCATGCCTTGCGCGCGCACGTACCGCTCCAGCAACTCCCCATAAATCGGTTTGGTGCGCAGCAAATCGGACACCAACAGCGCGACGAAAGCGACGGCCGCGACCGGCAGCATGTGCGTCAACGTTCCAGACATCTCCACAGCCAACAGAATCGACGTGATCGGCGTTTTCACGGACGCGGCGAGCGTGCCCGTCATCACGCACACCGCAAACACCGCCACTGCGTCGGATGGCAGATCACCGAATCGATGCAACACTTCACCGCAGATGCCGCCGGCCAACGAACCGACCGCAAGAATCGGCATGAAAATACCGCCAGGCGCGCCTGAGCCGAAACTCGTGGATGTGAACAGCATCTTCGCCACGAACAGCAGACACAGCATTCCCAAGCCGACGCGCGCATGTTCGGCGGTATCAATCAGATTCGAGCCGCCGCCGAGCACATCGGGCAACCAGATGCCGACAGGCAACGCGATCGCAATCGCAATCATCGGGCGGCTCCATGCCGGCAGTTTGCCGTACAGCGTCTGGAAGCCAAGCAACGAGCGGTTCATCAGCGAACCAACCAAACCGGCCACCAATCCCAACGGAATCAGCCACACATACTCTTCCAACGACAGCTGACCGATATCACCGAAATCCAAAACCGGACGCAGACCGAAACAGTATTTTGAGACGAAATCGGCGGTCAGCGATGCGGCGGTGGCGCCCATCAGAATCGCAGGGGAAAAACTCCGATGCACCCCTTCCAAAGCGAACATCATGCCGGACAGCGGCGCGCTGAACGCGGCGGACAAGCCGGCCGCGGCACCGGCGGTGACCAGATAATGCTCCTGCATGTCCTCACGGCGGCGGCCGCGCAAACGGTGGGACACACACTGCGCGCCCGACGCACCAATCTGAATGGACGGCCCCTCACGGCCGAGCGACAGACCAAACAACGCGCCCAACAGTCCACCGACGAAACGGACTGGCAGAATCGTCTGCCAACGCATCTTTAAGCCGCATATCACCACGCCGTTGGTCTGCGGGATGCCGCTGCCACCAGCCATCGGCTCCTTGCCGACCATCCACGCGATCGCCAGCGCGGCCGCCACCGCGGCAACCGCCCACGGCGCAATCAGCCACGGGGTCTCGCGAATCCGCGCATATATCCAACGGGACGCATCCGTGCCGTATTCGATGCCGAGACGGTATACGACAACCAGCAATCCTGAAACCAGACCAATGACTATGCCGGCCGCCGCCATCTTCCACTTCAAGTGGTCGAATCGCGGAATCAGCCGGCGGATATCATGTGCCGCGTCGTTACCAGTCAAGCCGGGAAATTCGTTGCAGACGGTCAGTCGACCAGCGAATTGATCTGGATGACATGATCGCGCTGCGGACCGGTGCCGATCGCGGAGATACGGCAGCCGCTCAGCTCTTCCAAACGCTTGACGTAGGCCTGGCAGGTGGCGGGCAGCTCGTCGAAGGAGTGGCAGTCGGAGATGTCTTCGTCCCAGCCGGGCATGGTCTCGTAAATCGGCTTGGCGGCGGCGAAAGCGGCCTGATCGGTCGGCATATCGTCGTGACGTTCGCCGTCCACGTCGTAAGCCACGCAGATCGGAATCTCCTTCAGGCCGGTGAGCACGTCGAGCTTGGTGAGCACGATGTCGGTCAGGCCGTTGACCTGGGAGGCGTAACGGTTGACGACCGCATCGAACCAACCACAGCGACGCGGGCGGCCGGTGGTCACGCCGAACTCGTGGCCCTGCTGACGCAGCCATTCGCCGGACTCGTCCAGCAGTTCGGTGGGGAATGGGCCTTCGCCCACGCGGGTGACGTAGGCCTTGGAGACGCCGATTACGCGGGTGATCTTGGTGGGGCCCACGCCGGTGCCGGTGCAGGCGCCGCCGGCGGTCGGGTTGGAAGAGGTGACGAACGGGTAGGTGCCGTGGTCCACGTCAAGCATGGTGGCCTGAGCGCCTTCAAACAGTACGGTCTTGCCTTCGTCAAGCGCCTTGTTGAGAATCAGGCCGGTGTTGGCCACGTACGGCTTGAGGCGTTCGCCGAGCTTCAGCAGCTCCTCGGTGGTCTGGTCCACGTCGATCGGACGACGGTTGTAGAGCTTGACCAGCATCTGGTTCTTCTGGTGCAGGCTGGCCTCCACCTTGTCGTGCAGATGGTCGGCGTTGAACAGGTCATGCACGCGGATGCCGACACGGTTGATCTTGTCCGCGTAGGCCGGGCCGATGCCACGGCCGGTGGTGCCGATCTTGTGCTTGCCAAGGAAGCGTTCGGTCACCTTGTCGAGTGTGCGGTGGTAGGGCGCGATGATGTGTGCGGCCTCGCTCACCTTGAGGTGGGAGCAATCGATGCCGCGGGATTCCAGGCCGTCAATCTCCTCGAAGAGCACTTCCGGGTCCACGACCACGCCGTTGCCGATCACCGGGGTCAGGTTCGGGTTGATAATACCGGAAGGCAGCAGGTGCAGGGCGTACGACTCATCGCCGACCACCACGCTATGGCCCGCGTTGTTGCCGCCGTTGAAGCGCGCGACGTAATCGACCTTGGTGCCGATCAAATCGGTAGCCTTGCCTTTACCCTCGTCGCCCCACTGAGCACCAATAAGAACAATTCCAGGCATGATGCACCTCCGCATTCGCACGATTCCGCCGGAAACAGACTACCGTACACCCTCTACCCTGCGAAGTTTCGTCTCACGCAGGGCGAGGCTGGAGGTGCGACAACCCGGAATGGGTGACGAATTTCTACTCGTACGAGGCGATGCTGTGACCAATCGCACAGCGCACAGGTTGAAGAACGGAGCCTAGAGGGCATGCCTCGCGCGATAATGAAGCCATGACGATCGCAACACCGGAACGCTATGCCGAAATGCTCGAGGCCGCCCGCCGAGGCGGTTACGCCTATCCAGCCATCAACGTAACCAGCTCACAGACACTGAATGCTGCGTTGAAGGGCTTCGCAGACGCCGAGTCCGACGGCATCATCCAGATTTCCGTGGGAGGCGCGGCCTACGTCTCCGGCAGGGGGGTCAATGATCGCGTTACCGGCTCGCTGGCGCTGGCGGCTTTCGCACATGAAGTGGCTGCGAAATACCCGAACATCACCATCGCTCTGCACACCGATCACTGCGCCAAGCAGTATCTGGATGAGTGGGTGCGTCCTCTGCTCGCGCATGAGGCCGATCAGGTGGCACGAGGCCAGGAGCCTACATTCCAGTCGCATATGTGGGATGGCTCCACCGTGCCGCTCAAGGAAAATCTGGACATCGCCGAGGAACTGCTCGACAAGTCGCAGAAGGCGCACACCGTGCTCGAAATCGAAATCGGCGCGGTCGGCGGTGAGGAAGACGGTCACTCCGCCGAAATCAATGAAAAGCTGTATTCCACTCCGGAAGATGGCCTCGAAGTCGCCCGCCGACTGGGTTTGGGCGAACGTGGCCGGTACATGGCCGCTTTCACATTCGGCAATGTGCATGGTGCCTACAAGCCCGGCGTGGTCAAGCTGCGTCCGTCGCTACTCGGCGACATTCAGGCGCGTGTGGCGCGCGCGGTGGCCGAAGGCGAGTTGCCTAGCGCGGCCGGCATAGTCGATTTCCCCAACGGCAAGCCGTTTGAGCTGGTGTTCCACGGCGGCTCCGGTTCACGCCCGGAAGAAATCGCCGAAGCTGTAAGCTACGGCGTGATCAAGATGAACATCGACACCGATACCCAGTACGCCTTCACCCGTCCAATCGCCGACCACGTGTTCGAGAACTACGACAAGGTGCTGAAGATCGACGGCGAAGTGGGCGAGAAGAAGTTCTACGATCCGCGTTCTTGGGGCCGTAAGGCTGAGGATTCCATGTCCGCCCGCGTGGTCGAGGCTTGCCGGCAGCTGGGTTCCGCGGGCAAAGCGCTCAAATAGCGCGTAGTTTTGCGATCGTGCGCGACACTTTCCCGGAAATAATGAAAATCATTGAAAATCAATGGAGCGGACAACGGGAGTCGAACCCGCCTCTAAAGCTTGGGAAGCTTTCATTCTACCGATGAACTATGTCCGCATGCCTTACGGCTGCTGCACCTCACGTGACGAGCATGCTCAGCCAAACGAGGTACGAGTAGTTATCCTAGCACGTCACCTGCCGACGCGCGTGGAGTAGGTGGGCGGAGCGATCGGCGTGCCGTTCATTTCGTTGGCCATCTGCATGAGGCGCGCGATGCGCTCATCGGTCGGCGGATGTGTGGAGAACAAGCGCGAGAAGCCGACCGCGGAGAACGGGTTGGCGATCATCATTGCGGAGACGGACTGGGTGCCGGCGGTTTTGCGCATCGGCGTGGTCTGCGCGCCGTAGGAAATCTTGTTCAGTGCGGAAGCCAGGGCCTCGGGATCGCCGGTAAGCAGGCTGCCGTCTTCATCGGCGTCGTACTCGCGGGTGCGGGAGATGGCCATCTGGATCAAAGACGCGGCGATCGGCGCGAGAATCACGCTCAGCAATGCGCCGATCAGGCCGAGGCCACCGGAACTGTCGCGGTCGTCTCGCGAACCGCCGCCGAAATACATCAGCGAATAGCCTAGGTAGGAGATGACGGTGGCCATGGCAGAGGCGATGGCGGAAGTCAGGATGTCGTGGTTGTACACGTGCATAAGTTCGTGGCCCAGCACACCACGCAGTTCACGGGCGTTGAGAATCTGCAGGATGCCTTGGGTACAGCAGACGGCCGCGTGCCGTTCGTTGCGCCCGGTGGCGAAGGCGTTCGGGCTCATGGTGGGGGCGATGTAGATGCGAGGCATCGGCTTGCCGGCCTTGGCGCTCAGTTCACGCACAATCTGGTAGATCTCCGGGGCTTCCTGCTCGCTGACTTCCCGCGCGCCCATGGAGGCGATGGCGAGTTTGTCGGAGAACCAGTAGGTGCCGAACGTGGTAATCAGGCCGATGACGATATAGATGCTCAGGGTTTGCCGACTGCCGCCCGTGGCCCACCAAATCAGCATGATGATGGCCCACATCAGGGCAAACAGCAGCGTTGTTTTCAGGCCGTTGAAATGGCCGTGCACCCGTACTTTGGCATCCATAATGCACACACTAAAATCGCAGGCTGAATGATTGCTGGATATGCGCCACGCGCAATGTCCCATATTCGCCCGGCCCGTCCGGCCCCGAGCCCGGCCGCGTCCGCACGGGGCGCGGCCGGGTGGACGAATACCGGACGGGCGTGGGCGAACGTCAGGCCAGGGCGAGCTCACGCATCTGGTCGGGCTCGATGACCTTCTTGTGCTCGCGACCTTCCTTGGCGCCCTCGGCGCGCTCGAAGGCGTCGACCTTCTTCCAGCCGGCGAAGTCGATCGGGCGAATGCCGCGCTCGGCCAGCAGTCGATCGATGGATTCGGGGGCGCGGTCGGCTGCCACGCGGCCACCTTCAGCGGCCTTGGCCAGATCCTCGAGCATGTTGGTCACGATGGCGAGCGCATCGGACTTGGTGGAGCCAATCAGACCCACCGGTCCGCGCTTGGCCCAACCGGTGGCGTACAGGCGGTCGCGCACTTCGCCGCCGTCGGCCTCGGTGGTGATGCGGCCGTCGCCGTTGGCGTTGGCCAGGTGAGCGCCGTGCTCGTCGTAGGTGATGCCGGGGGCTTCGGCGGGCTTGTAGCCGATGGCGTGGTAGACGGCCTCGACCGGGTAGTCGGTGAACTCACCGGTGCGGTGCATCTTGCCGTCGGCACCGGTTTCGGTGCGCTCCACGCGAATGGCCTTGACCTTGCCGTCCTCGCCGAGGATCTCGGTGGGGGCGGAGTTGAAGTGCACGTAGTACTTGCGGTCGGCCGGGTTGCCTTCGAAGTCGACGTCGCCGTCATCCTCCATGTCTTCGGCCATCTCGCGGATGGCGAACAGCTCTTCGACCATCTGGCGGGTGAGCTTGTCCTTGCCGGCCACCTCGATGGTCTCGTCGTCCAGATCGAAGTCGTCCTCGTTGATGATGAGCTGCACGCCGGGCAGCTTCTCCATCTCGCGCAGTTCCTGCACGCTGAACTTGGCCTGGGCCACGCCACGGCGGATGAACAGGTGGAGCACCTTGGCCTTGTTCTGGCCGATGCCCTCGTACACGTTGTCCGGAATGTCGGTCTTGGCCTTGAGGTCGTCGGCGTTGCGCATGAGTTCGCGGGCCACGTCCATGGCCACGTTGCCGCCGCCGATCACGGCGACGTTCTCGGCCGTAAGCGGCCATTCGCGGGCACCGGTGGGGTAACCGTCGTACCATTCGACGAACTTGGCGGCGCCGTACACGCCTTCAAGGTCGGCGCCGGGCAGGTTCAGCGGCTTGTCCTTGACCGCGCCGGTGGCGAACAGCACGGCGTCGTAACGGGCCAGCAGGTCGTCAAGAGTCACGTCCTTGCCGAATTCCACGTCGCAGTAGAGGTGGATGTTCGGGTTATCGAGCGTCTTCTCAAGCGCGGAGGCGATGAACTTGATGGACGGGTGGTCCGGGGCCACACCGTAACGCACCAGGCCGAAGGGCACGGGCAGCTTCTCGAACAGGTCGATGCGCGCTTCGGTGCCGAGGCCGAGCTCTTCGCCCAGCTTCTTGAGCTGGCGCAGGAAGATATCGGATGAGTAGACGCCGGCCGGACCAGCGCCAATTACAGCAATGCGGAGTTCAGTATTCACAGATTCAGTCACGCGCTCTAGCCTAACGCAAAGCCTTCCGTTGCAACAGAGGGCGAGTGGTGGGAATTCTGTGTATTAGGCCATAGTTTGTGCGTTTGGGAAACCTACGAGCACTGCTAATGTCAGATTATGGGTTTCCCTATTGGTCAAGTTATTGCCGTTCTCATTCCAAGAAGCATGCAAGGCGGATCAGGCCCTTACTCCGGATACGTTTATGCTGCAAGGCGGTTATCCACGCATTTATGACACGAGAATGCCGCTCAATCTGTTCTTCTCGAACTACATCGACACTTATATCGAACGTGATGTTTCCGAATATCTTGATGTACGCAATTTGGCTGACTTCCGCCGATTCTTGACTCTTTGCGCACTCAGTTCCGGAGCACTCATAAACTACACCAACATCGCCAATGAACTTGGTGTAAGTCCGCGAACCGTAAAGGCATGGATGTCGATTCTGGAATCAAGTTACATCGCATTCCATCTCATACCGTTCTACACGAACGCACGCAAACAGGTGGTCAAAACGCCGAAACTCTATTTTTATGACACTGGCTTGCTGTGCCATCTCTTGGGCATTCGGACGGTCGAAGCACTGGTTGCGCACCCCAAGTTCGGCGATATATTTGAAAACCTCATCATTGCGGAAACCATGAAACAGCATTTGAACGCCAATCAGGAGCCACAATTATTCTTCTACCGCGATGCCAGCAAGGTCGAGGTGGATTTGTTGGATTTCACCGATCCGAATCATCGCCTGATGATCGAAATCAAATCCGGGCAAACCTACCATGACCGGTTCGCCCGGCACCTTACTTTAATTGGCAATGTTCTCGGCATACCGTGTGAGCAACAGTACGTAACCAGTCGGGTTGAACATAGTTATGTCTCACAAGGAATCCGCGTCACTTCCGCCCTCGATTGGCTAGAAGGCCGACGGTAAAGAGCCGCCGCAGAACAATAACAATACTGCACAACCGGCGAATCCCTTGATGACACTGAAGACGTCACCTCCAACGGCTCTTTACGACCTCGATTGCATTCATTAGGTCATTTCTTCGTTCATTAGGTCGAAGGGTGCTGAAGCCATCCCTTGGAACGGCGGGGTTTCAAGGGCCGCTCCGACCAAGGACCGACCTAATAAACGTCAAATCGACCTAATGAATAACTCCGATGCTATTGCTGCTTTCGTGGGTGGGATTTCCGTTTCCGCCACGTCACCAACCGTATCGCCCCGATTATGTTTCGATGCGGTGGACTCGACATACGACCATCCCGGTCAGTCAACTGACCTACAAAAACAGCAGAAGCCTCATATTCTTAATCAGTCCCGATCAATTAGGGCAGTGAGGGCCCAGAGGATGCTCACCACGTCGATGGCCTCCTGGAGGAATGCGCCGACGACGACCGGAATGAGATCGAACGCGGCGGCAATCATGCCGATGGTGGCAAGCACAAGGCCCGCGATTACGGCTTGAAGCATCACGCGCTTGGTGCGGCGTGCAATGGCGATGGCGCGCGGCACGGCGGCGATATTGTCATTCATAATGACCACCTGAGCGCTTTCGGAAGCGGCGGTGGATGTGCCGTCGGTCATGGCCACACCGATATCGGCGACGGCGAGCACCGGGGCATCGTTCACACCATCACCGACCATCATCGTGACGGTTTTGCCGGCTCCTGTAGCGGCCTTGACTGCGGCTACCTTATCCTCCGGGAACAGTTCGGCGTGAACCTCGTCAATGCCGACTTCGCTGGCAATGATATTGGCGGAAGCCCGCTTGTCACCGGTAAGCATGGCGAGCTTGGTGACGCCCAACTCATGCAGTTTGGCGAGCGCTGCCTTGGCGTTGGCGCGCGGCACATCGCGCAGCACGATGCGCGCGATAAGCCGGCCGTCAACGGACACGTAGGACGCCATCTCATCCGGCTGCAGCAGGCCAAAGCGAGTGCGCAGGTCATCTTTTTGCTGAGCTCCCCCTCTTAGGGGGAGCTGGCCGCTTCGCGGGCTGAGGGGGGCAGCCTCGCCGACCGCCAGGAATCCATCCTCCCCGGCGGCCGCGAAAGACAGCCGGCCAACGCGCACCGCGTGTCCGTTCACCTCGCCGGAAACGCCCTTGCCGGCGTCTTCATTGATGTTCTTGACGACCGGATACTCCCGGCCATGGCCAGGCCAGCTGGCCTCCGGCTCGGGGCACAGGCGCTGGCCATCCTCGAACCGCTGGCGCAGTCGGGCCAGCGCCTCCGCGCCGGCCTTGGCAATGCCTTTGGACAGGATGTGCACCGAGTAGCTTTCCACCGCGCCGGCCATCATCAGCACATGGTCTTCGTTGAGACGGGTTGCGGCGCCGGGCAGCATCTCGACGCGCACCACCTGCGGCTGCTTGACGGTGAGCGTACCGGTTTTGTCGAAGAACACCTGCGTGACGCGGCCAAGGTTTTCCAGCACGTCCTGTGCTTTGATAAGCACGCCGGCTGCGGCGAGGCGTCCGGTTCCGGCGATGTATGCCACCGGTGCGGCGATGAGCAGCGGGCAGGGCGTGGCCAGCACCAGCACCTGGGCGAATCGCGTCGGTACCCCGGACACCGCCCATGCGACGCCGGCAATCACCAACGAAAGCACGGTAAAGGGCACGGCCAAGCGGTCGGCGGTTTTTACCACGGCCGGGCGCGACTCCTGCGCGGAGGCCACGAGCTCGAGGATGCGCTGGTACTGCGAATCGGCGGCCACCTGGGTGGCACGCATGGTCAATGCAGTCGAGCCGTTCACCGCCCCGGACATCACACGGGCGCCGGCGAACACTTCACGCGGCACCGGCTCACCGTTGATATTGCTCAGGTCGAGCGTGGCCGTGCCGGACAGCAGCTCGCCGTCAACCGGCACAGTTTCGCCCGGCAACACCATGAGTACGTCGCCCAGCTGCACCTGCTCGACCGGCACCGTGTCGAAGCGGTGCGCGGCGGCGGCAGCCGATGCCGAGCCCACACGCCGGAAGCCATCGGACGAATCGCCCTTATCGGCAGCAAACCCACGCCCCACGCCAGGCAGGTTGACGACGTGCGCGGTTTGCGGCGCGGCCTCCATCAGCGCGGTCAGGCTGCGCTCGGCCTTGGCTTGAGCGTATTCCTCAATGGCCTCGCCGGACGTGATCATCAGCGTCACCGCCCAACTTGCCCAGTATTCGGCGACGGCCACGGTGGAGAGGATCGCGACCACGGCCAGCACATCGACTCCAACCTGCCCATGACGCAAATCGTCAATCATGCCGCGCACAGTGTCAATCACAATAACCAGCACCAGTGCGATAACCAGCCACTGGCCGAAACCCGGATTGCCGAGTACCGGAATCGCCATCGCATTGCCCCACGGACGCCAATCGCCTAGTAAAGCCAACGGAATTGCGGCGATGACGACGACCGGAAGCATCGGCACAAGCTTGCAGATGTCGAGAATTTTGGTGAAGAATCTGATGAGTCTGCTCATCATTGCTCCTTACGCTCGTATACGGAGTCGATTGCGGTACGGCAAGCGTGGCCCGCGCAATCGGCGCTACGGTCACGCCTTGTTAACCCACCGGCGGCTTTGCCTGGGGCTTCGCTTTGCTCGGCTCCCGCGCAACCTTCCGATACACGGCGTAAAGAAATGTATTCAGTTTTGTATTGAATTATGCGCTGTGTTCAGGACGTCGCCCGAACTCAGTGCTTGGCCTACCCTATCAACGAGCGTTGCGCGACATGCCGGATATCGAAACTGCGTTGGCGGCATGGGCGCGGGGCACAATCGCGCATACGAAAGGCCCGTGGCAGGAGTTTGCTCACTGTCACGGGCCTTTGCTTGTCCGACACGGTGTTCAGCGGTTACCGCTCAACACCGTGTGACGTTGTCGAGTCGGCTTTACCACAGGCCGAACGGGTCGGAGAAGCCGCCGCCGTCACCGGTGCCGCCATCGCTGTTGCCATTGCCATTACCGTAACCGTTCTGGCCATTGCCGTTCTGGTTGTTCTGGTTATTCTGGCTGTTGCCGTTGGAATCGGAGCCGGACGAACCGTTCACCGACGACTCCTCCTGATCGAGCGTCACGTCCACATTCATGGTCTTGCCGTCGCGCACGATGGTCAGCGTCACCTTGTCTCCCAAAGCCGCGGCACGAACGTAACCAAGCAGCGAGTAGTTGTTGTTCACGGCGTTGCCGTTGAAGGCCACGATGGTGTCGCCCTCCTTAAGGCCGGCCTTGTCGGCCGGGCCGCCGGAGACGACCGCGCTGCCGGTGGCGCTGGACTTGGTGATGGTCGCGCCGCCGCGGGTCACGCCGTCGGCTTCAACCGTGTCGGACTTGATGACCACGCCGAGGGCAACGTGCTTGACCTTGCCGTCCTTGATGATTTCGTCGGCCACACGCTTGACGAGGTTGGACGGGATGGCGAAGCCGATGCCGATGGAGCCGGCGGAGTCGGAGGAGGTGGCGGTGGAGGCGATCGAGGAGTTGATGCCGATCACCTGGCCGGCCGCGTTGAAGGTCGGGCCGCCGGAGTTGCCGGGGTTGATGGCCGCGTCGGTCTGGATCATGTTCGGGTAAATGGTAATCTCCCCCGTGCCGCCGGACTGCATCGATTCCTGGGCGTCCATAATCTGGGAGCGGCTCGTGGCAGATACGATGCCCGTGGCCACCGACTGCTCCAAGCCGAAGGGGCTGCCCAACGTCATAACCCACTCGCCGATGGTCAGGTTGTCGGAGTCGCCAAGCTCCATAACCGTAAGACCGCTGGCGTCCTTGGCCTTCAACACCGCCACGTCGGAGGAGGGGTCGGTGCCCACCAGCTCGGCGTCGTAGGTGTTGCCGGCGATGGTCACCTTGTAGGCGCTGCCGCCGTCGACCACGTGGTTGTTGGTGATGAGGTAGCCATCCTCGGTCATCACGACGCCCGAGCCGGTACCCAAGCCCTGGAGCTGGCCGCCCGCATCGGCGTAGGTCTCCACGTATACCACGGACGGCAGGCCCTTGGCGGCCACGGCCTCAGCCAGGGTTGCGTCATCGTTGGTGTTGATGACAGTCTGGGTAGCGGAAGGGGTGCCCGTGGCCTCGGCGGTGGCGGGGTCGATGATGGCGCCCTGCACGCCGAACGCGAGCATGCAGGCGAGCGCGGCGCCGGCGAATCCGGTGAGGAAGGAGCGGCGGCCGAACTTCGGCTTGGCGGCGGCGGCGTTCTCGACGCTGGCGGCCACGGAGCCGTCGATGTCGAACTCGTAGGTCTGGTTCGCGGCGGAGTCGACGGCGTTGTCACGGAAGGAATGCTTGCCGAAGGGGTTCGGGGTGGTGTTCAAGTTGGTCATTGGTGATCTCCTTCTGAAAGGGGGTCGGTCATGTGCTGGAGTGCACACTATCACGCCCCAGCACGTTCCCGAGACCTCGGCAACCCCTAATCACGACCGGCTCACGCAGATACACCAACGGGAGTAGTCCCCGCGGATTATGGGGAAGCCTCGAATGCACAAAACAGGGTACTTCTCGTAGGATTTTGTGCCGGGAGGGCTTGAACCGTTTGGCGTGAACAGGGAAAACTTTTCGCATTTGTCGCCAATAGCTACGAGAAATGGCTCATTTTGCACATTTCGGATCGATGGTGCTTTTAGGCGCTCTTCTTCCAGTGTGATGCGCCCGATGCGGGCGGCCGGGTCATGACCGCGCTCGTAGAGCCGCAGGTTCTGGTTGCGCGTGGTGTCGCGCCAAGGCTTTAGACGGCTTGGCGGTGCGCGTCGGCTGGTGCACCAAGCGGCGCGCCCCTCCGCCGGCTTCTAATACTTCTCAACGAGATCGATGAGTTCCTGCTTGGAATGCAGGCAGGTCTTCTCCAAAATGCGGCGGGTGTGGGTGCGGATGGTGGATTCCGAGACGAAGAGCGCTTCGGCGATGACCTTTGCGGAGCGGCCGCGGGCGAGGTAGGGGAGCACCTCGGCCTCGCGACGAGTGAGGCCGTAGTCGTC
>ENA-OPSD01001077-OPSD01001077.1-human-gut-metagenome-genome-assembly--contig:-NODE-1077-length-22789-cov-10.559558_pt1 | contig 22789 bp, 24 predicted proteins | sample MGYA00241453_ERZ501898 | MGnify/ENA primary metagenome ERZ501898 (study PRJEB25962, sample SAMEA2042226) | human gut metagenome | biome: human gut; feature: human-associated habitat; material: faeces... | reverse complement strand
CAGAACGGTAAATCTCCAGTGTCTGGCGGATCGGAATATTCTGTTTTCGTAATTCTACACCATAACTGGATATGATTTTCATTCGCTTTTTCCTCCGGGTTTTAACGGGATTTTTCCTTCTGCCCTTCTATATAAGCAAGTACCTGTTCACGGCTCCGGTCACTGACCGTTACAGCACAATAAGACGGATTCCACAAATGCCCTCCCCACAACTCTTTCTTTAGCTCTGGATGCAAAAGGAACATCTGGCGTGCAAGATTCCCCTTCATGATTTTGATCATGTCTGAAATATAAAACTGTGGTCTGCAGTCTACAAGCAGATGAACATGGTCCGGCATAACCTCCATAGCCAGAATTTGAAATTTATATTCCTGTGCAAGACCTTCCAGCATTTCTTTGCATTCCACATCAATTCCATCTTTTAAAACCTTTTTTCTATACTTGGTACACCAGACCAGATGATACTGCAGAGAGTATACATATCCTCTACCATATGAAAGACCATTTTTATTAATTGTAAACATATCTTTTCCCATAAAAATATTATACCATATACATAGGAATATATCAAACATTTGTTCTCTTTTTGTCAAAAATCTTGCGCGTCTAACTCATCACTAAAGTAACGAGAATGCGACGCGCCGTTTTCAAAGCTGAGGCGGTCAGTATTGGTAAAAAAAGATATTTAAAAATATACAAATTTATGATATATTGAATACAAAAATGTTACCGATTATACATTTTGACTAAAAATAATAAAAACCAGAGGGGGACAATATATGTCTAATGAAGCAGAAACACAATATAATCCGCAATGTGGGGTGCGAAGAACAATTTTTTCAGATGAGTATGATTTTCTCACAAAAATTGAATCAGTGTGTGCCAAAGAAGATGGAATACATTTTTTGGTACGTACATGGAAAGACCGTATAGCCACAGTTCGTATTACATTTTTGACACCATCGGTATTCAGATTTGTGATGGTGCCGGAGATGACTGCAAAAAGCCACAGACAGACGGTAGTCGAAGATGTACCTGAATCGGAGTTTGAAACAAAAAATGCAGAATTTACAGAAAATGAAGATATGTATATATATGAAACAAATCAGTTAAGTCTTCATTTTTCAAAAAACTACTGGGAAATGTCCATATATCAGAATGGAAAATTATTGACGAAAGAACAGGCTTTTGACACTAATGTCGATAACCGGTGGAAACAGCTTCCAACAGGATTTAGAGTAGATGCATCTGGAAAAAGCATAGCCTCATTTGAGCAGTTTATATTATTCTCCGATGAGCAATTTTGGGGATTTGGAGAGAAGTTTACACATTTTAATAAACGTGGACAAAGAATAGAGTGTTGGCAAAAAGATGCATTGTCTACTAATACGGAGGATTCATATAAAAGTCATCCGTATTTTACAAGCAGCCGGGGATATTCAGTATTGTTAAATACATTTACGCGTTCATCATTTGATATGGGTGCTTCATCATGGATCAGTTATCAGATGGGCAGTGACGATCCTATTCTGGATTATATTTTTCTGGCAGAAGAAAGCAAAGACTATAAGAAGCTATTGCAGCAGTATTTGCAGATTACAGGGCAGATACCTATGATTCCAAAGTGGGCTTTTGGTTTCTGGATGTCAAAATGCTCTTATATGAGTCGTAAAGAAGTCGAGGATGTTGTTGCTGATGCTGAAAAATTTGGAATAGGTATCGATGTAATTCATATCGATGGCTGGCAGAGGCAGGATATGTCTGGTGTATGGGAATGGGATACAGAACGTTTCCCTGAACCGGAAGAAATGATTAAAGAATTAAATAAAAAGAACATACATTTAAGCCTTTGGAATTATCCGTACTTGCAGGAAGATTCGCCGGCATTTAAGGAACTGGCAGAACGTGGATTTTTTATAAAAAATAAAGAAGGGCATCCTGCAATGTTTAAAGCGACTGCAGATTCAGAGTTTTTGTGTGCCTGCTTTGATTTCACAAATCCGGAATTTCTGGCATGGTATGAGGAACGTGTGAAAAAAATCGTCAGAATGGGTGTATCAGTGATAAAAACAGATTTCTCTGAAGCAGTACCTGAAGATGTTGTATTTTACAATGGCATGAGCGGGCGAGAAGGACATAATCTTCTGACGTATCTGTATGCAAAAAATATTTACACATGGATGAAAGAAATTTGCGACGAACGTGGGGAATTGCCAATGCTTTGGGGACGCAGTGGGTATGTGGGTTCTCATACGATTCCGGCAGCATGGGCAGGAGATTCTTCCAGTGATAAAGCAAGTCACAGTGCAATTCTTCAGGCTGGACTTGGGATGGCTATGTCTGGCGTATCTTTCTGGGGTTATGATCTTGGCGGATTTTATAACACAGGTTATATCGGAAATGAGGAACGTCCGAATATAGAAGATTACCTTTCCTCTGTGCAGATGGGATTGTGGATGCCATTATCCAGAGCGCACGGTAAAACACCGCGGGAACCATGGCAGTATGGAGATATGGCATTAAAAGAAGTAAAAAAATGGATTAACTTCAGACATCGACTTGTGCCATATCTTTATCACACAGCCTGCCAGACTCATCAGTCTGGTATTCCAATGATTCGTCCGCTTGTGATGGAATATCCGAAAGATCCAATCGCAAAGATACAGAATTTGTCTTATATGCTTGGTGATGCATTGCTTATTTCACCCGGATTTGACAGAGATGAATATGAACTGTATCTTCCGGAAGGCCGGTGGCAGGATATTGAAAGTAAAGAAGTATATGAGGGAATGACATTTGTTCATATAGAAAACAAAGCTTTTGCTGATGGTGGTACATCTCTTCGGGTTTTCCAGAAAGAAGGAACAAGTATACCATTGTTTACTCAAAAAGAAGTATTGCATGTGCCTGCACAACTATGGAAACAGGAAGATCTTGAATTTATGACATTTCAGAAAAAAGATGTTGATTAGCTATTGTGCACAAAATAGATGCATAAAAATATGAAAAATGGGTAAAAATAAAAAGCTGAAATAATAAGAACTGACTTGACAAAAGAAATTTATCTGTGCTATATTCAACTACAGTTGTAGTGTGTAACTCGATTTTTGGAGGCATTAACTATACATAACAGGAATTGTTTATGTGGGTTAGTGTCTCTTTTTTGTATTCTGTTTCAGAAAAAAGAGTACAGACCGGCTAAAAAGATGCAAAACCGCAGAAACTTTTCTTGTAAAAAGTATAAACTACACAAGGAGTAAAAAAAATGAAGGACAAAATTTTTAGTGTTCTGCAGCGAGTGGGAAGAAGCTTTATGCTCCCGATCGCAATCCTTCCGGTAGCCGGACTTTTGCTGGGAATCGGAAGCTCATTTACCAATGCAACCACGATTGAAACGTACGGGCTGACAAGCTTGCTCGGCAACGGCACAATTCTTCATGCACTGCTGGTGATCATGAACAAAGTAGGAAGTGCAGTGTTTGATAACCTGCCTCTGATTTTTGCGGTAGGTGTTGCAATTGGTATGGCAAAGAAGGAAAAAGAGGTTTCTGCCCTGTCAGCCGTTATTGCGTATTTTGTTATGAATACAGCGATTAACGCAATGCTGACCATTACGGGTCAGATTCTGGAAAACGGAGAAATTGCAGAATCCGTTCTGGAAGGAACCATCACTTCTGTCTGCGGTATTCAGTCACTGCAGATGGGTGTGTTTGGCGGTATTATTGTCGGTCTTGGAGTTGCTGCACTTCATAATCGTTTTTACCGGATCCAGCTTCCGAATGCACTTTCTTTCTTTGGAGGTACTCGTTTTGTACCGATTATTTCTACGATCGTCTATATGTTTGTGGGAATTATAATGTATTTTGTATGGCCGGTTGTACAGAACGGCATTTATGCGCTGGGTGGCCTGGTAACCGGCTCCGGTTATGTCGGAACGCTGATTTTCGGTCTGATTAAGCGAGCACTGATTCCATTTGGTCTGCATCACGTATTCTATATGCCGTTCTGGCAGACAGCAGTCGGAGGTACCATGGAAGTGGCAGGACAGATGGTGCAGGGCGGACAGAATATTTTCTTCGCACAGCTTGCGGATTCTGCGAATGTCGCACATTTCAGTGCAGATGCAACGAGATATTTCTCCGGAGAATTTATTTTTATGATTTTCGGACTTCCAGGAGCGGCACTTGCCATGTACCATTGTGCGAAACCGGAGAAGAAAAAAGCGGCAGGCGGTTTGCTTCTTTCCGCAGCACTTGCGTGTATGGCAACCGGTATCACAGAACCGTTGGAATTCTCTTTCCTGTTTGTTGCACCGGCGTTGTTTGTCGTGCAGGTTATTCTTGCGGGAACAGCTTATATGATCGCACACATCCTGAATATCGCAGTAGGTCTTACCTTTTCCGGCGGACTTCTGGACTTCTTCCTGTTCGGTATTTTGCAGGGAAATGAAAAGACAAGCTGGATGAGGGTGATTCCGGTCGGCATTCTTTATTTCTTCCTGTACTATTTTATCTTCAAATTCATGATTAAAAAGTTTGATTTTAAGACACCGGGTCGTGAGGATGATGATGTAGAAACCAAGCTTTATACGAAAGCAGATGTAAATGCAAGAAAAGAGGCGCAAAACGATGGGGTGGCATCGGAAGATGCCATGAGTGAAGCGATCACAAAAGGTCTTGGCGGAAAGAAAAATATTTCGGATGTGGACTGCTGTGCAACAAGACTGCGTTGTACTGTTCATGATGCAGCGAGAGTCAGTGATGGTATTTTAAAGGCGACAGGGGCATCTGGCGTTGTGCATAAAGGAAATGGTGTACAGGTTATTTACGGACCAAATGTAACTGTGATAAAATCAAATTTAGAGGATTATCTGGAAAAAGCTCCGAATACGTATGCGGAAGCAGAAAATGCACCAGCCCAAAAAGAGGCGGAGCCAGCGCAGGAAACAAAAGAACAGAAGGTTGTGGATACCATTACTGTCTGCAGTCCGATGAGCGGACTGGCTGCCGATCTTTCTACTGCGCCGGACGAAGCGTTTGCGGAAAAGATGATGGGAGACGGCGCTGTTGTGACACCGGAAGATCCTTATGTGTGTGCTCCGGAGGACGGAGAAGTTGCGTTTGTTTTTGACACAAAACATGCAATTGGATTTGTAACCGATTCCGGGGTCAGCCTTCTGATTCATGTCGGAATTGATACAGTAAAACTGAACGGAGAGGGATTTGAGGCACTGGTAGAAAGCGGTCAGACCGTGAAAAAAGGTGATCCGATGCTGAAGCTGGATCTGGAATATCTGAAAACACATGCGCCATCGGTTACGTCACCGGTTCTTTGCACAGAGCTGGAGGAGAACCAGAGAATCCGTCTTTTGACAGACGGACCGGTAAAAGCAGGAGATCCTTTATTTGCGATTGAGATTCTCGCGTAAGCTGTGCCTTAAAAACGGGTGAGAAGAATGTACAGGATAGCAAAAACACTGAACCACAATTCATTTATTGGAGTGGAAGAAGAAAATAACCGGGAATATCTGGTCATGGGGAAAGGAATTGCGTTTGGGAAAAAAACGGGACAGCGTGTGCAGCCGGGAGACGATGCCCGCATTTATTCCCTGACGGAGATGACGGAGAGAGGAAATGTCAGAACCATTGTACAGGGCGTTTCTCCGCTCAGCCTGGAGCTGGCGAGTGCCGTGCTTGACGAGGCAGAAAAGGAATTTGGAAAAATTGACCGTTCCATCGTCTTTCCAATGGCAGATCACCTGGATTTTGCTGTCCGGCGGATTCAGAACGGTGAGCAGATCAGCAATCCGCTCACCGACGATATCCGCGTGATGTTTTACAAAGAGTATAAAGTTGCTTCCTGTATCGGGGAGCTTTTAAAAGAACGGCTTCAGATCGAGATTGATGAACATGAAATCGGCTATCTTGCACTTCACGTTCATTCGGCAATTGTGGAGGAAAATGTTTCACAGGCCATGGAAGTGGCAAGAGCAGTCCGGGAGAGCATTTCTTTGGTGGAGCATATCACCGGGCATACCATTGATGTGATGTCGTTGTCGTATAACCGTATGATGAACCATATCCGCTATATGGTTGCAAGAGCGGTCAGTGGGGAAAAACTGAAAGTAAATATGAATGACTACATGTCCGTAAAGTTTCCGGAAGCCTTTCGGGCGGCGAAACGAATCTGTGAGGAGATGGAAAAGAGGCTGAAACTTCCGATGGAGGAGATCGAAATTGGATATCTCGCTATGCACATAGAACGGATTATGGACAGAGAAGAAGGAGAATAAAAGCATGAAATCATTTGAATATACCATTAAAGATGAACTGGGAATCCACGCAAGACCGGCAGGAATGCTGGTAAAGGAAGCAAAAAAATTTGCATCGGAATGCACCATCACAAAAGATGGAAAAACGAAAAAACTGACTCAGCTGATGATGCTAATGTCACTTGGTGTAAAGCAGGGAGATACCGTAACCGTTGCAGCAAACGGAGAGGACGAAGATGCAGCGATTGAGACGCTGAAAGCGTTTTTCGAAGCAAACCTGTAAAAAGTACGCTCGGAGGATAAAAAATGCAGTATTTTCAGGGGAAATCCGTATATAAAGGAATTGTTATGGGACCGGTTGCGGTTCTGAAGAAAAATGATTACCAGGTTAAAAGAGCCCGGATTGAAGATCCGGAAGCAGAAGTAAAACGTGTGAAAGAAGCCGTGGAGGTTTCGAAAAAACAGCTTGGCAGACTGTATGACAAGGCAGTCCGGGAAGTTGGAGAGGCAAGTGCGGCGATCTTTGAAGTCCATCAGATGATGCTGGAGGATGAGGACTATCTGGAATCAATGGAGAACATGATCCGGATAGAGCTGGTAAATGCAGAATATGCAGTGGCAGCAACCGGCGATAATTTTGCAGAGATGTTTGCAGCTATGGATGATGAATATATGAAGGCACGTTCCGCAGATGTAAAAGATATTTCCGAACGTCTGGTCCGCAATTTAAGCGGAGAGGGAGATAACGACCTGAGCTCTATGGAACCATCTATTATAGTGGCAGACGATTTAAGTCCGAGTGAAACTGTACAGATGGACAAAGAAAAAATACTTGCGTTTGTGACTGTACATGGATCTACCAATTCTCATACTGCGATTCTTGCGCGAATGATGAATATTCCGGCGTTAATCGGTGTCCCGATGGATTTAAACGGTCTGAAAACAGGCATGACGGCCGTTGTAGACGGTTTTTCAGGTCAGGTTATCTTTGAGCCTGAGGAGGACGTACAGAAAGAAACCGAAAAAAGAATTCAGGAAGAAGCAGAAAAGCAGAAGCTTCTTGAGGAGCTGAAAGGAAAAGAAAATGTTACACCGGATGGCCGTAAGATCAACATCTATGCAAATATCGGCAGTGTTGGTGACCTTGGTTATGTGATGGAAAATGACGCCGGCGGAATCGGACTTTTCCGAAGTGAATTCCTCTATCTTGGAAGAAACGATTTCCCAACGGAGGAAGAACAGTTTCAGGCATATAAACAGGCCGTGCAGACCATGGCAGGCAAAAAAGTGATTATCCGTACGCTGGATATCGGGGCAGATAAGCAGGTAGATTACTTTAATCTTGGAAAAGAAGAAAATCCGGCGCTTGGGTACCGTGCAATCCGGATTTGTCTGAAACAGCCGGAAATTTTTAAAGCGCAGCTTCGCGTATTGTTCCGCGCAGCCGTTTACGGAAACCTTTCTGTCATGTATCCGATGATCACATCAACAGAAGAGGTAGAAAAAATCTACGCAATTGTTGCAGAGGTAGAGGAAGAGTTGAAAAAACAGGAAGTGCAGTATAAAATTCCGGAGCAGGGCATTATGATCGAGACACCGGCTGCTGTGATGATCAGCGACCGTCTGGCGGAAATGGTGGATTTCTTCAGCATCGGAACGAATGACCTGACTCAGTATACCCTGGCGATTGACCGTCAGAATGAGCAGCTGGATGATTTTTACAACCCACACCATGAAGCAGTTCTTCGGATGATTCGCATGGTGGTGGAAAATGCACACAAATGCGGAAAATGGGCAGGAATCTGCGGGGAGCTCGGTGCAGACCTGACATTGACGGAGCAGTTTGTACGAATGGGAGTGGATGAGCTTTCTGTTGCTCCGTCCATGATTCTGAAGCTGCGGAAGATTGTCCGCGAGATGAAAGCAGAAGAGTAGAAGAAACGATACAGCAGATAAGAAAACTCTCTGTTTTGGAGAGTTTTCTTATCTGTTCACAAATAACAGAAGATACAGCCGAAAAATCAGAAAAAAAGAAAGGATGTTTGGGACAACAGTAAGAAAATGTCTCAAATCCTTTTATTTCCTCTTGACGAATGGCGTATTTTGCGATAGTGTATCAGAGTAACAAAAAACAAAATCAAAAATTGAGTTGCTTTTCTCTTATTCAGAGTGGTGGAGATACATAGGATCTGTGAAACCACGGCAACCCCCGGCAGATTGGTCTGCATGGGAAGGTGCCAGCCTGAGCGAAATTTTCGAACAATAAGGGGATTTGAACATTACTATTCAGGTCCGCTAAAAATTGCGGATCTTTTTTTACGAAAAAATGTTCAGGGAAAGCCAAAGCCCACGAACGAAAAGCAAAAGAGAAGAGAAGAAAAAAAGGAGAAAAAGAATGGAAAAAAGACTGTTTACTTCTGAGTCTGTAACCGAAGGACATCCGGACAAAATCTGTGATGCCATTTCTGACGCGATTCTGGATGCGCTGCTTGAGCAGGATCCGATGAGCCGTGTAGCTTGCGAAACCTGTACTACAACAGGATACGTTATGGTAATGGGTGAGATTACATCCAACGCACACATTGATTTCCAGCAGGTTGTACGTGATACCGTTCGCGAAATCGGTTACGACCGTGCAAAATACGGATTTGACGCAGATACCTGTGCTGTTGTAACTGCAATTGACAAACAGTCCACCGATATCGCTATGGGTGTAGACAAAGCGCTCGAAGCAAAAGAGAACAATATGAGCGATGAGGAGATCGATGCCATTGGAGCAGGAGATCAGGGAATGATGTTCGGATTCGCAACCAACGAGACCGAAGAGTACATGCCATACCCGATCTACATGGCACACAAACTGGCTCGCCAGCTGACCAAAGTCCGCAAAGACGGTACTTTAAGTTACCTGCGTCCGGACGGAAAAACACAGGTAACCGTAGAGTACGATGAGAACGGCAAACCGTTCCGTCTTGATGCGGTTGTTCTTTCCACTCAGCATGATCCGGAAGTATCCCAGGAGCAGATTCATGAGGATATCAAAAAATACGTATTCGACGAAATCATCCCGGCAGACATGGTAGATGAGCACACCAAGTTCTTCATTAACCCGACCGGCCGTTTTGTAATCGGCGGACCTCATGGAGATTCCGGCCTCACCGGACGTAAGATCATCGTAGACACCTACGGCGGATACGCTCGTCACGGCGGCGGAGCTTTCTCCGGAAAAGACTGTACAAAGGTAGACCGTTCTGCAGCTTATGCAGCACGTTACGTAGCAAAGAATATCGTAGCAGCAGGTCTTGCCGACAAATGCGAGGTCCAGCTTTCCTACGCAATCGGTGTCGCTCATCCGACTTCCATCATGATCGACAGCTACGGCACAGGAAAACTCTCCGACAACAAACTGACCGACATCGTTCGTGAGAACTTCGACCTTCGTCCGGCTGGAATCATCAAAATGCTGGATCTGCGCCGCCCGATCTACAAACAGACTTCCGCTTACGGCCACTTCGGAAGAAACGATCTGGATCTGCCGTGGGAGGAACTGGATAAAGTAGAAGACCTGAAGAAATACCTCTAATTTCAGGCTTTTCTGTTTATAGAAAGTTTAGAAAGATTCATCTAAGTTAATGAAAAATCCTCAGGCGTTGTGCTATAATAAATTTAGACTGCGTACTGGGGATTTTTTGTGCGCAAAAGTACGAAATATGTGTTGGAAAACAGGTGGATCTTATATGGAAAAAAAGAAGAAAAGCATGAAATTAAGGACGAGAGTAATCATTTCTTTTTTCATCATCATACTGGTTCCGATCGTGATGTGTGCCTTGACATTTTACTTTTTTGTAGGGTATAAAGCAAAGATTATCGGTGAAAAATACGGTCTTGCGAACGCAACATACCGGACGATTTCGAACAACACCCTGCTGCTGAATGCGATGACATCAGAAGAGTACGACGAAGTAGAGGATACCGCGAAATCGGATACGGCAAAGCTGGAAGAAACGAATTATCTCTCTGTTCTGAATGCAAGACTGCAGAAAAAACAGTCGTTTATCGCGGTGCGCGAGGATGGTGTTATCATTTACAATGGCTCGGAGGAGCTGTCGTCGGAGGAGCTGGAAAATGAGCTGCCGAAATACGGTGACCCGGGGGCCAATTCGAAGGGCGGCGTTTATTTCCGCAATGAAAAACAGTGGATGGTCAAACAGGTGGACTATGAGAACTCGGACGGAAAAGAATGCAGTGCGTTTATCGTCACCAAGACAGACCAGATTGCGCCGCAGATTACGGGCATGGCAAAAGAGCTAGGCATCGTGATTGTGCTGATTCTGATGCTCACCAGTCTGGGCCTGAGCTTCTGGATTTACCGCGGTGTGATCGGACCGCTCGAGCAGCTGAAAAAGGCGACACAGAATATCAAAGACGGAAATCTGGATTTCACTGTTGAACCGTGCGGCGTGGCGGAGATCAATGATCTCTGCGAGGACTTTGAGGAGATGCGTATCCGGCTGAAAGAGACGGCGGAGGAAAAAGTCGAGTTTGACAAAGAGAATAAAGAGCTGATCAGCAACATTTCGCATGATCTGAAAACACCGATTACCGCGGTCAAGGGTTATGTCGAGGGAATCATGGACGGTGTGGCAAATACGCCGGAGAAGATGGACCGCTACATCCGCACCATTTACAACAAAGCGAATGAGATGGACCGTCTGATCAATGAGCTGACGTTTTATTCCAAGATTGACACGAACCGCATTCCGTATACGTTTTCGAAGATTCACATTGCGGATTATTTTGATGACTGCGTGGAGGAACTGAATCTGGAGCTTGACGCGCAGCATGTGGATCTGACATACTTTAATTATCTCGAGGACGACCCGATCGTCATCGCGGATGCGGAGCAGATCAAGCGTGTCATCAATAACATTGTAAGCAATTCCATCAAATATATGGACAAGAGCCATAAGGTCATCAACATCCGTCTGCGTGATGTCGGAGATTTTGTGCAGGTGGAGATTGAGGACAACGGAAAGGGAATTGCGACGAAGGATCTGACGAAGATTTTCGACCGTTTCTACCGCACCGACACGTCCCGCAACAGCACGAGGGGCGGCAGCGGCATAGGTCTTTCCATCGTGAAGAAGATTCTCGAAGACCACGGCGGAAAAGTGTGGGCCACCAGCAAAGAAGGCGTGGGCACCACGATGTACTTTGTATTAAGAAAATATCAGGAGGTACCTGTTTCATGAGTAAGATACTGATTGTTGAGGATGAGGAATCCATTGCGGATCTGGAGAAGGATTATTTAGAACTTTCGGGCTTTGAGGTAGAGATTGAAAACCAGGGAGACACCGGTCTTGTGCGGGCGGTCAAAGAGGATTTTGATCTGCTGATTCTGGATCTGATGCTGCCGGAGGTGGATGGCTTTGAGATCTGCCGTGAGGTGCGTGAGAAGAAAGATATTCCAATTATCATGGTTTCGGCAAAGAAGGATGATATCGACAAAATCCGCGGACTCGGTCTTGGTGCGGATGATTATATGACGAAGCCATTTTCTCCGAGTGAGCTGGTTGCGCGCGTGAAAGCGCATCTGGCACGGTACGACCGGCTGGTCGGAAACGGCAAGAAAGAGAATGATGTTGTGGAGATCCGCGGCATCAAGATTGACAAGACGGCACGCCGCGTGTGGGTGAACGGAGAGGAGAAGCAGTTTACAACGAAAGAGTTCGATCTGCTGACCTTCCTTGCGGAGAATCCGAACCGCGTTTTCACGAAAGAAGAGCTGTTCCGTGAGATCTGGGATATGGAGTCCATCGGAGATATTGCGACGGTTACGGTGCATATCAAGAAGATCCGTGAAAAAATAGAGTTTAATACGGCAAAGCCGCAGTATATCGAGACGATCTGGGGCGTTGGATATCGGTTTAAGGCATAAAGAATCTGTGTTTCGGGGAGAGATAAAATGGGAAAAATTTACTATCTGATGGGAAAAAGTGCGTCAGGGAAAGATCATATTTATGAGAATCTGATCCAGGAGACGGCGCTGGATTTAAAACCGTTTGTCCTGTATACAACACGGCCGATCCGGAGCGGGGAGCAGGACGGAAGAGAGTATTTCTTTGTGGATGAAAAACGGCTTTCGGAACTGCGGGAGGCCGGAAAGATTATCGAGGAGCGCATGTATTCGACGGTGCAGGGGCCGTGGTATTATTTTACGGCGGATGACGGGCAGATTGATCTTGCGAAGCATGATTATCTCGGAATCGGGACACTGGAATCGTATCTGAAATTAAAGGCATACTTCGGGGAGCAGGCGATGGTTCCGCTGTATGTCGAGGTGGACGACGGGCTGCGGCTTTCGCGGGCACTGGAACGGGAAAGAAAACAGACAGAGCCGAAATACGCGGAGATGTGCCGGAGATTCCTGGCGGACTGTGAGGATTTTACGGAGGAGAAAATTGCGGAAGCTGGAATTGTCCGCAGATTTTCCAATAATTCTACGCCGGAAGACTGTTTTTCCGAAATTCAGAATTTTGTGGAACAACAGAAAAAGTTGTGATATACTTAATGCAGTATTAGTAAGAAATACAAAAGAACTCCAGGGGGTGATTTTATGCAGGGTTTTCAGAAGGTTGTAGGACATCAGGAAATCATAACGCATTTACAGAATGCCATTTCGATGAATAAAGTATCTCATGCTTATCTTTTTGGCGGAGAGAGTGGATCGGGAAAGAAAATGATGGCTTCACTGTTTGCGATGACGCTTCAGTGCGAGAAGCACGGGGTCGAGCCCTGTATGGAATGCCCGTCCTGTAAAAAGGCACAGAGCCAGAATCATCCGGATATCATTTATGTGAAGCATGAAAAGCCGAACACCATCAGCATCGATGAAATCCGCGAGCAGCTCATTAACGATGTGATGATCAAGCCGTACAGCAGTCCGTACAAGATTTATATCATCGACGAGGCGCAGAAGCTGACACTTCAGGCGCAGAACGCGCTGCTGAAGACGATCGAGGAGCCGCCGGCCTACGCAGTTGTCATGCTTCTGGCAGACAACCCGGATGCGCTGCTTCCGACGATTTCGTCACGCTGCGTGCAGTTAAATTTAAAACCAGTGGGAGACCAGCTTGTGAAAGATTATCTGATGAACGAAATGCATGTGCCGGATTACCAGGCAGAGGTTGATGCGTCCCTGGCGCAGGGAAATATCGGAAAAGCAGAGCGGATTGCCCGTTCTCCGGAATACGAGGAGACGCTGGAAAATGCACTCCGCATGGCAAAGTACGCCGACAGTATGCCGCTGTATGAAATCGTGGAGACGATCAAAAAACTGACGGCCGAAAAAGACAATATTGATGATTACTTCGATATCTTTTCTTTATGGTTCCGCGATGTTCTGCTCTTTAAGGCGACAAAAGAGGTCGATTCCCTTGTGTTCAAGCAGGAGCTGAATGGAATCCGTGAGAGAGCAAATAAGAGCTCATACGAAGGCCTGGAGAAGATTATAGAGGCGATTCAGAAGGCGAGAGCCCGCCTGAACGCGAATGTTAATTTTGATTTAACCATGGAGCTTATGTTCCTGACAATGAAGGAAAACTGATAGCATGATAACAATTATAGGAGTACGTTTTCGAAACGTAGGAAAAGTATATTATTTCTCGCCGAGAGAGCTGGACATCTGCGTGGGCGACCACGTTATCGTTGAGACGGCGCGCGGCGTAGAGTATGGTTTCGTTGTGCTGGGGCCAAAAGAAGTTGACGATTTCAAGGTGATCCAGCCGTTGAAAGAAGTCATCCGCATTGCAACGCCGAAGGATGATGCGCGGGAGGAGAGCAACCGCAAGAAAGAAAAAGAAGCGTTTGAAATCTGCCAGAAGAAGATCCGGGCGCACAACCTGGAGATGAAGCTGATCGATGCAGAGTATACGTTTGACAATAACAAGATGCTGTTTTACTTTACCGCCGACGGAAGAATTGATTTCCGTGAGCTGGTAAAGGATCTGGCGGCTGTCTTTAAGACGAGAATCGAGCTTCGCCAGATCGGTGTCCGCGATGAGACAAAGATTCTCGGCGGAATCGGCATCTGCGGCAGACCGCTTTGCTGCCATACGTATCTGTCCGAGTTTGCACCGGTTTCGATCAAGATGGCAAAAGAGCAGAACCTGTCCCTGAACCCGACGAAGATTTCGGGTGTCTGCGGACGACTGATGTGTTGCCTGAAAAACGAGCAGGAAACCTATGAATACCTGAACCGCAAGCTGCCGGGTGTCGGCGATATCGTCACGCTGCCGGACGGCATGAAAGGTGAGGTTTCCGGTGTGAATGTGCTTCGTCAGCTCGTAAAAGTGCTGGTGGATGTGAACGATGAGAAGGAAATGCGGGAGTGTCCGGTGGAAGAGCTCAAGTTCAAGCCGAAGCATAAGAAGGAAAAAGGCAAAGAGAAGAAAAAAGACAGAAACAGCTCCGGGGAGCAGGCTTCTTCGGAAGAGGCAAAACAGCCGGAATAAGATTGATTTGGAATGCATTTTGAAAAAAGTAAGCGCCGGGTAAAACTGACGCTTCTTTTTGTGTGATGCGGCGCTGGGCGGTCAGCAGGAGGAGGGATTTTCATTGGATAGAAAAGAAGAATTTTTGAAGCCGGGTGAGCGGCTCGATGATCTGCAGAACGGTTACTGGATGATACAGAATCCATCCCTTTTCTGCTATGGCATTGACGCGGTGCTGCTGGCGTCCTACGCGAAGGTGAAGCGCGGGGAGCGGGCGATGGATTTCTGCACGGGATCGGGAATTGTGCCGATTCTGCTGAAGGCGAAGACAAACGGAGAGCATTTTTCCGGGCTGGAAATTCAGGAGTACAGTGCCGAGATGGCACAGCGGAGTGTGCGGTACAATCATTTGGAAAATGATGTTGAGATTTTCCAGGGAGATGTGAAGACGGCATCGCAGCAGTTTGGAAAAGAAGTGTTTGATGTGGTAACGTGCAATCCGCCGTACATGACGGGGCAGCACGGGCTGACGAATGCGCTTGAGGCGAAGACGATTGCGCGGCATGAGGTGCTGTGCTCGTTTGATGATATTGCGAAAGAGGCATCGGCGGTTTTAAAGACGAAAGGACGGTTCTATCTGGTGCACCGGCCGTTCCGGCTGGCGGAGATTTTTTCGACGTTGAAAAAATATCATCTGGAACCAAAAAGGATGCAGCTCGTTTATCCGTTTGTGGACAAGGAGCCGAACATGGTGCTGATCGAGGCGATGAAAGGCGGGAATCCGAGAATTACCGTGGAGAAACCGCTGATTGTGTATGAGACGCCGGGCGTGTATACAAAGGACATCCGGGAATTATATGGAGACGGGAGATAAGAACATGGCAGGAAAATTATATTTGTGTGCAACACCAATTGGAAATCTGGAGGACATGACCTTCCGTGCAATCCGCATTCTGCAGGAGGTCGATCTGATCGCGGCGGAGGATACGAGAAACAGCATTAAGCTGCTGAATCATTTTGAGATTCATACGCCGATGACGAGTTACCATGAATACAACAAATACGACAAGGGCCGCGAGCTGGTGCAGAAGCTGCTGGCGGGAACAAATATCGCGCTGATCACGGATGCCGGAACACCGGGAATTTCTGATCCGGGTGAGGAGCTGGTGAAGATGGCGTACGAGGCAGGCATCGAAGTGACAAGCCTGCCGGGCGCATGCGCGTGTGTGACGGCACTGACACTGTCGGGACTTTCAACGAGAAGATTTGTCTTCGAAGCATTTCTTCCGCCGGATAAAAAAGAACATAAACTGGCGCTGGAACGGCTGAAAAACGAGACGCGGACGATGATCGTATACGAGGCGCCGCATCATCTGCTGAAAACGCTGCGGGAGCTGCTGGAGACGCTTGGCAACCGGCGGCTGACACTCTGCCGGGAACTGACCAAGAAACACGAGACGGCATGGCAGACCACGATTGAAGATGCCATCACTCGCTACGAACAGGAAGATCCGAAAGGCGAATGCGTTCTTGTCATCGAGGGCAGAAGCCAGAAAGAAATCGAGGACGAGGCGAAGGCAGCGTTTGAGGAGATTTCGATCGAAGAACATATGAAACGGTATGAAGATCAGGGGATTGCAAGAAAAGAAGCGATGAAACTCGTGGCGAAGGATCGCGGGGTGACGAAGAGGGATATTTATCAGTATTTGCTGGGGAAAGAATCATAAATACTATTTGAGAAAAATGACCGGGCACAGAATATCCATGTCCGGTCATTTAAGGCAAGAAAAACAAGCATGGCGTGTGTGCCGATTCGTTTGTTGCCGTCAATCATACAATGATTTTTGATCAGGCCATAGCCCAGTCTTGCGGCTTTTGCCTGCAGGGTGGGGTACAAGTCTTCTCCGCCGAAGGACTGGAAAGGCGTTTCGAGAGCGGAGTCCAGCAGATTGTAATCTCTGACTCCGTCGCTTCCGCCAGTTTGCTGAATCAACTGAGTATGCAGTATGAGAATCTGCTTTTTACTCAGTCTTTTCATTTAGCAAGTACCTCGTATGCTTCTTTGTTTTGTTCCATCAGGCGTTTTGAGATGCTTAACATATCCTCGTCGGATGCAGTGGTTTCCTGCTCGGCTTTGCTGAAGTCGATGACAAGATATCTTGGAACGTTATTTTTCAGAATCACAGCGGAACCACATTCGTCTACCAGGCGGGCGACTTTAGAAAAATTTTGGTTTGCTTCGGAAATGGAAATTAAAGTTTTTGTGTCGATAGTCATTTTGGGTACCTCCTTAAGACTTTTTTCTATAGTATATATAAATCTTAGGATAAATACAACCTAATTTGCCGTGTTATTTTTTGTTGCTTGCCGCAACGCCAGTTTTTATCGTATGATAGGCCCATCAAATACGAGGAGGACACAGTTATGCTGAGTGATAACATCAAAATACTGCGAAAGAAAAAAGGATATTCCCAGGAAACGCTGGCGGAGCAGCTGCATGTGGTGCGGCAGACGATTTCGAAATGGGAGAAAGGGGTTTCACTTAGATAAAGATACCACACCATTCCCACGCTGACTTTTGCTCAACCGATACAGCCGGAGGGCTGGATAACAAGAAAAGGCGGTATGCGCCCCGTGGAGGGGTAGCGTACCGCCTTTCCTTGTGGGGGTTTCCAAAGGGGGCAACGCCCCCATTTGGCACACGACTTTGCGAAGCAAAGTGTAGTGTGTTATACGCTCTGTCGGCGTTGCCGTGAAAATGCCGTTGCCGCCGGGGAGGGCAAGGGCATTTGAAGCGGCAGGAAAACAGGGCTGTGCTTGCGTGGCGTGGAGCCGTAAGCGCAGGTCTGGTTTCAACAGCAGACAGGGCGTATATGAAAGCCCCCGTTCATCGTCCTACGCTCCGACTTGTGGACAAAGTGTCCCGAAGTTGTGGCTACACTCCCGGAAAAGTAACAGGACAGCGGGTAACCGTCAAGGCTGAAATGAACGGGTTTACACCCGGCCTTGACCGCCGCCCGCCGTCCCACTGAATGGGTGGACAAGGCGGTCAATCCCTCAAAGTGCTTGTCCGCGCTCTTTCTGATTTTGAGGTATTCAGTTTTTCAAAATTGAATAATCAAAATAAATTTTTTCGATTGAAAAAATTTTATTTGTTATCATCTTCAATGCCATATTTTTTCTTTTGCCGAATCACATAATTACTGATTTTTTCATCATATAGTGGATACTGGTAATCCAACTGGCATGCCACTTCTGACGAAACCTCCCGGAACAATGCCATACATTGTTCAAAGGATTCCCACATATGGGGATAGGAATCCATATTATAAGTGGACATAAGTCGTTCCCACAATTCCTCTGGGGCATATTGCTTCATAAATTTATAGTTTTTTCCCAAACTGAAATGAAATCCCTGTTTGATACCAATCAGCCAGGAAATCATGCGAAGCAATTCTTTTCGTACTATATCATTCATATGGTCAATAGCAAAAAGAATTTCTTTGCGGCATAAGCCCTTTACTACATATGTTGTAGTATTCCAAAATTCATTACAGCAATCGTCAAACATTCTTTGAGTAGGCTTCTGCAAGTGGTAGTCTATATCCGTTGGTATTGGCGGCTTTACGATACGGTTGTCTTTATCCAACAGTAACTTTACCAGTTTATCCCATGTAAAATACTCGTCTATCAGTTCCAGCGGCAGCAAAGTTAAATCTATCTTAACATCATCAGTAAACAGCATTAAATATGAAAATCCCTTTTCTACAGCTGGAAATAATTCCATATCTTCCGGCTTTTGCAGAATCAACCTTTCACCAAATATATCTAGCCATTTATCATCACTTGTGAAGCTGTCCATATCCGTAACAAAAAAAGTAATATCAAAATCCTGAAAATCATCAGGCGGAATATTTGTATTTGTTCTAGATCCTTCCAAAGTAACCATGCGAATGCGTTTGTCTGTTTTTGCAAAATTCAAAACAATATCATAAACTTCCTTTTCTGATCTCATTTTTATCTCCTCCAATTATTGAAATAGGTGTGAAACCATTTTAGGGCTTTCCCGCCTTGATTACCCTTTAGCAAAGACGGGCGGGGCTGTCAGCGGCGGCGCATTTATGCGCCGTTCATCTTGACCGTTGACTGGCTCGGCTGGCTTTGCCATTCTCGATAAATAAGAAATTTTGATTATTTTAACGTGTTTAAATATGCAAGTAACTCATTCTTCTTTAATGGCTCACAATGACTTAACACGCAATAATCGCAATCTATGGAATATATTCTCTCGATCAAATGCTGTAATTTTCTCTTGTCCATATAGCCGCCATTAAAAAAATCTTCACTTGTAGAGTCACCTAAAAATAAAACTTTCTCCTCCGGGATATAAATACAAGTTGTATCTTCGGAGTGTGGTGAAACAGTATGGAAAATATGAGCGGTTATATTCCCTAAGTTTAATGTCATTTTTTCTACATATTCAATATCAGCTATTACGATATTCAATTCATTTTCCCCAGCATATTCTTTAGCAAAATGAGTATCATCTTTTTTTAGGATGTCAATATATTTTTTATCATTTGCTCGATCCTGCTGTTCTCTTAAAAACAAGTTCGTTTTCTGGTGTGCGATGCTAACTCCACTTATATCATGTAAGCCAAATGTATGGTCATAATGCCAATGCGTAATGACCGTAAAATCGGGTTCTTTCAAATCGCAACTTCTTAATGCTCTATAAAAATCTTGCACATGTTTTTTTGAATATCCTGCGTCAACGGCTAAGGAAAATTTATCCCCTTTTACATAGGCCAGCATTGGCCTGTCAACTTCAGGCTCATGCGGCAAAAAGTAAATATTTTTGGTCAGATTTTTCAATCCCATTTTTTGTCCCATCTTTCCGGCAATAGTTCTTTTAGCCTTACTTCCTTTTCAAAATCGACGACAACCATTGTGTTTTCATTATAAAGGTCTAATTGTGACATCAATTCTCTGCATCTTCCACAGGGAGGCAAAATGCTTCCATCTTCGTATACAGCTACAATCCTCTTAATTTTTGTTTCCCTATTTTTAAGCATTTCGGCAATAGCCGCTTGTTCCGCACATATACCGATAGAACAAGGCACATCAATACAAATGCCTGTAAATACTACTCCACCAACTGTTTCCAATGCACAACCTACATGCCCTGCTTCCCCATTTTTCTTTAATTTTATAGGGGATACAGTCTGTAACGCAATTTGATATAAATTTTTCATAATTTCTCCATAAATCTCGAATAAACTCTCTTACTTTCGCCCCCGTTGTGGCTTTGGATTTTTCAGCAGGTCCGACTTCTGTGCAATTCTTTTTAGCCACTTTCTTTCTTCCTCTGACAGCTTCCCATAGTTCAGCTTGAGCCGCTTGCAAATAAACGCCATCGCCGCCTGCTCCGGGTCGCTGTCCGGGCTGGTGGTTTCCTCTGCGGTCTGCAAGAAATCTTCCAGTGGGTTGTCCTCCGGGACACTGAAAAAATCGTCCTTATGGGCTTCCCGCAGGTCGAGGGCTATCTTGTTTATATCCTGCTGTATCACATAGCGGCAAAAGCTGTCGTCGTCAATATGGGCGGCGATAAGCTGCCTTAACTGCGGGTCAGTCAAGCCGGGATTGTGCTGTTTCATAATCGTTGCACTCACAGCGTCCACAATGGCGTTTGCGCTCTGCACCTGCTTTCCCGCTACGCCGTTCACATAGATTTCAAGGTCGGCCATGAGCCGGGGAAAATCCGGGTGGGTCGCCAGTTCACACAAAAGAGAATTATCCACCAGCCCGCTTTTCAATAGTTCAATCATATCATCACTCAAACGCAGGTCTGCAAGATCGGCGTTTGGGTGATTTTTTGTTTGAGAACGCCCCAGCAGATAATCAACAGTCACTTCATAAAACTTTGCCAACTCAATAAGGGCATAATGGCTGATGTCCTTGAAATTATCTCCTTCATAACTGCCCAACGCAGACTTGGAGAGGTGCGTCTGCTCCGCAAGCTGTTCCAGCGTCAGCCCACGCTCCACACGCAGGTCTTTCAATCGTTCTTGTATGGATAGTTCCATGCGCTCCCTCCTCCCATGCTTAAGAAACTCTGTATGTATTTATAAATTTCCCTCAACTACGATGATAGATGAATATTTGAGTGCTTCTTTTAACCATTCAAGAAAGCCTGTCAAAAAAATTCTTTCTCCATCCAAAACACCGTTTAAGTCTTTTTCTATTTCGAAAATAATTTTTATCCAATCATTTTTCCCTATCCAATTATCAAAACAGACACTAAATTCCTGCTCAAGTGTTCCATCAAATGCATCCTTAATAGGATATATTTTGTTGAAATAATCAACTAAAATCTCATAATCCTGCTGATAAATCCTTAAAGGATTTCTATAACAATGCCATTCTTCCCACGCAGGGTTCCAATCAGGCGTATCAGAGATTTTTAGCGGATTGAATTCTAATAATATTTTTTCGGCTTTTGGTGCATTCAATCTCAATTCCACATATTCTTGTCTTTCATAACTATTTAAATTTAACCATGCCATATTTTTCAGTTCACCTCTATCATTTCCTATTTCTTGTTCCGTTTTTTCTATTCTACCATAATTCCGAGAGCGTGGAAATAGAGAGTTTTTGGTGCTGATTTCCGACCTTATGGATATACGGGGCGGGCGGTCTTTTAGGTGTAGACTTAGGGTAGTTCATCGATGAGCTGCACCTTGAAAAATGAATAACCGTCCGAAAAGGAATACCCCGGCAGGGGAAGCACCGCAACGAGCCACTTCGGGACAAAATGTCCCGAAGTCCGGGGAGCGTGCCAACGCCGGAACACGCCGCAGGAATGGGGCAGGAAGCCTTTTCGGGGAGAACGGCTAAGGAAAAATGGAGGGAACACATGAGAGAGAACCCATATAAACGACTGCCGCCCATAGAGCGCAGGCAGGACGGTTCCCTTTACCGCATGACACCGGCACAGAGGAAACAGGCAAACGCCCTGATCTGCCGGGAGTGCTGCTGTTATGAGGATGGGAACTGTATGCTCCTTGACGATGGGGACACCCACACCTGCCCCCAGACTATTTCTTTCTCGGTCTGCTGTAAGTGGTTCCGCTGGTCGGTCTTGCCGCAAATCGGAACGCTGGAAGCGGAGATTTTCCGGGATAAGGAGCTGAAACGCTGTGCGATCTGCGGCAGAGTGTTTGTCCCAAAGTCCAACCGGGCGAAATACTGTCCCGACTGTGCCGCCAGAGTTCACAGGCGGCAGAAAACAGAAAGTGAACGGAAAAGGAGGTCTTGTGTGGACAGTTAGGGGCTGAAAAGTCCTTGATTTACAAGGCTTTGCAAGCACAGAACAGGGGCAGGCAATAGAAACTACCGTCTGCCCCCGGAAACAGGCTTCTAACCGTCCACAAAACACGATATGACAAACACCATTTATATCCATCAGCCGGAAAAGGCGGTCAGCTTTACCCGGCTTCCGAATTTCCTTTTTGAAGCCCCCACATTCACACCCCTGTCCAACGAAGCAAAGGTACTGTATGCCTTTATCCTGCGCCGGACAGACCTGTCCCGGAAAAACGGCTGGGCGGACGAATATGGGCGCATTTACCTCTACTATCCCATCAACGAGGTGGTGGAGCTGCTCCACTGCGGGCAGCAAAAGGCAGTCAATACCCTGCGGGAACTGCAATATGCCGGACTGGTGGAGATCCAGAAGCAGGGCTGTGGAAAACCCAACCGCATTTTCCCAAAATCCTATGAAGCGGTTCCAAACACCGACTTCAAGAAATCCCGTTCTGGTACGCCGGAGGACTGAAAACCGTACCCTTGAAGTACGGAAATCAATCTTGAGAAGTACGAAAACCGGACGGTATATAGAAATACAAAGATTAAAATGATTTATTTATATCCATTCCATTCCTATCGTATCAGAGATAATTCCGGCGGGATTTTCCCTGTGGAAAACCCCGGATAGGAAAGGAATGGGGAAAGGAGCAGAATGGCA
>ENA-OPSD01001071-OPSD01001071.1-human-gut-metagenome-genome-assembly--contig:-NODE-1071-length-22927-cov-3.079442_pt1 | contig 22927 bp, 28 predicted proteins | sample MGYA00241453_ERZ501898 | MGnify/ENA primary metagenome ERZ501898 (study PRJEB25962, sample SAMEA2042226) | human gut metagenome | biome: human gut; feature: human-associated habitat; material: faeces... | reverse complement strand
GGCTATATAACCTATGTGGTGCCTGGACTTGCAAAGGACCTGGAAAAGGCCGGTGCAAAGTATGTTTACCATAGCGTTTCCAGAGAGGGCGACGTTATAAAAATTTTGCAAAGCGGCGGAATTTCGTCCACCATGAGCAGAATCAAGCAGGGCATACAGCAGCCAGCTGGCGCCAGCATGTACTCTGATATGGGAACCGGCGGAGCTGATAACGCGTTTACCAGACTTGTGACCGGAAGCGCACAGAAAGCAAAGCGAAAGTTTTCCAACGCCAGTGTAGCGGGAGACTACCAGATAAAAATGAGTACCGCAGTCCTGGAACGTACAGACTATTACTCTTTTGGTGGGGATAAGTTTGGAAAAGTTGCAGATATAAGTAAATACGGGGCAAGCCCTGAACAGTTTGTCAAGAACATGGAAAGCAGTTTTGCTGGAAGTAATGAAATTATGTTCCGAAACGGAATAGACAGCCGATATTTTACAGAAATCATGTGCAATAGCAGATATGAAAGGCAGCACCTGTTGAGTGAACTTCGAGCACGGGGTATAATGGATATTAACGGCATTGATATTGAAAAATTTATAACCGTAGGGAGTGAACTGTAATGGATTATAGAAAAGCATACTGGTTTGAACAGCCGCACATGCCTGGCATGTTTAATGTGGCCGTACAGCCTATTGTGGATCCACGGGACGGGCGCCTGCATTTTGCGGTACCTGATTCCGGTATATGGGCCTTGACCGGAAAAGTGATCAAGGACACCGGGGACTATTTTGAGTTTGAATGTAATGACAGTGTAATGGGTGCCAGAGGCGGCACCTATAAATTTTCTGCACTGGATATTAAGACATTCCGGAAAGAAACCTGGAAGTGGATCGCGCAGGGCAAGGACATTGCTGAGTGCTGCCAGAATACAGCAGATCTGCATTTCTGGTACCGGAAGAACTGGCCAAACAGCCGCGTGGCAGAAATTGGAGCCTGGGAGATGGAAGAGAACAGGCGAAAAGGACACCGCACGGACACTTAAAATCAAAAACGTACATTTTTGAGCGTAAAGCGTGACAAAAACGCGGAAAACGTGCAGAAAATCAACAATAATGTGCAGAAATGCCATTTAACGCAGAGCGTCTGGAAGAACCCAGGCGCTTTTTTCATGCCTAAAAGGAGGAGAAAATGCAGACTTTCAGTGACATTATTAAGAGCCGGGCGCAGCCGGTTGAGAAAAAGGGGCGCTTTAAGGTTCAAAAAGTAGACGAGGACAAGCGGCTTGTATTTGGGTGGGCCAATGTGTCCGTAGATGTGGGCGGCAATGAGGTTGTTGACCTGCAGGAGGACATGATTGACCCGGAAACCCTGGAAGCCGCAGCCTATAAATTCGCAGAGCTGTACCGAGACGGCGGGGAAATGCACGAAAGAACAGGAACCGCAGTCATGGTGGAAAGTGTTGTGCTGACTGAGGAAAAGCAGGCAGCAATGGGACTGGCCGCCGGCACCTTGCCGGTTGGTTGGTGGATTGGCTTCCGCGTCACTGATGATGACGTATGGGAGAAAGTAAAAAGTGGAGAATACAGCATGTTCTCCATTGGCGGAACCGCGATCCGGGAAGAAGTTGAGGACGACGACGGAGCCGCAGCAGAGTGATAAGCAGGAACACCGGGAAACTGGTGTTTTTTGTTTATAAAAATTTAGAGAGGAGGACACGGTCAAGTGGCAAAGACAAAGCTGAAAGACCTGGAAGTAACAGAGGTTAGCCTGGTGGATGCTGGCGCAAACCAGCACGCGCACGTTGCCCTGTATAAGAGAAACGGCGGGAAACCGGAAGAACAGCCGACGGGCCAGAATCCGGAACAGGCACCAGCAAAAAGCGGCCTGCACAAGTTCTTTTCTGCCATTGGCAAGGCGTTGAAGCTGGACCAGGCAGACATTGACAGCGCAGTGGCCGACATTGAAAAAGCAGATACATTCAATGACAAGATGGAAGAACGCAAGCTCCGCCGCATTACTGATGAAATTTGGGATGTGTGTTTTGCACTGGAAAACAGCTTGTGCAGCATTATCCGGGACGAAGAAGTAACGGACAAGGCCGCACTGATGAACCAGAGCATTGATGAGTTTGACGTGGCCATCAAGGGCCTGGTTACTTCCTGGGGCGCAGGTAAAACGGCACAGATTGTAAAAACAGCTGGTGCCGTGAGCGTAGAGCACATGCAGGAAACCGTTGACCGCCTGGGAGGAATGATTGAAAAGGCGACAGGCAAACAGCAGCCGCCGGAAACAGAGAATCCTGGCCAGGAGGGCGGACCGGAAGATAACGGAAAAACCAAAACAAAGAAATCTATAGGAGGAGAAACTGACATGAAATTCAACGAGGCAAACATGACAGCAACAGACCGCATGGCGTTTGAAGAACTCAAAAAGCGCTACGGTGTTGAGGATGGAGCTGAGGGCGCCGGAGCAGGCGCAGGAGCAGCGTCGGAGGGCGTAGGCAAGGCAGCGGGTACCGGAGTAGTAGAAACCCCAGGAGCGGCCGCTGAGGGCACACAGGGAGCAGCTGGACAGCAGGCAGCGGGTACCGGAGAGGATATTTACAAGGGCCTGAACCCATTAGTGGCAGCTGAGCTGATTGCACTGAGAAAACAGGCAGACGCAGCGCAGGAGGAAAAACTGTACAACATTGCCAAGAAGTACGAGATCATCGGCAAGAAGCCGGAAGAACTGGTCCCGACATTAAAGGCGCTGCAGGCAGCAGGCGGCACTGCATACGACGACATGATCGGCGTACTTGACGGAGCAGTGGCAGCGGTAGAAAAATCTGGACTTTTCGGAGAAGTTGGCAAAAGAGGCGCAGGAGCCACAGGAGGCACTGACGCATGGAGCAAGATCGAAAAGAAAGCGGAAGAAATCCGCAAGAGTAACGCCGCCCTGAGCTATGCAGAATCCATTGACGCTGCATGTGTACAGAACCCTGACCTTGTACATGAGTATGAGGCAACAAGACGATAAGGAGGCAGAGAACATGAGCTATTACGGAACAACTATCAATGACAGCGCGGTAATTGTGGTAAAAGCAGGGGAAGAGATTCCGGCACCGGCTTTTTTAGCAGTTGGCGCTGATGGAAAAGTAGCAACTGCAGGCAAGAACGCAATCGGTATTGTAATGCCTGGATGCGACGACAAGGTAACAGTGGGCGACGACCTGGACGTGCAGATCAAGGACATTGGCGCATGGACAGCTGGCGCAGCCGTAGCATACGGCGACGAGCTGGCAGTCGGAGCAGGCGGCAAGGCAGTAAAGGCAACAGCAAAGTCCTTTATCGTTGGCATTGCACTGGAAGCAGCAACCAAAGCAGATCAGCGTATTGCTGTACAGATCGTAAAAGCAGGCTACAAGCCGGCAGAATAATAAACAGGAGGAATAAAAGACTATGAGCAGAAATGTAATGAGCACTAACGCAGGGATTGCGGCAGAAATTGCAAAAGGATGGAAGCCAAACCAGTACCTGACTAATATGTCCCAGGCATATTTCGCACAGCCTGGCGACTGGGTGGCACCGTCCATTTTCCCGATTTGCCCGGTAGCTACTAGCTCCGGATTTTACTACACATTCGACAAGGGAGATCTTGCGAGGGACAACGTAGCCCGCAAACCGGCATTCGGAAAAGTTAATCCGGCCATCATGGGAACAGGAGAAAACCAGTATGGCTGCAAGGTTGACCAGGTTATTGTCGGCATTGATCAGATCGCAGCACTGAACTACCAGCGCAGCCATGCGCCGGGCGTACAGGATCCACGCCGCGCCAAGGTTCGTTTTGCTAACGAGCAGATGAGCCTGCACCTTGATATCCTTTTCGCAAAGGGATTTTTCCACAGTGGAGTATGGGGAGACGAATGGCAGGGAACAGACAGCAACCCAACTGGTAAGAAATTCCTGAAATTCAATGATGCCAACTTCGATCCGGTACACTTCTTTGACGAGCGCCGCCGCGATATTAAGCGCAGAGGCCGCCGCCAGCCTAACCGTTTAGCCCTGGGCTATGACGCATACCTGGCACTGAAAGAGCATCCGGACATTGTTGAGCGTGTGAAGTACACCGGATCCACCGCAAACCCGGCTATCGTAACACAGCAGGTTCTGGCCCAGGTACTGGGATTTGAGCAGGTTAAGGTACTGGAATCCACATACAATGTGGCGAAACCAGGAGAAGAGGCTGACATGCAGTTTATTTGCGACAGCAACGCAGCCCTGATGTGCTATGCAACTAACACCCCGCAGGTAGACGAGCCATCCGCTGGCTATATCTTCACATGGGATATGCTGGGAAATGGTTCCTATACTGCTATGGATCAGTACGAGGGAGAGAACGGAACACACAGCGAGTTCATTGAGGGGCTTATGAGCACCGACATGAGAAAGACGGCCGACGATCTGGCAACATACTTTACTGATTGTGTGTAATGCCTGAAAGGAGGATGTTATGAGCTATGTATGCGTAAAGCCGATCACACTACTCGGCAACAATTACAAGCCGGGAGAACTGATCCAGGATGGACACATCCTCCCGTCCAGAGAGCGTGCGCTGGTACGCACTGGCTGCATTGCTGAGGTAGCAGGAGGCGCTGAGCTTCCTGTTGCTGAGCTGGTGCAGGTAAAAACGGGGGAAGAGGTTACATTTTCCGTTCCGGTAGTGCAGGAATCTGACGGGGACACAGCCCAGGTCATGGGCGTGCCGCTGACAGAGGGAGATATGCAGCAGGTTTTTTGCATTATGCAGATGAACGCAGACGAGGCTACAAAAGCCATTAAAGATGTGAAAAGTGAGAATATTTTAGTTGTACTTCATGCAACAGATTCTCGTGTCACAGTAAAGAGAGCTGCAAAAAGCCAGGCAGAGGAGCTTTTGCTGGATGACAAGGCGATCTTGACGAATGATCAGGCAAAAGCAGAGAGCTTGCCAGCAGAAAGCCAGGGAGTATCAGAAACGCCGGAGCCAGCAGAAAACCAGGAAGCGGCTGAAACACCGGCAGAAGGGTAAGGTAATGCCGCATGAAAAAAACGTATACCTACAATCCGGAGAAGATAGGAGAGCAGGGCGTTGATCGTATGCGCTTCGAGCTGGGCGACACCATGGTCGAGGGCGAACAGGAAACCAGCGCTTTGTGCAACGAAGAATACGAGGCCATCATTGCGGCAAGAAAGACGTGGAAGCGTGCCAAGCTGGCCGCGCTGGAAAGTATAATGCGCCGGTTCGGCATGGAAGTGAACACGACGGTCGGACCGTTAAAGTTGGAAATGCAGAGCCGCGCGGAATTTTGGCGGAAGCAGTACGAACAGCTGAAAAAAGAGTGCGGAGCTGACACGGTACCAACGGCCGGAAAGGCTTCTCCGGAATCGGGAACAGACGGAGGCCATTATTTTTATGGTGGTATGCACGACAATGCGTATGCAAAAACAGGAGGGGGCGAGCGCGATCTTTTATTTAAGACCAGGTAATTTGTACAAGGATTTTCTTGTTGCAAAATGCACCAGCGGCATAGATGGGAAAGGCCGCCCTGTAAAAAAATACGAAAGCAACGACAGTGCCGTGATACATGCCGTTCTGGCCCAGGCGACACCGCAGGAAAAAGCCAGATGGGAACAGATACAGCACCCGATCACACACACGATTGTGGACCGGGGGCACCCGAAAGCAGCGGAAACGGACCAGCTGACATGCGGAAACCGCAAGTTTTATGTGCAGGGCGTTGACGAACCGGGGCAGCTGGGGCTGTATACCATCTATTACGTGGAAGAGAGGGCAGACGTATGAGCGTGCCTGATATAAGCGTTGAAGTAGCAAAAAAAGTGACCGCTATCGGCCAGGAAATGAAATCCAGAGCCACAAGAGGCAGCAGGGCGCTGAAAAATGCGGAGCTGCAAGTGCTGAGAGGGCAGCGAGGCGGCAGGAGCTACAAGAAATCATTTAAAAAGAGCAGTTACACGGCGTCTGCACCAGGCGAACCGCCAGCAGTACGCAGTGGAAAGTTGCGGAGCAGCTTCAGACCGGTGGCAGGATCCTCTGGCGGGGCTTTATCCGTGAAAGTGGCCATTGAGACAGATACCCATTATGCAGGGTACCTGGAACATGGCACAAGCAAAATGGCGGCAAGGCCATACGTGGAAAAGATTAAACAGAAAGCGGAACCCGAAATCAAAAGCATTTTCGGAGCACCGTACAACGTGTAAGGAGGTGCCAACATGGCATTGATAAAAGACAGAGCGGCACCTGTTTTTGACAGTGAGCAGGTGCACAAGGGCGATCTGATAAGGGCAAAGCATAAAACATGGGACGAGTACAAAAACGGGCTTGTTGTTGGGATAACCAGCAATGAGCTCGTTGTGCTTTACCACACTGGCATAGGGAATGTTTCAAACCACTTTGTAATGCTGGCAAGTGAAGTGGCCGGCGGGGAATGGCAGGGAACCTGGACGGAGGACATGCAGGCCGTACAGGACATTGTACCCGCAGAGAATGAAAGCGACAGCGCGACAGCATGACTCTGGAAGAACTGATCTATACCAGGCTTGTCCAGGAGAAAGAACTGGCAGAGAGCCTGGCAAAGTATGAGGGCGTTCCGGCGGTGTTTTTGCAGAAAGCGCCGGACGACAAAGCCCAGGGGTGGGGAGTGAGCCAGTACCCCCGCGCTGATTACCTGGTAGACATGACAGCAGACCCGGAACGGCACAGCAGCGGCATGGTAAGCGTGAACGTATACAGCGACGACACAGGCAAGCCACCGGAGGAGTTGGCGCCGCTGGTGCGTATAGCGCTTTGTGACGTGGTAATGCAGGCAGATGATGGAGCCTATTGTATTACCTGGGCCAGAACGGAGCTGTTTGAAATGAACGACAGCCAGAACCCTAACACCCTAGTAAACGGGTGTTCGCTTACATTTTTACTGATTGCATTCCCACAGCAGATCACACAGGCACCGGATCCAGCACTTGCAATGCAGGAATTTTTGAAACGCTGGGAAACAGACGCCCTTGTGATCAACAAAGATCATATTGAAAGTTTTTATGAGCCGAGTGACTTACACCCGGCTATTTATGTGCGCATTTCCGGGACGAAAAAGAAACGCCAGACATGCGCACTCACATGGATGGAGTGCAGCATGGCCATACATGTGATCGCACCAACGCCGGAGGCAAGGAACAGCTGGACACGGTATCTATACGACACCCTGGCCAGACTGGGAGAAATTATCCTCCTGGACGGTGCACCGCTGCTTTTTGATGAATTGGCGGTTGATAATGCCGCCGACTACCTGACCAGGGGGCAGATAACCATCAAAGGGCAGTATGCAACTGAGAATTTCAGTGAGTATTCCCACCCGCTGAAAGAAACCTATTTCAACAAATAAGGAGGACGAAGAAATGGCAACAACCAAGAAGCCCACAGAAGCCACAGAAACGGCTGAACAGGTGCAGGCGGACAATTCCAGGGGCGAGGCCGTAAAAGCCGAAAATGAGGCGACTGAGAAGCCCACAGCACCGGTCTACACTGCCGAGGAATACGCCAGAGCAGCTGCAAAAGTGTTTGAGGGCAAATACAGCCCGGACATCGTGCGCGCTGCCTTTACAGTAGCAGGAAAGAAAGAAGCAACCAAAGCGGAAGCTGAGGAGCTTGTAAAGAAATTTGCCAACAAGGAGGTCGAAAACTAATGAGCGGATTTTTTGTTGTAGGAGAAAAGAAAGAACGCCCTGGCGTATACAAGCGCTATGAGAACGCGGGCGGAGTAGAAGCAGCCGGAGCTAGATCTGGCGTCGGTTGTGCACTTGTAACAGGTAACTGGGGAGCATTAAACACACCGGTTACGATTGACCAGAGCACTGATATTTCCAGCGTTATCGGCGCAGGTTCCGGACACGATGCTATCACAGCATTTATGGCCGGAGGCATGGAGGAGTGCGTTGTGGTACGTGTTGGAACGGGCGGAACACCGGCAACAATTACTCTGAAAGATACCACAACCAGCGCTGCTGTTGATGCTGTTGTGCTTACAGCACTTTATCCGGGAAACAGAGCATTTACCATTACCGTAAAGGCTTCCCTGGATGATGAAACAGCAAAAGAGGCAACCATCTATGAGGGAACAAAAGCCCTTGAAAAAGTAACCTTTGCAGCCGGAAAAACAGAGGTTGACGGAATTGTGGCCGCATTTGTAAACAGCAAGTACGTGAAAGCTACAAAGAAAGCTCCAGGAAACGGCACTCTGGCAGATGTTACACAGAAAGCCTTTACTGTTGGTACAAACCCGACAGTAAACACCGCAGCATACGGAGAAGCTGCAAACGCAAGTGAGGCAGAAGTGAGAGACATGATCATCGTTGACACCAACGACGCAGCAGTCCACACACTGATTGCAACTCACGTTGCCAGAGTGTTCCAGGAGGGAGCATATACCATGGCGACCGTGGCAGAGCCTAGCTCCGTGGAGATTGAAACCCGTATGCAGCACGCAGCGGCATTCAATGACGAAAAAATCCACTATGTACTGAATCCGTACATTGGCACAGACGGCGTTGAGTATGAGGGTTATATGCTGGCGGCAAGAATCGGCGGTCTGATTTGCGCCGGTGCTGCAAATGCTTCCCTGACTCATACCGTGATCAGCGGAGCAGCAGGCCTGAAAGAAACCCTGAACAGCGGAACCATTAAGAAAGCCCTGAAATCCGGTTGCCTTGTGCTGTCCACCAGCAAGAGCAAGCAGGTATGGATTGAAAAGGCGATCAACACTCTTGTAACCCTGAGCAAAGACCAGGATGCAGGTTGGAAGAAAATCCGCCGCGTGAAAGAGCGTTTCGAGCTTATGGACCGTGTTGAGCAGACTACTGAGGTACTGATCGGCCAGGTGGACAACGACACCGACGGCCGCGCAGCTGTTATTGCAGCCGCGCAGCGCGTTGTTGACGCAATGGTAGGAGAAAAGAAGCTGTTATCCGGTACCGTAATTGAGGACGAGGGAAACCCGGCGCAGGGGGATTCCGCATGGTTCATTATTGCTGTTGACGACCTTGACAGCATTGAAACCATTTACCTGACATTCCGCTTCCGCTTTGCAGCTGAGGAAGATTCCGAGTAAAGAAAGGAGATAAAGGACAATGAGTATTATTAACACACAGGCGGTTGCAAACGCCAAGAAAGTGCTGACCGGTAAAAACGGCGCACTGTACAATGCCAAGGGTAAACTGTTGGCCACTATGGAAACATACCAGGCGCAGGTAAACGTAACAAATACCAAGTTCCAGCCGCTGGGCGACCCGCAGGAACATGAGATTTTTACCAGCTATGGCCAGACACTTACCTTTACCGAGATCGTGGTAGAGGACGGCGAGTTTATTACTGATCTGCTGGCCGGTATGAAATCCGGAGAAATGCCGTCCTGGAACTTCCAGGGTGTTATTAAGGGCCGCAATGGCTCTGAGGAAAGACTGGTATACAACGATTGTGTACCGTCCGGAAACATTGACCTGCAGAACGTAACAGTGGGCGACCTGATTAAGAGACAGTGGAGCCTGTTCGTAAACGGCGCAGTAAACCAGCAGGGCAAACTGAGAGCCTAAAACCATATAACCCATACAGACAGAGCCGCGGGGAATAGCCTCGCGGCCTTTTTAAAATAAACCAGGAGGATTTGAGAACATGGCAAGAGCAAATGTAAATGTAGAGAATGAGGCAGCTGTTGAAATGACTGAGGACGAGAAGAAAGCAACAGTGAGAAAGTACGAAAATGACATCCTGGGCGGACTTATGGCGGCCGCCGCATACAAGACAGATGCAGAGGAAGCTGTACCGATCGAAATTAAGAGAAACGGCGCCGTTGTGCTGTCTTTCCGTATCCGCCCTATGGGAGAAGATGAATATTTAAAATGCAAGAAAGATAACACAAACTACAAGCGCAACAAGCAGCTGGGTACCAGGGTAGCAGAGAGCGTGGACGCTGCCAGATACCGTGCGCAGCTGATCTATGAGGCAACCGTTGAGGAAGATCGTGACAAGATTTGGGACAACCGCGACGCATGGAAGAATCTGAACGTACTGAACGGTATTGACCTGGTTGAGGTGGTACTGAAATCCGGAGAGAAAGACGAGATCCTGTCCAAACTTGACGAGATTTCCGGATACCAGCCGACTATGGAGGACGTAGCAAAAAACTAATTGAAGCCGGAGGCAAAACAACGCTTATGCACATTATTTTCCAGCGGCACCATATCCCATTTGACGAGTTTTTGAGCAAACCGGACTGGGCGCAGGTGCTCATGCTGGAAAGTATGAAAATACAGCTGATCGCTGAGCAGAAAGCAAGAGACGGCACTGAGGAGGGCGGTGAGTAAAAAGTGGCCGAAACATTAACTATTGAAATCCCGATAGAAGCGGTTGACCGCACCAGTGCTGGTGTGCAGTCGGCCACCAAAAACCTGACGGCGTTTGAACGTGCGTGGGACCGCACACAGCGCCGCCTTGATCGGTTGGAAAGAGCACACAATATTGATATTGAGCTGGACGACAACGCAAGCCAGGGACTGAGCCGGGTATCTGACCAGGCGGAATCCCTGGACGACGTAAGTCCAAGCGTTGACGTCGGTGTGAACAATGCAGCCACAGGAACCCTGAGCGACGTAGCAGACCAGGCAGCAACCCTGGACGGCACCGCCTCGGATGTTGAAGTGGGAGCAGATAATAACGCAACCGGAATTATCGACGACGTGGGCGACTCATTGACCGCCCTGAATGGCAATGAGGCAGTTGTGGGGTTAAGCGCGGATGATAGCGCCACCATGGAGATAAGGGACGCGGGCGACGCGCTGGCGTCCCTGGATGGGGATGTGGCAACCGTAGAGCTAACAGCAGACGACAACGCCACCCAGGCAATACGAGCGGCGGAGGACGCCACGGAAATGCTGGACGGTATGAGCGCAACAGCGGAGCTGGGGGCGGACGATAACGCCACCCCGATCGTAAGAGCAGCAGAGGACGCTGTTGAGAATTTTTCTGGAAGTTCCGGATCCGCGCAGCTGGGAGCAGACGACAACGCAAGCCCGGTTATTGATAACGTGCGGGATAAGGCAGCGGCCTGGGATGGCAGCGTCTGGACAGCAACAGTGAGCGTTGTGGATGCAGCAACGGCGCCTCTGACGGCAATAATAAACGCTGCAAAGAACCCACTGACACAGGCAGGCGCGGCACTGGGTATCAGTGTAGGTCTGGGCGATACGGTAAACACTTACAAAAACTTTGAAAGCATGATGAGCCAGGTCGGGGCTATTTCCGGAGCAACAGGGCAGGCGTTTGAGGACCTGACAGCAAAAGCCCAGGAAATGGGAGCAACGACCAAGTTTACAGCGACAGAGGCAGCTGAGGCATTTAATTACATGGCAATGGCGGGCTGGCAGCCGAAACAGATGATCTCCGGTATTTCCGGTATTATGAACCTGGCAGCAGCCAGCGGCGAGAGCCTGGGATCCACTTCCGATATTGTAACCGACGCACTCACGGCATTCGGCCTAAAGGCAAGCGATTCCGGGCATTTTGCAGACGTACTGGCAAAAGCCAGCGCCAGCGCAAACACAAACGTTGGTATGTTGGGCGAGTCGTTCAAATACGTTGCACCAGTGGCGGGAGCAATGAAGTACAGCGTTGAAGATACATCCCTGGCACTGGGGCTTATGGCCAATAGTTCCATCAAGGGAAGCATGGCCGGTACAGCTTTAAAGACTTCCCTGGCGAACATGGCAGCACCTACTGACAGCATGGCAACAGCTATGGAGAAGTACGGAATTAGCTTGACCGACAGCTCCGGAAACATGAAAACGCTGAAAGGTGTCATGGATAACTTGCGCGGCAGCCTGGGAGGACTTTCTGAGACTGAACAGACAGCAGCAGCCAGCACCATTTTCGGCAAGGAAGCAATGGCTGGAATGTTGGCAATTATCAATGCTTCCGAGGAAGATTATAACAAGCTGAGCGACTCAATTTATAATGCGGACGGAGCAGCGCAGGATATGTCAGATACTATGCTGGATAACCTAGAGGGTTCCATGACGCTTATGCAGTCCGCTGTTGAGGGCGTACAGAACAGTTTCGGCAAGAGACTGACACCGTACATCCGTGGAGTTGTGGACGCGATTACAGACGCAACACCGGCAGCAACAGCAGCACTTACAAATTTGATGGACTTTGTTGACGGCAAGGCTGAGGGAATCAAGAGAACCGTGAGCGGTATGACCAACTCCCAGGAATGGCAGAACGCAGACCTGTTTGGAAAGGTTGATATTGCATGGGACACACTGATCGCAGAGCCATTTACAAAATGGGCTGGCAGTAAGGGCAAGCACCTGTTATCAAAGGGGTTGAGCAGCCTGTTTGGAGAAGCTGCAAAGATTATGCCGGGCGGCGAACAGGCCGGTCTGACTTCATGGCTGAGTGCTGGACTGATTGCAAAAGGAGCAACGTCCCTGATCGGCGGAGCGGGCAGTATCGTGAAAGCATTGTCTCCTATTGGCAGCGCGATTAAAAACATAGGGATGGCAGCACAGACAGCTCCGACAGTTGGCGCTTTTGTGAGCGACCTGGGATCCATGATTCCTATGGCCGGAAAGGTTGGCATTGCAGCGGCAGCAATTACAGCGGCCGTGGTTGCTATCGGTGTGGCCATAGATAACTATAACGAGAAGCAGATCAGCAACAGCCTGGCGAACCATTTTGGCAGTATTGAGCTGAGCGCGAAGCAGGCAGAGGAAGCAGCTTCCGGAATCTTAAATGCAAAGTACCTGGTAAATGTTGAGATGGCGATCAATGAATTTAAGAACGCCGACGAACTGAGAAAGAAAGCAGAGGAAGCACTGCAAGCAAACCAGGCACTGACATGGAAAAGCAGCGTCGGCATTGAGCTGACCGCTGACGAGCAGCAGTCCTATAAGGACAATGTAACAACCTTTGTGGAAAGCAAAATTTCCGAGCTTGAAAGCCGGACATTTGCGGCTCATATAAGCGTGCAGACATTCCTGGGAGGTACTGAGGAGGGCGAAAGTCTGGCAAGCAGTATCGAGGAATGGGCGCGAGCAGACCACCTGGAACTGACCAATCTATCCAATGACCTGAAAACGGCCGTGGAGGAAGCGCTGCAGGACGGCATTATTGATGTTGACGAAGCGCAGGCAGTGGCAGCTTTACAGGATAAAATGAACAGCATAACCAGCAAATGGAAGCAGGCGGAAGCGCAGGCACAGCTTGACTGGATCAACCAGGAATACGGCAGCCTGAGCGGCAAAGACCTGACTGCAGACTCCTTTACTTCGGTAGTGGAAGCCCTGGCGGATCAGCGAGAAACCGCAGCAGATGAAACCCAGGCGCTGGCAACAGAGTTTTACTCTTACTTAAATGCCGCGGAGGCTTCTGGACGAATTACAAAGCGGCAGAATGAGCATTACAAAGACCTGGCCAGCCAGGCAATTAGAAACCAAAAGGCAAACGACCTCATGACAAGCCTGGACTTCGAAAACAACACCCTGGGCGGTACTTATGGCGACCTGATCGCAACAAACCAGGGAAAGACAAAGAAAAGCATGGGAAATGAGGTTGATTATTTAAAGAATTACCTGAACAACCAAGACATGCAGAGCTTGTACGACCACCTAAACATGTTCGGTGCGGATTACGCACAGCAGGGCGGCGGTTGGAAATTCTTACAGAGTGGCGACCAGAACGCACTTGAAAAGGTTTGGGAAGCCATGAAACCAGATGCAGACTCCATGCGCGGCCTGGTGGACGAATATGTAAAGGTTGGCCAGGATGTGCCAAAGCAGATCATGGACAAGTTTAACGAGACTATGGCCATCGGTGCTGCTTCCGGAGATACAAGCGCAGCCTGGGACGTATACGCAAAAAGCATTGCAGATTCCGGGGACAAAGCCCTGATTGATGCGGTAAGTAAGATGGATGCCAACGGGCAGCTGGGCGAGGAATTTTCAGCAGCCTGGAAGCGTGCAACGGCTTCTGTTACAGACGAACCGGTGGAACTGGGAGATCTGAAAGCGGAAGTTGACGGAGTGGACATTGACAAAGACGCATGGGTTTCCAGTTTAAACGAAAAACTGGGCGACCTGGCCGAAACCGAGGACGTGACCGCAGAGGGCGCAACCATTAAGGTAAAGGCTGGGGATTGCTTATGGGAGATCGGCAACGCCCTGGGAATAGACTGGCAGACAATAGCCGAAGAAAACGGCATTGAAAGCCCGTATATTATTCATGCAGGCGACGAGCTGAAAATTTCCATGGATAACTTGACAGCAGAGGTTGACGGAGACGCAGGAACAGCAGCCATTGACCAGGCCATGTCCGCACTGACCGCAGAGGGCGCAGAGTTTTCTGTTACTGCTGACGGCGTAAAGGTGGACCTGGCAAACGTTGAGGTTGATTCTGAAACAGCCATGGCACAGATAGAGGCGGCCCTGGGAATGGAAACCGGAACCCTGAGTGGTGCCGGCATACAAGTACAGTCCGGGGCAACGGTAACTATACCGTCCGATCTGGTACAGGTAGACACAAGCGGCATTGAGGCAGCAGTGGAGCAGAGCACAGCAAGCGGAAGCGAGGACACGACTGTTGAAAAGCAGGTAAACGTGACAACGACAGCCGGATCCACAGACACAACACCGGTGGAAGAGGCAGCGCAGGCAGCTCTGAGCAGTGAAACAAACACCACAGACACCACAATGACCACCAATTTAACCGTAGAAGCAGGCAGCACGGATGCAACACCGGCAGCCACATCTGCACAGGCGGAACTTGATAATACATTTTCCAACACTATGCAGACCAATGGCAGCACGGATGTGACAATCGAGAAAGCCAGCGACAATATAGCAGCAGTTTACAGCCAAGTAGGTAGTGAGCTGCAAGCAGCTTTTAACTCCCCTTATTCTGCAAGGGCTTCTGTAAATGTAACAGTTTCATACCATATCACGAACCCAAGCGCTTCACTGAGCACGCACAGCAGTGGATCAACGGTTTCTGTATCCATTGCCGGACATGCAAACGGTGGAGAGGTGGGCCTGCATGGCGCAGAATTATCCTGGTTAGGAGAAGAGGGCAAAGAGTATGTTATCCCGACGGTACCGGGCAGACGTGGCCGCGGCATTGCGTTGTGGCAGCAGGCAGGCGAGGACCTGGGTGTGCTGGACAGCAATGGAGAAATTGCAGCCCACGCAAACGGCGGAATCGTAGGGCCTGGCGGCGAAGAACTGGCCAGCAATACCATTTTGCCATTGCAGGCACAGCCACAGGACGAAAGCAAGAGCGTGTGGAGCGTAACCGGCCAGGAAATGTCGGGGGATAGTAGCGAAGAGGAATCCGAGGGCAAGAAAGCCGTTTCTGTCAATGCAGCAGTGCAGGGACAGCAGGGCAACAACACCTTTGAGATTAACGTGGACATGAGTCCGGTTATTAAGATCGAGGGCGGAAACATGGACGAGGAAAAGGTCTTTGAAGTTATGAAGAACCGGATCCGCGAAATGGCAGACGACCTGGGAGACGAGATCGCAGAGCGCATGAGCAAAATTTTTGCAAACATGCCGCTTATACAGGAGGCATAGGGACATGGATATTTACCTGACACCATCCGGCGGCAGCAGAATACAGTTCCCTATGCTGCCGGAAGCTATAACAATGGGTGCTGACGCAAAATTTATGACGTACAGCATTATTTCATTGGGGGACGTAAAACTCCCCCGTGGACAAGGAACAAAAGAGATTTCATGGTCCGGGATGTTTCCAGGGGCAGTGCGGAAGAAAAACAGGCTGGTAAGAAAGTATACCAAGCCGGACACACTGATCAAGAACCTGGAAAAGTACCGGGACAATGGCACAAAATGTACTTTGCTATGCACTGACACCTGCATAAACTATTCTGTTTATGTTTCCAGTTTTAAAGGTAAGTACAAAGGTGGATCCGGAGATTATTTCTATGACATAAAATTTATTATTGCCAGAGATATAAAGATTTACACCACCAATGAGCTGAAAATAAAGGCACCAACCAGACCGTCGCCTAAAAAGAAACAGCCCAAAACAGGCAAAAAGACGACCACCTACACGGTAAAATCCGGGGATTGTTTATGGAGGATTGCACAGCGCCTGCTGGGTAAAGGCTCCAGATACACGGAAATTTACAACCTGAACAGGGACAAGATAAAGAATCCGAACTTGATATACCCCGGCCAAAAGCTGACCATACCGGCCAAGTAAGGGAGGTGCAGCTGAGTGATTGAAGTAAGCAAAGTGCACTATGATGTGATTGCAATCACGGAAAAGAAAGTGCAGCTAAACATTACACAGGCGGTCGAGGGCCTGGGATGGGAGGAAGAAGAGGACGAGCTGGCCATGAAAATAACCTTTGAGCTATACAATGCCAAGTATAACGGCTCCAGGTTGTCCTCTTTGATAAAGATCGGGTGCGTGGTGGCAATAAAAGCGTACTGGGGCAGTGGCAAGGGCATTGTGGCAATGGGAAATGTAACAGAGTGTGAGCGCAGCACAACGAAAGCCGACGAGGTTTTTAATGTGGTTGCTTATGACAACCTGTACAGTATGCAGCGATCGCAGGACAATATTTATTTTGCAGCAGGAAAGGGCACCAAGAGCGCATTGACGGAAGTTTTCAAAAACTGGGGCATTACCCTGAGCAGCTACAGCGGTCCAGATGTGAGCCACGCAAAGATTTTGTACAAAAACTCATACCTGGGCGACGTGGTGCGCGGAATCCTGGACGAAGCCAAGAAAAAAGGCGGAGGCAAGGCGATTGTGCGGAGCACAAAGAACAAAGTTTCTATTGTGGCCGTAGGCGGAAACAAAGATATCTATCACTTTGAGGGCAACAACAGTGTGTCCAGCAAGCACAAAGTAAGCATTGCAAACCTTGTTACCCGTGTGAAGATTGTATCCTCTGAAAAAACGGACGGATTGCCAAAGGTTGAGGCAGTCAAGAATGGAAAAACGGAGTACGGAATCTTCCAGAAGATTGTAAACCATGCCAGCAGTGACAACCTGTCGGAAGCCCAGGAAACAGCACAGGACATGCTGGACGAAAACGGTAAACCGAAAGAAACAGCAACCGTGCAGGCGCCTGATACCCCGCCGGTACGCAAGGGCGACATGGTACATCTGGCCGTCGGTGCTCTGAACGGCTTTTATATTGTTAAGAGCGTGCAGCACGACGCTGACAGCGGGAAAATGACTATGCAGGTAGAAAAAGCAGATACAACAGCCAAGAAGGAAACAACAAAGGCGAAGAAAAAGACCTATAAAGTGGGCGATGTTGTGAACTTCCACGGCGGCAAGCATTATATTAGCTCTTATCCAGGCGCAAAAGGTTACAACGTATCAGCCGGCCGTGCGAAGATTACAATCGCAAACGGCAGCGGGAAAGCGCACCCGTGGCACCTGGTTTATGAGAACTGGTCCGAAACGCATGTTTATGGCTGGGTGGATGATGGCAGCTTTGATTGATAGGAGGCAGATATGGCAGAAAACAAAGGCAGCCCAGGTCTGAGCAAACTGGCCCGCGTGATATCCCAGCGGGCAGAGAACGTGGCCGGAAAGGCAGAGCGTGATCTAGTGCTGGATTTCGGCAGCATTAAAGGAGACATGAGCCTTTTAACAAACACTTTCCCCATACCGATACCGCGCAGTGATTATCATGTGTGCAGGCTTGTGGGAGGCCTGGCGTACACGATTTCCGGAGGCTCCCATGGAGGACATGAGGGAGGCAACGGAAGCCATACGCATACGGCCAAGCCACCACAGATCAAGCCAGGGGACCGCGTTCTGGTTGCCTGGGTGCAAAATGAGGCGGTTGTTATTGATGTGGTAAGTTAGGAGGCAAATATGGCAGAAAATCAGCTTTTTCCGGTGTTTGACTTGCCTGAGATACCAGACAACCCGGAATATGATGAAAGATATTACCCGTCCGTTTATTTTGATTTTGAAACGGGCGATTTTTTACGGGATGGAGCAGGCAGGATGATCACCAGCGCAGGCAGGGAGGCATATATGCAGTGGTGCCTGAAAGTTGCCAGCACGGAGCGGCTGAGCTGCCTGGCATATAGTGACGACATAGGCACGGAGTTTGATGAACTGGCCGAGATACCGGACAGGGAATCCCGTGAAAGCGAAATTGAAAGGACGATCACAGAGGCGCTGCTGGTGCATCCAGCAACCGAGTACGTCCGAGACTTTGAGTTTACCCATGAGGGAGACGAAACATACTGCAGTTTTACAGTAAAAGGGTACCCGTGGGAGGAAGATGAAACACTGAGCATACAGCTGTAAGGAGGTGAGAGAGTTGGCAAGTGATTTTATTGTACCTGAATTTTTGGAGGATTGTGACGCGGACACGATCCACGCAAGAATGATGGACGAGCTTCCGAATGACATTGACAAGACTGAGGGCGGCTTCCCATGGGATTTTACAAGGCCCACAGCACTGATCGCAGCAGAGCTATTGCAGTTTTATATTCCGGAAGCAATAAAACTGATGTTCCCACAGTGGAGCAGTGGCAGCTTTTTGGACTACCTGGCAGCTGGATCACAGACAAAGAGAAAAGCGTCCACTTATGCAGAAGCGGTGCTGACACTGACAGGCGAACCAGGCACCACAGTACCGGCTGGCACTGTTTTTGCGACAGAAGCCAAGAACGATCAGCCGTCCATTGAATTTGCGGCAGTTGAAAGCTGCATATTGAACGAAGAGGGAAAAGGTACCGTGCTGGTGCGTGCGTTACTTGACGGAAAGCAGTCAAACGTAAATGCCGGCGCTATTGTTTTAATGTCGGAACCAGTTGAGGGAATCCAGACGGTTACGAACAAAGAAAAAGCCACCGGAGGAACCGAGGAAGAAAGTGACGACGATTTAAGAGAAAGAATCCTGGAAGCAGACGCCTCGGAGGAAACCAGTTATATAGGCAACAATGCCGATTATAAACGGTGGGCTAAGGCAGTAGACGGAATCGGGGACGCGATTGTTATCCCGGAATGGAACGGGCCGGAAACAGTAAAAATTGTATGCCTTGACCAGAACGGCGAGGGTGCGAACAAGACCCTGCTGGATGCAGTTTACAATTATATTATGGCTCCAGACAACCCCGCAGACCGACTGGCGCCGCCAAACACAATCCTGACGGTAGCAGCGCCGGACCTGGTAAACATATCGTATTCCTTTACGGTTACGGTGGCAGATGGGTTTGAACTGAGCACCGTTATATCCGGATTTAAAAAGCAGCTGGAAAGCTATTATAAAACCGTGGCGGATGATGGAGCAGTGAAGTATATAAAAGTGCACGCACTGCTGACCGAAACGCCAGGCGTCGAGGACTTTACAGACCTGCTGATCAATGGCAGCACGGACAATATTCGCATTGAAAATGACGAATATCCGTATACAGAAAATGTTGAAGCAAAGGGGGCTGAGTGATGGATCTGGAAAACTTCCCTACAAGGGAAACTGCAAAAGACATGCTGAGCATGATAAGCCCGATCTATGACCGCTCCTATGTTGGCAAATGGATTTTCCAGGTCATGGCGGCATCCATGGAACTTGCACGCGAGACAGTGGAAGATATGAAAAACCAGGCATTTCCGGAAACAGCAACCTGGTCACTCCCCTGGTGGGAAGAACGTTACGGAATCACAGGAAACGAGGGCAAGAGCCTAGAAGAAAGACGGCGCCCGATTGTGCAGAAGCGCAACACAAAACGCCCTATGAATCCGTACCGTATTGCAGCCCTGGTTGCAGAAATTTCCGGGCGGGAGGTTGAAATCTATGAAAACGTAGCACCGCACACATACGAAGTTATTATCCGGCCAGGCAGCAGCAATGTTGACCTGGCCGCTGTTGCAGAAGGAATTTACAAGGTTAAGCAGTCCCAGAAGCATGTGAGGATTGTTTTTGAAACACCTGTTCGCCTGCAAGTGCGGCCCGCGGGTATGAATTTTTCTTTCCGGCACATTATAGCCGGAACCCGGCCGGATGTGAACCGGCCAGGAGCACTGCAACCTTTAGAGGTTGACGTTGCGCCACAGGCCACAGGCCAGGCGTTCGCATACCCGACGCCAGGAGAAGAGAAACGGGCAGGAACCTATCCGGATGTAAGTACAATCGGAGAAATGACCGCCCCAGGAGTAAATGCTCGCATTACCGGAGAATCCGCCGGTATTGTGTATAAAATTTGCGGAGCTACACGGCTCTAAGAAAGGAGGAGCACATGCTGACAGCAGACGCCATGAACGGCTTTAAGGACCATGTAAAAAAGACAGTTTCCCACGCCATGTATAAGATTAACAGCAGCTATTACAGGGCGGAAATTACAGACATTTACGTGGACAGCACGGGCAAGGTGGCTATTGATTTTACAATAGATCCCACCATGAGCGGCACCGTAAAAATTGCAGAGGTGCAGCTGTACAACCGCAGCGGCAAGTTGTGGCTGACAAAAACGGAGAACATTACCCGAAAGAGTACGCAAGAGGGTGTGTTTTACCGCTTTACTATTGAAATTACAGAGGTATAAGAAAGGAGGCAAAGACCTATGTATGGTATGACACCATGGAAAGACGAGGTTGTCCAGTACCCATACCGGTACAAAGAGACGCAGAACGCTGACGGCACAGTGGAACATGAGCCGTCCCCTGGTACCGTGATGCAGGAGGGAACCCCGCAGAGTGCAACCAATTTCAACCACATGGAAAACGGAATCCATGACGCCCATGTGGCAGAGGCTATTTTCATGCAGGCAAAAATGCACCAGCAGGAGGAAGTTGAGCGCCGCCTGGGAGAGCATGACGCAGAGTTTACGTCTGAAACCGGAACGGTTACGCTGACCAACAGCAACAAGGTATTTTTTGCTTTTAACAACAGCGGCACAACGGTTGCTTTGAAAACTGTCCGCAAAACTATGAACTATGACCTTGATATTGAGGTTGTGGAAGTAGCAGGCGGCCAGGTCGGGGATGTAATCGTATATGACAAGCAGCTGAACGGCTTCAAGCTGAAATTTGAGGGAAGCGCCAAGACCGTAAAGGTAAAATATAAAGTTAGAGGAGGTATGTACGCATGAGCGTCAAGGTTATTGAGAAAAACGCCGTGAATATATGTCCATTTAAAGTAAGCGGTTACAAGCTGAATTTTGACGATATGCTGGCCATTAAGTGCGACAAGTACCAGAAAGACTGGCCAGTGCATAAAGATATCTGCATGGATGCAGATGGAAACTTGACCATGGGGACCGGCGACGGTCTTTTTTATGTTGCTGAGGTCGATATTCCGGCCAGAGAGTACGAGCAGCAGGAAGAGAGTGACCAGGAGGGCGAGGGAAAAGCTCCGGTTGCAAAGAAGCTGGACATGAGCCAGGTTACAGTGACATTGTGGGGACTGGAAAATCCGGTTGCCGCTGATGATGAAGAGGAGGAATAAGGTATGCAGTACGATTTAGCAGAATTTGCCCTGAAAATGGTAGCACCTAACAACAAGCTGATCTATGACGACAAGGGAATCCCGTCCGTTATGGTTTACGTGCCTAAGTTTAAAATGAGCGACGTGATCGACGGAGCCGGAGACAGTACGCACCCAGCTTTTATTATAAACGGCAAAGAGGTACCGGGTATCTGGATCAGTAAATACCAGAACATTGTAAACAACGGCCGCGCGTACTCCCTGCCTGGACAGGATCCAACTGTAAATATTACCTGGGACACCGCCAGAGGATATTGTGAATCCAAAGGAAAAGGCTGGCACATGATGACTAAAGTTGAATGGGCCGCAATTATGCTCTGGTGCAAAAAGAACGGCTTTATGCCATACGGTAACAATAACTATGGCAAGGACAGCAGAGAGACACTGCAGCAGGCAATTCCGGCAACATACGGAAGCGGAACAGATGCAGGAAAGATTTACCATGTTTTAACAGGTACCGGCCCGCTGACCTGGTCCCATAATAAACAGCTTGATGGAATTTGGGATCTGAACGGAAATGTTTCCGAGTGGACCGGAGCACTCCGCACCGTAAAAGGAGAGTTACAGGCACTTGAAAACAACAACGGCGCCAACAGCGACAACCCACAGACTGCAGCAAGTACCGCATGGAAAGCTATCGACGCCACCACCGGCGCATTTATTACACCGGACGGAAATGGAACCACCGCAAACAGTATCAAGATTGATGCAACAGGAACCGGCGGCGCCCAGTGGTGCAAAACTATTACAAAGACTTCTGAGAACTTTAGTTGCGCGCTGGGGGCTTTGACTTGTTCCGCAGACATTTCCGACGCTGCAAAGGCAGTGCTGAGAGCATACGGTTTGCTGCCAGTAGACGGAGCAAAAGCCTCTGATTATGACGACGACAGATTGTGGTTCAATAACGTGGCAGATGAGCGCTTGTTCAACTCCGGTGGCGACTATGGTCACGGCACGTACGCGGGCGTCGGTTGCAGTTACGGCATCTGGGCGAACCGCGGCAACGTGTACGTGATCGTCGGCTGGCGCTCCGCTTATGTGGATCTGGAATCTGTTGGCCTGTAATCTGATAGGGACGCGATAGCGGACCGATAAGGCCAACTAGATGCAGGAGGAACATGGAAGAGGTACAGATTGAAAATCGGGATGGGGACAGAGATCCCCTCCTGATTTTAGGAAAAATTGAAGATATGATGTTATACGCCTATCCGGTACTAAATGCGTACCCGAAGTATGAAAGATTTGTTTTGGCGGCAGACATAAAGCGATGTATGGACCAGGCAATGGAAAGAACCATTGAAGCAAATAAAAAGTATTACAAGAAAACAAGACAGCACTCCGGCCGGTGCGGGTTGGGTGCGAGTTTGTGGGCTATGTGA
>ENA-OPSD01001067-OPSD01001067.1-human-gut-metagenome-genome-assembly--contig:-NODE-1067-length-22970-cov-7.876107_pt1 | contig 22970 bp, 16 predicted proteins | sample MGYA00241453_ERZ501898 | MGnify/ENA primary metagenome ERZ501898 (study PRJEB25962, sample SAMEA2042226) | human gut metagenome | biome: human gut; feature: human-associated habitat; material: faeces... | reverse complement strand
CGTGCTCTTCCTCTGCATCACCGGCAGGCTGTGGAACTATGTGGAGCTCAAGGGCCTGAACCGGGATCTCTGGCAGCAGATGCTCCGCTTTTCCCTGCCCATGATCCCGGCCCAGATCAGCTTCTGGGTCATCAACGCATCGGACCTGTTCTTCGTGCGCGAGATGTGCGGCGGGCTGGACGGCCACAGCGGTGACGCTTGGAGCGGCCTGCTTTCCACCGGCTACTTCCTGCCCACCATCCTGACCACGCTGGGCCTGATCTTCTACGATGCCTGGCAGCTCTCCGCCGTGACCGAGGAGGAGGGCCGCGCCCGGTTCTTTACCAAGATCTTCCGCACCTATTCCTCGGTGCTGTTCTGCTGTGCGGCAGGCATCATCTGGCTCTGCCGTCCGGTCATGCACGTGATGAAGTCCAACTACTACTACGCCTGGCACTTTGTGCCCTTCCTGACGCTGGCTTCCACCTGCAGCTGCTTCAACCAGTTCCTCAACAGCGCATACGTTGTCAACAAAAAGTCCACCCACAGCCTGTGGACCATGCTGGCCGGTGCCGTGAGCAACTGCATTATGAACTACTTCTTCATCAAGTGGTGGGGGCCCATCGGCGCAACGGTGGCTTCCTTCTTCGGTCTGGGCATCGTGTTCGTGCTACGCGCGCTGGATGCCCACAACATGATCGGCATGTCCATCCACCCGGGCCGGGTGGCGCTGAACTTCGGCGTGCTGGCGGGCGAAGCCCTGCTCCTGCTGGCCGAGCCTCCGCTCTACGGCCTGTGGACAGGTCTCCTGACCGCCGCCATCATCCTGTTCAACTTTGCAGGTGTCTGGGCCATGGCCCGGATGCTCCTGCCCAAGCTCCTGGGCCGCCGGGGCAGGGCTCTGGTGAGTGCAGTGGACAACTGGATCAAAAAGTAAGCAAAAAACGACCCTCTCCGGGAATTGCAATGCAATGTGGAGAGGGTCGTTTTCTCTTAATATCCCAACTTATACGCCAAAGAACTCCTTGGCAATATCGGCACTCTGCTTGGCATCCTTGGCGTACCAGTCGGCACCGATCTTTTTTGCATATTCGGGGGTCAGCACAGCGCCGCCCACCATGATCTTGCAGTCCAGTTTTGCATCGTGCAGGGCCCGGATGGTCTCCTCCATGCTCTTGAGGGTGGTGGTCATCAGGGCGGAAAGCCCCACCAGATGCACATCCTTCTCCCGGACGGTATTCACGACCGTTTCCACCGGCACGTCACGGCCCAGGTCGATGACCTCAAAGCCATAATTCTCCAGGATGACCCGGACGATGTTCTTGCCGATGTCGTGGACATCGCCCTTGACGGTGGCAATGACGATGCGGCCCTTGCTGGCGCTGCCCTCGCCCTTTTGGGCAATGGCGGTCTTGATCTCCTCAAATGCCCCCTGCGCGGCAGTGGCCGCCTGCAGCAGCTGCGGCAGGAAGAGGGTGCCCTTTTCATACTTTGCGCCCACGATATCCAGCGCCGGAATAAGGGCTTCGTCCACCAGCTCCAGCGGCTCCTTTTCCTCCAGCAGCGCCCGGGTGCGGGCAGCTGCCTCGCCCTTCAGACCCTTTTCCACTGCCTTCATCAGGGGGGCATAGGGGCCGGCGGCCTCCGGCGTTTCGCCTGCTGCCGGGGCAGTCTGGGCATTCTGCACGGCCTGCACCAGTGCGGCAGAAGCGGGCACCCGGTTGGCATACCGCTCAATGTACTTCGTGCTCTGCCGGTCCCGGTTGGTCAGAACGTTGTAAGCGTAGACCGCCGCCATCATCTCCTCGCTGGAAGGGTTCATGATGGCGAGGTCAAGGCCCGCATACATCGCCATGGTGAGGAAGGTGGTGTTCAGATAGGGGCGGCAGGGCAGGCCGAAGCTGATGTTGGACACGCCCAGAATGGTGCGCACCCCCAGCTCTTTTTTGCAGGCTTCCAGTGCCTGCACGGTGGCCAGAACGTCCTTCTGCTGGGCGCTGGCGGTCAGGGTCAGACAGTCGATGTAGATGTCCTCCCGCGGGATGCCGACGGCAAGAGCCGCTTCGGTGATGCGGCGGGCAATGGTCACCCGGTCCTCGGCGGCGGGCAGGATGCCCCGCTCATCGATGGCAAGGCCCACGATGGCCGCGCCGTACTTTTTGCACAGGGGCAGGATCGCGTCCAGCTTTTCCCGCTCGCCGTTGGTAGAGTTGACGATGGGCTTGCCGTTGTACACGCGCAGGCCGTTTTCCAGTGCCTGCACATTGGAGGAATCCAGCTGCATCGGCAGGCTGGTGACGCTCTGCAGGGCCTTGACCACCTTGGGCATCAGGGCAGGCTCGTCCACGCCGGGTGCGCCCACGTTCACGTCCAGCACCTGAGCACCGGCTTCCACCTGACTGACCGCCTGCTCCAGAACGTAGTTCATATCCTCTTCCCGCAGTGCCTGCTGGAAGCGCTTTTTGCCGGTGGGATTGATGCGCTCACCCACCACCGTGATGCCGTCCACATTGACAAAATCCACCGGCGTACACAGCACCGAGGGCATTTTGTGGGCCGGACGGCCGGGTACGCAGCCTGCAAAAACGCTGTTCAGCAGCTTGATGAACTCCGGCGTGGTGCCGCAGCAGCCGCCCGCCGCGAACAGATGCAGGTCCCGGTAGGGCTTCATTTCCATGGCGAAGAGCTGCGGGGTGATATCGTAGCCGCTGCCGTCGGCCCGGGGCAGGCCCGCATTGGGCTTGACGAACACCGGAAAGTCGCCGGGCACAGCCTCTGCCAGACGCTTTGCCATGGGAAAGATCTCCTTGGGGCCCAGTGAGCAGTTGATGCCCACCGCGTTGGCACCCAGGCCACGGGCGGTCACGCCGAAGCTTTCCACCGTGCAGCCGGTAAAGGTGCGCCCGCCGGCTTCAAAGCTCATGCTGGCTAAGATAGGCAGGCCGCTGTTTTCCTTTGCGGCCAGCAGAGCGGCTTTCAGCTCGTACAGATCGGTAAAGGTCTCAAAGAAAATGAGGTCGGCCCCGGCGGCAGCGCCTGCCCGGACGATGCGCGCATACTCGCTCACCGCATCCTCAAAGGCCAGCGTTCCGCTGGGTTCCAGCAGTTCTCCCAGCGGGCCGACATCCAGCGCGGTCAGGGCACCGTAGGGCGCACAGGCGCGCTTGCAGTTGGCGATGCCCGCCGCAATGATTTCTTCCAGACTGTAGGCGCTGCCCGCCAGCTTGTGGGCCGATGCGCCAAAGGTATTGGCGTTGACGATGCGGCTGCCCGCAGCGGCATACTTGGCATGGATGCTCTCGATCAGCTCCGGGTTCGTGATGTTCAGCTCCTCCGGCTTTGCACCCAGCTTCAGGCCCGAAGCCTGCAGCATGGTGCCCATGCCGCCGTCCAGCAGGACGGTATTGCTCTGCTTGAAAAGTTCACTCGCTTGCACAGGTCTTTCCCCTCTTTCTATACTCACACCGGGTGCGCAGCACGCAGTGGCCGCACCCGGCCAGTTTTCCCTTTACCGGGTGGCCGCTGACCCCCAGAATGGCCGTCACGCTCTTGCGCGGGGTCATCAGGTTGGTATCGGTCACACACAGGCCCGCCCGGCGCACCGTATCCAGCGCGTTTGCCACCAGCGGCTGTACTGCAATATCCCAGTCACCGTAGCCGGGCGAAAACCGCCCGGTCAAATACTTTCCCTCTTTTGCGGCCCACTGGCGCAGCTCTGCTTCGGCTGCGTCTGCGGCCTGCTCGGCCAGCGCGCTGCCCAGTGCGTCGGACGCAACGCCCGCCGCGATATCTCCCACACCGGCACGGCGGATCTGTGCATCCACGCCGGGGCCAAGGGTCACGGCCAGCAGCACCGCCTGCGGGCAGTTTTCCAGATGCTTCATCACATCCCCACCCCGCAGGATGCCTGCTTCGGCAAGGGCAGCCGTGTCCGCTTCCAGCCAGACCGCCCGGGGCGTTGCCGCCGCCAGCAGCGGCATGGCGCATGTTTCCAACAGGGTCATGGTGCGGTCGTCCGGTTCCCCTCTGGCCCCGAAATACCGCGCTGCCTGTGCTGTATCGATCGCCGCCGGTTTTGCCAGCACCAGCGGCTGCGGTGCACCGATCATCCGCCGCACCTCCTTGCTTTTTTGAAATAAAGTGGTCTTAAGTATACCGCACCTGTGGGATTTTATCAATCCCGCAGAGCGGCGGATAAAAGAAAACTCCCTCAGTCACAGCTCACGCCGTGCCAGCTCCCTCAAGGAGGGAGCCTCTGTCGAAAAGGTAAGCTTTTCGGTTTTGCCAAAGGCCCCATCCCAGAGGGGGCTGTCTGTGAAGCAGACTGGGGGAGTTCGTTCTTTATTTGATGCAGCTGGAACAGGGCGTATAGCCTGCTTCCACGGCTTCCTGATAGCTGGAGAAGAGGATCTGGTTCTTCTCTGCCGGCAGGTTCGGGCAGGTAGGCAGATGGAACTTTTTGCTGTTCACATTGCCGATGTACGCCTGCTGGGCCGTGCTGGATGCCGCCGGGTCGGTGGGGTTCAGCACGGAATCTGCCGCAAAGTGCTCGGTGCCCACGGTGTAGTTCTGGCCGTCACTGCCAATGGTGATGGTGCCCTGCAGGTCGGTGCGGTACACATCCACCCTGGCATCTCGCAGGATGCTCAGCGTTTCCTCGTGCGGGTGGCCGTACTTGTTGTTCACGCCGCAGGAGATGATGCCCATTTCCGGCAGCACCGCGTTCAGGAAGAGGTAGCTGGTGGAGGTGCTGGAACCGTGGTGGCCCACCTGCAGCACATCGGCCCTGAGGTTCGCGCCGCTGTTCACAAGGTCGGTCTCCGCAGTCTTTTCCATGTCGCCGGTCAGCAGGAAGCTGGTGGAGCCGTAGTCGATGCGCAGCACAATGGAGGTATCGTTGGTGTCGCTGTACTGTGCCACCGGGCCAAGCATGGTCACGGTAGCGCCGCCCAGCGGCCACATCGTGCCCACGGCAGGCACCTCTACCTGCAGGCCCTGCTGTTGGGTGTACTTGACAAAATCCTGAAAGCACTTGGTGGAGGCATCGGTCACCGGGCTGTACACATGGTACGCCGGGAAGTAGGCCAGTGCGGCAGCCAAGCCGCCTACATGATCCTCGTGCGCGTGGGAGCAGAACACATATTCCAGCTGCTCCACCCCCTGACTCTGCAGGTAAGAGACGATGAGACTGCCGTCGTCCACATTGCCGCCGTCGTAGAGCATGAACTGTCCGTCGCATTCCACCAGCACACTCAGCGCCTGACCCACATCGATGAAATGCACCTCCAAGGGTGCGTCCACTGTATCCACAGCCGCCGCAGCAGAAGCGGACGGGTTCGGCACTACATCGGCGCTTCCGCCCGGGACGGACGGCAGCCCGCTGCAGCCCGCAAGGCTCAGCACTAGTGCGGCGGCAGCGGCCAGCGCAGCAAGGCGCTGCCACAGGCCTTTCTTAGGCGCGTTTACTTTTTCTTCTTTCCAGTTTTCCACGTTGTGTTCTCTTTCTGTTGATCGTTTTTTGGCTTGCGCGCGGGTGCCGAATGGGGCGCAAAGCGTGCGCCGGGGCTGGGCGCACGGCCTGTCGGTGCAGCGGCACGGCTCTGGCCGTGGGCAGGCTTGCCGTTATGGCCCTTCTGGTTCGGGCGCACCGTGTAGGTGCCGTCATTGTGGATCGTCACATCGGCGGCTTCGGCCCGGCGGGCAGAGCGCTGCACGGCGCGGCGGCCTGCGGCGGGCACCAGCAGGGGGATCAGGTCCTCCCGGTGGGTCATCTTCAGCGCCTTGACTACCTTCTCGGCGTTGCGAGGCTCGTAGTATTGCAGCAGCGCCCGCTGCAGCGCCTTGCCCTCGGGGGTCTTTTCCACAAACACCGGCTTCAGGGTGTAGGGGTCAAGGCCGGTGTAGAACATGCAGGTGCTCACAGTGCCGGGGGTGGGGTAAAAATCCTGCACCTGTTCCGGGCGCATGTGGTTTTTATAAAGATATTCTGCCAGATAGACCGCATCCTTGAGGGTGCTGCCCGGGTGACTGGACATCAGATAGGGCACCAGATACTGCTTTTTGCCGGCCTTTTTGCTCAGCTCATAGAATTTATCCTTGAACTTGTTGAAGGTCTCGATGGGCGGCTTGCCCATGTAGGCCAGCGTGTTGGGAGCACAGTGCTCCGGAGCCACCTTCAGCTGGCCGGACACATGGTACTCTACCAGTTCCTTGAAGAAGGTGTCGTCCGGGTCGGCCATCAGGTAGTCGAACCGGATACCGCTGCGGATGAACACCTTTTTCACGCCCGGCAGCTCCCGCACCCGGCGCAGGATCTTCAGGTAGTCGCTGTGGTCCACGATCATGTGGGAGCAGGTGGTGGGGGCAAGACAGTGCTTTCCGCCGGTGCACATGCCCCGCAGCATCTGCTCCCGGCAGGAGGGAAAGCGGAAGTTTGCGGTGGGGCCGCCCACATCGTGGATGTAGCCCTTGAAATCCGGCTCGTGGGTCATGCGCTCGGCTTCTGCCACGATGCTGTCCGCGCTGCGGCTGGTGACACGCCGCCCCTGATGCAGCTGGATGGCGCAGAAGTTGCAGCCGCCGAAGCAGCCGCGGTTCTGGATGATGGAGAACTGCACCTCACGGATGGCGGGCACTCCGCCCATGCTCTCGTAGATGGGGTGGTAACGGCGGGTGTAGGGCAGAGCGTAGACTTTATCCAGCTCCCCGCGCACCAGCGGCTTTGCGGGGATGTTCTGCACCAGATACTTCTCGCTCTGCTTCTGCACGATGATCTGGCCGCTGACCACATCCTGATTGTCCATCTGGATGCGGCAGGCCTTGGCATACGCCGTCTTATCCGACGCCACCTTTTTAAAGCCTGCGCACTCCACGTAGCGCTCGGGCAGATGGTCGAAGTCGGTCATGTAACAGGTGCCGTCCACGTCCGTGATGTTCTCCACCGGTTCCCCGGCGGCAAGGCGGCGGGCGATCTCCACGGTCTGGTGCTCGCCCATGCCAAAGCTGATGATGTCCGCGCCGGAATCCTCGGCGATGCTGGGCAGCACGGTGTCCAGCCAGTAGTCATAGTGGGCAAAGCGGCGCAGAGAAGCTTCCAGACCACCTAAGATCACCGGCAGGTCGGGATAGGCCTGCTTGGCAAGGCGGGTGTACACGGTGGCGCTGCGGTCCGGGCGTGCGCCGCCCTTGCCGCCGGGGGAGTATTCGTCCTCGGCGCGGGGAATCTTTGCCACGGAATAGTGGCTGACCATGCTGTCCACGTTGCCGCCGCCGATGAAGAAGCCGTACTTCGGCTTGCCGAACCGCTTGAAGTCCTCGCAGTCGGTGTAGCGTGGCTGGGCCAGCACGCCGATCTTATAGCCCTCAGCTTCCAGCAGACGGCTGATGATGGCGGTGCCAAAGCTGGGGTGGTCCACATAGGCGTCGCCGCCCACCACCACAAAGTCCAGCTGCTCCCACCCGCGGGCCTCCATATCGGCCCGGCTGATGGGAAGAAATTCGGTGTAGATCTTAGGGGAAGAGTTGTCCATAATGCTCCTTTTATTGTTAAACCCTCTCAGGCAACGCCTTGCGGCGTTGCCTGATTCCCCCTTTTGTCACTGCGCGACATCTTCCCCCGGAGCGGGGGAAGTCTTTCCTCGAAGGGGGAGCTTTTTGCATCTTTTCATCCAGTTTTTCTTTGAAGGCAGACGATATCTTACCCACTCATAAAGCTCGCCCTTCGGGAGAGCTGGCGCGTCAGCGCCTGAGAGGGTCATTCCTCCGGTTGGTTCATCTGCATTTCCAGCCACTGCTGGCGGCTGATAAGCACAGCGCGGGGCTTGGCGCCCTCGTAGGGTCCGATGATGCCTTTTTGTTCCATCTCGTCCATGATACGGGCCGCGCGGGCGTAGCCCAGCTTGCAGCGGCGCTGCAGCAGGCTGGTGGAGGCCTGACCGGCATCGATGACCACCTCCACAGCCTGCCTGAACATCGGGTCGGTATCGGGATCCTCGTCGGAGTCCGCGCCGCCGCTGCCCTTCTTGCCGTCCTGAATGGCGTGCTTTTCCATGGCTTCGATCATGGCTTCGTCATACTGCACGGTGCCGCTCTGCTTGATGAAGTCCAGCACACGGCTGATCTCCTCATCCCGCACGAAAGTGCCCTGAATACGGGTAGGCTTGGGCGCACCCACGGGCATGAACAGCATATCACCCATGCCCAGCAGCTTTTCGGCACCGGAGCCGTCCAGAATAGTGCGGCTGTCCACCTGACTGGACACTGCAAATGCGATGCGGCTGGGGATGTTGGCCTTGATCAGGCCGGTGATCACGTCCACGCTGGGGCGCTGGGTGGCTACGATCAGATGCATACCGGCGGCGCGGGCCTTCTGGGCGATGCGGCAGATGGAGTCCTCCACATCCTTGCCCACCACCATCATCAGATCGGCCAGCTCGTCGATGATAATAGCGATGTAGGGCATCTTTTCCAGATCAGGCCGTTCTGCGGCCAGCTTGTTGAAAGACTTGATGTCGCGCACATTGTTCTCTGCAAACAGATGATAGCGGCGCTCCATCTCCTGCACCGCGCTGCCAAGGGCACCTGCGGCCTTTTTCGGCTCGGTGACCACCGGCATCAGCAGGTGGGGAATGCCGTTGTACTCGGCCAGCTCCACCACCTTGGGGTCGATCAGCAGCAGCTTCACGTCCTCCGGGCTGGAGCGGAACAGCAGGCTCATGATGATGCTGTTCACGCACACGGATTTACCGCTGCCGGTGCTGCCTGCAATGAGCAGATGGGGCATCTTGCACAGGTCTGCCACCTGTGCCACACCGGCAATGTCCTTGCCAAGCGCAATGCCCAGAGGTGAGGTCATGCGCAAAAAGCTCTGGCTCTCGAACACGCTGCGGATATACACCGGGGTCTTTTTGTGGTTGGGCACCTCAATGCCCACGGCAGGCTTGCCGGGGATGGGTGCTTCCATACGCACGTCCGCCACCGCAAGGTTCAGGGCGATATCGTCTGCCAGCGAGGTGATGCGGCTGATCTTGACACCCGCCATGGGCTGCACTTCGTACCGGGTGACGGAGGGGCCCCGGGAGATATCCAGCACACGGGTGCGCACGCCAAAGCTTTCCAGCGTGTCCACCAGCTTCTGGGCGTTGGCTTTCAGCTCTTCCTGCGCGCCGGGGTCGGTCTCGTCCTGCGATTTTTCAAACAGCTCAATGGGCGGATACTGGTACTGATAAGTATCCACCGGTTCGGTCTCGTCCACAGGGGCCGCTGCCGCGGCCTGCTCGGAAGCGGCAGGCTTTTCCATTGCCGCTGCCACCAGCGTGCTGATATCCTTTTCCTCCACCGGTTCGCTGGTAATGCTGATCCAGCCGTCCTCATCGGGTGTGCCGCGCATGGCAACGGCGTTTTCGGCGCTCACCCGGGCGGGTGCCGCCGGGACTGTGGGCTGGATGGGCACGGCGGGCATCTCCGGCGTGACTGCCGCTGCCGGGCTTTCCGGCTGGGCCGTCGGCATTGCCGGGGTCATGACCGGAATATCAAAGCTTTCCGCTGCCGCAGGCTGCACCGGCTCTGCAGCTTTTGCAAAGAAATCGGATGCATCGGTCTCCACCGCGTCCTGTACGATGGGCTGCGGGGCAGGTCTGGGGGCCGGGCGCAGCGGGTTCTGCCCAAAGGTGCCGCCCGGGCCCACGATGAGCGGCTCGATGGGTTCGCTGCCGCCCTCCTTCACCTCAGTGTGGTCGGGGCCAAGGTCTACGTCAAAGGAAGCCCGGGGCCGGGATACCCGTACCTGCACCGGCGTGATGGCCGGGGCGGCAGGCTCCGGCTGGGCAAGCGGCTGGCCGGAAGTATCTGCGGGCGGCTCCGGCTGCGGGGCGGCCTCCGGCTCCTCCGCCTCCATCTCTTCGGTCACCTTGTGGCCCCAGTGGCGGATGCCGTTCAGCCAGTCCGGCACACCGATGCGGAAAGCCGGAGTTTCCATCTCCTCTTCGGCATCTTCCTCATCCCGGTATTCATCTTCTGCTTCGTCGTAGTCTTCCTCAGCCTCGGCTTCTGCCGCGCGGGCAGCGGCACGTTCAGCGCGGCGGGCTGCGCTCTGCTGCGCCATGGCCGCACCCTTTGCGTGCACGCCGCCAAACGCAGCGCACAGCCATTGCCACACCTCTGCCGGGGTCAGATCAAAAATGTACAGGCTGACACACAGTGCCAGCACGATCATGATAAGGGTTGCCGCAGGCCGTCCGCACAGCAGCAGCAGGCTGCCGCCCAGCAGTGCGCCCAGCGCACCGCCGCCGATCCATGCATTCACGCCGTTTGCGTAGCAGGCAGCCGTCATCTGAAATGCCGACATGCCCTGCGGCTGGATATCGGAAAAAACGATCACCGTGCCGCAGGCAAACACCAGCCCAAGAACCAGCTTGAAGATCTTGGGCAGAAGGTCTTCGCCCCGGGTATACTGCACAGCAAGGCAGCACACTGCCGCGCCCAGTACAAAGCTGCCGCAGCCAAAAAGTCCGAACAGCACATCGTGCAGGGCCTTCCATGCCGAATCTCCCTCCACAAAGGCCAGCACCACCAGCAAAAGGCCTGCAAACAGGGTGCCAAGCCCCGCCGGAAGCCGCTGTTCTGCGCGTTTTTTGCGCGATGCTGCGCGCCGTATTGTCGTTTTACGTTTTTTTGTTGCCATGTTTCTTTGTTCCCCGCGTTTGTAGTAGACACACTATTTGATTTTATTATTGTACCACGCAGGGAAGAAAATGGCAAACCTATTGTTGTACAAAATCGGCCTTCATTTGCGTTCAATCTCTTTATACAACCACGCCAGCGCATCCGAAAGCCCGCCCAGCTCATCAATGAGCTTTTCCTTCACGGCCCGGCGTCCATCCAGCACGGTGCCCATGTCCATCACCAGCTCGCCGGTGTGGAGCATCAGGTCGGTGTAGCGTTTTTCGGTCATGCCGCTGTGGGCCGCCACAAAGCCGGTGATGCGCTGCTGCATCTGCTCAAAGCTGCGCATGGTCTGCGGCACCCCCAGAATGACACCGGAATGCCGCACCGGGTGCACGGTCATGGTGGCTGTGGGCACGATGAAACTGCGCCGGGCGCTGACGGCAAGCGGGATACCGATGGAGTGCCCGCCGCCCAGCACAAGCGTTGCACTGGGTTTGGACACGCTGGCGATCAGCTCCGCCAGCGCAAGGCCCGCTTCCACATCCCCGCCTACCGTGTTCAGCAACACCAGCAGGCCCTCGATGCGGGGGTCTTCCTGCGCGGCCACCAGCTGCGGGATGACATGCTCATACTTCGTGGTCTTCTGGCCCTGCGGCGCTTCCGAATGGCCTTCGATCTGGCCGATGACGGTCAGGCAGTGGATCACATGCTCCCCGCGGGCCAGCGTGACCGTGCCCAGATCTTCGATCTCTTCCTTTTCCAGCCGACGCGCGTCGGTCAGCTGCGTTTCATCATTCATATGCTTTCCTCCTGCGTTTTCTGTCAGCATTCCCCAGCCTGTGCCGGGCTATGCAGACCCGCTGCAGCAAAAAAGCGGTAACATTTCATAAAAATTTTTTGAGAATGATTTGACATTCTCCATCGGTGCAGTATACTTTAAATAATTGACTGTAATATCTGCAATATGAACCCGTAAACGGATCGGGGTTTCTCTGCGCCGTATCTGTAAAGCAGGCAGCTGCGGCAAGTACTGCGATAGAGCGAAAGGAGAAAGTATTCTATGAACACTCCTGCAAGGGCTTCGCTTCCCGTTATCAAGCGTCTTCCCAAATATTACCGCTATCTGTGCTCTCTGCAGGCAGACGGCATCAACAGCATTTCCTCCCGCGAGCTGGCTGCTCAGATGGGCACCACCGCTTCGCAGGTACGGCAGGACTTCAACTGCATCGGCGATGTGAATGGCCGGCAGGGCATCGGCTACTCGGTGGAAAACCTGCTCTCCATTCTGGAAGGCCTGCTGTTCGGTAACGGTGACCGCCTGCCCACCATCCTGATCGGCTGCGGCCGTCTGGGCAAGGCAGTGAGCCGCTTTATCACCACCGATACCAACGGCTACCGCCTGATCGCCGCCTTTGATGTGGCACAGAGCGAGGTGGGCAAGGAGATCAGCGGCATCCAGATCCGCCATATCGACGAGCTGGAGTCTTTCTGTGCCGAGCATCACCCCAAGGTCGCAGTGCTCTGTGTGCCCCGCGACGGTGCGGAACAGGTCAGCGGCCGTCTGGTGGATCTGGGCATCGAGGGCTTCTGGAACTTCTCCCACTATGACCTCTCTGTGCCGTATCCCGATGTGGTGGTGGAGAACGTCCATCTGGGCGACAGCCTGATGAGCCTTGGCTACCGCCTGCGCAATCAGGACTGAACGTACCTATTATAAGTAATAAGAGAACCCTCTCAGCCAAAGCCTGAGATGCCGCTGAACCCTCTCAGTCTCGCATACGCTCGACAGCTCCCCCGAAAGGGGAGCTTTATAAGTGGGGACGGGAAAGTTTCTGCTTCTCCGGCGAAGGACAGCCTGCCCGGAAGATGCAGAAAAGCTCCCCCATCGGGGGAGCTGGCAAAGCCGTCAGGCTTTGGCTGAGAGGGTTCTTTCTGTAAGGAGAGTTTTTCAAATGGCAAAACTGTATTTCCGTTACGGCGCGATGAACAGCGGCAAGAGCACCGCCCTGATGCAGGTAGCCCACAACTACGAAGAACAGGGGATGCGGGTGCTGATCCTCAAGCCACAGGTGGACACCAAGGGCGGCGGTGAACTGGTGAGCCGTCTGGGCGTGCGCCGCAAGGCTGATCTGCTGATCCCGCCGGAGACGGACGTGTTCGAGGCCGTGCGCACGGCCAACACTGACGGTGCGCCGCTGGCCTGCGTGCTGTGCGACGAGAGCCAGTTTTTCACTGCGCAGCAGGCAGAACAGCTGTTCATGGTCACGGTGGATTTGAACATTCCGGTGATCTGCTACGGCCTGCGGGCAGATTTTTCGCTTAAGGGCTTTCCCGGCTCTACCCGCCTGCTGGAGCTGGCCCACACCATCGAGGAAATGAAAACCATCTGCACCTGCGGCCGCAAGGCCATCTGTAACTGCCGCAAGGTGAACGGCAGATTCGTCTTTGAGGGCGAGCAGGTGGCCATCGATTTGGAAAACGATGTGCAGTACGTGAGCATGTGCCCCCAGTGCTATTTCAAGGCAAAGCGTGCGTTCTACGCCGAAAAAGCTGCTTCGCGGGTCGAATAAACTTGTATACAAGGCTGCTGTGTTCAACGACACGGCAGCCTTTCTTTTTTATTCCCGGCCCACAGGCGCAGTCCACACAACAGCGCAAAATATGTCGCTGTCGGTGCTTCTTCACCCCCCCCAAAGGGCGAAAAAGCACCGATTTCCATGCCCGAAGACCGGTGCCGGATGCCCGCCGCAAACAATTGATATATCAGAGTGCACATTTTTTGCGCTATTGATATATCAGTTCAAAGACTCCCATCCGGGCTTTTTAAGCTGTTGTTCGTCCACAATGTATGCAACGTTTCCACGTTCTGAAACGGAATGTTTACAAAATTATTGCAAAATTCGACGTTCCTCCTATGATGCATCCCAGTTTTCTATGCAAAATAGCGAAGTATACATGTTGCACAGTTTTTCGAGCCAAGTTTATTCATTTCAGCGAAGGCGTCAATTCTTGCGCGGGAACAAGAGCAATATTTGTACGTTTTTTGTTTAGATATCTGCAATTTGCGTCTTTCTTTTTGGTTGTTGTTTTGTTATCATAATTGTATACAACGGGGTATGTGCAGAACCCCCGTTCGAGATGATGTTTTCTGTATTTAGGAGGAGAACAAAAATGAGCAAGGCAATTTCTCGTCGTGATTTTATGAAGGTCACCGGCGCTGTGGGCGCTGCCGGCCTTCTGGCTGCCTGCGGCGGCAACTCTGCTGCATCCAGCTCTGCTGCTTCCACCGCTTCTTCCGCTCCCGCTGCTTCTGCAGACGAGAGCCTGGCACTGTCTGACGGCCCTGTTTCCATGACCATCAGCTGGTGGGGCGGCGACAGCCGTCACGAGGCTTACCAGAACGCCATCAAGGAGTTCCAGGCTGAGCACACCAACATCACCATCGAGCCCACCTTCGCCGCATGGTCCGGCTGGGAAGAGAAGATGGCAGCTGCCTTCATCGCTGGCAACGCACAGGATGTGTGCCAGGTGAACTGGAACTGGCTGTACAACTATTCTGCCGATGGCAGCAAGTTCGTGGATCTGAACACCGTTTCCAAGTTTCTGGATCTGACCCAGTGGGATGACGCTGCCATGGACGCCTGCTACGTTGCAAACAGCCAGCAGTGCGTGCCTGTTTCCATGACCGGCCGTATCTTCTTCTGGAACATGACCACCTTCAACAAGGCTGGCATCACCGAAGTTCCCAAGTCTCTGGATGATCTGATGGCTGCCGGCAAGGCATTCAAGGAGAAGCTGGGCGACGATTACTACCCCATGCATCTGGGCGCATACGACCGTATGATCCTGATGGTCTTCTACCTCGAGTCCAAGTACGGCAAGGACTGGGCTGACCCCGTCACCTCTACCCTGAACTACACCGAGGACGAGATCGCTGAGGGCATCGACTTCATCAAGAGCCTGGTGGATGGCCACGTCATGATGAACCTGAAGACCTACTACTCCGCAAACTCTGATACCGCTACCCACCAGTCCAACGAGTGGATCACCGGTAAGATCGCAGGCATCTTCGAGTGGGATTCCGCTGCTTCCAAGTACTCCTCCGCTCTGGATGACGCCAACAAGGACGGCTTCACCGTTGGCGAAGAGATCAAGTTCGGCGACAACAACGGCGGCTTCTCCAAGGTCTCCATGGGTCTGGCCATCACCAAGACCAGCAAGTGCGTTGCCGAGGCTGCTACCCTGATCAACTTCCTGCTGAACGAAGAGAAGGGCGCTTCCATCATGGGTTCCGAGTGCGGCATCCCCGCTTCCAAGGCTGGTCTGGCTGCTGCTCAGGCTGCCGGCGCTGTCAAGGATCTGGTGGCTGAGGCAAATGCCAAGGTCATGGCTTTCACCACCAACAAGCTGGATCCCCTGTTCGAGAACAACGACCTGAAGGCTTCCGGCACCGGCATCTATCAGGAAGTGTTCGATACCGTTGACTACGACGGCGTTGCCGGCGCAGACGTTGTTGACACCCTGCTGGACGGCATGGAGTCTGTTGGCTACACCATCGGCTAAGTTACATTTTTGAGTGCCGCCATGTGCGGTCACGCACAGAAAGGGCACCCTTTGACTGAACCTGAGGGGCACCTGCCGCCCGACCGGCAGATGCCCCTTTTTTGTCAAAGATATATTACAAAATCTTGACAAAGCTGTATCCAGTCTGTTACCCCTTCGTCCGTCTCATGCTCCGAAATTCCTTAAAAAGGAGGATTTCCCAGATGAAAGAAAGCAATGCTCCCGCCATCGGGCGCACCCCGTTCCAGAAATGGCTGGACAAATATCAGGGTCTGTTTTATCTGATCCCCTGGATCATCGGCTTCGTCGTCTTTAAGGCAGTTCCCTTCGGTCAGTCGCTGTACTACAGCTTCACCGATATGAACTTCTTCAAGAGCGGTACCCAGTTCGTTGGTCTGGCCAACTACATCACGGCCTTTACCACCACCAAGATCACCAAGGCGCTGATCATCACCTTCAAGTACGCTTTCATCACCGTGCCTCTGAAGCTGGTCTTTGCGCTGTTCATCGCATACATCCTGAACTTCAAGATCGCATGCGTCAACCTGTTCCGTACTGTGTACTACATCCCCTCCATTCTGGGCGGCTCTGTTGCGATCGCCGTTCTGTGGAAGGCTGTATTCAGTGTGGACGGCCTGCTCAACACCGTTCTGCGCGCTGTCACCTTTGGTCTGGTGCAGGGCCCCGAGTGGCTGTCTGACCCCAGCTACGCGCTGTGGATCATCTGCTTCCTGCGTATCTGGCAGTTCGGTTCTGCCATGGTGCTGTTCCTGGCCGCTCTGAAGGGCGTGCCTGCAGACCTGTACGAAGCCGCTACCATTGATGGTGCCGGCAAGTGGCGTCAGTTCTTCTCCATCACCGTTCCGATGATCACTCCCATCATCTTCTACAACCTGGTCACTCAGATTTGCCAGGCTTTCCAGGAGTTCAATGGCCCGTACATCATCACCAACGGCGGCCCCCGTGGTTCCACCACGCTGATCTCTCTGCTGGTCTACAACTACGCATTCAAGTCTTATGACATGGGTATGGCATCCGCTCTGGCATGGATCATGTTCATCATCGTCTGCATCCTGACGATCATTGCATTCACCAGCCAGAAGAAGTGGGTCTACTACTCTGACGAAAGGTAAGGTGACCAGTATGGGAATGAAAGCATCGAACAAAATCGCGACCTTCTTCAAGTATTTCGTCCTGATCCTGGTCGGCGTCATCATGATCTATCCCCTGCTGTGGATGATCAGCGCTACCTTTAAGGACAACAGCGAGATCTTTGCAGGCATCAGCCTGTGGATCAAGCACCCCACTCTGGATGGCTACCGCGGCGCTCTGAACAACTTCGGCGGTTCCATCAACATCCTGCAGGCCATGCTGAACACCTACAGCTACGTCATCCCCAAGGTGATCTGCACGGTGGTCTCCGCCTGTGTGGCTGCCTACGGCTTTGGCCGCTTCGATTTCCCCGGCCGTAAGCTGATGTTCAACATCATGCTGGCCACCCTGTTCCTGCCGCAGGTCGTTCTGAATGTGCCGCAGTACCTGCTGTACAACAAGTTCGGCTGGCTGGACAGCCCCTTCTATCTGGCTATCTGGGTGCACTGCGCATTTGCGACCGAGACCTACTTCGTCTACCAGCTGGTGCAGTTCATGCGCAATGTCCCCCGTGATCTGGACGAAGCCGCTGCCATCGACGGCTGCTCTTCCTTCCAGACCCTGTACAAGGTCATCGTGCCCATGCTTGGCCCCGCTCTGGTGTCCTGCGCACTGTTCCAGTTCATGTGGAGCTGCAACGACTTCATGGGTCCGCTGCTTTACGTCAGCACTCCCGGCAAGTATCCCATGTCCCTGTTCGTCAAGCTGTCCATGGACGGTGATACCGGTTTCGCATGGAACAAGATCCTTGCTCTGTCCCTCATCTCCATCCTGCCGCAGCTGATCGTCTTCTTCTGTGCACAGGACCAGTTCGTTGAAGGTATCTCTGCCGGTGCCGTCAAGGGCTAAGCCCTTTCCCCGCACAGCATAAGATCATCTGATACAAACAAACACCCCCTGTGCCGTTCCCGTAGATGGCGCAGGGGGTGTTTCTTATTTCTTATGTCCTTTGCGGTACTGCAGTGGGCCAGTACCCATCACCTCGCGGAACACCCGGCGGAAATGGGCGGCGCTGGCAAAGCCGGTCTGCTCGGCCACCGCACTGATGGAAAGCTCAGTCGTTTCCAGCAGCTTCTGGGCCGCTTCGATGCGGCGGTTGTTGATGTAATCCACGATGGACTGGCCCGTTACCCGCCGGAACAAACGGCTCAGGTAGTAGGGCGAAAGATAAAACTGCGCCGCCACCTCGGTGAGGGAAAACTTCTGCCGGTAATTGGCCGCAAGGTAGGCGCAGATCTGCTCCACCGTTTCGTTGTGGGGACGCGCCACAGCGCTGCTCTCGGCAATGCACTCCTGCTCCACATAGTGCAGGATCAGCAGCAGGTACAGCGGGCCGGGGTAATCCTGCTCGGTGCTGGCGCTGGCCATCATTTCCAGCAGGGTACGGATGCGGCTCTGCCACTGCACCGGTGCATACAGCACTGTGCGCTCCCCGGGCGCAAACAGGCGGCCGAAATCCCGCCCGGCTGTGTTTTTCAAATCATGCAGCATCCCCAGTGAAAAGTGACACCCCACGATCTGCGGCACGGCGCTGCCGGTCTGTGCAAAGCGGCAGCCGCCGGGGCCAAGCAGCACGGCGCTGCCGGGGTTTACCAGCACATTCCCGCCCTCGTATTCCAGCGTGACGCTGCCCTCCGACACCAGCAGCAGATAGCAGGTGTCCTCATCCGGCGGCAGCTCGTAGCGGTTCGCATTCAGACGCAGGGTGGCAGCGGCCACTTTGCCGGTGATCTTTTCACGTTCTGATCTCATAGGTAACTCCTTCAGTCGCGGCTGATGCCGCGCCAGCTCCCTCAAAGAGGGAGCCTCTGGCGAAGAGGAAAAGCTTTCCGGTATGCCAAAGCCTCCATCACGGATGGAAGTGGCAAACCCGCGAGGGTTCGACGGAAGGGGTTTCCTTCATTCTAATCTTTATCATATCATGTCCGCTTCCTGCGGGCAAGACAAAACCATCAGGAGGTTCTCCCATGAATCTGTCGCTTATTCGTTCCATGACGCGCAGCGCTGTTTTCGAGCTGGAAAACGGCCTGTGCTATCGTCCGGCCCACCCGTTCACCGTTACCCTGAACGGCAAGACCGTCTACGAAGCCTGCCAGACCAACGTGTTCTCCCTGTTCTCCCTGCTGCCCGGTACTGAGTACACGGTGGGTGTGCAGGCCGAGGGCGAAAGCCTGACCTGCACCTTTACCACCGAGGCCGAGACCTTCTTTGTGGATGCTTCCCGCTACGGTCTGGTGGCTGACGGCACCACGGACAACACCCTCAAGCTGCAGGCGGCTCTTTCCACCTGCCCCAAGGGCGGCACAGTGTACGTGCCCGCAGGCCGCTACCGCACCTGCAGCCTGTTCCTGAAAAGCAACACCACCCTCTATCTTGAAAAGGGCGCTGTGCTGCTGGGCGACAATGACCGCACCCACTACCCCATCCTGCCCGGCGTGATTCCCAGCGAGAACGAGGTGGATGAATACTACCTGACCGGCTGGGAGGGCAACCCGCTGGACAGCTTTGCGGGTCTGTTGAACATCACGCAGGTGCACGATGTCGTTGTGACCGGCGAGGGCACGCTGGACTGCGATGCCGAGAACGGCGACTGGTGGGTAACGCCCAAGATCAAGCGCATCGCATGGCGGCCCCGTGCCGTGGCCATGGTGGACAGCGAGAACATCTGCCTGCACGGCATCACGGTGCAGAACAGCTATTCGTGGACGATCCACCCCATCTTTGTCAAGCACCTTGACCTGCTGAACTTCAACATCAACAACCCCTACAATGCCCCCAACACCGACGGCATCGACCCCGAAAGCTGCGAGTATATCCGCATCATCGGCGTGAACATCCATGTGGGCGACGACTGCATTGCCATGAAGGCCAGCAAGGTATTCCTTGGCATGAAGCTGAAAAAGAGCTGTGAGCACACCGTTATCCGCAACTGCCTGTTGGACAAAGGCCATGGCGGCATCGTCATTGGCAGCGAGATGAGCGGCGGTGTGAAGGATATGGTGGTCACCCAGTGCCTGATGGACCACACCGACCGCGGCCTGCGCGTCAAGACCCGCCGTGGCCGCGGCAACACCGCCGTCATCGACGGGCTGGTGTTCCGCAATGTGGAGATGCGGGGTGTCAAGGCACCCTTCGTTATCAACATGTTCTACTTCTGTGACCCGGACGGCCACGGCCCCTATGTGCAGTGCCGCGATGCCATGCCTGTGGACGAGTACACCCCAAAGCTGGGCAGCCTGACCATGGAGGACATCGTCGCCACCGACGCTCAGTTCGCGGGATGCTACTTCGACGGCCTGCCGGAGCAGCCCATTGAGCGCGTTTCCATGAAGAACGTCACGATCACCTTTGACCCCAATGCCGAGGCCGGTCAGGCCGCTATGGCGGATAACCGCCCTCTGGTGAAGAAGCTGGCCATCTACGCCGAGAACGTCAAGGAGATCGACCTGCACAACGTGAAGATCGAGGGCTACGAGGGCGAACGCCTGCACTTTGCAAATGTCGGCCATTTTGAGGAGGACTGATACCATGACCCATGAAGAAATTCTTGCCATGCTGGGCGATTACGTGGACTACCTGATCGCCAATTCCAGCGCCGAAGCACCCATGTGGAACATCGAGAAGGTGCGCAGCGGCAAGCCCAACAAGTGGAACTACATCGACGGCTGCATGATCACCGCCTGCCTGAGCCTGTACAAGACCACCGGCGACGAGAAGTTTTTGGACTTTTCCAAGAAGTTTCTGGACTACTTTGTCAAGGACAACGGCGTCATTGAGACCTACGACCCCGCCGAGTACAATCTGGACAACGTCAACCAGGGCAAAAACCTGTTTACGCTGTACGACCTGACCGGCGACCAGCGCTACCGCGACGCCATTGAGACGATCCGCGGCCAGCTGGAGACCCAGCCCCGCACGAAGGAGGGCAACTTCTGGCACAAGAAGATCTATCCCAACCAGGTCTGGCTGGACGGCACTTACATGGCCCAGCCCTTCTACATGGAGTATGAGACACGCTGCAACGGGATGCACGGCTGCATTGACAGCTACAAGCAGTTCATGAACATCCGGAAGCACATGAAGGACGCCAAGACCGGCCTGTACTACCACGGCTACGACGAGAGCCGCGAGATGTACTGGGCGAACTCCGAGACCGGCTGCAGCGCCAACTTCTGGCTGCGCGCCATGGGCTGGTTCCTGGTGGCCATGGTAGACACGTTGGAGCGGATGGACAACCAGCTTTACTACGAGTACCGCGCCATCATGGCAATGCTGAAGGACGCGGTGGACGCGATGATTGCCTTCCAGGATGCCGAGAGCGGCATGTTCTGGCAGGTCGTAGATAAAGCCGGGGTCGAAGGCAACTACCTTGAGACCTCCGGCAGCGCACTGTTCGCCTACGCCGTGCTCAAGGGCGTGCGTCTGGGCTACCTTCCCAAGCGCTACACGGCCTACGGTGAGAAGGCGTTCTACGGCACCTGTGACCGCCATCTGGGCGTGGGCGCGGACGGCGCTTTGCAGCTGGGCGGCATCTGCCTCGTGGCAGGCCTCGGCGGCAAAGACCACCGCGACGGCTCGCTGGCCTACTATTTCAGTGAGCCAATCGTGGAAAACGACGCCAAGGGCGTAGGCCCGCTGCTGCTGGCCTACACGGAGATCCTGGCCGCCCAAAAGCAGTAAGGAGGGGTTTGTATGCCGAAATTTATCGTGGGTGCCCGCCTGCATGACTACGGCAAGGGCACGCCCGACGAACTGTTTGCCAAGGTCTCTGCCGACGGGTTTGCCGCCGTACAGCTGGCCTACAAAAAGTGCGTGCCGACAGTCAAGAGCTATGCCGACGTGACCGACGCGCTGGTGGCCGACACTATTGCCGCCGAGAAGGCACACAGCATCCAGGTGGCCGTGCTGGGCACCTATGTGGAGCTTGCCATCAACGATGAGAGCCGCTTGCAGAACGCGGCAGATTTCAAGAGCCAGCTGGCCGTCTGCAAGGCGCTGGGGGCCGGGTGCATTGGCACGGAGACGACCGCCATGTCCAAGCAGCCCGCCGGTACGACCCGCGAGGAAGCCCAGGAACTGCTTTGCCGCAGCCTGGCTGAGATTCTGCCCACGGCGGAGGAACTGGGCGTCACGGTGGGCATTGAGCCTGTGACGCTGCACAGCATGAACTCCCCCGCCGCCACGCGGCACATTTTGGACACGATGCGCAGCCCGAACCTGAAAGTCATCTTTGACATGAGCAACCTTGTCAACGCCGAGAACGTGCACGATCAGGCCCGCATCTGGAACGACATGGGTGAGCTGCTGGGCGAGGAAATCGTCGCCGTACATTTCAAAGGCCAGGCGTTTGACGCCGAGGGCGGCCTGCTGCACACGAGCCTGGAAGAAAGCCGCACCGACTACGCTGGGGCCTTCGCCATGCTGCGCCAACTGCCCCAGGCCACCCTGCCGGTGCTGCGCGAAGAGGCCGTACCCGCCCGCGCGGCTAGCGACATTGCATTTATGAAAGGATTCTTTTGATGACTGACATCCAGAGAAAAACACTGGTAGTGGACGAGGGTGGCACCGGCGATTACCGCACGCTGACCGACGCCGTGGCCGCCTGTGCCGATACGCCCAATGAGCCGGTACGGTTCTACATCAAGCACGGCATCTATGAGGAACGGCCCTTTATTGAACTGGCCGACTATATCATCGAGGGCGAGTACCGCAACGCGACCGTACTCACAGCCTCTGTGGGCGGCCGTGACCCCTGGCCGGGCGAGAGTAAGACCGGAACCTTCCGCAGTGAAACGCTGTTTCTGGGCGGCGGCAGGGCCGTTGTGCGCAACCTGACCGTGCAGAACAACGCCGGGGATGGTGCAAAGGCAGGGCAGGCGCTGGCTGTCTACGCCGACGCCAGCCGCGTGCTGATGGAGGACGTGAACCTTTACGGCAACCAGGATACATTGTTCACTGCTCCCCTGCCCCTGAAAGAGCGGGAGGAGTACGGCTTCCGCGGCCCGCGGGAAAACGCGCCCCGGCTGGACACCGTGCAGTATTACAAGAACTGCACGATCCGTGGCAACATCGACTTTATCTTCGGCGGCGCGAACGCGGTGTTTGACCGCTGCCGCATTGAGCCGTGGCACCACGCCACCGGCACCTGCTACATCACAGCCCCCAGCACGCCCGCTGGCAAGCCCGGCTACCTGTTTGTGAACTGTACCGTACAGGGCAGCGCCGCGCCCGGCAGCGTCTATCTGGGCCGTCCCTGGCGGGCTGACGCGGCCTGCTACTGGCTGGACTGCGTGTTGAGCGACGAAGTCTGCACCGACGGCTGGGACAACTGGCGTGACCCCGAGAACGAAAAGACCGCCCGCTTCGGCGAGTACGGCTCCACCGGCCCCGGCAGCGCCGCCCAGCGTGCCTTTGGCAGCGTGGACAACGACACCGAGGCCAACGCCCAGCGGGAGATGCTGGCCCGCGTAAGGGCTGAATTTGGGGTAGAATAGCCTGTATAGAAAAAGCGGCAGACCGTGCATAGTCTGCCGCTTTTCTTTATGCCTTCCTCTTTGGGGCTGCGCCCGCAGGCGCGTGTCGGAGCGCAACCGCCGTAGGCGGCTCTTAGC
>ENA-OPSD01001050-OPSD01001050.1-human-gut-metagenome-genome-assembly--contig:-NODE-1050-length-23215-cov-38.940371_pt1 | contig 23215 bp, 11 predicted proteins | sample MGYA00241453_ERZ501898 | MGnify/ENA primary metagenome ERZ501898 (study PRJEB25962, sample SAMEA2042226) | human gut metagenome | biome: human gut; feature: human-associated habitat; material: faeces... | reverse complement strand
ATATATTGGGGAATACATATCACAATTTGCGTAAACTACAATCAGCACATGGTGGAAGTGATCCCGGTAAGATTTCCACCTCCGGCGTCATGGAAAAGGATGTCAACCTGAGTATTGCAATGGCTCTTAAACAGCTGTTTGAAAACAGAGGCTTTACTGTTGTCATGACCAGAACCACCGACTGCGACCTCGCCCCGGATAATTCCAAGCATCCAAAGACAGATGATCTGACAAAGAGAACTGCCCTGATGTCTAAAAGCAATGTGGCAGTCAGCATCAGTATCCATCAAAACAGCTTTGAGGACAGTTCAAGCTGCGGTCCACAGGTATTCTATTATGAAGCCTCTGATGCAGGAAAAGAGCTCGCATCCTCTGTCCTTGGAGCTTTAAACACTTCTCTTTGTGTCGCAAAGCCACGAAGCATTAAGCCCAATAAAGAATACTTTATACTTAAAAAATCCACATCCCCGACCGTAATCGTAGAATGTGGATTCTTGAGTAATCCTGCTGAGACACTTCTTCTTACTGACAAAAACTATCAGGATGACCTGGCACATGCAATATATATCGGTGTTACAGACTATCTTGCGCAATCACCCTCTGGACATTTACAATAAACTGCTCTGCGATGTGATATAGTCTGGTTGTCTGGACACTTTCACTGCCATCAAGCTGCTTTTTAGTCTCATTATCTGACTCAGTATTCGATTTCATATCTGACATCTTAGACTCTTTTGCAGATATATCATGCTCCAGTGCCACATCTATGCGCACACGCTGTTCACCATCACTTATTCCTGCCTCAAACGTAGTGATATTGTCTTCAAACAGCTTTTTAGTCTGCTCATCGTCTGTAACTATCATAGCAGATACTGAGTTTTCCTTTGCCTCAAAATATGCAGCTACTCTGCCGCATTTTTTATCCTCAAGGAATATGTCAACCATGCCCTTTTTATCCTCGCCTCTTACTATACTAAGCTTCATACCTGTGACCCCGTCTGCAGTCTCTATTGGTACAATATAGTTTTCCTGTCTCGACATATTTGAAGCTATCCTTAGCTGACTGCATAATAGCTTCATCTGTCTGAGGTCTATTGAACCGGTGTGCCTATCCTCTATAATCATCGAATCCATAACATGCTCTGCTGTATCAGCCAGCGTTTCCTGCGCCTGCGCAAGCTCCTTTGGATTTTTGACCGACTCAGAAAACCGTCTGAGAGTCTCATCCAAAAGAGCCCTTGCCGTAGCACTGTCTCCACGCTCCCAGAGATTTCTTACTGCCTCTGACGGATTTTTCATTAGCCGTGACGCAGCCATGAGGTTTACCGCGGTTGTTTTTACATCATATTTCTCTAGAAAAGCATATACGTTCTCAGGCACCGAAACTGCCTGATTGAACTGTCTTAGCTGTTCTGTGGCATATTGCTCTGACAGTGCGTTATCCTCGTCTGCCTCATATACAGCCTGCCTTAACTGCTCCGGAGTCATATCAAGCCAGCTGTCATACTGCACAAACTCCATTTTCTCAGGTGAAAGTGTATCAAGCACATCCCTTAGGCAGTTTGTATGATATGCGCTTTCTATCTGTGAGTCAATTTTAATGCCACTGCTTACACTGTCCACTCCGGCAAAGGTATCGTCCACCTTATAGTCCATGGCACTCTTTCCTCGTACCCGGACCGCTGTAAGCAGATTTTTCATTGTAATATCTGCTCCCTGATTAACAAGTGAGCCTATCACAGCACCATCTGACTGCTCCACCTGTGAAATAAGCCTGTATATGCCTATATATGAGTCTCTTTCCTCCTCTGAGATTTCATTTTTCTTTTCAAGCTTCCAGAGAAACTCGCTGAATTTCTCATCCTTTTCGTCAGGATTTTCTGATTTTATCCGTCTGGCAGTGTCACTTATGTCACTCATGCTCATATCAAGCGGTGATATGCCTCTTTTTATCATCTCAATCGTCACCGCCGGTGTCATATCGCTGAATGCTCTCTGCACCTGCTCATCTACAGACTTTATCTGCTTTATATTGTCCTCTGTGATGTCGGTACTATTGTACGCAAGTATCCGCACAGCCCTGCGATTGCTTTCAGATGTATCTATCTGAAGCTCTTTAAGTATATCATCCACATTCTGAAATGCTTTTGACATACTATCTCCCATATCTGCCCGCGGTGATGTCATAAGAGTCTCATATCCTGAGGCTGCTGCTTCTAATGACTGCTTCATTGCTTTGCCTGCTGTATACAGCTCATACACAGTGTCATCAGCGGATTCCAGTGTCAGTACATACGCCGGCTGCTGCTTCATCTGATTGAAAATATCACAGACATTATTGTACATACGTACCCTATCATCAGATGCCTCTACACTGCTCTCACCAAACAGCGCTCCGTAGTATTTATTTTCCTGCTGCTTAAGCAGCTCCACTACACGTTCAATAGGCTCTGTGTCTATTGAAACTCCTTTTTTTATGAGTGAAAGGTTGGCTTCTGCTGTCATGGAAAGTCTCGCTTCCTCAAGCTTTCTTTGAGCTGTCACAAGCCTTGCCTCCCGGCTGTCTGTAATCTGATTATCCGCAGCTTTATTCGCTGAGGCTTGCGATGCTGCACTATCCTTGCCCCTTGCAGCTATAAGCTTTGACAGATTCTCTATCGTGACAGGTATGTTATCTGACTCTAATGTGACAATGTCATCTGCGGTCGCCTCACCTAATACATCACAGGCTTTCTTTGCCATGTCAAATGTCAGACCATCTTGTGACATAGTGGCATCTGTAGCCTTTTTTCCCATTGCCAGTGCTTCTGTCACTGCCCTTGCATAAAAATCACTGCTCACATTTTCTCCTGCTGCATTGATGCAGTCTACCTGATTCGCAAGCAGCACATTGTCAGGTGTAACGGCTATATCTTCATCTATCAGCCATCTGCACTGATTCATATTCTCATCACTACTGTCTATATGAGCTTCCTCTAATATCTGTTTAAGCTGTGGCTTAAGCTCCTCAAACAGCTCATCTGATATCTCCGTCATTTTGGTTTTCTGCCTGTAATCTTGTACCTGACTGCTGCTGTACGTAGCCTTGTATACATTGGAAACCGTCGGATTCATGTTATTTCTGACCAGATATGCCTTTGTCTCATTGGATATATTTGTAAGGCTCTTTGCCCGGTCTATGGCATCTGTACCTGCCTTTATATTGTCATCTGTAGCAGGAATATCATATGCTTTCATCTGATTGACAAGCATGGCCGCTTCAGTCTGGCTTCCCGTGATGTCTGTGAGCTGCTCCTTGCTCAGATCATCTCCATATATGGATATATCTACACCTGCCTTTGCCAGCACTGCTTTTATCTTATCGGTCTCAGTGACAATGACATCGTAGCCGTCATCCTTTGCAGCTTTGTAATCATCACTCGTTGTGGTGCTTGCAGTGACAATCATATCATTTCGCCTGTTTTCTGAGGTCTGATTCATGTCATTTAGCAGATTTTCTGCCATATCTGTGCCATCGTTGTTCCCGGCTTCGTTTTTAGCCTGTGGTCTTGCATATATCGTATCCGACATATCAACAGAGTTTGACGAACCGACAACAGCCGCCTTTTTTGACATATTGTCACTGCTGTCTGTCTTTATGTAGTCTGACACACGCATACCCGCTGTCATGTCATTTATGGTTTTTGTGTCCGTATTTTTCGTATCTGTGCTTTTATTAATCAAATTCTCTATCTGCATATTTCCTGCTCCGTGCCCTGCATATATACCATCTCTGCAGCCTTTATTTATGGATATTCTTACTTCGTACTTTTGTGGTTCTGAATAGTTATCTTTTTATTATATATCGACATATAATACGCAAAAATAAAGACCGCGCCTTAAATTGGCGCGGTCCTTTACCCTGCTGTTTACCGGTATATTAGTATTTAAATACAGCAACTCCGTAAGGCGCAAGTGGATAAGCAAATGAAAATGGTCTGCCGTCACACTCTGATTTGACTGCCTTATAGTCCAGCTTCTTATATGACTGTTTTGCTGCCTTGCCTCTGCCCTTTGCAGCCTTCTTTACAGGCGCTTGTACCGTTTTGCCGGTAAACTTAGGATCCTCACTATCTAAAACGAGCTGATATGTCTTGTGCTTTGGCACTCCGACTCTGTAATCAGGTCTCTCTACCGGTGTGAAATTGATGACAAAGAGCATATTATTCTTGCCATCCTTGCTCTTTCTGATAAAGCTGAAGATGCTTCTGTCTGCATCGTTTGCATTTATCCATTCAAAGCCTTCCCAGCTTGAATCCAGCTCATACAGACAGCGGTTTCTCCTATAGAGGTGAAGCAGCTCCTTTACCCAGTTCTGGATCTTTTTATGCTCCGGATTCTCAAGCAGATACCAGTCGAGTTCTCTTTCCTCACTCCACTCCTGCTTCTGTGCAAACTCCTGTCCCATGAAAAGAAGCTTCTTTCCACAGTGTCCCATCATAAATGCATATCCTGCCATGAGGTTCTTGAATTTATCCCCTTCTAAGCCCGGCATTTTGTTGAGCATAGAACACTTCAGATGTACCACCTCATCATGTGACAGTACCAGAATATATTTCTCACTCTCATTATAGCTCATCGCAAATGTCATCTTGTTGTGGTTATTTTTACGGAAATATGGATCCAGCTTCATATAATCAAGGAAGTCATGCATCCATCCCATGTTCCATTTGTAACTGAAGTTCAGTCCGTCTTCCTCTACCTTGCCTGTTACCTTTGGCCATGCGGTAGACTCTTCGGCTATCATTACAGTTCCGTGATTTCTTCCGAGTATGAGTGTGTTGATATGCTTGAAAAACTCTACTGCCTCAAGGTTCTTATTGCCTCCAAACTTGTTTGGCACCCACTGTCCGTCGTTCTTTCCATAGTCAAGATAAAGCATTGACGCAACTGCATCCACACGGAGTCCGTCTACGTGGTAATTTTCTATCCACATCAATGCACTTCCGATAAGGAAGTTCTTTACTTCATTCTTACCGTAGTCAAATATCTTTGTGCCCCAGTCGGGATGCTCTCCCTTTCTTGGGTCTGCATACTCATATGTGGCTGTTCCGTCGAAATTGGCAAGTCCATGCGCATCCTTTGGGAAATGTGCAGGTACCCAGTCGAGGATTACTCCGATATTATTTTTATGGCACTGATCAACAAAGTATGCAAAATCCTCAGGCTCTCCATACCTCGATGTAGGTGCATAGTAGCCTGTCACCTGATATCCCCATGAGCCATCAAACGGATACTCTGAAATACCCATAAGCTCAATATGTGTATATCCCATAGTTTTCACATAGGATATGAGTGATTTTGCAAGCTCCCTGTATGTATAAAAGCCCTCATCATCCCTGCCCGGATGTCTCATCCATGAGCCCGGATGACACTCATATATAGCCATAGGTGAAGAATATACATCAGCATCTGACTTTGCTGCTCTCTTATCCATCCACTCTTTGTCAGTCCATGTGAAGTGCTCGATATCTGTGATGATTGACGCTGTTCCCGGACGAAGCTCTGCGTAGTTTGCGTATGGATCCGCCTTGTACAGCTTATCACCCTGTTCAGTGACTATAATAAACTTATACATCTGACCCTTTTGCGCTCCCGGTACAAAAAGCTCATACACTCCCATGGTTTCCGGCTCTACACGCTTCATCTCATGACTGGTCTCATTCCAGTCGTTAAACTCACCAAACACGTATACTTCCCTCGCATGTGGCGCCCAGACGTCAAAGCACACTCCTTTTTTTCCTTTACGCTCAGCTAAGTGAGCACCCATCTTCTTGTAGATATCATAGTGTGTTGCCTGACCAAACAGGTAACAATCCATTGCTGTAAAATTACACATATATATACCCCCCATAAGTATTTATTTTTCCCTGAAATGATCCTCTTTGAGTACAATTCGGTCATCATCTGTATATCGCCTGGCTGTCAGAATACTTATAGCCTTCTTAAGTCCGCTGTGAGCCTCCCTGTCTATGGCCTCGTCAATTATATCCTTGACCTCTGTCAGAGTGGTAGCCTGGTCTATCCTCTCAATATTGCTGATTCTGTTATGCAATGCCAGAATAGCCATCTCATCTATCTTGTACCCAAGCTCTGCAGAGTACGATTTGGCAAACAATACGAGTTCATCATTTGTAAAAATAGGGACCGATATCTTTTCCGTGAACTTGGATGCAAAGCCCTCATCCATTGAGAGAGCCTTCTTTATACCCTTTGATGTATCCTCAAGTATATAGAGTGTTCCTGTAATATCATGCTCCATCAAAAATGATAGCTGGGCAGCTATGCTGCGGTCGATATCACCGGCTCTTTCTATGATGAGACAGCCTCCTGTTATCTTTCTGACTACCTGCTGCACATCCTTTTTATTGAGTGCGGCAGCATCAATCTTACCCATCTTTCCTGTAAGCTGTTCACCATCTTTTTGTAATACCTTTATAAAGCTTGTAGCAAGCATTGTCTTTCCGCAACCCTGCTCTCCCTGTATAATGAGGTTGCCTGTGGATGCGTTTTCTTTCCTGTTGAAATGATCAAGCACTGCATTATATGCCTTGCAGATCTGATCCTCCATACCCTTTACCGGTATGAAATATGAAAATATAGCTTTCTGTTCGCTTGTAAGCTCTTTTATATGTTTTGTTTCTTTCAATTTCGAGTCATCTTCTTCGCTGTCTAAATCCTCCGGCAATGAAATATCCGGCATTTTTCTTGTCTTAGCCATATCCAGCTTCTTCTCCAGTCCCGGATTTTTTGCTGTCATCTTGGCTATTTCCTGCTCGATAAATGATGTCACATGATCAAAATCTCTCTTCTCAGAAACGTTTTCTTTCTCCTGTGAAGTCTCATCATCTGATGTATCATCATCGACATTTAACATATCATCTGTTATTTCAGGCATCATGGTAGTCGGCTGCATGAGTATCTCGTCTTTCTCAGACTCCTCTGCCATAATTATATCCTCCGGCTCTCCAACCGGTTCCTTGACTTCATCTGTAGCCTCTTCCGGTGCTTCCTGCGACTCCTGTACTTCTTCTATAGCCTCTTCAGGTGCTTCCTGCGGCTCCTGTGCTTCGTCTATAGTATCTTCCGGTGCTTCCTGCGGCTCCTGTACTTCATCCACAGTCTCCTCTGCATAAAGCTCCTGCATATCCGGTTTCTGCTCTTCTTCAGGCTCCTTCACGGCAGCTTTCTGCTCTATAATATCAACCGGGACCTTCAAATACTCCTCCTCAAGAAGTTCCTTCGGAGTGACACCTGCATCCAGCTTTGGAATGACATCATTTAGTCTCTCCATGATGTCTCCTGCCTCCTGAAGTGCTCTTGCCTTAGCTGACTCAAGTTTCTGCTGCTCAGCCTCTTTAAGTGCAATTTCAGCCGCATGTCTGGTCTTTTCCCATTCTTCAAGCACATCCTGTATAGACATCTGTCCTGTAATCTGATGCTCAAGCTGAGTCTTTTCACTCATGACCATAGACATCTGTCCGTCAGCGTCTTCACCCAAAAGCTCCTTGAAATTCAACTTAAGTGAACCATCTATCTCTTCATCTGTAGCGATATGCTCTGTCTCTTCCTGCTGCTGTACATACTCTTCCTGCTCCTTTTCGAGCTTGAGATAAGGAATATCCTCAACTATCTTTTTGATGGTATCCATCGTATCAGCAACTTCATTCTTGCCCTTGGCCTCCATGATCTGCTGCATACCCTTGGCAATCTCCTGCTGTAAATTTACAGTATTGAACTTCTCCTGATTTACAGTAATCTGCGGAATAGTTACGTCATCATGCACTATCTCTCCGCCCTTTACCATCTCCATGGCACCTATCTCAGTGACCTCAGCCTCATCCTTTATCTTAGCCGGCTTTTCCTTCTCTGCCTTGAATCGTCTGTACTTTTCCTCCTGAGCCTTGGTAAGTGGCTGATAAAGCATCTTAAGCTCCAGCGCACGCTCCACATATGGTCCGTCTCCGAACCACAGAATGAGCTCATCGCAGGCATCTATACACTTATCGGCTTTTCCGGCCTTGTGGTATAGATATGCAAGCTCATATGCCCACTCCTCAGTGTATTCTTCATCCTTGTACTCTTCAAGAATAGTGATAAGCTCATCAAATGAAGCTCCCTGCCCTTTTTTGATGGCATATCTTAATACATACTTCATATCATCATGAGGCGCTATCTCAACAAACTCATCATAATACTCTGTAGCAGCATCATAATCCCCCATCTTGATGGCGACCTCAGCCAGTCTGTATATAATCATCCTGCCGATTGGTGAACGGTCATAGGCCATTAAAAGTATGTCCCTTGCATCCTGGTATCTTTCGGCCTTCTCGTAGATTTCGCCGATTTTAACGAGTGTATTTACATTTTTAATTTTGTTCCAATTTATGCTATCCGCAATCTCTGCTGCGCTCATATAGCCCTCCTCGGCGCTTAGGGCTTTTATCTGATCCAGCTTGAGATTGTATTCGTATTTATCCACTTATTTCACCTACTCGTATTTAAGCTTATTATTTTTGGTATCTACGCCTGTTGTCTTTGTATAATCCCTTGTGTCCTCAGGAAGCTTCTTTTTCCTGAGAGCATAATTAACAACTCTTTTCACAATATAGTATATCACAGCAAAGGTTGGAACACCAAGTAACATTCCAAGAAAACCAAACATTCCTCCGCCGATTAGTATGGCAAACATAACCCAGAAGGTCGAAAGACCGGTAGATGAGCCAAGTATCTTAGGCCCTATTATATTGCCATCCACCTGCTGCAGCACGACAATAAATATCAGAAGATAAAGCGCATGCCACGGACTCTGAATTACTACTATGAGTAACGATGGAATTGCACCGATAAACGGTCCGAATACCGGAATCACATTTGTGACGCCGATAATCACTGCAACGAGCACCGATGATGGAATCCTTAAAATCAGACATCCGAAATATGCAATCACACCTATAATCAGTGAATCTATAATCTTACCGCTTATGAAGCCTCCAAAAATCTCATTTGTCTTTCTGATCGTCTCAATGATGATATTGCCTGTCTTTGGCTTGCAGACAGCATATATTATCTTTTTGCTCTGTCCTGCGAGAGTCTCCTGAATACTCATCACATAGACCATCACGATTATTCCGATAATAAAATTAAATAAGCCTCTGACTACCGAAATCACACCGGTTGTAATCTGTGCAACATACTTCTGTGCCTCAGGAATCAGCTTTTCTGTGGCATAATCCTCAATGTAGTCGGTTGCATTCTGTAAACCTGTGCTCGCGAGCTCAGCAATTTTGCTGTCCCCGAAATTGCCGTTCTTTATCATGTTGATGAATGCCGCAACATCATTTGGCAGTGTCTTCATAAGTCCCGATATACTTGCTATGACAGAAGGCACAATAGCCGCAATGAGGAGCGAAATAATCGCTACAAGAATAATAACCGAGCCTGTGATTGCAAGAGCTCTTGAAACCTTTCGCAGCTTGCTTTCGCTTTTCATCTTTTTGGAAAGAAGCTTTTTAAAGCATCTTTCCAGCCACAGCATGACAGGATTCATCAGGTATGCAAGCACAAGTCCCATTATAATAGGCATTGCTGCCGCAAGCAGCTTGCTCCATATGCCTGCAAAGCCCTCAAATCTGTACAGTGCAAAGAAAAACAGTATACTGACTGCAAACGTGACAAATACCATGACACCTATTCTGATCAGATGTGGCCATTCCTCACGCCCCGGGTGCGAATTCTGCTTCGCACCCTTATCTGCATTTATCTCAATGTTTGATTTTTTACCAGCTTTTCCGGTTTCTTCCATCGGATTAAACTCTCCTTATTTACGGTTATAGTTGATGAGACATCCCTTTAATATTATCTCTCTTTCATCATCTGTGAGCTCACCCATCTTCAGTGTAAATGGCTTTAATTCACCATCCTTGACAACATATGCCTCAAACTCCGTCTTTGCATCCTCGATTTCCTTCTTGATTCCCGGAAGGAAGATATAGTCGAGGTTGTGGAACGGAAGCTCTCCCTCATCGATGATGAATGGAAGCATTCCCCAGTTGATAAGGTTTGAACGGTATCTCTTTGTGGCATACTCGTTTGCGATATTTGCCCAGCCTCCGAGTACCTTCTGGCAGCTGGCAGCCTGCTCTCTTGCTGAGCCGTCACCCGGCTTAACAGCAAAAATTGTGCTTCCGAAGCCCATATTCTCATGGCTTGCCTCAGGGAATTTTTTCTTTACTACTCCCATGATTTCAGCAACCTCAGGAACAGCCTTTCCTGCGCACTCACCACTCTCTATAGCCTTCTGGGCCTTCTGGATTTCCTTTGCTCTGCCTACATACTCAGGATCCTTTCTTGAAAGTGCGAACTCTGCAAGTCCAAGAGGGTTTGAACGATATGATGATGTCTCTCCTGAAGGAATGAGCTCATCTGTTGTAGTAACAGGATCATGAATCTCTGAAACCACCTTAAGGAGCATATTCTCAGGAAGCGCGCTCATTGCCGGCCAGTCCTTGATGTTTGGTCCGAACTGGATTTCAACTGAAGGATCTGCCACTCCATGGCTGTCAAATACACGGTTCTCATATATAGTCTTGTCAAAGAAATATTTTGGCTTTGTAAAGTTGACATCAATATCCGCTGCTGATGTAAGGAAGCCCTTGTTTGCTGCTGTTGCAGCGATTGAACGTGCATCCATGAGTGCCACTGAGCTGATCTGTCCGTTCTGTACCTTAGAACCCTCTCTGTTAGGGAAGTTTCTTGTTGAATGACGGATAGAGAATGCGTTGTTGGCAGGTGTATCTCCTGCACCAAAGCAAGGTCCGCAGAAAGCAGTCTTTACGATTGCACCTGTCTCAAGAAGCTTTGCTACAGCTCCGTTTTTCACAAGCTCCATGTATATTGGAGTAGATGCCGGGTAAACACTCAGTGTAAACTCGTCTGCTCCGATTGAATGTCCGTTTAATATGTCAGCCGCATCACATATATTCTCAAATCCACCGCCTGCACAGCCTGCGATGATTCCCTGGTCTACATACAGTTTTCCGTCTCTTACCTTACTCTTTAAATCAAGCTTCACCTTGCCGTCAAAGCTTACCTCAGCTCTCTTCTCACAGTCATCGAGAATATCCATGAGGTTTGCATTGAGCTCATCGATAGTATAGGTATTGCTTGGGTGGAATGGCATAGCTATCATTGGGCGGATCTGGCTTAAATCAATCTCAATAAATCTGTCATAGTAAGCCACCTCACCCGGATTAAGTTCCTTGTGGTCCTCAGCCCTACCGTGAATCTCAAAGAATTCCTTAACCTGGTCATCTGTTCTCCAGATAGAAGAAAGACATGTAGTCTCTGTTGTCATAACATCGACACCTATACGGAAGTCAACGCTCAGATTAGACACACCCGGTCCTACAAACTCCATAACTTTGTTCTTTACGAAGCCGTTTCCGAATACCTCTCCGATAATTGCAAGTGCGACATCCTGTGGTCCAACGCCCTTGATTGGCTCTCCTGTCAGGTAAATGCCTACTACCTCAGGCATATCAATATCATATGTCTGTTCAAGAAGCTGCTTAACAAGCTCAGGTCCACCCTCGCCGACTGCCATAGTACCAAGTGCACCATAGCGTGTATGTGAATCAGAACCAAGTATCATTTTTCCGCCGCCGGCAAGCATCTCTCGTGCAAACTGATGGATAACTGCCTGATGAGGTGGTACATAGATTCCGCCGTACTTCTTTGCACATGTGAGACCAAACATGTGGTCATCCTCATTGATTGTTCCACCAACTGCACAAAGGCTGTTGTGACAGTTTGTAAGTACATACGGGATAGGGAATTTCTCAAGTCCTGAAGCTCGTGCTGTCTGGATGATACCTACAAATGTGATATCATGCGATGTAAGCTTATCAAACTTAATCTGAAGCTTGTCCATATTGCCGGATGTATTGTGCTCCTTTAAAATACCGTAAGCAATTGTCTCCTGCTTAGCTGTCTGTTTATCGATGTCCATGCCGGTCTTGCTTTTGACAGCTGCCTGAGCATCCGGTCCATCAATTATTACTTCCTTACCGTTTAAAAGGTAAGCACCATTTTCATATAATTTCACTTATTCTACCTCCGTATGTGTATTTCAAAATTCTTTTATTTACTATTATATAATATTATAGGTAATTGTGGCAATAAATAAATCACCATCTACCTTAATTTCGAATTTTCCTCCCATCAAATGGGTCAGATTCTTTGCAATCGAAAGTCCAAGTCCACTTCCTTCAGTGGTTCTCGACCTCTCTCCCCTCACAAAACGCTCTGTCAAGTCTACATTTCCGTTGCTTACTATGTCAAGCTCGTTCTTAGACACATTCTTTATTGTAAAAACTGCCTTTTTATCTGCCTTTTCAAGCTCTACATACACTCTGGTATTTTCCAGTGCATATTTTGCGGCATTAGTATACAGATTTTCAATAGAGCGGTAAAGCTGACGCCCATCCGCATAGATAAATATCTGTTCTGATGGAATTTTTGTAACTATTGTCAGATTTCTCGACTCAAATCGCTCATTGAATTCACCTCCGGTCTGGTATAAAAGCTCAACCAGATCAAGCTTTTGCATATTGAGCTTCACATTTCCCGAGGTAATCTTTGATGTCTCTACCAAATCCTCTGTAAGCTGCTTTAAGCGCTGTGACTTTTCCTCCAGCACATGTATATAGTATTTGGCATTTTCATTTTCCAGATTTTCCCTCTTAAGCAGGTCAACATAGTTGACTATTGAAGTCAGAGGTGTCTTTATATCATGTGATACGTTTGTTATTAGGTCTGCCTTTAATTTTTCATTCTTAAGGCTCTCATTTACCGAGCTCATAAGACCCTGGCGTATATGGTTGACAGCCTCCGCCACCTTTTTCTGCTGCCCATGAAACTCATTGACATTGAGTGTAGTGTCAAGCGCTCCTTCCGAGATAGCTTTAAGTGCCTCCTGTATGCGCATTATCTCTTTATTTTTTTGTGTGTGGATATCCTTTTTCTCAATAACTCTTTTCAAAAGCTCATAGCCCTTGTACATCAGGCTGTGTGTGTAAAGTATATTGCCTTTTATCTTCCTTACAATGCTCTGGTATAAAATAATAAAAGCCAGATCAAACAAAAAAGTAAATGTGCCGGCCGTCATAATGAGTGATGCATAGTCAAAATGCTGGTTTTTTACGCCTGAAATCACTTTTCCCATAAATACCATGAGCAGTGTAAATATCACCAGCATCACATCAGAGTATACCTTGTCAATCGGTAAATAGTATATTGTATAATCATCCTCTGATTTTCTGCCTGCCACGTTTGCCATATATGCCAGGCTCACAAAGCTGCCTACCAGGCCCGCCAGCGATATTAGTGTATATATATCAATATTTTCATGTGCATCGTGCCTGAATGCATAGCCTGTGGCAAACACTCCTGTTACCATAAGTATCATGCATAGCTGATGTAAGACTATGACCGCTGCTTTTTTTCCTATCGTATACTGCTTCATTTGTTGTCCTCTATCTTATAGCCTACTCCCCAGACCACCTTCAGATAGCGTGGCTCCTTAGGATTTATCTCTATTTTTTCCCTGATATGTCTGATGTGCACAGCAACTGTATTGTCGGCGCCTATCGCCTCCTCGTTCCATATGCTCTCATATATTTCGTTTATTGAGTAGACCTTTCCCTTATTTTTAAGGAGTAAAAGCAGTATATTGTATTCAATCGGTGTGAGCTTTACCTCCTCACCATCCACAGTCACCTTTTTTAAATCATCATTTACCAAAAGACCTCCGGCTTCATAAACCTTGTCTCCGGCTGCATCATTGCTTGACAGAGTGGTATATCTGCGAAGCTGTGACTTTACCCTTGCCACAAGCTCAAGCGGATTAAAAGGCTTTGTGACATAATCATCAGCTCCCACATTGAGGCCTAAAATCTTGTCAGCATCCTCTGTCTTTGCCGATAGAATGATTATCGGCACCCTGCTTTCCTTTCGTATCTGCAAAGTGGCTCTTATTCCGTCGAGCTTTGGCATCATGACATCTATTATCATGAGGTCTATTTTTTTATTCTTCATAATTTCAACCGCCTGTATGCCGTCGTAAGCCTTCTCCACGTCGTAGCCCTCCTGCATCAGGTAAATCTCAATTGCCTCAACTATTTCCTTGTCGTCATCACAAACTAATATTGTCATATTATCCTCCTTCTATGAATTTTTAACAGAAACCTTCTCCTGCCGTTAGTCAGCTATATTTTATCAGATTATCCACTTTGTTTTTCTTAAAATCTGCTTAATATTACCCACTTTTAAATATAAGCCAAAAAGCAGCCGTTCTGTTTTGAACTGCTGCTTTATATTACATAGGTGTGTTTCATTTCCCTTTATTTCCGGTGATGCTCTGCCACATTCTGTGGATACCGTCTGTGAGCTCCTTCCCTTCCTTTGTGTTGATAACAGGTGGATTGCCGGCTTTTCTGCTTATTGCCTTATAATCCTCATCAACAGGCGATTTTGAGCCGGCAGCCTTGGCTTCATCCTTATCATTGCTATGATTTAATCCGGCATCAGGTGTATCGTCTGCAAGCTTCACTTCACCCACTACACCATCTCCCAGGTCCTCGCCCTCAGCAAGTCCCAGTTTTCTGATATAATCCATATTTACCTTGATTTCAGTCTGTCTGTTTGCATAGATGGACTTCTCTTCATTGTCAATAGTACGCTCCTCTACAGGTTTACCTGCATTTTTCTGACGTTCTATCTCCTTATTTCTGTCATCGATAATCTTAAGATACTTCTCCGTATCGGACAAATCCTGAAGCTGTCCCTTGAGCTCATACTGGTTAGTTTTAACTATCTTCTCCTGCTCTGCAATCTTATCCTTCATATTCTTGCACAGCTTTTCAAGTGACTCGTTGGTATCATTGATGATATCACGCACTCTTGAAAGCGCCTCATCCGTATAGATAACCGATGCTGCATACACATCCTCAGCCTTTCTGCTTGCATCCCAGACTATCTGATCCCCCTTCTTTCTGAACTCTCTCTCTGCGTGATTGCGACTCTGTTCAGTAAGCTCATACTCATCCTGTATTGCATATATACACTTATTCAGCTCAGCAAGTAAATCTATCATTTGCTGCTTGTTTATGATCACCCTGCTCGGCTCCGGCTTATACGGCTCCGCCTTTGAGAGCATGATATGAATTTCTCTTAGTACCTTTTCTGTTTTATCGTTCGCATTCATTTTCTATTTCCTCGGATTTAAATTAACATTATAACTATTCAGGGTGGTTATGAATACTCACCACTTACCCATATTTTATATGAAAATCCGCTTCTCGTAAATAGCCAAATGAATAATAATAGTTACTATAATTAAATCAATCCCGCTGCCGCATTTCTCAGTTCATCTGCCGCATGCTTTATCTCGGCAGCCTGCTCTTCGCTCACATTTCCGGGCTTTGTCCTTGAAATAAGCTTCTTCACATATGAAAGTGACGATTTCACACTCTTTTTCTGTGCGCTGTCCATAGCCTTTCTTTTTTCCTTGTCAGCCATGACATTTTCCACCTGTCGCACAAGCGTATCAGCCTCGCTTCTTGCATCAATATAAGCCTTTCTCTGTCCGTCTGTTGCCTCATACTCCTGTGCCTCGCGGATTGCCTGCTCAATCTCAGAATCAGACAAATTTGAGCTTGCGGTAATCGTAATCTCCTGATGCTTTCCTGTGCCCAGGTCCTTTGCAGAAACCTGCACAATGCCATTTGCATCTATATCAAACGTCACCTCTATCTGCGGCACACCTGCCGGAGCCGGCTTGATGCCCTTTAGCCTGAAGTTTCCAATCAGCTTATTGTCCCTTGCAAACTGCCTCTCACCCTGCAGTACCTTTATATCCACAGAGGTCTGGAAGCTTCCTGCAGTTGTAAAAATCTGGCTGTATCTCGTAGGAATAGTCGTATTTCTGTCAATAATTTTGGTTGAGACACCACCGACCGTCTCAATTCCGAGTGAAAGCGGTGTGACATCCATCAGTATAATCTCTGCCGCACTGCTGCCTGCGACAATTGCTCCACCGAGCTTGCCGCCCTGTACTGCTGCACCGAGTGCCACGCACTCGTCAGGATTTAGGTTGTGTGAAGGCTCTTTTCCTGTAATTCTTCTGACCTCCTCAACAACAGCCGGCACACGTGTAGAGCCTCCTACCAACAGCACCATTCCAAGCTCTGCTGCACAAATCCCCGCATCTGAAAGTGCCTGATTGACAGGAATAGCAGTTCTCTCCACCAGATCCTTTGTTATCTCATTAAACTCAGCCCTTGTGAGGTTCATCTCCATGTGGACCGGCTGTCCCTTTACAGTGGTGATAAATGGCAGGTTGATAGTGGTTGAGGATGAGGATGAAAGCACCTTTTTTGCCTTCTCAGCCTCCTCCCTGACACGCTGCATAGCAGTATTATCCTTTCTCAGATCCACATTCTGCTGTCTGTAAAACTCTGTGACAAGATAATTCGTGATTCTCTCATCAAAATCATCTCCACCCAGATGATTATCACCGGCTGTGGCAAGCACCTCTATCAGATTGTCCCCTATTTCGATAACAGACACATCGAAGGTTCCTCCTCCGAGGTCGTAGACAAGAATTTTCTGCTGCTGTCCGTGGTCCAGTCCGTATGCGAGTGCCGCAGAGGTTGGCTCATTTATGATTCGAAGCACATTAAGCCCCGCAATCCTTCCTGCATCCTTAGTTGCCTGCCTCTGCGCATCCGAAAAATATGCAGGAACTGTGATTACAGCGTCTGTCACTGCCTCACCAATATAGTCCTCTGCATCCTTTTTCAGCTTTCTGAGAATCATAGAAGAAATCTCAGGAGCTGAATACAGCTTTCCGTCCACTTTTGCCCTGAAATCGCTTCCCATCTGTCTCTTTATTGAGAAAAATGTCCTGTCCACATTGACTGCTGCCTGCCTCTTTGCAGCCTCGCCAACCAGTCGCTCTCCATTTTTTGTAAAAGCCACTACAGACGGAGTTGTTCTCTGACCCTCGCTGTTAGTTATGACTACCGGCTGATTATTCTCCAATACTGCCACACAGCTGTTTGTTGTTCCTAAATCTATACCTATAACCTTGCCCATTTTATGCCTCACTGTTTTTTTATTTAAGTCTCATAAATAATTGATTTTTTTGACTTACTATTTCATCCTAATACTACTTTAAGCTTGGAAAATTCACTCGTCAAGGCATGAGGCTGTTATTTCAGAGAATGTTTATACTTTTAATTTTTATATCACAACATAACAACAAAGGCACCGCCGAAGCAGTGCCTTTGTTGATTAGTTTATAGGTTGAATTAAATGATAATTGAGGATTGCTTATTCACTTACTTTCTTTTTGAGTAATCCGAGTAATCCACATGCAATGAAAGATCCGATTACTAATGCAACAAGATACATTAACGGATTTCCGATTGTAGGAACTACGAAGATTCCTCCGTGAGGTGCCATGAGTGTACATCCAAATGCCATTGAAAGTCCACCTGCCACTGCTGAACCGACTACACATGCCGGAAGGACATGAAGCGGATCAGATGCTGCGAATGGGATTGCACCCTCTGTGATAAATGATAATCCCATGATAAAGTTTGTAGGTCCTGCCTTTCTCTCATCTGCTGTGAACTTGTTCTTGAAGAAGATTGTTGCAAGAGCGATTGCGATTGGTGGAACCATACCGCCAATCATAACTGCTGCCATAATATTGTAGTTTCCGGCAGCGATTGAAGCTGTACCAAATACATAAGCAGCTTTGTTTACAGGGCCACCCATATCTACTGACATCATTCCTCCGAGAAGTACTCCGAGCACTACTGCGCTTGCACCGTTAAGTCCATTAAGACCATTGTTGATAGCTGTATTTAAAGCTCCGATTGGAGGCTCAACTACAAACTGCATTATAACGCCTACCAGGAATATACCAAGCAGCGGATAAAGCAGAACCGGCTTCATGCCATCAAGACTCTCCGGAAGTCTAGAAAATACCTTCTTTAAGAGAAGCACAATATATCCTGCTACGAAACCTGCTACAAGTGCTCCAAGGAAGCCTGATGTACCGTTTGCTGCGATTGAACCGCCTACAAAACCAACTGCAAGACCCGGACGGTCAGCAATACTCATAGCGATAAAGCCTGCAAGAATTGGAAGCATAAATCCAAATGCTGTTCCACCGATTCCCTTAAACATTGCTGCGGCCTGTGTAATAGTACCGAAATTTGCTCTCTGGTCAGCCGGCAGTGAATTAAGGTCAACACTGAATCCATCGATAAGGAATGCGATTGCGATAAGAATACCACCACCAACTACGAATGGAAGCATATGTGAAACACCATTCATCAGATGCTTGTAAATCTGATGTCCAACGCTCTCCTTTCCACCAACTGATGAATGTGAAGCCTCCTTTTTACCTGATGCCTTAAATACAGGAGCATCACCGGAAGCAATTCTCTTTATGAGCTCTTCTGCCTTATTGATTCCGTCAGAAACCTGACACTCAATAACCTTCTTTCCGTCAAAGCGGTCTGTAGGTACATTTGTATCACAGGCAACTATAACACCTGCAGCCTTTGCAATCTCATCATCTGTGAGCACATTTTTGGCTCCGCCTGAGCCTCTTGTCTCAACCTTTACCTGATATCCAAGCTCCTTGGCTTTTTTCTCGATAGCCTCAGCAGCCATATAAGTATGGGCAATTCCTGTAGGACAGGCTGTAACTGCAACGATAAATACATCGTCCTTCTTCACCTCAACAGGCTCTTTAGCCTTTGCCTCTTTGGCAGCCTCTTTCTCATCCTTTGCTTTTTCAGCGCTATCGATGATATTTAAAAACTCATCAACTGAACCGGCATTGATAAGAGAATTTGTAAACTGCTCGTCCATCAGCATAACAGAGAGCTTGCTAAGCACCTGAAGATGCACATTATCCTCTGTGTTTGGTGCAGCGATAAGGAAAATAATCTTTGCAGGTGTACCATCGAGTGATTCAAAGTCAACCCCATCCTTTACAACCATTGCCGCAAGACCTGCTTTAGTAACAGCATCAGACTTACTATGAGGAATTGCTATACCCATTCCAATTCCTGTTGTGCCTTCCTCCTCTCTTGCAAAAACACCCTTGCGATACTTCTCCACATCGGCTATTTTGCCACTTTTTGCCATCAAATCAATACACTGATTCAATGCTTCGGTTTTTCCGGCAGGCGTACCATTTAAATTGATACTCTCAGCTGCCAATAAATCCCTGATTGTCATACATCATTCCTCCTAATAGAATGTATTAATTTAATTATTTATATCAACCTTTTTGATACCGTTGTTTAATTGGAAGCACTCTCCCATTTATCAATAAGCGCTTCAACCTCAGGCTTTGTAGCAAGCTCCTCAGAAAATGCACTTGCACTTCCTGTACATACTCCATAAATAAATGCCTGCTTATAATCATTTGATTTGAGATATCCGTAAACAAATCCGGCTACCATCGAATCACCTGCTCCTACAGAGTTTTTGAGCTTTCCTTTAGGTGCATTTGCCTTAAACTCCTGTCCATCCTCGGTCACAAGCACTGCTCCGTCGCCTGCCATTGAAACAAGCACGTTTCTTGCGCCCTGCTCCTGAAGCTTCTTTGCATACTTTATCACATCGTCCTTGTCTGTAATCTCAACCCCGAATATCTCACCGAGCTCATGATTGTTTGGCTTAATGAGGAACGGCTTATATGGAAGCACGTTTGTGAGCAGATTTCTTGTCGCATCAACCACGATATTTATTCCGCGGCCCTCAAGATGCTTCATGATATCCATATACATTGATGAAGGCATAACATCAGGAATACTTCCTGCGAGCACAAGCACATCAGACTCCTTTAAGCAGTCTAGCTTCTCATAAAGCTTTTTAATGTTGTCCTCAGTGATTACCGGTCCCTGACCATTAATCTCAGATTCCTCATTTGAGCGAAGCTTCACGTTGATACGTGAAATACCATCCTCCACCTCTATAAAATCAGTATCAACACCTTTTTTTGCTAGAAGTCTTTTAATTTCATTTCCTGTAAAACCCGCTGTAAAACCAAGTGAAGTATTGCTCATTCCAAGATTCTTAAGAACCATGGAAACATTGATGCCCTTACCACCTGCAAAAATCTTCTCTCCAGTCGTTCTATTGACTACTCCTGTCTTAAAATCTGTTACATCAACAATATAATCTAATGATGGATTAAAAGTAACTGTGTAAATCATGTTAGACCTCCTTAATATTTTTGTATTTCTTATAGTTGTCATTACTTAGTGCATTTGTAATAATTACAGCATCTTCAAAATCAGCAAACTTGATGCTTGATACCTGTGAAAACTTACTGTCATCCGCAAGAATGTATTTCTCCTTGCTATTCTCCATGGATTTCTTTTTAACCATGGCCTCCTTTATCTCCGGAGTCGTAAATCCATTCTTCACAGTAATTCCGTTGGTTCCCCAGAAGCCCTTCGTAAAATTATATTTATCGAGCGTCACAACGGCCTCATCTCCGACAATAGCCTCGGTAGTAGACTTGAACTCGCCACCCAGAATATATACTGTATATCCCCTATCGGAAATTCTCTTGGCATTAGTCAGAGAGTTTGTAACAAAAACCACATTCTTTGCAGTAATATAATCAATCATGACTGCTGTTGTAGTACCGGCATCTATATAAACAAAATCATTATCCACAATAAGTGATGCCGCATATCTGGCAATCTGTTCCTTTTCGTTGCGATTCTGCTTAAGCCTGTTGATAACCTTCTCATCCTGAGTATGGATATTCGTATTATTTACAATCGCACCACCATGTACCTTGGTGAGATAACCCTTCTTGTCCATTGCAACCAGATCACGTCTGATTGTTGACTCGGATGTATCAAGCTCATCCATAAGCTGCTGAACAGTCACACTTCCCATCGAATCTAATATATCGAGTATTTTTTTACATCTATCTTCCGCCAGCATCTAATCCCCCCTGTTTATGAAACTATTCAAAGACTTATTTTATAAGCCATTTATTTAATGCTCATTTTCAAATTACTGTATTAAACATTTCAACATTTATTTAACTTGTAGTATAATTATATTTTCATAATCCGTCATTGTCAATCATAATCAGTCATTTATATTCACAAATAATCACACTAAAAATTGTTAAAAATATATAAAGCAAGTTTTAAAATTGTGCAATATATGCAAATGCAACATTCATTTTTGTGCAGAATATACCATATATATCATCAATACTTGCCTAATTACTATTTTTAGTATCTTTTCTATTACTAATTTATAATTAATATTAATAGTTCAAATTGACTGATTTTGAATCAATCTAACTTTGACTGATTTTGACTGTTTCATTTCTAAATATATTGTAATTCATAAATCATCATGCTAGAATATCTTCATTAAGGTACATATATTATGATTTCGGTGCATATTTTATTATTTAATTGAACATTTTTGATTTGAGTATATTTGATTTGAATATATTTTTGATTTGAATATATTTTTGATTTAATTATATTTTATGATTTAAGTTGATATTTTGTAATTTAACTGAATTTGTAATAATTTATATACCTTCACAGCTACAGTACCTTATTAAAAAAGGAGGAATTCATATGAAACAGCTTAATTGGGCCACACTCGGCTGCGGCGTAATAGCTAATGAGCTCGCACAGGCTCTCTCAAAGGAAGGGCGCACTCTTTATTCAGTTGCCAACAGGACTCATGAAAAGGCTCAAGCTTTTGCACAAAAATATGGCATTTCAAAGGTATATGACAACATTGATGACGTCTTTTATGATCCTGATGTGGATATCATTTACATCTCCACTCCACACAATACTCACATTAATTATTTAAGAAAAGCCCTTTCTAATGGAAGGCATGTACTCTGTGAGAAATCTATCACATTAAATATTACAGAGCTCGATGAGGCAATCTCATTGGCCAAAGCAAATAACGTAATTCTTGCTGAAGCCATGACTATATATCATATGCCTGTTTATAAAAAGTTAAATAAAATAATTTCAAGTGGACAACTCGGCAGACTCAATTTAATTCAGGTCAATTTTGGAAGCTACAAAGATTACAATATGACAAATAGGTTTTTCAGCCGTAAGCTTGCAGGAGGAGCACTGCTTGATATTGGTGTTTACTCACTTTCTCTCATCCGCTGGTTCTTCAAGGAAACACCGTCGCATGTATTGTCACAGGTTAGATATGCTCCGACCGGTGTTGATGAACAGGTAGGCATTCTGCTTATGAATGATGCTGCCGAGATGGCAACAGTCACATTATCTCTACATTCCAAACAGCCAAAACGCGCTACACTATCTTTTGACAAAGCATATGTAGAAATCTTTGAGTATCCAAGAGGAATGCAGGCAACTATTACATACACAGAGAATGGTCATAAAGAAGTAATTGATGCAGGTGATACATCAGATGCACTTTATTACGAAGTATGTGATATGGAAAAAGCCATAAACTCTGCATCATCCGATGAAATAGAAAACCTCATTCACAGTCAGTATACATATGATGTTATGAAAATCATGTCTGATATAAGAACCGAATGGGGTATGAAATATCCTGAAGAGGAATAATAATACTACTACAACTATTCAAAAAAGGATAAGAGTTGTTAAAAAAGAGAAATATAATTCTGTTTATCAGGCTTATATTTCTCTTTATTAATTTAGTGTAACATCCTGAAAAATAATTTAGAAAATTAAAAAATAATGAAATGTGTACAACATATATTACGAATATTACATAAATTCACAATATATTTTATTTGCAAATTATATAAAAGAAAGACCACATCATAAACTGATGTAGTCCTTTTGAGAGAGGTGACAGCCGGATTTGAACCGGCGATGACGGTGTTGCAGACCGGGGCCTTACCACTTGGCTATGTCACCATATATTATACTAAAAAACTCCCCGAGTAGGGCTCGAACCTACAACAACTCGGTTAACAGCCGAGTGCTCTACCATTGAGCTATCGAGGATTATTAAGGTTTGTACCTTCAAAACTTCATACAAATCCGATTTGTTTTTCTCAGTTATTAACCAGATT
>ENA-OPSD01001027-OPSD01001027.1-human-gut-metagenome-genome-assembly--contig:-NODE-1027-length-23627-cov-9.081113_pt1 | contig 23627 bp, 20 predicted proteins | sample MGYA00241453_ERZ501898 | MGnify/ENA primary metagenome ERZ501898 (study PRJEB25962, sample SAMEA2042226) | human gut metagenome | biome: human gut; feature: human-associated habitat; material: faeces... | reverse complement strand
CTATCCCGCGAGGTGTTTTGGCATGAATATGCCAAAATCCCGAGACATACAAGCCCAAATTCCATTGCCGCAGGCAATTTGGAATGAATTTTGGCTACGTTACTGTGAACGGAGTGAACAGTAACGAACAATAACCCGAGCATTCCCCTATCGTCTTCTATTTTCCTACTATTTTTATATGTTTATTTGGTTTTCCTATTGACTTTCTCATTGAAATGCTTTATCATACTTTTCATACCTGTTTAATATGTTATTTTGTTTGAGTGAGGAATTTGCTTATGAATATCTTATGCTTTGGAGATTCGAATACTTACGGATACCGCCCGGATGGAACCGGACGCTTTGATGAAAAAACAAGATGGACCTGCCTGCTTCAGAAGAAATTCGGCAACGGACATCGCATTATCGAAGAAGGATTGTGCGGCCGCACAACTATTTTTTCGGACGCTTTTCGCGAAGGCCGCCGCGGATTAGACCAGATTGGAATCACAATAGAGACTCACAATCCTATAGATCTTCTGGTTCTCATGTTAGGAACAAATGACTGTAAAACGCGCTTTAACGCTTCTTCCAAAACGATTGCCAAAGGATTGATTCAGGTTATTGAAAAAGCGAAGAAATATAGTTCTCAGCCCTTTGAACTCTTGATCATCTCTCCGATCCATCTTGGCAATGGAGTCGGAGATGACGGCTTTGATCCTGAATTCGATCTTGCGTCTGAACAGGTTTCCAGACAGCTTGCACAGGAATATCGGAAAGTTGCCACTCATTATCACGCCGGTTTTCTGGACGCTTCAAAAATTGCTCTTCCAAGTGAAATTGACCGGGAGCATCTGGATGAATCCGGTCATGCAGCACTTGCAGATGCTGTTTATAAAACAATTACTGAAAGTGGATTGCTTGAGAAAGGGATGGACTCTTCTTTCTGTCATATTGCATAATATTCTTCCCTAATGCTCTTACCAACTATGAGAAACACGCTCCGCGAGTTTCTCAAGTTGTCGCGGCAGTCGCCAAGGTCTCGTGCAAGCACGGACTTTGGCTCGTTGCCCGCGTAAATTAAAAGAGCTGTCATACGACAGCCCTTTCATCAGAAAAGATTATTATTGTGTTTATAAATCAAGTTTTTTCTTCAATTCTTCACGAATCTCATATGCGCTGAATCTCATTGGAATTTCGTAAGTCTCATCTTTACTGTGCTGTGGATCCCATACCTGTGCATAGAATGGGTTCTTTCTTGCAATCTTTGGATAAGCCCAACTCTTCTTCATACATTCTGGACACCAGTGTCCTCCCTGAAGAGCCGCATTTACAGATAAATCAAATTCGTGTCCGAACGCACACTTCCATTTTACAGGAGTATAGATATCTTCGATTTCTCCGCCAAGATACTCGCCTCCTCTGAATTCTGCCGCTTTCTGCAGATCTTCAGCTGTCAGATTCTCAAGATCTTTGCTTTCATCATATCCGTGATCAAGGAATGTTTCTTCTTCGCTTGGACGATGAAGTTCGAATTTTGTTCCGATCAATTTGTGTTTTTCTTCCAAAGATCCGTAGAATGCCTGAATCCATTCGGTTTTATTATTTTCTTCTGCCCATCTTGGTCCCATTTCTTTTGAAGCTATCGCTTTATTTTTTTCCTTTAACTGCTCAATATTCGGAAGCATTGCCGCAACCATTGGGTTCTTGAAGAGACGTCTTGCTGTGTTTTCAACTTTTTCCCAATACTCTTTTCCGGAAATGCAGCGGAAGTGGAGATAATTTTCCAAAACATCTGCATCTGTATAGTACTGTCCATGGAAGTTAAATCTTGCCATCTGCTGTGGTTCATAAATATCTTCAAAATTATAACCCATCGGATTCAGATTAAGATTCATGAATTCCCATGTAGTCTTACGGAATTCTTTTCCACTACTTAAGTTATATGCTTTTCTCCAAAAGCTTTCATCTACCCAGTCTTCACATAAGTTTGCCATACAGATACCAGACTCAATCTGTGTGCTCCACTCCAATACATTGTTCGGTGGCTGATGGAACATGATTGGTTCCTGAGCTGCCGTCTCTGCACTTGGATGCTGACCAGTCTGGCGAATGGATACCCAGTATTTTAATCCGCAATCATACAATGCTGCCTCAGTAAATACTTTTGACAATGCATAGTAATCGTGAATAGACGGGTTCATCGGATCTCCAACTCTACCAAAATGTACCGGTTCCAGTCTGCTTCCTGTCATAGCAACTGTTCCGACATATGCCAAATGAACTTTATCCGGATCTGGCTGCTCTTTAATTGCTTTTATGATATTTAATGTTGATCCGATATTTGTATACAATGTCTCTTCCGGATATTTATCCGCTGCCGGAGATACCATTGCGCCAATATGTAATACATAATCACAACCATCTACGCATTTTTTGATTGTGTCGTAATCTGACATGTCTCCCCATACAACTTCAAGTGCAGGACACATATGTTTCTTTGCAAATACACGATTCTTATCGGATGGTCTGAGCAGCGCACGTACTTTGAATCTGTTTGGTCTTGCCAGCAACTGTTTCAGTGTCTGGCCTCCCATCATTCCGCTCGCACCTGTTATGAAAACAAGTTTTTTCGGTTTTGATACATCTCTGTGCACATCTTCACGGTCAAATGTAAGTGCTGCATCCATTGCTTCTCTGGTTGCATTAATTGCACGTCTTGCCATTGCTGCATCACCGATCTCAAAGTAGCCGATTCCGTTTTTATAACATGTCTCTGCAAGAGCACTTCCGTCACGTTTCTTAGCACCGATTGCAAGTACTGCCGTATCACATGGGAATTCAACTTTTTCTCCGTCTTTTTCGCCGATCACAACATTGTCACCGATTTCAGTTACTTTTATGGATGTAACCGGGATAATGCCGGATTTCTGGATTTCTTCACCCATACATATTTTTCTTGTTGTTCCCATATCAGAACAGATATCCGGAAGCATTTCGAGAACGCTTACTTTCGCTCCCTTTTCTGCCAGATATTCTGCTGTTTCCATGCCGACCATACCGCCACCGATCACAACAACATTTCCTGTAGCTTCTGCTTTACCGTCTAATACATCATGAGAATCTTTTACAAATGCCTTATCTACGCCCGGAATCGGAGGAATGATTGACTCTGCACCGATTGCGTTCATAACAGTATGAGGTTTGATTTCTTCAATCATTTCCGGTGTAACTTTTGTATTCATACGAATATCAACGCCCAGTCGTTCCGCCTTCTTAGCCATTGAGATTGCCGCCGCTTTCATTTCTTTCTTACGCGGTGCCTCACCTGCTGTTAAGAACTGACCACCAAGTGTGTCTGTCGCTTCGCAGAGAATCGGATCATGTCCTCTCTTCTTCAGGATAATTGCAGCTTCCAGTCCTGCAATACCTCCACCGGCTACAAGTACTGTCTCTGGTTTTTCTGTCAGATGGATCTCACATTCTTTTTCGCGTCCAAGAGCCGGGTTACGAAGACAGGTAATACATTCCATATCCATATTTTCAAATCCGTCATAACAGCCCTGATTGCATCCGATACAATAATCAATATCGTCTGTCTGCCCTGCTTCTGCCTTCTTACAGAAGTCAGGGTCTGCAAGCTGTGCACGTCCCATAACAACCATATCTACTTTGTCTTCTTCCAGAATCTTTTCTGCAAGTTCAGGTGTATTAATTCGTCCAACTCCGATTGTCAACATTCCTGTTTCCTCGCGGATTTTAGCTGCATTGTCAACATTAAATCCCTGTGGAAGATCTACAGGAGGAACTTCGAATTTCAATCCATTTGACAAAATATTTCCTCTGGAAACATCCAGAACGTCAACACCTGCTTCCTGTGCAAGTTTACAGAATTTGATTACTTCTTCGATTGTAAGTCCACCTTCAAGATAATCATCATGTGCATCGATTCTCATTAACAATGGCATACCCTCCGGCATATTAGCACGGATTGCACGAATACACTCTAATGGGAATTTTGCACGGTTTTCAAAAGATCCGCCATACTCATCTGTTCGTCTGTTAATTCCACCGGACAAGAAAGAGTGTGGCAGGTAGGTATGTGCACAATGGAATTCAATACAGTCATATCCTGCCTGAACTGCGCGGTTTGCAGCCTTTCCATAGGCATCTACTACAACCGGAATCAATTCTTTAGGCATTCCCGGAATTGTGATTTCTGCACTGATCGGCATATCACTTGGGATAATGATCTGCGCTGCACGGTCAGAAGAAACTGCCAGAGCTCCAAGCCACAACTGAACGCCGGCCTTACCACCTTCTGCATGGATTGCATCTGTTAATCTTTTCATACCCGGAATATACTCGTCTTCACTAAGGGATAAGAAACGTTTTGGTGCTGCTGGTGTGTAAACACTTGTAACTTCGACAATGTTTAATCCGCTTCCACCTTTTACACGAGCCACATGATAATCGATCAGTTTGTCTGTAACTTCACTTCCGTCACCTGAAAATTTCGTTCCCATAGCCGGAAGAATAATACGGTTCTTTAATTCCATATCTTTTATTTTTATAGGACTAAATAACTTCTCAAACACAAAAATCAGCCTCCTTTTTCTTATTTCATTTTCCAAGAATGCTCCATCATTCTTGCTACGAGTTTTGCGTTACCTATAGTTTACACTGTACAGATGAATGAACGTCAATGACACATTATTGCCAAACTTCATGCCCTACTTTTTACTTTTTTCCAAACTACATTAGTTAAAATCCCCATGAGAAATCTTTTATCGGAAAACAGGGCCATTTCCTCTGTACAGTTGACTGTACGCTTTAGAATAAGTATACTGAAATTATACAGATAACGTGACAAGGAGGATACGTTATGAGAATGCAGGAAATCTGTAAAATCAGCGGATTTACAAAAAGAAATATTCACTATTATATTAAGGAAGGATTACTTTCTCCTGCTTCTGATGTTCAGAACGGTTATTATGATTTTTCAGAGGAAGAAGTGAAGCGACTATCTTTAATACGTCTGTTTCGTAATGCCGGCCTTTCTATTTCCGTGATCAGATCTATTCTGAATACGCCTGACAGCACCGGACTATATTTAAATCAGCATATCAAAGAGCTCCATAAAGAAAAGGAACGTTTAGAAGGAATTTTATCTGCTATGAATGATCTTTTCGAACGCCTTCCGGTTAACACAGATATTGATAAACTATATTCCTTAGGAACTCAGATCCATATTCCTGAAATATGCTCTTATCCGGAAAGTGATTCTTTTGATGCAAATGATAAGCTTCAGGTTAACCGGATTTTGTGGATTCATTTCCTTCCCGAACCACCGTTGACCGAGTACCAGGAATTTTTGTGGCAGAAATTAAATCATCTTACAAACATTCAGTATAATGAAAACTGTCGCAAGATTCGTCAGTTTCTTCATACACTTGACATTACTGACATTGACAGACTTTTCAAAAAGAAAGACAAGCATATCAACTATGTAGCATCTTTAGATCACGACGGCTGTTTGCAATATGCCGAAGAAATGAAAAACAGAATCCGTGCGTTTATGAAAAATAAAGAAAATATTGATGCCTGGAAACGATATTACTCTCTGTATATTTATCCGGAAATCCAAATCTACGACAGTGAGATTTGTTCTATCATGTTAGAAATCAGTCCTCTTTTTGTTGATTATTGCACGAACATTCATCTCACCTGCGAAAGAGTCTACGTTTGGCTGCAACAGACTTTAGAAGGAAAAGCTCTTGAAAAACAGCTTCTTGATTTATTTGATGACAAAATTGATTTAATACACAGTCAGCACGGCGAGTTAGAACTTTTAGCAAATTTTCCACAATTAATCCTTGGAGCCGACTGGTAGATACAACTACTGTTAAAAAATGGTTAGATAAAAAAATTTGATTTTATCATAAAATCGCCACTCACATTGTACTGAAAAAAATATTACACCAAAAGAAGCATCATCTCGGTGCTTCTTTTCTTTATGTAAATATGCTATAATACATCAATACGTTCGTGTACAAAAGTATACGCACTTTTACAGGAGGACTACACATGGGAAAACATGAGAAAGAACGTGATGGATTCAAAAGCCGGACAGGATTTATCCTTGCCTGCATCGGCTCTGCCGTCGGTATGGGGAATATCTGGCGATTTCCTTACATGGTATCAGACTGGGGTGGTATGACTTTTCTGATTCCTTATATCTTATTTGTAATATTGATTGCTTCTACCGGAGTGATCGAAGAGATGGCACTCGGACGCGCTGCCAAAGGTGGACCAATCAAAGCTTTTGGTGTCTGTACAGAAATGCGAACTGGCAATAAGAAAACAGGTGAATTGATCGGACTGCTTCCGGTTCTCGGCTCCCTCGCGCTTGCAATCGGATACACTGTTGTTGTCGGATGGATTTTCAAATACACTTTCCTTGCGCTGACCGGACAGATTGCCGACATGAAACAAGATATGAATCAAATTGGAGGCATGTTCGACAGTACTGCTTCTGCTTTTGGTAATAACCTTTGGCTTGTAATTGCAGTCCTTGTAACTGCTGTAATCATGGCAATGGGAATTGCCGGTGGAATCGAGCGTGCCAACGGCGTAATGATGCCGTTATTGTTCGTACTGTTTCTTGGACTCGGGGTATATATTTTCTCCCTTCCTGGTTCATCGACCGGATATCGTTACATCTTCACAATCAATCCAAAGGGACTTTTAGATCCAAGACTTTGGATCTATGCTTTTGGTCAGGCATTCTTCTCTCTGTCCATTGCCGGAAATGGAACTGTCATCTATGGTTCCTACTTAAAGGATTCTGAAGACCTGGTAAGTTCTGCAAAAAATGTTGCCATCTTCGATACAATCGCTGCCTTACTCGCTGCTTTCGTGATCATTCCGGGAATGGCAGTCGGCGGTGCTGAATTATCTTCTGGCGGCCCGGGACTGATGTTTATCTATCTGGTCAATGTATTCAACGGAATGCCCGGCGGCAAGATTGTAGGAATCATTTTCTACATCTGCGTACTTTTTGCCGGAATGAGTTCACTGGTAAATCTATACGAAGCTCCGGTTGCTACATTACAGGAACGTTTCGGATTAAAGCGTGTCTCAGCTGTTGGAATCATTGCAGCATTCGGCTGCTGTATCGCACTTCTCATCCAGGGCATCGTCTCCGGATGGATGGACGCAGTTTCTATCTATATCTGCCCACTTGGAGCAATGCTTGCAGCGATCATGTTCTTCTGGATCGCAGATAAAGAATTCGCACTGAAAGCTGTAAATACTGGACGTGAGAAAAAAATCGGGACTTGGTTCTTGCCACTTGGAAAATATGTCCTTGTTCCACTCGCACTTGTTGCACTGATCGCCGGCGCAGTGCTGGGCGGAATCGGATGATGAAACAATAATATTGAACTATAGGTGCGCAGCCTTTTTTATGCGTAACTGTTCAGAGCCCAATGTCATTTGATTAGCATTGCGTATCTTAAATGGTTAGATTTTCAATAAGTGGTCTAACCATTTTTTAAGGGTTGACAAACACAATAGAATGTACGTGTAGGCTGCAGAGAAAAAAGAAGTGTTTCATTTGAAAATAATAGACAATAGTACTGAATCTCAAATTTCAGTTGAAGAATTGGAGAAAACAGAAATTACCGACAAATCGGCAATGGATAATGACTCAGATATCGTAGCTTTGCTACGAGAAGAAAATTGAATTTGTAAAAAAATCAACAAATGCTGAAAAAAGAATCCTGCGAGCAGGATTCTTTTTTCATAAAACAGTTCAAACTCATTTGCATCTAGCTTTCTTTGAGTATTTTGTACTCCTTTTCAATACCTGAAATAAGTGTTTTCATTGTATACTCAAGGATCTCATTTCCGTATGCTACGGATGATTCTCTGACTGGATGACGTCCTGCGATTCCGATCAGATTACTTTCATTTTCTTTCACCTGTCCAAAGTCTACCAACTCCGGACGTACAGCCATTACGATAGATGTTTCATTCGCTCCGGCATGGTCATTCTGATATTTCAACCGATCATCATCTGCAAATGTCCAAGCAGTCAAAATGCGCAGGCCATATTTTTCTGCTGCTTCTTCCTTTAGTTCCTGAAATGCATTTGTTGATGGACCATGTCCATGTCCGACTACGATACGTATACCTGCTCTGGACAGTTGGGCAAAGATACTGCGCAGATTGTCCTGAAACTGACCTTTTTCCATCCAATAGGCACTGCCTTTCATCTGCTGGACGCAATATGTATTCAGTGCGCCTTCGGTATTAATATCCATTCCATAAAACTCAGTCCCCCTGTCATAAAACACACGATCAGGTCCCATAAACAACATCGGAAGTACTACGCCGCCTACTTTTTCTGCCACTCGGACAAACAACTCTTTTGACTGGATTCCGTCAGCCCCAAGAGGCATATGTGGACCATGCCATTCCAATGTGCCAAGCGGGAGATAAGCAACCGGCATCTCCTGTATTCTCTGCACGCATTCTTCCGGAAGTAATTCCTCATATAATACTTTTTTCATTCTAGTCTCCTTATCCTTTCACTGCTCCGGCGATTACTCCCTGTATGATCCATTTCTGGCAGATCATATAGAAAATTACAATTGGTATGATTGCCAGTACTAGCATGGACATCATAAGTCCAAGGTCAATTGATCCATATCCACCTCTGAGATATTGGATTGCCACAGAAATTGTTTTATATTCAGAACCAATTACAAGATATGGAAGCAGATAATCGTTCCAGATCCACATGGCATTCAGAATTGCGACTGTCATAATAATCGGGCGTATCACAGGAAACACAATTTTAAAGTAAATTTGCATAATAGAACATCCATCAATCATCGCTGCCTCTTCCAGAGAAACTGGAATTGATTTAATGAAACCGGTAAACATAAATACAGACAATCCAGCACCAAATCCGACATAAATAAATATGATACCAATCAGATTGTCCAAATGAAACATATTTGATACTTTAACAAGCGTAAACATTACCATCTGGAATGGTACGATCATAGCAAAAGCAAACAGATAGTACATTACTTTAGTAAAACGACTTTTTACACGTACCAGATACCATGCTGTCATTGAAGTCAGGACAACAATAAGAAACACAGAGGCTACAGTTATAAATAAAGTAATAAAAAATGCCTGCAAAAATCCGGTTTTGATCATTCCTTCTCCATAATTCGCCAAACCTACAAAAGAGTCGGCATTAGGAAACGCAAACGGCGTACTGTTAATAAACAGTTTGCTCTTAAACGAATTCATAAATACAATCACAATCGGAGCGATAAATAAAACCGAGATTACAGTAAGAATTAAGATCAGTATGATTTTACTCTTCTTATTTTTCATTAGTTTTCAACCTCCTTACGCCGAGTAATAATAAGCTGCGTCACAGAAATTGTAGCAACAATCAGTAAAAACATCACTGCTTTGGCCTGTCCGACTCCCTCATAACCCATTCTGTTGTAGAATGAATTATAGATATCCAGTGCAACCAGAGAAGTCGATTTTCCCGGAAGTCCCGCGGTCAGAGCAAGGTTTAAGTCAAACATTTTAAATGCATTTGTTGTTGTCATAAATAAGCAGATTGTAATTGCAGGCATGATCAGAGGCAGAATAATCTTTCTAATCATCTGTCCTCGCGTTACACCATCAATAAGTGCTGCTTCTTTTACTTCCTCTGAAATATTTTGGATAGCTGCAATGTAAATAACCATCATATATCCGATCATCTGCCAGTTCATAGCAAGCACCATTCCCCAAAATCCATATGCCGCATCTGCAGTAAGCGTTGTTTTGAAAAAAGAAAGAAATCCATTAATAATTAGCTGCCAGATATAACCAAGCACAATTCCGCCCAGAAGGTTCGGCATAAATATAACTGTTCGGAAAATATTTGTTCCACGGAGCTTTCTGGACAACACATATGCCAGCATAAAGGCAATTAAGTTAATCGTCACAAGATTAACAAGTACAAATTTAACAGTAAACAGGAGAGATGCAAGGAAATCTTTATCCCGGAATGCCACAATATAATTGCTCAGCCCAATCCACTGGGCATCTGTAACTGTTGTAAATTTAGTGAATGAAAGATAAATTCCCAGTACAAATGGAATAATAAATGCAATAATAAATGCGATCAGCGTTGGTAACATTAATATCACAAATCTCTTTTTAAAAGCTTTTTCCATCTTCTATACAGCCTCCCTTTTCGTACATAGGGCAGAAACATTTTTGTCTCTGCCCCATAAATTTTGTTGCTTTTCACGCATTGCACAAACAGCAACGGATTTTACCGCTGCTTTGCATTCCAAAGCAGCGAAATCTGCTACATTCACTGTATCATGCGGCATTTTCCGTTCGGAAAACGCCAGCCTATAAACTCTACTATTGTGCAAGCAGAGCTTTTTCTGATGCCCAGCAATCAGTTGTCTGCTTAACTACATCATCCCATGCCATATTTCCTTGCGCATATTCAAGGAGATAGCTTCCAAGCTGGTTTTTAAATTCCTGGCTCGGGAAGGTTGAAAAGTCCCAAGGAATAGAATATAAAGAATCATCGTTCATATAACTAAGCATATCCTGTACGAGCGGATTATCGGGTCTTTCATCCTCACCAAAGGTGGAGAATGGCGGGATCATTCCAAGGATTCCATTGCAGTAAGCTTTTCCACTCTCGCTGTTAAACAGCCATTCCAAGAACTTCTCAGATGCTTTCTGGTCAGCTTCAGAAACCTTACTGTTGATACAGATATAGTTTTCTGTTCCGACACAAAGTCCCTGTTTTTCTTCGCCTTCTACTCCTGTATAGATTGGAAGGAACTTAATGTCTTCCTTTTTTACCACGTTTCCATCCAGGTCATAGATCATTGCCCAGCCCCAGTTTCCGTTTTGGATCATAGCTACATTTCCAGTTGCAAATTCTGCCATGGATTCCTCGACATTTTTAGATCCAACCATAGACGGTTCTGTACATGAATTATTCAGATAGAGATCAAAAATATTTTTAAAGTTTTTATTATATGTGAATTTGATCTCATCCAGATTATCCACTCCGTCAGCCTTGTATTCATAGTACACAGGGATATTCATAAGATGAGTCTGCCAACGCCAATCTTCGCCGGGAGCAAATGAAGTTGAACCGAAAACTCCCTGAATTCCAAGATCATCTTTATGTTTTGTCATATCTTCCACCACTGTTTTAAGCGTGTCGAAATTTTTAATCTCTTTTGTATCTGAAATATCAACTGCTTTATCCGGAAGCGCAAAATATTTCTTCATAATAGCATCATTATAGATGATTCCATATCCTTCTACTGCATACGGAATACCATACACACCATCGCCATCGGTAATTGCCATATCTTTGTCAGTAAGCCATTCATAAAGTTTTGAATCTTTCAGATCAGCACAATAGTCTTTCCATGTCTGATATCCAATCGGACCGTTAACGTTAAAAAGTGTCGGCATTTCTTTTTTGGAAAGCTCAGATTTTAATGTCTGTTCATAGGTTCCGCTTCCCGCAGTAACTACTTTCATATCAATTCCGGTTTCCTTGGTAAAGGTTCCGGCTACTTCTTCCCATTCAGAAGAAAGTTCAGATTTAAAGTTCAGAAAATATACTGATCCTTTATCTGTATCTTTTGCGGATTTACCACTATTTCCACCTGCTCCGCATCCGGTAAGCGCCAGCAGTAACATTGATGTTGCAATACCAGTAGCAATTAATTTTTTCGCTTTCATATTTTTCCTCCAATCTTTTTAATGACTAGGAAACCCCACACTGTCCCGAATCTGCAGAAGATATTCATTTCCCTTTTCATCACATGGTCTTTCTATTCCATCCTGTAGATACAACATGCCGTTTATAATACATTTTGCCTGATATTCTACTGGCTGGCTAATTGTAGACAAAGATGGCGTTACGCGTCCCGCAAACGGAATACCGTCAAATGAAAGCACAGATATATCCTCTGGAATTCTATAACCCTGCTTCATGATCCAGGACATTACCTCGATCGCAACTTCATCGCTATAACAAAACAATGCCGTTGGCGGCTTTTGAGGTACAAATATCTTTTCTATCACAGAAATCACACTGTCTTTTTCACATTCTCCATGAAGCTGGCCGATCAGAGATTCATCTTGATCGAGATTTATCTGACTTATAGCTTTTAAAAAGCCTCTTTTCCTTGCCATGAGGAAACTATCATCTATTTCGTCAATACAAAAAATGCCTCCAATTCGTTTGTGACCAAGCTGAGCAAGATAGCACACAGCCTCATAAACAGAACTTTCGTTTTTTTCTATGATGTTCAAGTGCATTTCCGGTGACTGCATATGGCAGACTTTAATTCTGAAATGTTCTTTTATGTACGCTTCCTCTTCCTGCGAAAGCAGAAAAAGGCTAAAGCAGACTTCGATTCCCCTGATTTCCAGTTCTCTTAATACCTCTAGTTTTTCCTCAAATCCAGAATTACAATAACGAATAATACAACCATACCCCATCTTGCATGCAAACTCATTCAGATAACGAAACAGTAGCAGCTGATATTGATTGATGTAGTTTGTCATTATAAAACCAAGTAGTCTTGACTTTTTACCCGCCAGATTCTGCGCGTAAATGCTTGGATTATAATTGTACTTTCTGATCGTATCTATTACTCTTTTCTGTAACTCCTCGCTGACTGGTTTGGAACGATTGATCACACGAGAAACCGTAGCAATCGAACACTCGCTTTTTTTCGCGATAAATTTAATGTCTATATTTTCCATATTTAAAATTCCTCCGGAAGAATTCTATACATTTATCATACGGGAAAACGTTTACATTTCAATTGTGAAATAGTCACAAAATTAGTTTCCTTGAAAAAGGGAGCTCCCCCATCTCATAGTTTAGTGGAACCAAAACGAAGGAGGATTACTCATGCCACGAATGATTTATTTGTTGGTTTAGGCGGTATTAGGCTTAGATTTCAACAGGCAATGGATGGACTTGAGTTAGAAACGGAGTGTGTATTTAGTATGAAATTGGAGCTGTGTATGACAATGCGAAATTAGATTCAATGTTAAACCTTAAAGGATATGATGAAAAGGCATATTTTTTCATGTTAGACGGTGACCAAAATATTACTTATACGAATCAGAGTGATGATAAATTCAGCACTATCTTCCATCCGCACCTATGATGATGTGATCCAATAGGCTTATGTTCATCAGGACTCCTGCGATAGTCACTCTTCTCGTTGCTTTCAGATCCATACGATCTTTTCTTCGCAGTTTATCTGGGAAGTCTTTTGATCATGTCCAAATTTAGAAACACCTACTTTTCATCTTAAGAATCCTGCGATGCAGGATTCTTACCGCATTTTTTATCGAGATTGCGAACTTGTTTCGCAATTACCTATTTTATTCTTCTATTCCATCCCATCCCCATTCTAACTTCAAATGTCGTTCCGCCCTGCTCATTTCCGCGAACCTCAATCTTCCCATCATGCACCCGCACAATTTCACGCACTAACGCAAGTCCAAGTCCCACACCGCCAAGCTCACGGCTTCTTGACTTATCTACCCGGAAAAATGGTTCAAAAATCTGCTCTCGAAATGCCTCATCAATTCCATTCCCAGTATCCGCAACTGTCAGGACAACTTCATTCTTCTCTCTCTTCGCCGATACTGTAACGGTTCCATCTACCCGATTATATTTAATTGCATTTTCAACGAGATTATAAATCATCCGATAAATCAGAATATCACTTCCTGTCAATATCAGTTCATCCTCTGGCTTTTCGTTACTGTTCACACTACATGCGACCAGCAACGACTCTTCTGTTCCATCTGTTCTTCCATCCGATGAATTCTGTGTCTTCTGTATCAGTTCAATATTCTTTTCCTGTGCCAGCGGTTCCAAATCTGCCAGCACCTCCTCTATCAGCCCCTGCATTTCAATCTTTTCATTACGTGCTACCGTCTGCAGCTCACTCATATCTAAAAGCGTTCTGACAAGCTTGCTAAGGCGTTCATTTTGCTCTGTTACCATCTGGATCGTCTCTTGTGCAGCTGCTTCGTTCTCTGAATTCTCCGCCGCATGATAGAGATCTAGTTGTGCCTGTATTAATGCTAAAGGGGTTCGGAGTTCATGTGCTGCATTCCCTGTAAACTGACGCTGTGTCTCGAATGATTCCGAAAGTCGCAGGAGCATCTTATTATAAGATGTACGAAGTCGGTCCAACTCTGCGATTTTATTTTCCTCAATCGTATACTCTGTCAGATTCTGCGCCTGAACCTTTTCTACTGTTTCTGAGAATTCTCTGAGTGGTTTCAATGCGCGGCCACTGACAAAATAAGTTACTGCTCCGCCAATCAGCGCTACAACACCAGTGATCAACAAACTTCTATTTCTATAATCTGATTTCGAATTATAAACCTTCGTGGCAAACTGCGCTGCAAAATCATCCCACTCATTATCCGGAATATCAATGTAGACTGCCTCCGGCGTAGTGCCCTGATCTGTGACGGTCTCCTGAAGCGTATCGATATAATAGACACCATTCTTATATAAGAAAAATGTCAGACATCCGCACAATACTGTGATCAGCACGGTTGTAAGAATCGTCAGTCTCCACTGGAGCGATATTTTTCTCATGCTTTTCCATCTCCTATCTTATACCCCTCACCAATCTTATTCACGATGGGATCATAACCAAGTCCTGCTTTCAGTTTCTTTCTCAGAGAAGACATATGCACTCGGATCGAACCGCTGAAACTATCTACAGAAGAATCCCAAACATGCTCGATCAACTCTTCCTGACTGACCGGTCTTCCCTGATTCAAAAGAAGATACTCCAGAATTCCATTCTCTTTTCTTGTCAATGCGACCGGCTTGTCTTTTGCATATGCAGTCCTTTCTTTTGTATCAAAACGAAGACTGCCACATTCAAGACAGACATTTTTCTGTACAAACTTTCTTCTTGTCAGGCTTCGCACACGGGCTTCCAGCTCTTGCAGATGAAATGGTTTTTCCATATAATCATTCGCCCCCGCATCAAGACCGTCAACCTTATCTGCAATCTGACTTCTCGCAGATAAGATCAATACTTTTGTCTCTTCATTTTCCTTGCGAAGCTCCCGAAGAATATCCATTCCATCCATCCCCGGAAGGTTAAGATCCAGCACGATCAGATCATACATTTCCGCATAAATCATATCCAGTGCTTCCTCTCCGTCATTACACGTGTCTACCTCATAACCTGCCTGATGCAGACTTTTCGCAATCATATCACATAATTTCTTCTCATCTTCAACAACTAATAATCTCAATTTATTTTTCTCCATTTTCTTAACAGAAATTTTACACCCCCTATTGTATAATGCAAACATCGAAAGGTCAATAAACCGACTTTGAATATTGAAAGGAGTATTTTAATGAAATCTGAAAAAGCAACACAGATTCTTTTACTTGCAGCTGGTCTGGTATTTTTCCTTGTCGGAATCTTCCGCGGAGAAGCTGCGGTTGTGCTTAGCAAGGCAATAAAATTATGTATGGAGTGTGTCGGAATTGGATAAGAAAATGAAATCAAGCAAAAAGCCTCTGGTCCGCTTCCGCGGATGGATTCAGGCAGCTGCAACGCTGCTGACCAACATTCATATCCCGAATCTGTTTAAAGGGAAAATTTATCAGGGAAATGTAAAGACGATGTGCGTCCCGGGACTAAACTGTTACTCTTGTCCTGCCGCCACAGGCGCCTGTCCGATCGGAGCATTTCAGGCTGTAGTAGGATCCTCCAAATTTAAGTTCACTTACTACATCACAGGATTTTTCATCCTGTTAGGTGTTCTGTTAGGACGATTTATCTGCGGATTTCTCTGTCCATTTGGATGGTTCCAGGATCTGCTGCATAAGATTCCGGGCAAGAAATTTTCCACCGCAAAGCTGAAGCCTCTGCGGTATCTGAAATATGTGATTCTGGTTGTCTTTGTTATACTGCTTCCGGCATTTGTAACCAATTCACTTGGTATGGGAGATCCTTTCTTCTGTAAATACATTTGCCCGCAGGGAGTACTTGAAGGCGCAATCCCACTGGCACTTGCCAACTCAGGAATCCGTTCCGCGCTTGGACATTTATTTACATTTAAATTCACGATCCTTGCGCTTTTCATCATCCTGAGCATCTTGTTTTACCGTCCATTTTGTAAATGGATCTGCCCGCTGGGCGCTATTTACTCACTGTTTAACAAGGTATCTTTTCTTAAGATCCAGGTTGATCATGAGAAATGTGTTGGCTGCCAGAAATGCAGCCGTGTCTGCAAGATGGATGTCAACGTAGTAGACACGCCAAACCATCCGGAGTGTATCCGCTGCGGAGAATGTATGAAAGCCTGTCCGACTGACGCAATCTGCTATCATTATGGGTTTTCAAACAAGAAAAAGGCTGACAATAAATAAACTAAAACAAACAAAATGTAATTTAAAGGAGATTTAAAATCATGAAAAACAAAACACTTAGAACAAACGCAATGAAATTAAAAAAGGTAATCGCTGCATCACTTGCCATTTCTGTACTTTTTGCATTTACAGGCTGCGGAAATTCTTCCTCAACAACCAATACAAAACAGGAATCTTCTTCCACAACAGAAACGGGCAGCAATGACGAGCTGAACAAAAAACTGGACGACCTTTACCAGCAGGAAAACCAGCTTTTCGCTGATCACAAAGATGCATGGGACAAAGCCTTTGGTCTTATGAACAAGAACACTGCCGGTGATACCAAGAACGAAAACTATGCTGACGTTCTTGCAAGTACAGTTGAATCTAATAAAGACTCTTTCTCTGAAGAAGAATATGAAACTTTGAGCAAAGACATTGAAACAATTCGCGGTATCGAAGAAGAGATTGCAAAACTCGAGAAAGAGAGCGCTGCATCCGAATCCTCCGACAACGCTTCCTCTAAATCAGATGAGTCCACAGGTGTATTCAAAGGTTTCAAAGGAAAAGATCTGAATGGAAATGATGTAGACGACAGTCTTTTCGCTAAAAACAAAGTTACAGTTGTAAACTTCTGGTTCAGTGGATGCAAGCCATGCGTTGGAGAACTCTCTAAGCTAAATGAATTAAATGAGAAGCTCAAAGAAATGGGCGGTGAAGTTGTAGGTATCAACACTGACACTTTAGACAACAATGAGGCTGGAATCAAAGAAGCAAAAGAAATTCTGAAAGCACAGGGCGCTTCTTACAAAAACCTGACATTTGATTCCAATTCAACAGTTGGAAAATATGCCGGAAACATCATGGCATTCCCTACAACAGTTCTTGTAGATAAAGACGGAAATATCGTTGGGGAACCTTTCATGGGTGGCATCGATGATCAGTCAAACTACGATCAGCTGATGAAGCAGATCCAGTCCGTACTTGATCAGAACTAATTCGCATAAGTATCATACTTAGGGGCAGTTACTGTTTGCAGTAACTGCCCCTAACAGCATTTACGCGGATCGTGTTTCTCATAGTTTACATCCACCGCCGCACTTGCTATACTAAACTCATATATACAAACTCAGGAGGCTATTTAAAATGTCTTTTATCAGCGTTTTTGATGTTATGGGGCCGAATATGATCGGTCCTTCCAGTTCTCACACTGCCGGTGCGGCACGCATTGCTTATCTTGCACAGAAGATGATCAACGGACCGCTTGCAAAAGTAGAATTTATTCTCTACGGCTCTTTCGCCAGAACCTATCACGGACACGGTACTGACCGCGCACTTCTTGGAGGAATCATGGGATTTTCCACTGATGATATGCGAATCCGGAATTCCTTCGAGATTGCTACAGAAAACGGACTGAAATACTCTTTTACTCCGAATGAGGAAGAAACTGATATTCATCCGAATACCGTCGATATTATTATGACCAATACTGCCGGTCAGGAGATGACGATCCGTGGAGAATCTCTTGGCGGCGGTAAAGTCCACATCACACAGATCAATCATGTAGAAGTAGATTTCACCGGTGAATACAGTGCTATCATTGTTGTCCAGAAGGATGTTCCGGGTGTTGTTGCCTGGATCACCAGCTGTCTCAGCGACCGCCGGGTCAATATTGCTTTTATGCGTCTGTTTCGTGAATCGAAAGGACACACTGCTTACACGATTGTAGAATCCGACGGAAAACTTCCGGAAGAAATTGCCGACACCATCCGCCAGAACGAACATGTTCTGGATGTTATGGTCGTACAGATGTGATTGTGTTCAAGGAGGTTTTTTATATGGATTTTAAAAATGCAAACGAACTCCTTACACTATGTGAGGAACAGAATATTTCTATCTCTGAAGTTATGCGTAATCGAGAGATCATAACCGGAGAATGTCCTGCTAAAGAAGTGGATCAAAAAATGGCGCGTGTTCTTGAAATCATGAAAGAAGCTGCCCGCTCTCCGATTGAAAAACCAATCCGTTCCATGGGCGGGCTGATCGGCGGAGAGGCACAAAAACTTGCCCATCATTCTGCCAGTGGTCAGGGACTATGCGGTGAACTGCTTGAGGAAGCTATCACTTATGCTATGGCAACCCTTGAGACAAATGCGTCCATGGGACTGATCGTTGCTTCACCTACCGCCGGTTCCGCAGGCATCGTTCCGGGATTGCTTCTCGCTTTTCAGGAAGTATACCATTTCTCCGACAAAAAGATTCAGCAGGTTCTCTTCAATGCGGGCGCTGTCGGTTACCTCGCCATGCGAAATGCCACTGTTGCCGGTGCTGTCGGAGGGTGTCAGGCTGAGGTCGGTGTTGCATCGGCTATGGCAGCGTCTGCCGCTGTTGAACTTATGGGTGGAACTCCTAAGCAATGTCTGGATGCCGCCTCAACAGTCCTTATGAACATGCTTGGACTCGTCTGTGATCCGGTCGGAGGTCTGGTAGAATACCCTTGCCAGAACCGTAATGCAGCCGGGGTTGCCAATGCACTGATTGCAGCTGAAATGTCCCTTGCCGGCATTTCTCAGCTCATTCCTTTTGATGAAATGCTCGAAGCAATGTACAAAGTCGGAAAGCGACTTCCGGTTGAACTGCGTGAGACAGCACTAAGCGGATGCGCAACAACACCATCTGCCTGTGAAGCATGTCATATACACGCATGATGATACTATTAGATCAACTATTCTAAACAATTAACCCGGAGGCAGGAAAAAATGAAACCGATTTACGAAGAAAATGAAGAAACACTGGAAATCGCTGAACAGATTTCTTGCCATATTCCCCCACATCTTCACAAATCAATGGAACTTGTATCCGTGACAGAAGGTACACTGGAAATCGGAGTCGGAACTGAATTGTATCATATGGAAAAAGGCGATTTTGCACTTGTATTTCCGGAATTGATCCACCACTATCAGGTATTCAACAGTGAATCCTGTAAGGCGATTTATGCACTTGCTTCACCGCTTCTTGCTCCTAGTTATACGAAAGAATTACAGCAATTTTGTCCTGTAAATCCGGTAATTCTGGCTCAAGAAGTACACCCAGACGTAAATTATGCCCTGCGAAGCATGCTGGTCTATCCAGCCGCTTCACAAGGGCATGTTCTGCATCAGGCATTTATTCAGATTATACTTGCACGCACTCTTCCCTTATTTGAAATGATAGATAAGAGCAGTGTGGGAAGTAATGACATTATCTACCAGACTGTTTCTTATATTGCTGCACATTATACGGAAGAACTGACGCTTTCCAAAATGGCTCATGACCTTGGAATCAGTCAGTCCTCTTTATCACGTGTCTTCTCCGGCACATTTCATACTAATTTTAACCGGTATCTGAATGAAGCAAGATTGGATTACGCCTGTAGTCTCCTGCTTCACAGCGACCATACGATTCTCGACATCTGTATCCGGACAGGATTCGACAGTCAGAGAACATTCAACCGCGTATTCCAGGAACGATACCATATGTCACCAAGAGAGTATCGAAAGCAGCCGCATTAAGCAACGCTTTCGATATTAACTGTTATTAACCTCTCTCATATGCCATCTGATAAATTACCAGAATATCCTCATATGCCAATGGCTTATATCCAATCAATGAACGGGTTTTGTTCCTTGAGCAGTCAAGTGCCAATTTCGCAAGATCATCTTCTTTTACACCAAGTTCTTTTAATCCGATTGGCATCCCTATCGATGCATAATACTGCTCCTGCATATCAATTGCAGTTTCAATTGTCTTCTCCGGATGTTCAAAATCAATGTCCAGTCCCCATACGTTAGATGCATACTGCAGCCAGCGATTTATATTTGCTTTATAAACATATCTTGCCCAACTGCACCACAGCGCTGCAAGTCCTGCTCCATGCGCTACTTCCGGGTACATTCCGGATACTTCATGCTCTAACTGATGAACAACGAGCTGGAACTCTCTTCCACACTGTGTAAGTCCATTATGTGCAAGTGAAGATGCCCACATCATATTTGCTCGTGCAGTATAATCTTCCGGATTCTTCAGACAATCTCCTGCAGCTTTTCGTACACTCTTAATCACAGCCTCTGCAATCGAATCTGTCAGATAGGTATCCTCCCCCGGACAGAAATATCTTTCAATCGTATGCATTGCAATATCTACTGCTCCGCATGCTGTCTGATAAGGACTTACTGTATAAGTAAGAACCGGATCCTCAATTGCAAAGTTCATACGGTTAAAGAGTCCGTTACAGCCACGTTTCTCTCCTGTTTCCGGATTACTGATCACACAGGAAGAACTCATCTCGGAACCGGCTGCTGCCAATGTCAGGATCGCTCCCTTCGGAAGTGTCTTCTGTGGAACAGCTTTACCACAATGAAAATCCCAGACATCCACTTCCGGATTCGCCAGTCCATTTGCAATCGCCTTAGATGAATCCAAAACGGATCCACCTCCTACTGCAAGAACAAAGTCTACGCCTTCTTTTTTGCCAAGCTCAATTCCTTCTCTTACAAGCGGAAGTTCCGGATTCGCAACTACTCCGCCAAGCTCTACAAAACTGATGTTTTCTTCCCTCAGACAATTCTCCACCTTATCAAGCAGTCCACTCTTTCTTGCGGAATTTCCACCGAAATGTACCAGGACTTTCTTTGGATGAAACTCTGCAATGATCTTACCGACCTTTAATTCCTCGTCTTTTCCGAAATATACTTTTGTTGGTGTTTCATAGATAAAATTATTCATTTCTAGCACTCCTCATTGATATCCGCACGGTCTATCATTACATTCAGAATCTCTGTATCCGTGGCACGCATACCAACTCTCCCAATGTAACCCATGCTCTTAATTGTTTCTTCAATATCATCTTTGATGATACCTTCTCCCGGCAGGAAACTTTTGTTCTGAATACTAAGCTGAAAAGCCATAAGCGCAGCATCAACAGATGTTGCTATCTTCGCTGCACAGGATGGTTTCGCTCCATCGCAAACGATTCCTCCGATATTTCCAAGTGTATTAATGATTGTCAGGGAAACCTGTTGATAGGTTCCACCATACATATAGGTAATACCTGCACCGGCGCCACAGGCAGCACTGACTGCACCACAGTACGCCGAAAGACTTCCAATATAATATTTCTGATGGATCGCAATCAGATTGCTGACAACAAGAGAACGGCAAAGCTTCTCATGAGATACTTCCCATTCATCTGCAAACACAATAACCGGAAGCGACACCGTCATGCCTTGATTACCACTTCCTGAATTGATAACAACCGGCATCTCACAGCCGTTCATACGGGCATCAGAGCCGGCGGCGGCCTTGGCTTTTGCGCGGTTGGAGACATCGTTGCCGTAAGTGGTCAGCAGCACCCGCCCGATGTTGGCACCGTAGTCGCCCAGCAGGCCCTCTTCTGCAATGGCGTTGTTGTAGCGGATCTGCCGTTCCAGCAGGTCTGCCACGTCCCGCAGGTCGGCGGTCTCGGCAAAGTCCCAGATGTCCTGCATGTTCAGCAGGCTGCGGTCGGCGCGGGCATCCTCCTGCACGGTCTCGTCCAGCAGGGGCACCTCGTACAGCACCGTGCCGTTCCTCTCGATGCGGCAGATGTTGGTGTGGTAGTCCGCGATGCGCACCCGGGCATAGTCCTGCCCGCAGCGCTCGGTGACGACGATGTCAAACACATGCCCCTGCTCGGTGTGCTCGATGGTGATGGGCACTGTCTGCAGATAGTCCCGGATGGCAGACTTCTTTTCCTCGCTGACCTCCGAGATGACCTCCAGCTCCTTCTCGGCGGAACCGGCGATGATGCCTGCCGCCACCGCCGCCTCCATGCCCTTCAGGTGCCCGGTGTTGGGCACGATGACGCTTTTCACGTTCTTGATGATGCTGCCGCTCACCTGCAGCTGCACGCTGTCCGGCAGCACCCCCAGCACCTCGCGGGCTTTTGCCGCCGCATAGGCCAGCGCGATGGGCTCGGTGCAGCCCATCGCCGGGATCAGCTCCTCCTTCAGGATCTCCACATAAGCCTGATAGCGCGGGTCGTTGCGTTCCATAACATCCTCCTGCCTTTCCTTCCGGAAATCGGTTCGTACTTTAAGAACAGTATAATATAGAACTCCCGCCGTGTAAATCCGTTGTTTTGCGCCCATCCCCTTGCGCTCCGGGTTTTCATCGCGTATAATGATAGTTGTATCGTTATGCCAAAAAACGTGTAAGGAGCGTATTTTATATGAAGTTAGGTATCGTCGGTCTGCCGAACGTCGGCAAGTCCACTCTGTTCAACGCCATCACCTCCACCAAGAACGCAGAAGCCGCCAACTACCCCTTCTGCACCATTGAGCCCAACAGCGGCATCGTGGCCGTGCCGGACAAGCGGCTGGACAAGCTGGCCGAGATCTGGCAGACCAATAAAAAGACACCTGCCATCGTGGAGTTTGTAGACATCGCCGGTCTGGTCAAGGGTGCCAGCCAGGGTGCAGGCCTGGGCAACAAGTTCCTGGGCCACATCCGCGAGTGCGATGCCATCGTGCACGTGGTGCGCTGCTTTGATGACGACAACATCATCCATGTGGTGGAGGACGTGACCAAGGCCGAGGCCGTGGACCCCATCGCTGACATCGATGCCATTGACTACGAGCTGATCCTCTCTGACCTCGAGGTCGTTCAGAACCGCGCGGGCCGGATGGCCAAGGCTGCCAAGAGCGGCAACAACAAGGGTGCTGCCACTGAAGCCGCCTGGCTGCAGAAGCTGGCCGACCACCTGAGCGCTGGCAAGCCCGCCCGCAGCTTTGACTTTGACGAGGGGGATGCCGAGCAGCAGGCCGTGCTGCACGAGATGGGCCTGCTGAGCTCCAAGCCCGTGCTCTACGCCTGCAACGTGGGCGAGGATGACCTGATGGAGGGCATTGAGAACAACCGCTATGTCCCGCTGGTGGCCGCCCGCGCCGCCGAAGAGGGGGCCCGCTACATTCCCATCTGCGCCAAGACCGAAGAGGACATTGCCGACTACTCCCCCGAGGAGAAGAAGGCTTTCCTGGCCGAGATGGGCATCGAGGCCAGCGGCCTGGACAACCTGATCACTGCCAGCTACGACCTGCTGGGCCTCATCTCCTTCCTGACCGACGGCAAGAAGGAGTGC
>ENA-OPSD01000992-OPSD01000992.1-human-gut-metagenome-genome-assembly--contig:-NODE-992-length-24085-cov-9.252310_pt1 | contig 24085 bp, 16 predicted proteins | sample MGYA00241453_ERZ501898 | MGnify/ENA primary metagenome ERZ501898 (study PRJEB25962, sample SAMEA2042226) | human gut metagenome | biome: human gut; feature: human-associated habitat; material: faeces... | reverse complement strand
AAAGCCCGAGGGGTGTGCAGAGGGGCCGTGGCTTTACGGCCCCTTTGCGGTTTTCCACAGCTTCCCAAAGCAAAAAAACCAGGCCTTCTGCCAAGCAAGAAAGTAAAAATAAAACCAAAAACCAACCACACAATAAACAAAGAAAAAGAAAATCACAAAGAAAAATAAAGAAAAAGAATAAGAGAAAAAATAAAGGAGAAAAAGCATGAAAAATCTGGAACAGTTTTTCGACATCATAGTAGTAGGCGCCGGCCACGCAGGCTGCGAAGCATCACTGGCATGCGCCCGCTTAGGGCTCAACACAGTCATGTTCACAGTCAGCGTAGACAGCATTGCCCTTATGCCCTGCAACCCCAATGTAGGCGGCAGCTCCAAAGGGCATCTCGTCCGTGAGCTGGATGCTCTCGGTGGGGAAATGGGTAAAAATATAGACAAAACCTTCATCCAGTCCAAAATGCTCAACCAGTCCAAAGGCCCTGCAGTCCATTCCCTTCGTGCACAGGCCGATAAACAGGCCTACAGCACAGAAATGAGAAAGACACTGGAAAATACAGAGAACTTAACCATCCGCCAGGGTGAAGTGACCGAGCTTCTGGTAGAAGACGGGCACATCACCGGTGTAAAAACCTTCTCAGGAGCCACCTACCACGCAAAAGCTGTAGTCCTCTGTACAGGAACCTACCTCAAGGCCCGCTGCATTTACGGCGACGTCAGCAACTATACAGGACCGAACGGCCTTCAGGCAGCCAATTACCTTACGGATTCCCTGAAAAAGCTGGGGATCGAAATGTTCCGCTTCAAAACAGGAACTCCGGCCAGAATCGCCGGAAACACCATTGATTATTCTAAGATGGAAGAGCAGTTCGGAGATGAAAGAGTCGTACCGTTCTCTTTTTCCACAGACCCGGAATCTGTACAGATCGAGCAGAAATCCTGCTGGCTGACCTATACAAACGAAAAAACACACGAGATCATCCGTGCAAATCTGGACAGATCCCCCCTTTATTCCGGAATGATCGAAGGAACCGGACCACGTTACTGTCCGTCCATTGAGGATAAAGTAGTTCGTTTTGCAGACAAAAAACGCCATCAGGTATTTATCGAACCGGAAGGTCTTTACACAAATGAAATGTACATCGGCGGAATGTCCAGCTCCCTGCCGGAGGATGTTCAGTACGAGATGTACCATTCCGTACCGGGTCTGGAGAACGCCAGGATTGTAAAAAATGCTTACGCTATTGAGTATGACTGCATTAATCCGCGCCAGCTCTATCCCACACTGGAATTCAAAAAGATCAAGGGCCTTTTCAGCGGCGGACAGTTTAACGGAAGCTCCGGATATGAGGAAGCAGCCGCTCAGGGCCTCATAGCGGGAATTAATGCAGCTATGGAGGTAAAAGGCCGGGAACAGCTGATTTTGGACCGCTCAGAGGCATATATTGGCGTTCTCATCGATGATCTGGTAACAAAGGAGAACCATGAGCCGTACCGAATGATGACAAGCCGTGCTGAGTACCGTCTGCTCCTCCGCCAGGACAACGCAGATCTCCGTCTTCGCAAAAAAGGCTGGGAGGTCGGCCTGATCGATGATGAGACATACCATAAATTACAGGAAAAAGAGCGCCGGATCCAGGAAGAGATCGAGAGAGTGGAACATGCAACCGTAGGTGGTTCTGCAGAGGTACAGAGCCTTCTGGAATCTCTGAACAGTACCCTTCTGAAATCCGGAACTACCATTGCAGAGCTGATCCGTCGGCCGGAGCTTAACTATAAGGTGCTTGCACCCATCGATAAAGAAAGACCGGAGCTTCCGGAAGATGTATGTGAGCAGGTAGAGATCAACATCAAATATGATGGCTACATCCGCCGTCAGATGAAGCAGGTAGAGCAATTTAAGAAACTGGAGCAGAAAAAGCTTCCGGAAGACATTGATTACGAAGATGTAGGAAGCCTCCGCATTGAGGCACGCCAGAAGCTGGAAGCCTACAGACCGGTGTCCATCGGCCAGGCGTCCCGTATCTCCGGTGTATCCCCGGCTGACATTTCCGTGCTTCTTGTATATCTGGAAAGCAGATCCGGACATAAACACGGATAATACAACGAATAACAATAAAACACAGAAAATAAGAGAGGAAGCTGCATGTACAATTTAGAAATCCTGGAAAAAGGCTGCGAGGAGCTTGGGATCACACTCAGTGACACGCAGAAAAACCAGTTTATCCGATTCTACGAATATCTTGTAGAAAAAAACAAAGTCATGAACCTCACCGGTATCACAGAATTTGACGAGGTTCTCGTGAAACATTTCCTAGACAGCCTCTGCTGCGTCAAGGCTGTAGATATGGGTAAGATAAAAACCGTTATGGACATCGGAACCGGCGCCGGATTCCCGGGTGTTCCCTTGAAGATTGCCTTCCCGGAGGTGGAAGCCTGCCTTCTGGACTCCCTCAATAAAAGAGTAAAATTCTTGGAAGAAACCTTTGCGCTCCTGGGCCTGGAGGGGATTTCCGCCATTCACGGAAGAGCTGAAGAATATGCAAAAAACAAAGCCTACAGAGAAAAATATGATCTCTGCGTATCCAGAGCAGTATCCGGACTTGCAACCCTGTCCGAATACTGCCTCCCGTATGTAAAAGTCGGAGGGCTTTTTGTCTCCTATAAATCCGGTTCTGTAAAGGAAGAAGCAGAAGCAGCAGAGAAAGCAGTAAAGATCCTTGGTGGAAAGATCAGGGATATTCAGTACTTTGACCTTCCGGGCTCCGAGATCGGCCGCTCCCTGGTCATTATCGAGAAGGTAAAGAACATCCCGGGCAAATATCCGAGAAAAGCCGGAACACCGCTCAGAGAGCCACTGGCATAAGATACCTCCTGTCGAACAAAGGCAAAATCTGTCCGACAGGAGATTTCTTTGTCCGGGAGTTTCACAAAATTATCACAAATTTATCCTACTTTTATCACAAATTACTTTTACACTATAATCCGATAGAGATGCCCCTGGATTTCCCCCATTCTCTGTTTCATCCAGGGGCATTTTCTATTGGTGTTGAAAAGACGCCAGAGTCAAGGGCTTCAGTTTCAGGACCTTTTGCCTCTGGCATCTTATAAAATGGGAAATCGATAATTAAAAAAAGTATTTCCCTGAGAATAAAAGGAGGAGAGTAAAGTGATCGAAGTAAGTAATCTGGTCAAAAAGTATGGCGATCATACTGCAGTTGACCATCTTTCCTTTCAGATCGAAAAGGGGAAAATTTACGGATTCCTGGGCCCCAACGGTGCAGGAAAATCAACAACTATGAACATGATCACAGGATACATTGCTTCCACAGAAGGAAAAGTGATGATCGATGGTCATGATATTCTGGAGGAACCGGAGGCAGCCAAGAAATGTATCGGCTATCTGCCGGAAATGCCGCCGCTCTATTTTGACATGACTGTTCTTGAGTACATGAAATTTGCGGCTGATCTGAAAAAAATCCCAAGAAACCAAAAAGACAAGCAGATAAAAGAAGTCATGGATATGGTAAAGATCACAGACATGAAAGACCGTCTGATCAAAAACCTTTCCAAAGGTTATCGCCAGAGAGTGGGTCTTGCACAGGCAATCCTAGGATATCCTGAAGTGATCATCCTGGATGAGCCGACAGTAGGACTTGACCCGAAGCAGATCATCGAGATCCGTGACCTGATCAAAGGCCTGAAGCAGAAGCACACGGTTATCCTAAGCTCCCATATCCTTTCCGAGGTAAGAGCAGTGTGTGATTATGTTCTGATCATTTCCCATGGAAAGCTGGTAGCCAGCGATACACCGGATAATCTGGAACGTCTGGCAGCAGGCTCCAACAGCCTCCTTATGAAGGTAAAAGGCGAGAAAGACACGATTCGAAAAGCTCTGGAAACGATCGAAGGCGTAACCGGAGTGGAAATGTCCTATGACAGCGATGAAAAATTGTGGAAAACAAAACTTTCCATTCAGGAAAATGTGGACATCCGTGAAAAAGTCTTCTACGCTATGGCAAAAGCGAACTGTCCAATCTACGAGATGCAGGTTAAGAGAGTTTCCCTTGAGGATGTATTCCTTGAGCTTACCGAAGGAGAGAAAAAATCCGCCGGAAAACCGGAAAGCTCACAGTGGAAACCGGTAGAAGACAGATCATCGGAAGAAGAAAAAACTCAGGAAGAAAAAAACGGGGAACCAGAGAAGGCTTCTGATGAGAAAGAGGGGGATCAGTCATGACAGCGATTTTTAAAAGAGAACTGAAAAGCTATCTGACCTCCATGGTTGGATATCTCTTCATATTTTTTGTCCTGGTGCTGACCGGAATTTATTTTTCCGCATATCAGCTTTCAGGCGGCTATTCAAAATTTGAAACTACCTTAAGCGCACTGACCTTTGTGTTCCTGATCGGTGTGCCGATCCTTTCCATGCGCGTACTTGCAGAAGAGCGCAAGCAGAAAACGGATCAGCTTCTTCTGACCGCACCGGTATCTGTATGGGATATCGTATTTGGAAAATATCTTGCACTGGTAGCTGTGTTTGCCATTCCGGTCGTGATCATGTGCGTTTATCCTCTGATCATGAGTAAGTTCGGAACGATTTCCTATGCTTCCGCATACACCGGAATCCTGGGATTTTTCCTTCTGGGATGCGCGAATCTGGCGATCGGTGTATTTATGTCAGCGCTTACAGAAAGCCAGGTAATTGCAGCAGTACTTACGTTTGTATTCCTGTTCGCCTTCTATATGATGAACGGAATTTCCTCATTCTTTTCACAGACCTCCATGTCAACTGCAGTGGCATTCGGACTTCTGATCGTGGCGATCGCGATCATCATTTATACTATGATCAAAAATGTCCTGATCTCTGTAGTGATCGGAGCTGTGGGAGAGATTGCCCTTGTGATCGTATACGTTGTAAAATCCAGTATTTTCCAGGGTGGTATCCAGAAGGTACTGAACGTATTTAACCTGAGCGGACATTATGATAATTTTACAAACGGCGTGTTTGACGTGACAGGAATCGTTTATTTTATTTCTGTTATTGCGATCTGCCTGTTCCTTACCATGCAGTCCATTCAGAAGAGACGCTGGAACTAGGGGGTGAAGGGAAATGAAATTCAGTGAGAAATTTAAGAAAAATAAAGGCGAGGCAGCCGTACCGGAGACCGCACAGGACTCCGGCAAAAAGAAACATAAACCGGATCCGAAAAAGCTGGTAGGCACCATCAGCAAAAAACATATCAAAAATGGTTCCTACAGCATGGCTATGGCAGCTGTCTTTATCGTGATCGTGGTTGTGATCAATATGATCGTCGGGGCGATCCCATCCAAATATTCACAGCTGGATGTAAGCTCATCCAAGCTTTACACCATCGGTGATGAAACAAAGAAGGTACTGAAGGCACTGGATAAGGATGTTACCATTTATCAGATCGCGGCAAGCGGTTCTGAGGACGACACGATCTCCAATCTGCTTTCACGTTATAAAGATGAGTCCAAGCATATTAAAGTTGAGGTGAAAGACCCTGTTGTAAATCCGAAATTTGCATCGGAATATACAACCGATGATCTTGCGTCAAACAGCCTGATCGTAGTCTGCGGCGACAGAAACAAGGTTATCAATTACAACGATATGTATTCCTCTTCAGTAGACTATAATACCTGGCAGCAGACTACTACCGGATTTGATGGAGAAGGACAGATCACAAGTGCGATCGGTTATGTAACATCCGAGGATCTTCCGATCATGTACACCTTATCCGGACACGGAGAAAAAGATCTGGATTCCAGCTTTAAAGAAGATATCCAGAAAGCAAACATTGATATTAAGGAGCTGAACCTTCTCACAGAGGGAAAGGTTCCGGATGATGCAGACTGCCTGATGATCGTATCTCCGACCAGCGATATTTCCGAGGAAGAAAAAACAGAGCTCCTGGATTATCTGGAGGCAGGCGGAAAAGCTATGATCTTCTCGGATTATACACAGGATGATCTGCCGAACTTTGATGCGGTTCTTGAAAACTATGGTGTAAAGTGTGCAGAGGGAATCGTATTTGAGGGTGATAATCAGCATTATGGAATGCAGATGCCATATTATCTTGTACCAACAGTCAACAGCACAGATGCAAGCTCTGAGGCAGCTTCTGCAGGCTCCTATGTACTGGCACCGTATGCGCAGGGCATTCAGAAAACAGATGATGTAAGAGATACCGTAACCATCGACAGTATCCTGACAACCTCTGACAAGGCTTACTCCAAAACAAATATGCAGAGCAGCAATATCGAAAAGGAAGACGGAGATGTAGACGGACCGTTTGATCTTGGTGTTGCCATCACTGAGAAACTGGATGATGATAAGGAAACACAGATCGTTTACTACTCCACAGCAAATCTGATGGAGAGCCAGATAAACCAGATGGTATCCGGCGGAAATGAAAAGCTCCTTCTGGAGTCCTTAAACTGGATGACCAGCACAGACGACAGTAATTCCGTTTCTATTCCATCCAAGAGCCTTGAGTCCACAAGCCTGACAGTAACCGATTATGATGCAGCCTTCTGGAAGATCTGTACCATTGGTCTGATCCCGGGAGTATTCCTTGTTGCAGGATTCCTGATCTGGCTTAAGAGGAGAAAAGCATAATGAAAAAATCGACCAAACTTGTTTCAGCAGTTGTTGTTCTGGCAGTTCTCGGCGGCGTTTATGTGGGACTGAACACCTACGTATCCAAAGAAGAAAAGACAGAGAGCAGCGAAGAGGAAAGCAAAACAGAAGTGTTTTCCGTGAAAACGGATGACATTAAATCCCTGGAATTTATCGTAGACAAGAAGGAAGTGACCTTTGAGAAAAAAGATGATTCCTGGGTGAAAAAGGATGAGACTGCTTTTCCTGTAAATCAGACAACTCTGGATTCCGCAGCTTCCGCCATCAAAAAGGTGGAAGCGGACAGAGTCCTGGAGGATGTGGAGGATCTTACGGAATACGGACTGGATTCTCCATCTAACACAGTAACCGTTGATACCGCTGATGGGACAACGAAGCTCAACATCGGAGATGAGAATACGTCTACGAATCAGTATTACATTTCCAAGGATGATGATGACAGCACGGTATATGTAGTGGCAGCAGATACAGTGTCTCCGTTTATGAATTCCCTTTACGATTATGCACAGGGAGAAGATTTCCCGACAATTGATTCTTCCACAGTGAAAAAGGTCCAGGTCAGTGAGAATAAAGATTCCTATGTCCTGGAAGAAAATTCCGACGGAGCTACCTGGGATGTTTCCGGTGACGGAAACAGCGATAAAGAGTCTGCCGATACAACGGCAGCAGGAAATGTAACCTCCGGACTTGGAAACTTTGCATTTGACCAGTTTGTAAACTACAATGCAGAGGATCTTTCCCAGTATGGCCTTGATAAGCCCTATGCGACGATTACAGTGGATTATCAGGAAAAGGTGAAGAATAACAGCACAGACAGTACAGAATCCGGAGAAAACGATTCTACGGCCTCTGAGAGTGGTTCTGAGAGCGGCGCCAGCGCTGACACGGATAGCAGCTCAGAAGATGCAGACAGCAAGACAACCACAGTGGATAAACAGCTTGTCATTTACGTTGGCGATGAGGCAGGAGATGGCAGCAGATATGTAACGGTAGATAACAAACAGATCTATACAATGTCAACGGATACACTGAGTGCAGTTATTGACAAGACGCCGTCAGATCTCTGGTCACTGATCGTCAATTATGTGTCTGTAAAAAATCTGGATCAGCTCCAGGTTACTTACGGTGAAACAACAAGTACTGTAAATGTTTCACGTGAAACATCCACAGATGATGACGGAAACGAGAAAGAAACAACAACTTATCAGCTGAATGGTAAGGAAATAGAAAGTACAACCTTTATCACCTTCTACAACAAGCTGATAAACATGGCAGGACAGAAGAGACTGACAGACGCTTATACACCGGCTGCAGATCCGGAGATGACCGCTGTATTCACAGACTCTGACAAGAACCAGACAACCGTTATCTTCTACACATATGACACAAACTATTATGCAGCTGTCGTTGGAGACAAGGTATTTCTTGTAAACAAAATGACAGTAAAAGAAATGTTCAATGCATATGAAACCATGGTAAACGGTGAAACAGAGACAGAAGCCACAGCAACACCAACAGCTGAGGCGGAAAAATAAAATATTAAGAAAATAAATAAAAACACCTCGGAGATCCGTAAATAATAAGGTGATCTCCGAATATCCGTTTGATGATCAGATATTCGGAGACACCACACAGATCAGGATTTTCCGGGGTGTTTTTATGTTGCTATTATTTTACGGTCCTTACAGATGAATAAGGTCCGTATATTTTTTTACCGTTTGTGATGCGGTATGCACGGATACAGTATTTGGTTGTAGTGCCTGGCTTTTTATCGGTGTAGGTTGTATTTTTTGTATTGCCGATAGCTTTCCAGGTTTTACCATGAAGACGATAAATGGTGTAGCATAGGTGATGATTCCGTCTGTTTTTGCGGTCAGTGGATTAGATGCATACCAGGTTGCTTTTCTATTGAAAATCGCAGGCTTGCAGTCAGAAAGAGCTCCGGTTTGTGAGTAGATCTGAGAAGTCATATTGCCGCTTCTTCTGAATCTGACAGGAGTGTTTCTGAACTGAAATCTGCTGCATAGGTCAGGCACGGTGTACTGGCGAGCTTGATTTTCTATAACTGCTATAATTATAGCGTGGAGAATTGACGAGGACAATATAAAAAAACTGTACAGAAGCTCATCTGAGCAACTGTACAGTTTTAATTTTTCTATATCTAACAGAAGGTTCGGGGGAGCTTCTGTCAGTAACTAAGTATTATGCAAGACCTCTTTCTTCCAGCCAGTCGAAGAGAACAACTTTTTCTGCTTTCTTTCTCTTGGTCATGTGATTGAACTGAAGGATCGTCAGGATCGTGAAGATCACTAACAGTGCAACCATTACAATGATGGAAGTGGTAATGCTTCGGCCACCGCTGATCGTTGCACGGAATGCGTCGACCGTATAAGTAAACGGAACGTATGCATGGATCTTTGCAACGAATGAAGGTGAAACCTCAACCGGATAAGTTCCGGCAGATCCTGCAAGCTGAACGACCATGAATACCAGCATCAGGAAGCTTCCTACTTTACCAAGAGTAATGTTGAAGAAGTACATGATAGAGGTAAAGGTCATTGATGTCAGGCAGGCGAAGAGTACGGTTTTGCCCATCTCTGCAGGTGTGAATCCGTTAAATGCACGTAACAGCAGGATCAGGCAGATTCCCTGAAGGATCGCTACCGGATAAAGGACGGAAGCCTTGCTTGCCCACCATGCGAAACCGGATTTCAGTTTGCCCTTATACTGAGCCAGAGGATACATCAGGCAGAATGCCAGTGCGCCGACCCAGAGGCCTACAGACATCATGTAAGGTGCCATTGCGTGTCCGTTATTCGGGACATCGGTAAGTTTTGTTTCATCGTTCACAACAGGAGTTGCGAACATTTTGATTGTTTCATCACTTGCTGAATTGTCTTTTACAGTGGTAGCTCCATCGCTGAGGCTTGTGGTCAGTGTCTTGGAACCGTCTTTCAGTTCTTTCATACCGCTTCCAAGCTTCTTGGATCCATCATACAACTGAGAGGAACCGCTCTGGATCTGGGCAGCGCCATCTGCAAGCTGTTTTGCACCATTGTTAAGTGTGCTGTTGTTGCTTACAAGTTTCTCGGTACCGCTGAGAAGTGTTGAGGTACCGTTTGCTAATGTCTTAGTTCCGTTTGCAAGAGTAGTAGCACCGCTGGAAAGGGTTTTGGCTCCTGTTGAGAGCTTTTTGGTACCGTCTGTAAGAGCGGAGCTGTTTTCGGAAAGCTTAGCAACACCATCGGTGTAGGTTGTGATTCCGGTTGTCAGTGTTCCGGAACCATTGGCTAATGCTTTTGTTCCATCTGCAAGAGTAGCAGCACCGCTGGAAAGAGCCTTGGCTCCTGTTGCCAGTTTCTTGGTGCCGTCTGTAAGAGCAGCACTGTTTTCGGAAAGCTTTGCAATACCATCGGTGTAAGTTGTGATTCCATCTGTCAGTGCCTTAGAACCATCTGCCAGCTGACCTGCACCGGATTTGATATCCGGAAGTGCGTTAGTGATCTGTTTGCCGGCTGTTTTCAGATTCTTTGCACCGTCATTGAGCTGCTTATCATAAGATGTCAGTTGGTCAAATCCATCGTTCAGAGCTTTGATTCCTGCTGCTGCAGCCGGGAAGGCTTCGACTGTGCCGTCTTCCAGAGACTGAAGTCCTGCGGAAACGTTCTTGGTTCCTGTGTTTACAGCCTGTGCACCCTGATACAGCTGGGTAACACCTGCAGAAAGCTGAGCGATCAGATCTGTAGGAAGCTGACTTGTAGCTGCAGATAACTGCTCTGCACCTGCGCTCATGGTTGTTGCACCTGCACTCATCTGGTTTGCACCATTTGTCATGGTTGTTGCACCCTCAGAAAGTGTGCCGGCACCCTGAGTCAGTCCTCCGGAGATCTGAGTCAGTCCGGAAGCTGCTTCGTTAAGCTTGGAAGCAACAGTATTCAGATTTTCCTGAGTAGAAGAGAGCTGACCGGATACACCAGCTGCAAGCTGTGAAACCTGATCAGAATAGCTGCTCATGTAAGAACCGTCCACGCCAGTCATTCCACCGGCTACGCTGTTTAAAGCGTTGATCACATCATTCAGAGCTGCTGCGGAAATGGTTCCGTCCTCAGAAGCGGTTGCCTGAATCGCCTGAAGCTGTGCTGCTAAATCGGTCATTGTCTGTCCGGCAGTACCAATCTTGGTATTTGCATCAGTAAGTGCCTCCGTTGTCTGCTGTCCGTATCCTGTAAGTATGCTGCTGACCTGATCACCTACCTGTGAGAACTGTGTGCCTGCATTCTGGAGAGCAGGGATCAGACTGTCTGTGATACTGCTGCTGGTCTGACTTGTGATGCCTGCGGCCTGAGTGATATATCCGGCTGCGTTGTTGATTCCGTCTGCGGCATTGTTCATACCAGCTGCAGCACTGTTCATACCAGCTGCGGCTGTGTCCATACCATCCTTTGCGGAAGTAAGGCCGGCTGCAAGCTTGTTGATGGATTCCTGTGTTGTTCCCTCTTTCAGAGCAGAAACCTTATCGTTCAGGGCTTTCAGTCCGTTTTCCAGCTGCTGTGTTCCGGATATCAGTGACTGTGAGTCATCGGTTCCTTTGGTAACACCGGTATTCAGCTGAGAGATACCATTGGAAACTGTTGTGAGTCCGTCTTCAAGTTTTGCAAGCTCTTTGGCACCGGCTGCGAGTTTGCCAGCACCAGCCACATAGGTGGTAGTTCCATCTGCAAGAGTGTCAGCACCAGCTACATACTGTGTTGCTCCGTCGGAAAGAGTATCAATACCTGCACTTAATGCATTTGCACCGGATTCCAGGCTACTTGCGCCGGATTTCAGTGTATCAGAATTTTTATTAAGCTCATCCACACCAGCGGTGTACTGCTGAACACCTTCATCCAGAGTATCTACACCGGTTGTCAGCTCAGGAACCTTTTCTGTCAGAGCTGCAACGCCGCTGTTCAGCTGGTTTGCACCGGATTCCAGGCTGCTTGCACCGGATTTCAGTGCATCAGAATTTTTATTAAGCTCATCCACACCAGCGGTGTATTGCTGAACACCTTTATCCAGAGTATCCACACCGGTTGTCAGCTCAGGAACCTTTTCTGTGAGAGTTGCAACGCCGCTGTTCAGCTGATCTGCACCATCGTCCAGGCTCTTTGCACCATCGTTAACCTTTGCAACACCATCGGTGTAGGTCTTAAGACCTTCGGTGAGACTGTCAGCACCGCTTACGAAAGTAAGAGTACTGGTGGAAAGCTTCTTAAGGTTTTTGGTAATTGTTTTGTTACCATCAGCTGCTGTATTCAGTCCGTCTTCGATCTTTCCGGATCCGTCTGCAGCTTCCTGCATTCCGTCACCTGCTTCTGAGATAGAATCAAAAACGGTTTCTGTATAGGTTTCCGTAACCTTGGAAGCAATGTTATCACGAAGCTTCAGCATTGCTGTTTCACTGAGCTTGGAGGCGATATAGTTGGTTCCAGGGTTTGTCTCATAGGATAGCTCCATTTGCTTTGGCTCGTTGTCCATTACAGTGGCTGCGTTTGCGGAGAAATTTTCCGGAATTTTGATAACCATGTAATAGGTTCCATTGGCCAGACCGTCCTCTGCTGTCTTGCTGTCTACAATGTTAAATGCCATTGAGTCGTTGTCCTTCAGCTCATCCGTCATGTCCTTACCTATGCTCAAGGTCTTGCCATTATACTCGACAGGTTTGTCTTCGTTTACCACGGCCACTGGCAGGCTGTCTACATTTCCGTAAGGATCCCACATGGATTTCAGAAACAGACCTGCATAGATGATCGGGATTACGATAATGGCGATTACGACGATAAGCATGAGCTTGTTACGAAGTAAGCTTTTCCATTCGTTTTTGATCATATTACCTATCCCTTTCTTATTAAATTGTATTATCAAACATAGTTGATTAATCAAACTTTATTCCAGTAATGGCGACGAGATCTATTAATCATATTAAAATCTATTAATAGCTTTATATTCCATTATCAAACAAAGTGTTGATTTTCTTTACGTGATGTATTATACTAAACACATACCACAGATACAACCATTAAATCTTTACTGAATGTATATTAATAGACGGAAATGATGGAAGTGTCTATTACAAATAAAAAACTGCATAATAGACAAAAAGTACGTTATTTCCTTTGAATTTATGTGCAGTTGGTAATATTAAATGCAGACAGGATTCCTATGTTTCAACACAAATATGCAGCAGATATCTGGTATCGTGTAGGTCGGCGTCGTTAACAATTTTGATCTTGTCAATTCTTAACAACAGCAGATATCTGGTATCATGCAGATCGGCGTAGAGAAAGCGAATGCTTTTATTCGTTTGAAGGATGCATTATGCATTGTATGACAGTTGCAGAGTATCGTAAGTGACAGGTGATTGAGGCGGAGGAAACGTGCTTGCTTTTTTGAATTGCAGGGGGAATTAAGATGGCGGAAAAAGTTGACAGAAGAGTACGTAAGACCAAGGCACAGTTGCGAGCGGGGCTTGCCCGTCTTATGCAGAAGAAGAGTATTAAGGAAATTACGGTAAAGGAACTGGTGGAAGAAGTTGATATCAACCGCTCCACATTTTATCTTCACTATACAGATATCTATCAGATGCTGGAATCCATTGAGGCTGAATTGATGGAGGAAATCACGCATCTGGTGGCAGACTTTCCTCTGGATCCTCTTAATAATAAGGAGAGCTCGTATCCTTTTATTGAGCAGATATTTACGATCCTGGATCATAATAAGGATATTTGTATCGCACTTCTTGGAAAGAATGGAGATATGGCTTTTGTGAATCGTATAGAAAAACTGATCGCAGATACAGTGCTGCATCGCTTGTCAATTCGTCTGCCGAAAGACAACCGTGATATTGAGTATGCGTATGCGTTTTGTCTGAATGGATGCGTGGGAATGATCAAGACATGGCTGTCTTCTGAGAATCAGGAGAGTACACAGCATATGGCAGAGCTGACACATAAGCTGATCGATAATACAACACACATGTATCTGGAGCAGGCACTTAGGTAAGAGAAATGTCCGGATGCATGCTGTGAGTCTGGTAAAAAATAAAGAGTATTATTTCACGTTTGTTTGAGGAAAAACTCATGTTTCACGTGAAACAGTACTCTTTTTTTATTGACTTTTTGTTGGTTTATAGCATTTCCACAAATTACTGCATGAAGCTCAACGGCTCCGAACATAAACAATGTTCTTTTGATACGTTGATCTCCAAAATTACTATAGATAAATTTTGTTTTTGGTGCCGGATCATAAGTTGTTTTTACAGGAAAATAGCTACCTGTTCCAGGAAATGTTCCGGATCTTCCAGATGAGGAAGATGTCTGGTTTCCGGGATCACAGCGGTTTCAATGGAAGAATTCAGCTTCTGATATTCCTCTGCGATAAGAGAAGCGGAAGCTTCTTTTTCTCCGGAAATAATATAGATGCATGCATCGGAAGATTCTACGGCATTATTAATGCTGATATTCAGGTATTTGCCAATGTAGCTGGAATACAGATATTTAGCGTTGGAACCGCCCTTGTGAGCGGATTCATAATAGGTGTCTACCAGCGTATCTGTTACATGGAAGGGATTGTAGAACAGCTTTTCCATAAACAGACTGCTGATGGATTCGCGGGAAGCTACCATATGATAGATCAGAGTTCCGAAAATCGGAAGCTCGATAAAATACTTAAAGAGCTTGTTGTCTTTACAAGGTGCCTGCTTCAGGGAACTGAAGCTTGGTGGATTGACCAGCATGATCTTGCGGAAATGGTCGGAATTGTTACGGTAAGCCATGATCGCAAAAGAACCTGAGAAACCACTGGCAATAACATCGGTTTCCTCACGAATCACATTCTTGGCAAAATCACAGAGTAACTGAGCAAATACAAAATTGGTATAAGTAATATCCGGTTTTTCGGAACGTCCACATCCAAGAAGATCAATGGTGTAAACGGTATGTTCGGTTGCGAGCTGCTTCTCTATGGCATTCCATTCATAACCGGAAGCACCTGGCATGATATCATGAATAAGAAGAATAGGGGTGCCATGTCCCTGTTTTGTATAAAAAATCTTTCCAAAACGCCAGTCATAGGTTCTGCTGTGTGGCTGTTCCAGCATATCTTTAAGCTGAGATGTGGCATCTATGAAACGGTTAGCAATATGAATAACACCTGCGGCAGTTCCGACTAAAGCTGCAAGAGTAAGTAGTCTGTGTCCATTTTTCTTCATTAAAAAGCCTCCTGGAATTCGTAAAAATAATCAGGACAGATGTAACGTAATTCAGGTATCTGATCTGATTTTTTCTGAATATTTCTTTGCTTTATTATACGACAGGAACGAAAAATTTACAATGCTTTTGTGGGAACCCTAACCTTGTTATTGTATGCTGACGCTACTGTCCATTCTGTTCTTGGCGATGATCGCTAAGTTGCTGTTCGTTCTGCTTTCAGTAACGCGCTTCGCAATGCAAAGAATTTATGTTGATCGCATAAATTGGTGCGGTATGGCTTCGGGCTTTCTGCGACCTTCGTTTATAAAAAAAACTTACGGAATATTATCAGTGAACAGTAGCATCGCCAATACGCTTCATGATACATAGAAATCAGATTTCGAACCGAATCAAGTAAGTCCCCTGCTTTAATTGCGAAGAGCAATAAGCAGAGGACTTACTTGTATCAGGAGAAGGAAAAGCTCCTTCTGATAAACTGCGAAGCAGTTATTTGGTTATGAGCAAGTAGCGAAGCGGATGCTGTTATCCGCTGGAATGCTTTTATACTTCAGTAAAATACCAAGTGTTTCACGTGAAACATTGGACTTGTTATCCGACAGAGCTGATGCTATACAGGATTGCCGAGGATGATGTTGATAAGGGTTTTGTTCAGCATCAGTGTGCGGTTCCATGGATTGAGAATTACTCCCTCAACAGACGGCTCTTGCAATGCAGAAGCAAAAATTTTATCAATATCTGCGGTAAATGTGGACATGATCTTATCACTGCCTTTTAACTCTTCGTCAAAGCTGGTAAATGCAGCCCACCATTGCTTTCCATCGTTGGTTTTGATCGCATGAAGAGAAATTTTTCCATCACCTTTTGGAGGTTCTACAGCAATGATCAGCTGTGCCTGCTCCTGCATTCTGTGACGGATCACGGTGAGAGTATGAGCAAGCATTTCTTCGGTTGCTTCTTTTTGGAGTGCTGCAATGGCAGTTTCGATCTTTTCATTGCCATTTAAAGTCTTGTCTAATTGTTCTTTATAGAAATCGTTGCGATTATTTGTGGTGTTCATGTATAAAATATTCCTTTCAATCAGATGATAAATGACTAGTACAGCGAATATTAAGTAACCGCCATATTGACTTGCCTGATTTTTCATATGCTGCGTTGTCGTCAATCGCCGTAGCCACCGCTACGCCTCATTCCTTCGCCTTGCATATGAGAAAATCATCCTACGTCAATATAGCAGAAACTTAATTTTCGCTGTACTAGTACATTGTTTTCGAAATAACTATACCAATTACTTGTTGGTGAATCCGACTGCACAGATCTAAAAGCCTCAGCATAGCCAGCTACGCTTGCATTTTTATATCTGCACACTCGAATCCACATCCCACGCGATTGGTATAGTTATTTACGAAACAATGTATTAGCCGCAAACTCCTTGCAGTTTGCGAATGCTTTCTTTATGGATTATAGCATTTCAGGGGAAAATGAGGCAAGAGAAGAAGTGTTTTTAACTGAATCAAATAAGTCCCCCGGTTCGATTTTGAAAAGCAATAATCAGGGGAACTTGCTTGCATCAGGAGAAGTGCAGGCTCCTTCTGATAAACTGCGAAGCACTTATTCGGTTATGAGCAAGTAGTGAAGCGGATGCTTTTATCCGCTTGAATTAAATCAAGAAGTTTCCTGATTACTGATCACTCTGTTCTTGGTAATATACTTCGCGATGCACAGAAATTATGCTAATCACATAAATTTGCATGGTATGTCCAGGGCTTTCAGTGGTCTTTGCTCACAAAAAAACTCGGAGAATAATATTACCAGTTAACAGTAAGTCTCATGCTTCAATTACGAAAAAGTAAAAAGTAATAAGCAGTGGATGGCGTGTATTAGGAAGAATGCAACGGCGTTTAACAGGGAAAGGAATAGTGGGCATGTCTGAAAACAAGGTACTGCACTAATTCATGTGGCCATTGTTATGGATACATTGTAAGCAGGTCCTGATAAATTGCAAAGTAGCTATTGGGTGTAGAACTGCGTAGCGAATACGGGTATTTTTATTCGTTTGATCCCAAATTGGATAGATATGTTTGCGCACTTGAAGATGAGTTGCCAGATACTGTCCTCAGTATTCCCCATGATTTCGGTTAGATGCTTTTGTGAACTGGATGGGGAATTAACAAGTTAAGTGAATGTAGTAAAAATGTGTATTTATATGAAAAAATGGAGGGAAAGGCGGAAAATATGGGGGATTTTATAGAAGAACGATATAAGAGTAAGGATGAAATAAAGAGAAATAAGAGATTATTTCTGCGAAGAGAACACTATGATAATGATAATAATACAAACGTTAAGTACGATAAAAAGGACTTTGTAAAAGAAAATACTGGCAAATAAATAGAAATAATAGGATATTTACGAATGAAAAAGCGTTAAAGTACAAATTATAGTACTTTAAATAAAAAAGTACGATAAAACGTACTTTACGCGTATACACATATAAAAAACCTTAAAATGCAAAATGTGCACCTGCACACATGTAACAAAAAGATAAAATATAGAGCCGTTCCTACTTTAAACATGTAAAATTTTGATTGATCGAATAAAAGAAAGCAGCTGCTTCGATTACAAAAAAACAATAATCTGTGGGTGGGAAAATACTTGTACTCTTCCTGATAAACTGTAAAACAGCTATTTTGTGTAAAACTATGATCGAATGCAAAAATTTTTATCCGCATGACTGGGATAAATGGAAGACAGGGAAGTGTTTTATGGCTTGATTTAGAAGAAAAAAGCCTATTAAGTGAAATTTATTTTATGCTAGTTCTATGCCGGAACCTTATTCAGATACATTTTATATTGGATATTACAAAATGAAACTATGCTTGAAAAAGTCTTTAGTTAACATGTATATAACGAATATATAACAGGATTGGAAGAAAAATGAAATAAATACGCAAATCTTTCGTAAACATAATAAAATAAATAAAAATCGAAAATTCCAGTTTCATAATATTATATTTTTTTTACAAGAGATACATGTATTTCACACTATAAAAACACTCCGGGAAAAGAAGTTTCCATTTGCTATATATAGATGTTTTTGGGGAATATAAAGATAACAGCCACATTATTTTGTGGATGGAGTTTCTTGTATTTTTTACATGCTTTCGTGATACAGATAATGCCAGAGAGAATATATCGGAGTATTTTTTTGATATTTCTCATTGATTTTATAATGTGTTCGTAACTGTTCAGTACCCTTGCAGTTACAAGTCAAACCGTGTCCTGGATCGATTTCGTTGATGGCATTTTTAACCGGATCGAGGAAGTCACTTGCTTCAATTATGAATATTGGTTTGATAATCTGTCTTCGGATGTTTCACGTGAAACATCCGAAGACAGATTAAGAATAAAGAGTCATAACCCCATCTTTGGACAATTGCAGAAATAAAAAACAGCTGTAGTTCGTGCTTATGTGTTTTATGGTAGGTTTAATATAGATTTTAATCGAATCAAGTAATTCACCTGCTTCAATTGTGAACTACAATAAGCAGTGGTTGGGGACTTGCTTGTATCAGGAGAAGTACCGTCTCCTTCTGATAAACTGCGAAGCATTTATTAAGCTATGAGCAGTAGTGAAGAGGATGTTTTTATCCGCTTGACTTAAAAAATGTTTCGCAACAACGACAACTCATATGCGCTTTACGGTAGCGTGATATAGTTTTTAATCGAGTTAGGAGGTCCCCTGCTTCAAGTGTAAGAAGCAATAAGCAGCGGTTGGTGACTTGCTTGTATCGGGAAGAGTACAAGCAAGTTTTAATAAACTGCGAAGCAGTTATTCGGTGTAAAGCTGCGTAGCAACTGCGGATGCTTTTGTTTGTATGACTCGAATCAGGAGTTCCCCCCTGTTTTTGGCTTCAATTGCAAGAAACGATAAGCAGTGGTTGAAGAACTGCTTCTTATCAGGGAAGAGTAGCTTGTAGTCCTTTTGGTAAATCGCGAAGCAGTTATTCAGTGTAGAACTGAGAATGTGTTTACAGATGCTTTTGTTCGCTTGATAATAATAGTAATGTTTTTAGTGTTCAGATAAAATTTGAAAATGCTATAAATGCTGTAAAAGAAAGGGATTTCGATGCCTATGTAGCAGTGTGCAAGGTTCCATAAAAGATAATATCTATACCGAGAAAATCGAATTATTTTCGAGATTACGATAAATCAGAACAATTTCAACAAAATATCTATAAATGGGAACTTCATTTCTGGTACGTTTTTATGGCGTAATGGCGTAAAATATATAGTCTGATTGACAGCAAATAAAACTGGAAGTTTATGAGGAGTTGATGGACTTTATAATCGATGTACTGTTACTGTCAAACTTCTGTTTAGTCCGGAATGAGTTTGGGTATACTACACAATAAATAAAATAATTCAAAACCTATTTTCTATTGTTTCACGTGAAACATTATGTGGCAGTTTAAAAATAAAAGTGTTATAATGATATCCAATGAGTAAAAATCCCTTAAAAAAATAAAAAGGAGGGGTACAATGGGACGAATCATTGCAGTTGCCAATCAGAAAGGCGGGGTTGGAAAATCAACGACAGCCATCAATCTATCGGCCTGCCTTGCTGAAAAAGGGAAAAAGGTTCTTGCCATCGACATTGATCCGCAGGGAAATACGACCAGTGGACTTGGCGCAGACAAGAATGCAGTAGAAAACACCCTTTATGAGCTGCTGCTTGGAGAAGCAGAGACCAAGGATACCATTATAAAGAACGTTGTAGATAATGTTGACCTGATACCATCGAATATGAATCTTTCCGGTGCAGAAATTGAACTGGTTGATCTTGAGGATAAAGAATTTATCCTGAAAAAGATCACGGATAAACTTCGCCGGAAATATGATTACATAATCATGGATTGTCCGCCGTCACTGAGCATGCTTACAATTAATGCTTTGACAGCCGCAACCTCCGTTCTGGTGCCGATTCAGTGTGAGTATTATGCATTGGAAGGTTTGTCACAGTTGATACATACCATCGAACTGGTAAGAGACCGATTGAATAAGAGACTGAAGATCGAAGGCGTGGTCTTTACTATGTATGATGCCAGAACAAATCTGTCACTTCAGGTTGTAGAAAATGTAAAAGAAAACCTGGACCAGAATATATACAAAACGATCATACCGAGAAATGTACGACTTGCAGAGGCACCAAGCTATGGAAAACCGATCAATCTGTACGATTCACGATCTACAGGAGCAGAGAGTTATCGCCTCCTGGCAGAAGAAGTTATAGGCAGGGAGGGCGAGTGATGGCTGGAAGAAGAACAGGAGGCCTTGGAAAGGGTCTTGACGCACTGATCCCGAACAAAGCAGGCGGTCCGTCAAAGGAACCTGCAAAAAAGACAAGATCTGCAGTTGTAAAAAAAGACAAACCAACTGAAAAAGATAATCCGGCCGCAGAACGACTTGTGAAAATTTCCAGCGTAGAACCAAATCTGAATCAGCCCAGAAGACATTTTGATGAGGATGCGCTGCTGGAGCTTTCGGAATCCATTAAACAGTACGGTGTTCTTCAGCCGTTGTTGGTATCCGATAAGAAGGATTATTTTGAGATCATTGCAGGCGAACGCCGCTGGAGAGCTGCCAAGATGGCAGGGCTCAAGGAAGTTCCTGTTGTTGTAAAAGAGTTTACAGACCAGGAAATCGTAGAAATTTCCCTGATCGAGAACATTCAGCGGGAAGACCTGAATCCTATAGAGGAAGCGATGGCATACAAACGTCTGATGGAAGAGTTTCACCTGAAACAGGATGAAATCGCAGACAGAGTTGCCAAAAGCAGAACTGCAGTAACTAATTCCATGCGTCTGCTGAAGCTTTCTTCAAAAGTTCAGGAAATGGTAATTGCAGATATGATCTCAGCTGGTCATGCGAGAGCACTTCTGGGAATTTCTGATGAAGCTCTTCAGGAAACAACAGCCATGAAGGTTTTTGATGAAAAACTCAGTGTTCGTGAGACGGAAAAACTTGTAAAGAATCTGGTTTCCCCTGCGAAAAAAGTAAAAACAGAGAAAAACACAGCAGAAGATGCCATTTATGAGAGCCTGGAAGAAAAAATGAAAGGTATTATGGGAACAAAGGTATCCATTCAGCGAAAGAAAAACAACAAAGGTAAAATTGAAATTGAATATTATTCCAGAGATGAACTGGAGAGGATCATTGATCTGTTCGAATCTATCAGATAGGAGGCAGAATGAGCGGGATTTTTGAAAGCATGGGAATTGATTCCGGGATTGTGATCATTGTTTTGCTGATCCTTACCATCATTCTTCTGATCAATGTGGTGAGTAGCAATATGCGTCTCAGCCGTTTGGAACGGAAGTACAAGATGTTTATGAGAGGCGGAGATGCACAGTCACTGGAAAAAGTTTTTGTAAGAAAATTTGCACAGATCGATCGGCTGTATGAAGCAAAGGAAGATCATGATCATGACATCAGCTTTATCAAAAAAAATATGAATGTAATGTTCAGCAAATATGGCGTTGAAAAGTATGATGCATTTGATGATGTAGGTGGAAAACTCAGCTTTGCACTGGCGCTTCTTGATAAAAACAATACGGGTCTGATCTTGAATGCGGTTCACAGCCGCGATAACTGTTTCCTTTATTTAAAGGAGATCGTAAAAGGTGAGTCCTATGTTGTACTTAGTCAGGAAGAAGTGGAAGCTTTGAGAAAAGCAGTAAACTTTGGCCTTGGTGAGATTGAGAAGGAATAAAAAACTGCAAAGAGTAAGAATATTTTTAATACAGGAGGAATATCATGTTAGACATTAAGTTTGTGAGAGAGAATCCGGAGGTTGTAAAGCAGAATATCCGCAATAAGTTCCAGGACAGCAAACTGGAGCTGGTTGACAAGGTTCTCGAACTTGATAAAGAAAACAGAGAGATCAAGCAGGAGGTTGAGGCTCTCCGTGCTGAGAGAAACAAGATCTCCAAACAGATCGGTGCTCTTATGGGCCAGGGAAAAAGAGAAGAGGCAGAAGAGGTTAAAAAACAGGTTGCTGCATCCGGAACTCGTATTGAGGAACTTTCTCAGAGAGAGAAAGAGGTTGAGGAAGAGCTTCTGAAAGATATGATGGTGATCCCGAACATCATCGATCCTTCTGTACCGATCGGTAAAGACGACAGCCAGAACGTAGAGATTGAGAAATTTGGTGAGCCGGTTGTTCCGGATTTTGAGGTTCCGTATCATACAGATATCATGGAGAATTTTGATGGAATCGATCTTGACAGCGCAAGACGTGTTGCCGGTAACGGATTCTATTATCTGATGGGTGATATCGCACGCCTTCATTCCGCAGTAATTTCCTATGCAAGAGATTTCATGATCAACCGGGGATTTACTTACTGCGTACCGCCTTTCATGATCAGAAGCAACGTTGTTACAGGCGTTATGAGCTTTGCGGAGATGGATGCTATGATGTACAAGATCGAAGGTGAGGATCTTTACCTGATCGGAACAAGTGAGCATTCCATGATCGGTAAATTCATTGACCAGATTATTCCGGAGGAAGAGCTTCCGAAGACACTTACAAGCTATTCTCCGTGCTTCCGTAAAGAGAAAGGTGCTCATGGACTTGAGGAGAGAGGTGTTTACCGTATCCATCAGTTCGAGAAACAGGAGATGATCGTTGTCTGCAAGCCAGAGGAGAGTAAGATGTGGTTCGACAAGCTGTGGCAGAATACAGTAGATCTGTTCCGTTCTCTTGATATTCCGGTTCGTACGCTTGAGTGCTGCTCCGGTGACCTTGCTGATCTTAAGGTAAAATCCCTCGATGTTGAAGCATGGTCTCCACGTCAGAAGAAATACTTTGAGGTAGGAAGCTGCTCCAACCTTGGAGATGCACAGGCACGTCGTTTGAAAATCCGTGTAAACGGCAAAGATGGAAAGAAATATCTTGCTCATACATTAAACAATACAGTAGTAGCACCTCCGAGAATGCTCATTGCTTTCCTGGAGAATAACCTGAATGCAGATGGATCTGTAAACATTCCAAAAGCTCTGCAGCCATATATGGGCGGTATGACAAAGATTGAGAAAAAGACACGCGCGTAAGAGAAACGCAGGCTTTTTCAGGGAGGTGTTCTTGTGCACAGTTATTTAAAGACCGTTGGTTTTTCACAGATTACCAGAAGAAGTGAAATAAAAGAGATCATCCGTGATGTGATCGCAAGCTACGATGAAAAGGTTTGCGTGGAAAATCATCCGGAAGGCGTATTTGTACAGTTTTCCAAGAATTATGGCTGTGACTGTGGAATCAGCGTTTGTGGTCAGTACGATGAGAACGGTGAGTTTCACGTGGAATATTATTTCCCATTTTTCAGGGGAACAGGAATCACATCCAGGGAAAAAGTGACTGTTGAACGTCATACAGATAAGGAATCTTATGCAGGAGCATGTGATGATTTGCGTATTGGCGTGACTATGATCTTTTATCTGCAGAATCTGGCAGAATATATGCAGGAGAAATACAAAGGCCTGAAAGACCCGGGGGACCGTCCGGTGACGGTTTCCGGTCTGGCTTCTGAGGGAAAGATCCTGTTTCCGCTGCAGAAGGATAAGGAAGCTGTAAAGGTGGAGAGAGAGCTTTCCAAAAACAGGACTAATCTGATCGCAGCAGCGCGTAATGGTGATGAGGAAGCTATGGAGAGCCTTACAATGGAGGATATGGATACTTACTCCATGATTTCCCAGAGAATTGTTACAGATGATGTTCTCACGATCGTGGATTCTTATTTCATGCCTTATGGAATCGAATGTGATCAGTATAATGTTCTTGGTGAGATTCTGGATATCATGAAATTTAAGAATATCCTGACAGGTGAAGAAATCTGCCAGATGACTATAGAGAGCAATGATATACAGTTTGATATCTGCATCAACAGCAAAGATCTTCTCGGTGAACCGGCAGTTGGACGCCGCTTCAAAGGAACAATCTGGCTGCAGGGTCAGCTGCACTATTAAGTTTTCGAATTTAGAATTAATTCTTGTAATTTCAAAATAAATATAGTAAAATAATGGTTGTGAAACTTTTGGAAGTGTTCGAAATGTTTCACAACCATATATGTCCATATAGCTCAGCTGGATAGAGCACTCGCCTCCTAAGCGAGGGGTCGGAGGTTCAAAT
>ENA-OPSD01000987-OPSD01000987.1-human-gut-metagenome-genome-assembly--contig:-NODE-987-length-24166-cov-13.628385_pt1 | contig 24166 bp, 23 predicted proteins | sample MGYA00241453_ERZ501898 | MGnify/ENA primary metagenome ERZ501898 (study PRJEB25962, sample SAMEA2042226) | human gut metagenome | biome: human gut; feature: human-associated habitat; material: faeces... | reverse complement strand
CCCCGAACCCCCGTTACCGGAAACAGCAGTCCGTAGGGGCCGGGCATGCCCGGCCCGCGACTTACCGACAAATCCCTTTTACGGCCAATCCGTAGGGGAGGGATTCATCCCTCCCGCACACCTCCCCATCGCCACCCACCACACAAAAAAGGGCGCACAACCGTTAAGGTCATGCGTCCTTTATTTTTATGCCAGCTTTTTTATGGCCTTGCTGATTGGCCCGCTCACCGCCATCAGCACTGCCGCCAGCGCAAAGCTGACGACCAGATACACCGGGAACATCCCGGTCAGCGGCAGATCGAACCGCGCCGCGACCCGCAAGAACACCAGCGTCAGCAGCACGTGATGCACAAGGTACACGCCATAGCACCAGCCCGCCAACCGCCGCAGGGCAGGGCAAAACCGCCGAGGCAGCCGCTGCCCGGCAGTATAGACCGCCCAGAACAGCACCGCCGCCAGCACCAGCAGCACGGCCAGGCGCGGGACCGCATCTACCCACAAAAGCGGGCAGACCGCCAGTCCGATACAAATTCGATAGGACGGCTGCACGTTGTTTTTTAACGAGCTGCCGAACCACACGCCCAGCGCAAACGCAGGTAAACGGCCCAACACTGTGTGCCCGGCCTCCCACGGCGCAGGGCAGACCAGCGGCCAGACAACCGCCAGCACCGCCATCAAGACGCCCAGCGCCCTGCGGCGCAGCGGTATTTCCATGCACCACAAAAGCAGCGGGAACACGAGATACAAAATCAGGATAACGCCCAAAAACCACTCGCCAATTTTGTAGAAAGTGACGGTCACAGGGGCTAAATATCCGTCCAGCCCCAGCACCGAAAATACCACGCGCCAGCGCAGGATATCGGCGTTGTTGCCGTGCAGGACCTCACCGTAGACAAACAGCGCCGCAAACCCCAGCCAGAATGCCGGGTAGGTGGCCGCCGCACGTCCCACAAAGTAGCGCCGGGCGTCAAACCGTCCCTGCCATTGCAGGCAGAGTGCCGCACCCGACAGCAGAAAAAACCACGCCAGCCCGATTTCTACCCAGTCAGCCATACCGCGCCCAATGAGCGCCGTCGGCACGGCAAAGCCCAGCCGCGCGGCCTCGATGCAATAGTGGTAGCACAGCACCGGCAGCAGTGCCGCCAGCCGCACCACATCCAGCCCGGGGCGATAGTTGCGGGGCATTTATGCCACGACCGCGCCGAAGGCGGAGACACCCAGCACGCTCAGCGCACCCATGATGCAGCCCGCCAGCAGCACGCCACCCATGCAGGCGCGGACACTGGACTTGAAATCCATATCCAGCAGGCTGGCGGCCAGCGTGCCGGTCCAGGCACCGGTGCCAGGCAGCGGGATACCAACGAACAGCAGCAGCGCCCAGGGAAGGCCGCGGCCAGCCTTGGCCTTCAGCTTCTCGCCGCCCTTGTGGCCTTTTTCCAGGCAGAAGGTGAAGAATTTGCCAATGACCGGCTTACCCGCACCCCATTCCAGCACCTTGCGGGCAAAGAAGAAAATGATGGGCACCGGGATCATATTGCCGATGATGGCAATGATGTACACCTGCCACAGCGGCAGGCCCATGGCCACGCCCACCGGGATCGCGCCGCGCAGCTCGATCAGGGGGACCATCGAAATAAAGAACACACTCAGGTATTTTGTCAGCATTTGAAAACCTCGCTTAAACGTTCAAAACCATAGTACAGACAAATTTAATTATACAAAATATTTATGTGCTTGACAAGAGGGCACACCCATAAAATTTGCCCAAAAATCCGGCGGGCACAAAAAATCCCACCCCCGCGCCGCGCGGAGGTGGGCGCATACAGTCTCATTTTGTTTTCTTCCGCTTTTCTTTCGGCAGCTCCTCCGCCACAGCCACGGCGGCCACCGTCACATCCGTGGCCCCGGCTTGCAGCAGGGCCAGCGCACAGGCCGACGCCGTCGCACCGGTGGTGATGATATCATCCACCAGCAGCACGCGCTTGCCGGTCAAATCCGCGCCCGGCTGGCAGACAAACGCGCCCCGGGCATTTTGCAGGCGCTCGTCCCGGGTCAGCTCCTTCTGCGGGCGGGTGCCGGGGCGGACTGAAAGCGGCGTTTCCACCGGGATCCTCAACACCTGCCCCAAGCGCCGCGCCAGCAGCAGCGGCAGGCCCGGCACACCGGGCAGCGGCTGGCGGGGCGGCACCGGCACAATGCAGTTGTACAGCGGCAGCATGGCGACGCCCAGATATTGCGGCAGTCCGCCCACCCGCCTGGCAGGCAGCGCACCGAACACCAACACCGCCATGCGGTCGGCCAGCTCCCGGGCACGCCAGGGGCTTCCGCCGCGCTTGCAGCGCAAAATCGCATTGCGCACCGTGTCGGCATAATAGTAGGCTGCGGCAGCCTGGCTCAGGGCATAAAAGCTGTGCTCCCCTTCCGGCAGGCGCGGTGGGATGTGCTGCAGCCGCATTTCTTCGGGCGCGCAGGCCGGGCAGACGGTGCCCTGCAAGGCATCTGCGCCCAGCAGCGCCCCGCAAAAGGGGCACCGCCGTGGGAACAGCGCATCCGCCAGCCGGGGCAGCCACTTTTTAATAGAATCCACAGCCGTGCCTGCCATTCTGTTTGACCTGGTACAGCGCCTGATCGGCGTCCTTGAAGATGCTCTGGCCGAGGTTCTCGCGGTCGGTAAAGGCCACCAGATAGTCCGACCCGCTTTGCAGCTGGCGGGCCAGCGTTTCGCACTGGATGTAGTCGTAGGTAGTGGTTTTCATCTTGGCCAGTTCCCTGGTACCGCGGACAGCCAGCGCGATAATCACCACCGCCAACAGCAGCGTGACCGCGATATCAAAGACACTCACACGTTGTATTCTAATTTTTTTCAACGGCAGTCCGGCTTCCCACCTGAAATTTCAACGGAACTTCAGGTTATTTTGTATATTGTGTATACCAGTATACCGAAAATCCCGCCGCATTGCAACCAAATTGCTTTGGGCATATCTTCCAAAATTGTACAGTGATTTTCAGCAGATTGCTCGCCGCCGCGCAGCAAAAAAGCGCAGGGGCCTTTGGGGAAAGGTTCCTGCGCAAGGTAGTTTATGTAGGGGCGCCGGCTGTGCTTTTAGACAGTCTGCGCGGTGCGGCCTGCCATCAGCGCACGCATCTTGTCGCGATACTGGAAGAGGAACACGGCAAAGCAGATGCAGACCACCGCATTGCACAGGCCGCTCAGCACCGAGGGAACGCTGCCGAAGCCCAGCATGCCGATCACGGCGCCGATGCCGTTGAGGAAGCTGATGACCGCCACGTAGGTTGAGATTTTGTCCGAGGGCTGCGCGGTCTGGGCGGTTTTCGCCATCACGCCAAGAGTGCTCAGGGTCTTGCTATTCATCAGGATGCCCAGGCCCATGACGACCAGCAGAAGCAGCATAATGATGATGCCGCCGCCAATCGCGGAATCATCGTATTTTGCCGCGGTTGCGGTGATCATGATGGCCAAAATTTCCGCCACGACCAGGCCCAGAATGCTCACGGCCAGACTGATAATGGTGCTGATCTTGACGAGGGTAAAGCCGGTGTTTTTCGTCGCTGTGCTGATCTTGCCAGCCTCCGCAAGGTAGATGAGCCAGAGGCCCACGGCGATCAGGATAGCCGGGCACTGCCCCACCAAGGTCGCGCCTAGGGACGCCCCGGTGAACAGCGAGCCGATGCCGTCCAGCAGGCCGGAAACCTCCCGCGAGCTGTACCCGCCCAGGCGCAGGATCATCGAAAGATAGGTGCCCACCGTCCCCAGCAGGCCGCTTGTGCCCGCCATGGACGCGATGATGTTGAACAGCACCATGCCGCTCTGGGCAGCCGTCGCCGCCAAAAACAGCGGCGAGGTTGCCATCTGCTTTACGGTGTTCAGCACCGGGTTGGCAGGTGCGTAGTAGTGCTGCTGGGTGAGCCGGGGCGCGGATTGGGCAGGCTGCGATGCAGGCCAGACCGGCTGCTGGGGCGGCTGGGGTGCAGGTTGGGCAGCCGCATTCGCCAAGGGCGTGCCGCACTGTGTGCAGAACGCCATAGAATCATTGAGCATCTTACCGCATTTAGGACATTGTTTCATCGTTATTTCCTCCGCTTCTGTGTTTTTTACTGTGGCTTTATTCTAGCACGCTGTCTGACGTCAGCGGGGCAATCATGGATAAAACGTCATTGAAGCGGGATGAATGACCGATTTCTAGGCTCGTAGGGGACGGGTTCATCACTCCCGGCAGCTTCGCCTCTACCAGCACTTAAACTTTTCGCATCCCGGTAGGGGCTGGGCATGCCCGGCCCTCCACTGTATCTCTATCGCCCCCTTCCCTTTCACACCGTAGGGGCGGATTCCATATCCGCCCGCGCACCTTCGCCTTTACGCCCTACTAACCTCCGCGTTGCTTTACTCCCTCTACGTTCGCGCCGTGCGTGGAATCTCCCGGGCGCTTTACTTTTTACGCACCACATTCGTCAAGCAATAGAATCCGTTGCAACGACGGATTCTGTTTTTATTTTTATGGGGGCTACGGAGCGATTGAGACAATCGCTGGTTTTGCCGATGAAGCGGTAGTAGATTTCGATGCGCATAACCGTTTCACCGTCAATTATCTCTTTCTCGTGGACGATGATTTTCTCAATCAGCGTGTGAACCAGTTCCTCGTCCAACTCCGTAATATCGGCATACGGGGCGACCAAATCGGCGAAATCCTGTATGCCCTGCGTTTTGGTGGTTGCTTCTGTAAGCAACGCTTGAATTTCTGCGGCGCGGGTTTTCAATTCTTTTGTTTCCGCTTCATACTTGGCAGATAGGGTCTGATAGAGGTCATCCGAGAGCCGTCCGAACACGTTATCCTCGTAGATGCGCTGCACCAGCGTGGTCAGTTCGGACAGGCGGCGCTGGGCTGCGTCCAACTCTTTTTTCATGGCTTTCTGCTCGTTCAGCTGCCCGGCCTGTGACAACCCCATCAGATAGTCCGCATACGCATCAGTATCCTCGGCAGCCAGCATAGCGTGGCGGCGGATGTCCGCCAGAACGATAGCCTTGACCTGTTCCAGCGAGATATAATGCGTGGTACACACCTTGCCGCCGTAGCGCCGATTGGCGTTGCAGCTGAATGTACCCAGCGACTTACGGCGTTCATCTTTTTTGCGGCTACAAAATGCCATGCGCTTGCCGCACTCCCCGCAGAACATGATGCCGCGAAAGATGTTATTCTCGCTGCGCTTTTTGCCCGGCTGCTTGACCTTGATGCGTTCCTGCACCGTCCAGAAAGTCTCGGCATCCACCAGCGCTTCGTGCGTTCCCTCCACAACGACCCAATCCGTTTCGGGCTTCCAAATCATCTTTTTAGATTTAAAATTTTGTGTGCCGGTGCGGAAATGCACCATATTCCCGATGTAGACTTGATTCATCAGAATGGCACGAACCGTGCTGTGATCCCACGCATACGGATAGGTCAGAACAATATCTGACGCAAAAGTTCCAAACTTTTCGTGCAGGTACGCCTGTGGGCGGAGAACTTGCTTTTCGCCCAGTTCCTTTGCAATGATGCTGCAACTTTTACCCGCAAGCGCCATTTGAAAAATTTCCTTGATGACCCATGCGTACTGATTCGGAACGAGCTTGTGGCGGTCATTGGGGTCACGGTCATAACCATACGGCGGGTACGCGCCCGTGTATTCCCCACGCAGTGCCTTTGCCTTGAACGCCGACTTGACCTTGCGGCTGATGTCCTTGGCATACCATTCATTGATGATATTTTTGAACGGTGCAAATTCGTTATCTCCGGCAGCGGAATCCACGCCATCCGTGATGGCAATGAACCGCACCTTATTCTCCGGGAAGATTACTTCCGTGTAGCGCCCGACTTCCAGATAGTTGCGGCCAAGGCGCGACAGGTCTTTTACAATAATCGTTCGCACCCGCCGCTGCTCGACCAGTTCCATCATTTCAGTAAATGCAGGGCGGTCAAAGTTTGTGCCGGAGTAGCCATCATCCATAAAGAACTGGCAATTCGTAAAACCGTGTTCCTTGGCATACTGCCCCAGAATGGCGCGCTGGGATTGGATGCTCATGCTTTCGCCGCCGACTTCATCATCGCGGCTCAATCTGCCATATAAAGCGGTAATATCCTGTAGCTGTTTCTCTTTCATTTTCCATCCTTTCCGAACAGCGATTCAGGATGTCTGCCAGCTGTAGTATAACTCTCTTTGCACGATTTGTGTAGGGGCTTTCGACACATTTTTTGCTGAATGGCGGTTCTTTTTTGCTTGATTTTTTCAAGTATACGGACTGCCGCCGCAAAAGTCATTGAGCGGGAATTGTGTGCAAATTGCACATCGCGCAAATGATAATATTTGAAACTTTTGTGAATAATCATCGTCATCTCTCGCAATATGGCGGAGAACTTGCTATACTATGTATTGTTCATCTCTATCGGCATCCATGCAGGAAACGCCTCAAAATACGGAGAGTTCCGTAATCAGATGATTGGGTAACGAAAGATTTCCGCCTGCTTGCAGAAAGAATGACGCTTATTTGAATTTGAAAGAACCTTGAAAACCGAATTACAGTTAGGGGGTACGCGAATGGAGCGTTTAGACTTCTGCTCGTTTGTGGTGACCCTGCGCAGATACATTTATGCGGATGCGCTGGGAAACCAATTAGACTTACTTTGTTTGCTGTTCGGCAGCTTTCTGCAAAGTACAGATGCCGAAGATTTCACCTTCGACAACGGACAGGTCTGCCGCTGGCTCAACGGCACAGCGCGGGTCAGCCCGAAGATCACATCCTTTTACCTTGTCGGTGAGAACCAAGAAAAGCTGACGCAGGACATGGAAACAAAAATACTTACCATTATGTCGGACCCCGCAATGGCAGCGCAGAGCGAGTGTGACTTGTTGATGCAGGATGTTTCCATTTCCACCAGCAAGAAAAAGTCATTATACGCGGAACGGGATTTCTCCGTTTCCGCGCAGGTCGCAGAGTTTTTGTCCTTACTGCTGTGCTTCGCAATGCAGCGTGAGTTTGTAAAACGCGAAGCACGGGCAAAGGTCTGCGAACAGATCATCTTGCCGCCGGACTATGACCCGGTAGTTTTTACCGAGGCCCGGATGTCCAAATGTATCGTGATCCAGCCAATGACCGGGCCTTACAAAATTGTAAAGGCGGAGAATATTTTTAAAGAAATCCCATTTGCACTCGAAAAAATATTCCCACCTGTAAGTGAGGATTCCGAAGATGCTGTGGAACATGCCGAGCAGATGAAAAAACGCCGGAAAATGCTTTTGGCTTTGGTGCAATATCTAAAAGAAACTTATCAGCTTGGCATTATGGAAATCGAAACCGGCAACGAAGAAAAAGGTCATGCTCTTGTGCGGGAAGTTCAGAATATTTACCGACAACTGTATGGTAAAATGCCTGCCCTTATGGAAGAACAACGTCAGATGTATCGGGAGTATCTGGAAAGCAACGGAATCCGATTTTTCCAAGAACCCCATAAACTAACAGGCTGACGGCACAGCGGTTCTCTCACGAAAGTGAGAGGGCCGCTTTTTCTATGTTCATTTTCCTGCGCTCAATTTCCGCACAATTTCCCATCAATGCTAAAGCAGCCCGCTTTCGATAAAATGAATCTGTAACCCGATACCAAAATCGGTGTCGGCAGCAACATTCCGAAAGGGGGCTTTTTTATAAGGCAAGAGAAGAAAATTTTATCAAAAGCCTATCGGCACAAAATCGGCAGGGTGACGTTTGAGGTCACATCCTACGACAACCCGGCAGGCATGCAAACATCGCAGGAAATGCTTTTGCAGATGATGGAGCAGAAGATACACGGAGAGAGGAGATGATTCCCCGATGAAGCAATTCAATGACATTACAATTATCGGCATCGACCAAGGGTATGGCAATATGAAAACCGCCAATACCATTTTCCCTACGGCTATTACCGCTTACGACACCGCGCCCATGTTCAAGGGTGATGTGCTGGAATACGGCGGTAAATTCTACCGCGTGGGAGAAGGTCACAAGGGCTTTGTGGCAGACAAGTCAACGGACGGCGATTTCTATCTGCTGACGCTGGCGGCCATCGCCAAAGAGTTGGAGCAATACCGGCTGTTCACCGCCAGCCTGTGTCTGTCGGTGGGGCTGCCGCTGAGCTGGGTCGGCAGCCAGCGTGAGAGCTTCCGGCAGTATCTGATGCAGAACGAAACGATACGTTTCCGCTTCAATGGGAATCTGTTTCAGCTTCGCATCGTGGGCTGCAAGGTGTATCCGCAGGGCTATGCGGCCATTGTTCAGCAGCTGGCAGACTTCGAGGGAGAGCATCTGTTGGCTGACATCGGCAACGGCACAATGAATCTGCTCTACTTGACGGATTCTCAGCCGCAGGAAAGCCGCTGTTGGACGGAGAAAATCGGTGTGAACCAGTGCATGATCCGCGCTAAAGAAGCGGTGCTTCGGCGTTTTGGCAGCAAAATCAGCGACAGCACGGTGGAGCAGATTTTGCGGACAGGCACGGCAAAAATCGATGCCGACTATCTCGCCTGTATTCGAGAAGTTGCATCCGGCTATGTAGCCGAACTGTTTGCAGCCTTGCGCAGTTACGAGTACGACCCTGCCACCACGCACTTGACCATCGTGGGCGGCGGTGGGCAGTTGGTCAAGCACTTCGGCAGCTATGACCCGGAGCAAGTCACCATTGTGGATGACATCTGCGCCGCTGCCAAGGGGTACGAGTACATGGCCTACCGCCAGATGCTCCGAGGGTGAAACCGTGTCGGAGATACGGACGACCAACCTGCGGTTCAACCTTGGCAAAGAGCCGCAGCGGAAAGCATGGCAGTATTTGCAGACGATGGATAAATCGGTGTTCAAGTCGTACAACCAAGCGGTCGCCACAGCGGTGGTGGACTACTTTGACCGCTACTACCAGACGCAGGATGACCCTTATCTGGAGACGCGAGCGCGCGAGGAACAGTTTGTGCAGCAAATCGTGGATGCAGTGCGGGATACTTTGCGGGAGACGATGCCGGTCTTTCTGGCAGGGTGCATAACCGGGATGGCGCAGAACCCTGCCGCTGTTTCTCCCCAGCCTGTAAAAGAACCTGTGAAAGACAGCATCAACTGGGATTTTGTGGGTGGCTGATATGCCTGTGCGGACTTTACAGGAATGTCTGGACGAGTTTGTGGCAGAACGCCCGCTCCAGCCGGATGAATATCCCGATGCTGTCAGTGGGCTGGCTTACTGCAAACGCTGCCGTTCCCCGCGCAGGACGCGGCAGATGTTGTTCGGAAAAGAGAGAATCCTCCCGATAGGGTGCAGATGCCAGATGGAAGATGCTGCTTTTGTTCAGAGCAGCAGTACAAATGGCGATAAGCAGCGGCAGAATTTCAGCCCCAAAACGCAGACACCCAAACAAGGCTGATTTTCACACCAAAAAGGAGAAAGCATGACCGAAGATGAGAAAAAGTTGATACAGGCACGGCACAGGCTGGAAGCTGTGCAGGCACGCAACCGCCAGAAAGAGCGCAAGGCGCGAACCCGCCGACTTATCCAAGAGGGCGCGATACTGGAAAGTGTATGGCCGGAGATACGCGACATTCCGATGGCTGACTTGCCACGCAAGCTGCACGATAAACTGAGCAATGCCCCGTGAGGGGCAGCTCTCCCTCACCGAAGTGCGCACTTACTCACCACCGGCAAGCCGGCGGTGGTATGTGCGCCCGCTGAGGCGGGAGGACTTTTTATCGCGGAGGTGATATGCTGTAGCTATCTATCATTTCGAGTCAAAAATCATCAGCCGTGGAGCAGGCCGTTCTGCTATCGCCGCCGCTGCCTATCAGAGTGGAGAACGGCTGTACAACGATTATGACGGCCTTACCCATGACTACACCAAGAAAGGCGGTGTCCTCTATACAGAAATCTTACTGCCGCCCCAAGCCCCGGCAGCGTGGAAAGACCGACAGACCCTGTGGGCAGCGGTGGAGTCTGCCGAGAAAACCAAGGACAGCCGCCTTGCTCGCCAGTTGATCGTTGCCCTGCCCGTTGAACTTGGGCGGGATGATTGGCTGCTGCTTCTGCGCGGCTTCATCCAAACGGAATGTGTAGACAAGGGTATGTGCGCCGACTTCGCCATCCACGACCCGGATGGGCATAACCCCCATGCACACATTATGCTGACGATGCGCCCGTTGGATGTCCACGGAAAATGGCAAGGCAAAACGCAAAAAGAATACCTGTGCCGCAAAGCCGATGAGGAACGTGGCTTTACAGCACAGGAGTTTTTGCAGGCAAAAGAGAACGGCTGGGAAAAGCAATATAAGTACAAGAACACAGCGGGCGTATCGGCGTGGCTGACGCCCACACAGGCCGCCCGCGAACCGGGGTGGAAACGCTGCTCGAAGCAGCCGAAAGCGGTGAAATTAGGGCGACAAAACCCGCTGTGTGCGCGATGGAACAGCCCGGAGCAATTACTGGACTGGCGGGAAGCGTGGGCAGATGCCGTGAACCGCACACTGGAAGAAAAACAGCAATCCGTCCGTGTAACCCATCTAAGCCATGCGGCGCTGGGGCTGGATGAGCAGCCCACAGTGCATGAGGGCAGCCAAGCCCGAAACCTTGAATTGCAGGGCATCAAGGCAGACCGCTGTGAACTGAACCGCCAAATCCGCGCGGACAACAAGCTGCTGCGCGAACTGAAAGCCCAGCTTGCCAAGCTGTCCAAGGCCGTTGAGAATACCGTAGAGCATATTGCGGAAACGCTGGAACGGCTGCGCAGCAGTTTGATAATGCTGCAATACCGCCTGTTGGTGAACAACAAACAGGTCGATACATGGAAACGTCAGGTCAACTATTACCGCCCCATTCTGCAAGATTATCATGCGGTAACACAACAGCTTGCTGACAAGAAATCCGAGCAAGAGCAACTGCAAACCACTCGCAACACCGCATCCCTGTTGCAAATTGCCCAGCGCCGTCAGCTTGCCGAGCAAATTGCCGCGCTGACCGAGAAAATCGAAGAACTCCGCAGCCGTCAAGCAATGATTCTGCACAACCTCGATTGCAAAAATAATGGTGAAGCCCAGCGCTTCGGCAGTTACTTGGACAAGCTGGAAGAAATGCAGGAGAAGCTGGCAGCGCAGAGAGAAAGCCTTACACAGCAGCTTTCCGCCACCATAAAACAGTACCTTGAAATTGAGAATATGATTCAGCCGGAAGACGAGGACAGCGTTCGACAGCGCCGTACTGCTCTGCGGCCAGATGTAGCCTTTGAACGAGAGCAGCAGCTATCCCATAATGGATATATCGACAACATATCTATTCAAATTGCACAGCAAATAGTTGATGTTCAAATCGTTGGAGACAAAATATCTGAAAAAGTTCAAACGTCTATGGCCCAACATAAAGAGGTGCCAGATCGATAAGTATAAATCGAATAATAATATTTGCAACAATATGTGACCATCACAGGAGATATAGAGGCCACTGATTTGATTATTAAGGCCGGATAAGAATGCAATTCTGATATAGATATTGACAAATTAAAAAAAGCGATACAATGATAGCATTAGATATTAAACCCTGTCACATGAGGAATACGATGATGAGATTAGTACAGATGATTTGGCAAGTACTTATGATTCTTATTTCGGTGTACATTGGTTGGTTATTTATACGCTGTATGAGAAGATACAGTGATTCACATAAAGAGAAAAAAGGTGATAAAAAGTAACACCGCCTCAAACTGAGGCGGTGTTACTTTTTATCAATGAATCGCGAAGCAGTAACTTTTTTATAAAATTTCTCCTTTGAAATTGCGTAGAATTAGAGTACATGGGAAATGACTCAATTGTAGCTTATAAATAAAATAAGTAGGAAAAACACGCGAAATCATCAACTCGTAAATAGGAAGAAAGTTAATGGGAGAAATAGACCTTATTGTGAGTATATCACTCAAATCGTACTGGTCATTTTACGGATTATTTTTGTTTGAATGACCAAAAGACATCGAATGGTTTTTCAAGAGACATTGCCGCGAGCATCACAGCGCAGTGCGAGGCTTACGGGGATAAACGTTCCGTTTTTGGACAGCGTTGCATTTAAATAGGCACCGTTTCCGCTAGTCCATGTCTTTTGATCTCCATAGCTCCACCCGTTAGAACCTGCTCCCGCTCCGCTTGCTGCAGTAGCACTGGCAGAAGAACCATCGTAATAGAAGGATGCGTATAAAGTAGCTACACCTATGTAAGTTCCATCTTTATAATATTCTTTTGTAACGTTATAGGTTTTTGAACTCCGGGCCATGCCGTTTGTTTCTGATAATGTGACAACCGCAGTAATGCCATCCCCTAAATCTTCAGTATAAATCTTTTTGGCAGAACTGTTTTCCTGTGCAAAGCAAGAAAGTGAAAAAAGAGCCATGAACATAGAAACAGACAGCAGTGCGATAACCCGTTTAAGTGTTTTTGTCATATTGACACTCCTTTGCAATTTGTTCAAGTTTTTGTTTTGCCATTTTATCGAGTTCGTTCTGTGAGTAATCTTCTCCACCTAAATCTGTATAGGTAGTCTCGGTGTTGACGATCATCACTCCTTTCGTTGTCGTGAAAAAGATTACTACAGAAAAAAGAACCACTACAATTATTCCGACTAATAATTGCAAGCCATATTTGTAACGATGTGCAGAGCGATTCCACCGTGATATTGTTTGCGGCGATTGACTTTCCACGAAATCTGCAGCGACTTGTTTAGGCGTGGTTCCCAACAAGCTTGCAACAGTAGCAAAGTCGGCATCTGGATTTTCAATGCTTATATCGTGCGCCACGTTATGTACATAAGAAGAAAACTCTTTGCGGGCTTCACGACAGGGCAGTGCTGATGCCGCAACCTTCAAATAGGATTGCAAATCCTTTTCACTAACCATTCTTGCCCTCCGCGTATAAATGTCCATCCATATTCATTAAGGTTTCTAATGTCGCTGTAAATAGCTTGTACTCTGTTCGAAGCTGATCGTAATAGCATTGTCCTGAAGATGTGATACCTAAGTAAATGCGTGCTCTCCCATCTTCAATTCGTTTTTCGGCTTCTTCAATAAATCCATTTTCCTGAAGTCGATATACAGCAAGATACATTGTATTGTAGGTGAGAACCCCTTGTGTTAGGCGGCTTACTTCTTGAGCCATCTGGTAAGTATACATAGGCTTTTGACGTAGCATAAATAAAACCAACATTTCAGTAGTGGCTTTCTTCATGGCATCCCGCATACTCTGAGTGGGGTTCACCTTTGATCTTTTTTCCTGTTCCATGAGCGAAACCACCTTGTCTTTTGTTCAATATCACTATAACAGATTATATATATTTGTCAACACTTTTCATTGACAAATATATATAATTCTGGTATTCTCTTATTAGAAAAATCTTCACTATTATGAAAGGCCTTCGTGATTCCAATGCAGAGAGAAATGCCCATAAAGATGAAAATATCGCCGCAATATCATTAACATATAATTACAAGGAGTTTATCATGAAAAAAATCATTAGTTCTCTTATGACGGTTTTCTGTGTTGCTATTTTCAGCATGTCTGTTTTTGCAGAAAACGAAGCAATTAAACCTCATCGTCTTGAATGTCCTAACTGTGGGCGCTTCTCGGTAGTCTCTGTCAAAAATCATACGAGAACAGCGAACAATCGTCAGGAACCCTGTGATCACTATACCCAAGGAACAGATGAGGTGATGGATATCATAGCGTACTATCAAGATATTTGCGGCTCGTGTGTGTACAAATCCGCAGAATATAGCGTTGATACAGGCGAGGATGTTAGAATTTGTCACGGCTGGAATGGGTGAGCCATGGCTATGTATATGAGATGGAGCCTTTTTTTGTTAAGTGTATGTGTTGCGCTTTCGGCTTGCTCGATGACACCAGAGAATCCATCTGAGACATCAGAAATCTTCTCAGGCCTTAACGAAGACCTAGAAGAAAAGCCCTTGGAAGTTTTATATCATGGTGGTAACCCTCTGACTCCTGAGGATACTTTATCCAAAGTTTTAATCGAAACCTCTGAAAAAGTCCCGGTATGCCCAACTTGTAAAGCCGAAATGCGTGCAACTCTAACTAACAGCGAAAAGCTCCCTGTTCAAGAACAAAGCTGTCTCAGCATGGCTCAAGGAACTGATGGTGTATACAATTTTCTTCTTTCTTATGAGTGGAAATGTCCTTCTTGTGGATACACAGAAGGGGCCTACACTTCAGAAGGTACATATGCTATAATCTGTCATGGCTGGAATTCGTGACTAAATGTTCCATAAAATACTAAGAGCAAAAAGGGAATTCATCGATGGATGAATTCCCTTTTTGCGCAAACATCTTAATCGCTGCCTTTGCATCGTGAGGTGCGTAAAAAGTAAAGCACCCGCGCCCTAAAAACAGCCCGCAGGGCTGTTTTTGCCCCGCGGTACGCGGACGCGGGGCCCGGGCTTTTCGATTTCCGCACTCCTCTACTCCTTAACATATATAATAAAAAGAAAAAAGCTCAACCTCTTGCGAAGTTGAGCTTCCTGGTGACCCGTGCGTCCATCTCCCACGAGCTAAAAAACAATCCGCAGGATTGTTTTTTGCCGCCTGCGGGCGGCCGTCCTGTTCGATCCCTCGCACGGAAGCACCAAAAAAACTCCCCAGCCTAAGCTGGGGAGCATTTTTGGGTGACCCGTGCGGGAATCGAATTTAATCTTGACACATTGCGCCATAGTTTTTCTACGTTTCAACGTGCAGTCAAGTTTTCTACATTGTCGATAACCCGCTTAAATGGTTTTTACTGCGGTGTGAAACTGTGGTATTTCCCACACTTTCCCTCTCTCCTGTAATTTGCGCAGGAAAGGGGGATTTTCCTTTTTATGAATCTGTAATCTTTTTGTAATCAAATTTTGCCCGAAAATCATGTTTTTTACTTTGGCTCAAGAAAAAAGCGTTGGTATAGTACCATCACAATCAAAAAAGATAACTTTTTCGAGCATGATTAGGAGAAAAGACATGAGAAAGCTACACATCAAACCATACAAAGAGCTTCATGCAAGAATCATTTTGCGTGATGAAACCGATACAAGTATCGCCGCAAAGGTTGGTCTTTCGCAACAGCAAATGTCTTCTCGTATGCAAGGGCTTTGTATGTTTGATGCTTACGAAATAGCAAGAATCGGTCAAGAATTAGGTCTTTCACCAGAAGACTACTATCAATTATTTATTCGACCAACAGAACGACTCAAAGGAGTATCAAATGAATAGCATCTACACACAAAAAGATTTAATGAGCAAAGTCAAGCCCCGCCACACTGGTGGATACCGCTTAGATTTACAAATTAATAATGTACGAAAAACTTTTTATAGTAGCAAAGCAGGTGATGCTGGCCGCCGTGAATGCGCCAAAAAAGCCCTCGCATGGATTAACGGCAGTAGTAAGACCCCAAAAAGCTATACTGTCACAACAGATGCAGTTTTTCAGAATTTCTTTTGCGATAAAGAAGCCGTTACAGTCGATATTTATAATTTGCGCAACTACTACAAAAACCACATTGCCCCTGTAATTGGTAATATTCCTGTCTTGCAATTAACACGCCAAGACCTGCGACGCGTCATCAACCTTGCGTATTCTAAGAAACTAAGCGAAAAAACTTTGAAAAACATTCGCGGTGTTCTCTCAGGCTTTTGTCATTATCTTGATGACTGCGACATCCGAAATGATTTAAGTGTTCGTTCTGTTAAGATTCCAAGGGGTGCAAAAAAATCTCATAAGCAAACTTTAACCGCTGTTGGAATTTACCGTGTCTTCATCAGCGACAATACATTTTTGCGCGGTGAGGAAGTTTTTGATGATTTGGTAAATGCTTATCGGTTAGGAATAGCACTCGGATTACGCCCCGGTGAAATCATGGGTCTGCAATGGGGCGACATTACAGATAGTTACATACACATCCAGCGCGCTATTGATGAAAAAGGTCGGCAAAGTCATGGAAAAAATGAATTTGCTGACCGATTCCTCCCCCAAACCGAGCATACACGCGCACTCTTCGCGGCACAAGCTGCTTTTCGTGGTGAGCACTCTGCTTCCGAGCGGGTTTTTGGCGACTATTCAGAAATCACTTATCGATTTCGATGGAAACGCTATTGCACACACAATCATATTTCTTACGTCACTCCTTACGAGCTGCGCCACACATTTGCGTCAATTTACAAGACCGCTCTCCCCTTATGGCAACTAGATGAGCTGATGGGTCATGTACACCCTGGTATGACGCTGGGCGTATACAGTCACTCAATGGACGGTGATTCAGATGCTCTTGTGAACATACTTGAAGCTGAACTGAACAAACAGGTTGAGCGCGGCAGAAAGGCGTATTGCGTAGGTCCTGCTTTGGCAGGATCTACGCAATACGCCGACCCCAACGCAATGTTGGTATAATACGTGCGATATAAATTAAAGGGGGTGATGCCTATGTGCTGATTAACCTATTCCATCGATACTTACAATTTCTACACATTACTAAGGAGATAATTACAATGAAAATTATTGGTATTCGCAAGTCAGACTTTCCGACCAAAACTGGCGAAATGATTAAAGGCTACAATGTTTATGTTTCAGACGCCATCGACCCACGGCATGGACAGGGTCAATCGGCTGAACATTTTTATCTTAGTGAACGAAAGCTCTCCATGATGAACGGCATTGACCCCTTTTCGCTGTTGGGGCACGAAGTAAAACTCTACTACAATCGCTACGGCAAGGTTGACACTGTCGAAGTGCTTGACTAACGCTTGAGTTCGCGCTGGCGGGCTGTGCGCCTGCAAGGTGCATAGCCTGTCAGCTATATTTTTTGTCGCGGTTCGTCCGCTATCGCGGGGGGACTTGACAGTGTAACATCTTAGGGACGTCAACTTTTTATGTATACTATCTATGGATTCTATTCTTAACAATTATCATTATGTACCCACATCTCTTACTGACTCCTCTGGCCCACCTATTATGCGCTGTATTCCCGAAATGGAAACCAACGTCATCATGGTATATGGGATGGGTAACACCACTAAGGTCATCTATCGTCCGACCTGTATTGCCCCCGGCGTTGATACGCATTATGTACATGCCTATAATGTTGCGTCTGGCTGGACTCTTCCTGATGAGCGAACGAAAGAGGAACGTGAAGCTGAATCGCTCCGCACTTCTGTTAGTCGTTCAATTCGTGCGGTTCGCGAATTGGCGGCCTGCAATCCATGGCAATTTTTTGTAACAATCACTCTTTCCCCCACGCACTGGAAAAATCGTTATACGCCGGACGGCCTACAAGATGTTATCAAAGCTATGGCCAAGCGTTGGCGTCGAAAGCGTAAAAACGGCTCTGCACATTGCCCCGGTTTTGCCTATCTACTCGTACCAGAAATGCACAAAGATGGCGCAATCCACTTGCATGGTTTTGTTTCGTGCATGCCCCCTACCGATTGTGTCCCTTATACAATGTCAGATGTCAACAGCGCCCAAAAACTCCCCCGGAAAATCTGCGATAAAGTCCGCAATGGTAGTCCAATATATCATTGCAAAGAATGGGAACGACTTTTCGGCTTTAACACGCTGGAGCCTGTTGCAGACTTAGACAAGGCTTCTAGCTATGTGGTTAAGTATGTCTCCAAAGAAATCGGCTCAACGCCTTTCAAGACGCGCTATTGGTCTTCCCGTGGCCTGTCATGTGCGAAGCGACTGGCCACTTATTATTTCTCTACACAGGGTAATTGCTCCCAACATTTGGCGGAGTATAACAAATACATGCTTTCCGTTGCCGCTATAACCAAAGTACATCATTCAATGCACCAAGAATCATACTTACCTATTAAGAACCGCGCCAAAAAAGAAACCGAGAGTCAACACCTTGTGGCTATAACCACTTATATTAATGGCTGTGAACATTCTTCTGCTGAGATTTTAGAGCACTTGAACGCGGTCTATGATTCTGCACCGCACTATGTGACTTTTAGAGACGACGCTCTTGCGTCTCCCGAAGAGGTGGCAAGCTCTCAAGTACAGTTAAATCTAATGCACCGTTGTCTGACTGCCGCAAAGCTCCGTCAAGAGTGCATCGACCTTGCCGAAGCAGAAAAAGCAGGCACACTGGAATGGATTGATTTTCAACCTTTCATTCACCTTTCAAAAGATAGTCCTCTTTTGCACTGCTTCGATTTCTCTACACCAATACCCTCGTGGACACAGCTATCATTATACGATTTACCTCACAAATTCACTTCATCTAAAAAGGAGTACAACTTATGCAAAATTTGACTTCAACGAAATTTGGTACTTTTATTTACTACATCATCAATACCTTTGCCGATGGTGTTCACCGTATTGCGTCATCGTTTCCTAGGGCTTTTCTCTATCTGCTTCTTGCCCTGCCTGCTCCTGTTTCACAAATTACGTCTTTTCCACGAAATTCGCTTCTCACCTTATTGCCGTATTATATTTTTCTCGACATTCTTCTTGCTCTCATGTTGGTTTTCCTGTTTTCTGACTTGCGGCGAATTTCTACTCTTTACAGCTTTTCAACTATTGGTTTTTATAACACATGTGGCGCATGTCCGTGGTTAGTTCATCGTTCCACATCTGACGGTGTGACTACTTATATTTTTCAATGCCGTGGACTTTCCCTTGACTATTGGCTAGAGCATCAAAAAGATTTGGATTCTGCCTTTGACTGTCACATTCTAAGTATTGGCTACACTGACGGTTCGGACAATCTTTTTGAGGTGAAATTTGTTCCAGCAAAAGGTGCACTTCCAACCAAAATCTCCGCCCCGATGTTTTCCGATGAAGATTTTGTTGTTAAATTAGGGCTTTCTTATGCTGGCGAATACAATATCAATTTCAATGACTTGCCGCACATGCTGATTGCGGGCGCAACTGGTGGCGGTAAAACAATTTTATGCCGTTGGATTATCTACCAGCTTGTCAACAAAAATGCACTCGTCTACTTAGCTGACCAAAAAGGATTCGTTGATTATCGTGACCTACGCGAAGACTGTCGCTGTCTCGATAGCAATGACAAAATCATTGATAGCCTGCAATCAACCGTTGACGAAATTATTCGCCGAATGGAGTTGTGCAAACAAGCCAATGTTTCAAAAATTTCTGATTATAACAACCTGCCCGATGTTGAGCAACAGCCACCAATTTTTATCGTCATCGACGAGGCCAACTGCCTGCTAGACCCAACAGGTAAAAGCAAGGCGGAAAAGGATTTCATTCAAGAAATCGTTCAACATCTTTTAACGATTACCCGCCTTGGACGCGCGGCCCATGTGCACCTAATCTGCATCTGCCAGCGTAGTGACGTCAACAGCATTCCCGGTGCACTCAAGGCTAATATGGAAATCCGTATCACTTCACACTGTGCAGATAAAGAAAGCAGTATGACGATTCTCGGCGTTGGTGATGCTGCTAATCTGCCTAAAATTCCGGGTCGTTTTCTTTCCTCGGACGGAACTGAATTTCAAGCCTACAACTTTTCTTGCCCACCGGGAAAAATCTGTAAAATATCCACTTTCTAATTAGTTACACGTCGGGCGCGAGGATCGCGCCCGACACTTTTTTCTATTTTTTCTTTAACTTTTCCCTTTGAAGTCCCTATATATGTATTGATTCTTTATCTCCATCATGTTACAATGCAAGCAAAAAAAGAAAGGACGTATTAGTTATGAAATCTATTCGACAAAGGATTATGGCGCTTTCCGTTTCCTGTGCGCTGGCGGTTAGTCTGGCGGGCTGTGGTGTTAATGTGACAGGTGTTGCGTTAAATCTCCCGGACAGCATGGAAAAAGGCTCTACCATTACCGCCACGCCGGAATACGCCTTTGACGGTGCGACCCCGGAAAGCGCCGCGCTCTCTAAAAAGCTGGACGCGCTGGACATGAGTTACAGTTCCAGTGACCCCGCTGTTGTAATGGTTGACGAAAACGGCAATATTGCCGCCATTAGTGCGGGTACTGCCGAGGTTGCCTTGTCCAGCAAGGACGGTAAAATTACCGCCAGTAAGACGATTGAGGTCGTTGTCACGCCGACTGGCATCACCACAACGGACGCACTGACGCTGACGGCAGGCGAAGCTTCCACGCTGGAAACCGCCGTTGCGCCGGATGATGCAACACACGTTGCCATCAGCTACACTTCTTCCAATGACGCCGTTGCCACAGTCAGTGATGCTGGCGAGGTCACAGCAGTGGCGGCTGGTGATGCGACCATTACCGCCGCTGTTGACGGCACGGCACTTTCCGCCGCCTGCAGAATCACGGTTTTGTCTGCCATCGAAAGCATCGAATTAAATTACACTGCATTGTCCCTGCGGCCAGATGGTACGGCACAGCTTACCTACACCGTAGCCCCCGAAGAAGCCCTTGCCGATGATGTCACCTACACCAGCAGTGACGAAGCCGTTGCCACGGTGGACGCAGAGGGCAATGTCACCGCTGTTGCAGATGGTACAGCAACTATTACGGTTGAGGTCAACGGTGTGACCGCAGAATGTGAAGTCACGGTCAGCACCAAGGTGACCAACACCACAAGCGCCACCAACAACAGCAACGGTGCAGCTTCCAATAACAGCGGTTCTACGTCTGACGGTGGACAAGCTCAGTCTTCCGCGCCCGCCGCATCTTCCAGCTTTGAATACGGCGCTCTCCCAATGGACCCCGCCACCGATGGCGAAACATGGTGGAACATTGATTCTTCCGATTCTGCATACTGGGCTGTTGCAAACAATATCAATACCATGCGCGCAGAGGGCGGTCTGCCTGCCCTTACTGTAAGCAGTTCCTTGTCAAGTATCGCACACGATAGATGCGTTTACCTTATTGCAAATGATGTTTTCTCCCATGATGGTGCAACAACTGCGGAAATCTTGTGCTCTGGTGCAACAAGTGCGTCTGCCGCTTGCACTGGTTGGAAAAACAGCTCTGGCCACTATGCAAACATTATGACCCCCGGTTACACCCAAATGGGTATTGCCTGCACCTTTAATACAGCTTACGGCGTCGAAGTCTGGTGCGTGACTTTCTCCTAATATACCCCCATAAACACACAATCTCCCCTTGCCCATCACGCGGGCAGGGGGAGACTTTTTTTCAAATTGAAAAACTATCCCATACACATCGGGATATGATTTCTGTTTGTTCCGCGATTGCCTTCAAAAAGCGAATGAACGGGCTGTCAAGGGGAACGTGGAATACCGCAGCCCCAATTTTCAAAGGCGAGGATATGCCGCGAAAGCCCCTTTACTGCCTGTTCGCTTCGCTTTTATACTGTGCGCGGGAACAACAGACGCTCCCTCTCCCCCGGCACCACCCCTTGACAAAATTACGCGAGTGTGGTAAAAGTGTGGTATGCGCAATGCAGGCAAAGAGAAAAGCACCAAAACCAAACGAATAATCGTCAGATTTTGGTGCTTTTAGCAAGTGACCCGTGCGGGAATCGAACCCACGTTAACGGCGTGAGAGGCCGCTGTCTTAACCGCTTGACCAACGGGCCATAATAAAAAGAGAAGCCGGCATCTACCTATTTTCACAGGCCGTTTCCAGCCAACTATCTTCGGCACAAGTGAGCTTAACTTCTGTGTTCGGAATGGGAACAGGTGGAACCTCACCGTCATTGACACCGGCCAACGCGTGACCTTCGTCATGCTTCTCTTTTTCTTGAGGATGTACCCTCAAAACTGAATATCGAACCGCTTTCTTAGCAAACAGAGTATCTGATCAAGATGGGGTCAAGCCCTCGACCTATTAGTACACGCTAGCTGAACGGATCACTCCGCTTACACTGTGTGCCTATCAACCTTGTAGTCTTCAAGGGGTCTTACCTGATTGACTCAGTGGGATATCTTATCTTAAGGCCGGCTTCACGCTTAGATGCTTTCAGCGTTTATCCGATCCGAACATAGCTGCCCAGCTGTGCCACTGGCGTGACAACTGGTGCACCAGAGGTTCGTCCATCCCGGTCCTCTCGTACTAGGGACAGCGCCTTTCAAATATCCTGCGCCCACGACAGATAGGGACCGAACTGTCTCACGACGTTCTGAACCCAGCTCGCGTACCGCTTTAATTGGCGAACAGCCAAACCCTTGGGACCGAATACAGCCCCAGGATGCGATGAGCCGACATCGAGGTGCCAAACCTCCCCGTCGATGTGGACTCTTGGGGGAGATCAGCCTGTTATCCCCAGGGTAACTTTTATCCGTTGAGCGATGGCATTTCCACTCACATACCACCGGATCACTAACTCCGACTTTCGTCTCTGCTCGACCCGTCAGTCTCGCAGTCAGGCTCGTTTATGCGTTTGCACTCATTCATCTGGTTTCCGTCCAGATCGAACGAACCTTTGAACGCCTCCGCTACTTTTTAGGAGGCGACCGCCCCAGTCAAACTGCCCACCTGACAATGTCCCCCGCCTCGATTCAGAGGCGCAGGTTAGAATTCCAATGTCGCAAGGATGGTATCCCAACGTCCACTCCACGAACGCCAAAGCATCCGCTTCCCAGTGTCCCATCTATCCTGTGCATGCAACACCGAAACCCAATATCAGGCTACAGTAAAGCTCCATGGGGTCTTTCCGTCTTGTCGCGGGTAACCGGCATCTTCACCGGTACTACAATTTCGCCGGGCGGGCTGTTGAGACAGTGCCCAAATCATTACGCCTTTCATGCGGGTCAGAACTTACCTGACAAGGAATTTCGCTACCTTAGGACCGTTATAGTTACGGCCGCCGTTCACTGGGGCTTCAATTCAATGCTTGCACATCTCCTTTTAACCTTCCAGCACCGGGCAGGCGTCAGCTCGTATACGTCATCTTTCGATTTAGCACAAACCTGTGTTTTTGGTAAACAGTTGCTTGGGCCGATTCTCTGCGGCTGCATTGCTGCAGCACCCCTTCTCCCGAAGTTACGGGGTCAATTTGCCGAGTTCCTTAACAACCCTTCTCCCGTTGGCCTTAGAATCTTCTTCCTACCTACCTGTGTCGGTTTGCGGTACGGGCACCTTAGATATACACACAGCTTTTCTCGCCTCTTATCCAGCCAGACTTCGGTACTATATTTCCCTCGATCTCTACCGGAACCAACACCCGGCTCTGACCTTCTAAAAGTGTCCCTGTGCTTAAATCTTTCGGTGGGGACGGAATCTCTACCGTCTGTGCATCGGCTACGCCTTTCGGCCTGACCTTAGCTCCCGCCTAACTTGGAGCGGACGAACCTTCCTCCAAAAACCTGAGGTTTCCGGCCATGTGGATTCTCACCACATTCGCGCTACTCATTCCGGCATTCTCACTTCTGTAAACTCCACAGCCGCTTACGCTACTGTTTCTCCGCTTACACAACGCTCCCCTACCCCGCATCTTACGATGCAGCCTAAGCTTCGGTTTGTATCTTAGCCCCGTTAAATTTTCCGCGCAGAGACGCTCGACCAGTGAGCTATTACGCACTCTTTAAATGAGTGGCTGCTTCTGAGCCAACATCCTGGTTGTCTGCGTATTTCCACATCGTTTTCCACTTAGATACAATTTGGGACCTTAGCTGTAGATCTGGGCTGTTTCCCTTTTGACAATGAGATTTATCTCACACTGTCTGACTCCCATACATCAATACTCCGGCATTCTTAGTTTGATAGGCTTCGCTACCCTCTCGGGCGCTAGGCCATTCAGTGCTTTACCTCCGGGTATCTAATATGAGGCTAGCCCTAAAGCTATTTCGGGGAGAACCAGCTATCTCCGAGTTCGATTGGAATTTCTCCGCTACCCACAATTCATCCGCCGCCTTTTCAACGGAGGTCGGTTCGGCCCTCCATGAAATTTTACTTTCACTTCAGCCTGATCATGGGTAGGTCACCCGGTTTCGGGCCCATTGCATGCTACTGAACGCCCTATTCAGACTCGCTCTCGCTACGCCTCCAGTCCTTAAGACCTTAAGCTCGCAACATACAATCGCTCGCCGGACCGTTCTACAAAAAGTACCATATCACACGTTGATGTGCTCTATGTGCTTGTAGGCACAAGGTTTCAGGTTCTATTTCACTCCCCTCCCGGGGTCCTTTTCACCTTTCCTTCACAGTACTATACGCTATCGGTCACTGGGTAGTATTTAG
>ENA-OPSD01000972-OPSD01000972.1-human-gut-metagenome-genome-assembly--contig:-NODE-972-length-24322-cov-3.398401_pt1 | contig 24322 bp, 20 predicted proteins | sample MGYA00241453_ERZ501898 | MGnify/ENA primary metagenome ERZ501898 (study PRJEB25962, sample SAMEA2042226) | human gut metagenome | biome: human gut; feature: human-associated habitat; material: faeces... | reverse complement strand
CCGCCCTCAGCACCGCGTTCTCGAGCCTGAGCCGCTCGATCAGGGCGTCCTTGTCCTCCGGGTCGATGTCGGGGTAGTCGGGGCCGTCCCCGACGAGTCGCGGCAGGTCCATTCCTCCACCGGCCCTTCCCGCGGGCTTGCGCACGTCCCTGATCCAGCGCCAGACGGACGTCTTGCCGGGCCCGCCGAGTATCTCGGTTATCTCCATGACGGTGAGCCCGGCGCCGCGAAGCGCCCTGGCCCTCTCCACCATTCTCCTACTGTATGCCATGCGGACTCCGTTCCGGACCTCAACGGTCCAACTTTTTGTCCGCAGTCCCGACCTCCACCACAGGGACCCGTACCCGTTCTGGCTGGATTAATGGATGGAAACGGATGTTCTATCGGGACACACATTTTGTCCTATAGGCCCAAAAGGACAAGCAAAACCGCCCTGCTGAACGACAAATTCAGCAGGGCGGTTTTTTGCTTGTCTTATTTGTTTTTCCGCCAGGGGATATGGAAGAGAGCCAGGTGGAGAACCGCTTTTTACTCAAGATTATTTTGCCTGATAGTCGATGCGGCAACTAGAACTCCTGAAAGAAAATGTCCGCGTCGATCAATATGCTTTTGATATCTGCGAAGGCAGCATTGATTGCCTCAGCTGAAGCTTCGTTGGTTTTTACTTCAATTGTCATAAACGAAGTCCTGTCATCAATCGCATCATTCGTAATGATAATCGCTTCTCCTGGTTCCCCCGTGAACTCCGATTTAGCGCCAGGACCCATGACCGTTGTCTTCGTGTTGCTGACGACAACACCCGCATCGTTAAGACGCTTCAGCGCCAAAGATTTGATTTGATGATCCCTCTCGTAGTTGAAAGGACTAGAGAAAAGCATCTTGTAAGTGTATGTGGGCGATTTCTTCTTGCCAAATCCAAATAATCCCATGTTGTTACCTCATTTCGGGTGCGTGCTGGTTCTCTACGCAAGGCACCATTTGCTGAACTCGCTCATTGCGTCATTCAGTGAGGAATAAGGACCGTATTTGGATCTGCCGTCCATGACATAGACCCAGAACGTAACTCCATTGCCCTCAATCCAACAATGTCCGTAACTGCCGTGTCCATCCTTGTAGATAGGCATGGAACAACTCCTCTTCTCTTGGCGAAAAAATGCAGTTACATTTTAAGCTACAAGCAAAAGGAGTGCAAACGCTCACCAGGTGTTTCAATCTCGTTCAGCTCTTCGTGCAAGGTCGCACACTTTTTCTTCAATTGTACGTGCGCACGCTTCGAACGCCCCATCTCAACCTTCGGCCTTCTCTACACTTCAAGTGGCACAAACTGGAAGGTGGTGCAATCCACCAAACCGCGATCCATGCGAAAACACGTTGCCACATTAATGTTCACCATCTGTATTGCCCGCACGGCCGGAATACCACACGCAACAGCAACACGCAAAATGCGATCCAAATGCCCCTCTTCCACAATGGTGTACGGATGCAAGGGGACTGCGGACGATTTCTTGGACCGTTACGCGGCCCTTCCCAGCGCGGCGCGGAACTCGGCCGGCGTGCGGCCGCCGAGCGCATCGCTGCGCCTCTCCGTATTGTATCGGCCGATCCAGCCCCCGAGCTCCTCGATGAGGCGGGCGGGGGTCCAGCCCGACCAGTCCCTGCCGTGCCAGAACTCCCTCTTGAGCAGGCCGAAGAAGCCCTCCATCGCCGCGTTGTCCGGGCTGCAGCCCTTGGCGGACATGCTCCTGGCGAGGCCGTGCCCCTCGCAGATCGAGATCCAGCCGGGCCGGCGGTAGTGGCCGCCGCGGTCGGAGTGGATGACGGGGCGCTCGCCGGGCGCGAGCAGCGCGCAGGCGTCCTCGAGCGTCGAGTTGGCGAGCGCGGCGTCCGGTCTCTCGCCGGCCCTCCACGCCACGACCGAGGAGTCGAAGCAGTCCCTGATGGCCGACAGGTAGACCCTCCTGCCGGAGGGCAGCCTGAACTCGGTGATGTCGGTGAGCCACAGGGAGTTCGGCAGGGCCGAGCGGAAGTCGCGGCGCACGAGGTTCGGCGGGGCCGGCGTCGGCTCGCCCGCATAGGAGCTGTAGGGCCTCCTCTTCCTCCTCATCCACCTGGGGACCAGGCCCTCCTCGCGCATGATGCGGAGGACGACCTTCTCCGAGGCGCGCACGGGCTCGTCGAGCTCGCGCAGGCGCGCCGTCACGAAGCGGTACCCCCGCGCCCCCTCGCCGTCCTCGGTGAAGATCCTGCGCACGAGCGCGCGCAGGGGCGCGCGCCGGTCGGGCCTCGCGATCGCGCGGCGCTGGTACTCATAGGAGCTCTTTGATATCCCCAAGGAACTCGTGAGTTCTCTCAAGGACCACTTCCCGCACGGCCTCAGGCGGTCTATCACCAGGGTCTTCTCCCTGTTCGACATCCCGTCGAGGCTCTCGGCTTTTAAAACGTCCTGCACCGCCCTCAGCACCGCGTTCTCGAGCCTGAGCCGCTCGATCAGGGCGTCCTTGTCGTCCGGGTCGATGTCGGGGTACACCGGACCGTCCCCGACGACCTTCGGCAGATCCATCTTCGCGACCGCCCTCCCGACGGTTCCGCCCGCGGCCCCGGCCCCCGTCCAGCGCGCGACGGCGCTCTTGCTCGGCCCGTCGAGCTCACGGGCTATCTCCCTGCACGAGAGCCCGGAGCGGCGCAGCTCTCCGGCCCTCTCCACTACGGCTCTACTGTATGTCATGCGGACTCCAAACCGGACCTGATGGTCCAACTTTTTGTCCGCAGTCCCAACCTGCCAAAATAAACCTGTCCCTTTTTGGTAGGTTAGGCGAGGAGGGTGTGGCCGTAGGCGTTGGCTGCCTTGATGGCGGCGGCGAACTTCTCGTCGGTGAAGGGTTCGGGGTTACCCTGCTTCCACTCGTTGGTGGCGTGCGCGTACTCGCACAGGGCAGGGATATCGGCCTCGGAAAGCCCGACCTGCTCAAGCGTCACGGGCAGGCCCATCTGCTTGTTAAAGGCAGCATAGCGCTCAAGGTTCTCGGTGTCGCCCGTGTAGGCGAACAACACGAGCACGCCCAGGCTTACGACCTCGCCGTGCAGGTAGGTGCCCTCACGCGGAATGCTGCAAGTGGCGTTGTAGAACGCGTGCGCGACGCTCGAGTTGTAGTAGTAATCGTTCTGGTTGGTCAGGTTCGAGACATATCCCGTGTTGACCACGATATCGAGCGCGATCTGCTTGACGGCCTCGCTCGACAGGTCCTGGCGCACGTCCTCAAGACCCTGGACGCCATAGGTAAACAGCGGCTCGGAGCAGGTGTGGGCGAGTGCCAGGCCAAGACCGGCGGTGTGCTCCAAATTTCCGGCGCTCGTGGCGTACTCGACCTCGGGCTGCTTAGACAGGGCATCGCCTACGCCGGCCCAGAAGTACTCTGCCGGTGCCTCGGCGATGATCTTGGGGTTGATGAAGATGTGCGCGGGGCGGTTGGGGTACGAATAGCCCTCGAGCGAGCCGTCGTCGTTGTAGACAACGGCAATGGCGGTCGCGGCGGAACAGTTAGAGCAAATCGTCGGCACGGTAAAGACGATCTTCTTGAGCTCGATGGCAGCCGTCTTCACGGTGTCGAGTGCCTTGCCGCCGCCGCAGGCGATAAGCACGTCTGCCTGCTGGCAGGCGGGGGAGTTTACGACCTTGGCGATATTGGCGCGTGTGCTGTTGGTGCCGTAGGCGCGCGTTTCGAGACCCTCGACGCCGGTGCCTGCCAGCGCGGCTTCGATACCGGGAAGCGCTGCAGCCAGTGCTCGCTTGCCACCGATGATTGCGACCTTGGTCGCTCCGTATTCGGCCAGCGCGCCGGGCAGCTCGTCGAAGCAGTCCTCGCCGACGGTATAGTCGCTCATTCCGATCGTGCGCATAGCAACCTTCTTTCGTTCGATAAAGTGCTTTCAGGTATTTTGCTCCTAGAGAAGGTCCACAGCCGCGAGAAATTTCGAACGTATAAAACCAGTGTTGAGGGTTTTTCGTCGACGCGGAACGTGCTAGCATACTCCGCATAAGCGTTGATGGGGACGAGTAGTCGGCCGTCCGCATGCTACAGAGAGCGGGGAGCGCTGAGAACCCGTGCATGCGACCGATGAAAATCACCCCGGAGCTGCGGTCCCAACGGACGTGCCGCGCAGGCACGTCTTAGTAGATATCGCCGAGATGGTCGTCGATACAGGCCAGCCGAGTAACGGATGCGAGCGCGCGGCGACGCGGGCGAGGGCATCTAAGCTGGGTGGTTAAGCGAAGAGCTTTTACGGGCAGACTGCCTGTTTTGTGGCGCTTCGTCCCAGCTTGCAGGGACGGGCGCTTTTTTGGTGCCCAGAGGGCGTGCGCGCCCATGACAAGAAAGGGGTACCGTGGCAAACGAGTACAAGCAGACGATGAATCTGCCCAAGACCGGTTTTCCCATGCGTGCCGGTCTTTCCAAGTCCGAGCCCAAGCGACTCAAGGACTGGCAGGACAACAAGGTCTACGAGCAAGTTCTAAAGAAGAACAAGGGTCATAAGAAGTTCGTGCTGCACGACGGCCCTCCGTATGCCAACGGCCCGATCCACATCGGCCACGCCATGAACAAGATCTCTAAGGACATGATCAACCGTTACTGGATGATGCAGGGCTACGAGGTTCCCTATGTCCCCGGTTGGGACTGCCACGGTCAGCCGATTGAGCACAAGGTCGAGGAGAAGCTCGGCACCGAGAAGTTCAACCAGACCTCTACGGCTAAGATCCGCGAGCTTTGCAATAAGTTCGCTGTCGAGAACATCGAGCTGCAGAAGGCCGGCTTCCGTCGCCTGGGCGTGCTTGGCGACTGGGACAACCCGTATCTGACGCTCTATCACCAGCATGACGCCGCCGACATCGAGGTCTTCAAGGCCATGTTCGACAAGGGCATGATCTATCGCGGTCATAAGCCCGTCCACTGGTGCAAGCACTGCCACACCGCGCTGGCCGAGGCCGAGATCGAGTACTCCGACGAGACGAGCCCGTCCATCTTCGTGCGCTTTGAGATGACCACTAAGCCTGCCGGTCTCGAGAGCTTCGACGGCCCGGTTGACTTCATCATCTGGACGACCACGCCGTGGACCATCCCCTCCGACCAGGCCGTTTCCCTTAAGCCCGGCGCCGCCTATGTTGCCGTTGAGCACGATGGCCGTGCCGAGGTTATGCTCGAGGACCTGGCTCCCAAGTGCTGTGAGGAGTTTGGCTGGGAGTACACCCCGGTCATGGTCGACGGTAAGCCCTATGTGGTTCCCGCTGAGACCTTCCACCACATCCACTACAAGCAGCCGATCTTTGACGGTGTCGAGGGCGTGGCACTGCTGGCCGATTACGTCGGCGTCGATGACGGTACCGGTATCGTCCACAACTCGCCCGGCCACGGCGTCGACGACTACTTCGCCTGCCTCAAGGAGGGCATCACCGATATCTGCATGCCGGTCGATGACGACGGTAAGTTCTACACCGGCGAGGAGTTTGGTACCGGTGGCCCCTTCAGCGGTATGGATACCGACGAGGCCAATCCGCACATCATCGAGTTCCTGCGCGAGCGCGGCACCCTGGTCCTCGAGAAGAAGATCACGCACAGCTATCCGCACTGCTGGCGCTGCAAGCACCCGGTGCTCTTCCGTGCTACCGACCAGTGGTTTGTCTCGATGGACAAGACCGGTTTGCGCGAGCAGGCTGGCAAAGAGATCCGCGAGAACGTCAAGTGGTATCCGGCCCACGCGGCCAACCGCATCGGTGCCATGGTCGAGCAGCGTCCCGACTGGTGCATCAGCCGTCAGCGCAACTGGGGCGTGCCTATCCCCAGCTACACCTGCGCCGACTGCGGCGAGAAGGTCATGAACGATGCCACGCTCGACGCCGTCATCAAGCTCTTCCACGAGAAGGGCTCCGACGCCTGGTTCACCGACGCTCCCGAGAGCTACCTGGGCGAGGCCTGCGTCTGCCCCAAGTGCGGCGGCCATCACCTCAAGGCCGATAAGGACATCCTCGACGTGTGGTGGGACTCCGGCGTGTCCTGGAAGGCCGTCTGCGAGTATCGTCCCGAGCTTGAGTACCCGGCGGATGTGTACCTCGAGGGCTCCGATCAGCACCGCGGCTGGTTCCAGAGCTCGTTGCTCACCTCGGTGGGTGCCAACGGCCACGCTCCGTATAAGGCAGTCGTCTCGCAGGGCTTCACGCTCGATGGCCAGGGCCGCAAGATGTCCAAGTCGCTCGGCAACGTCATCGACCCCAACAAGGTCTGCGACGAGATGGGCGCCGATATCATCCGCCTGTGGGTCGCCTCGGTCGATACTAGCTCCGACGTCTCCATCGACCACGAGATCCTTGCTCGTACGTCCGATGCCTACCGTCGTTTCCGCAACACGCTGCGCTTCCTGCTCTCCGAGCTCGAGGGTCAGTTTGAGCCCGAGACCGACGGCGTCGCCTTTGCCGACCTGCTGCCGCTCGACAAGCTCATGGTTGCCCGTCTGACCCAGGTCCAGGCCGAGGTCGACGACGCCTACGCCAGCTACGAGTTCCCGCGCGCCTACCGTGCGCTCTACGACTTTGTGGTTACCGAGCTTTCCAACGTGTACCTCGACGCCCTGAAGGACCGTCTGTACTGCGACAAACCCGGTTCGCTCGAGCGCCGCAGCGCCCAGACCGTGCTCGCTGAGCTCTTCTCGATGCTCATGCGCGACCTGCAGCCGATCCTGTCCTACACGGTCGACGAGGCCATGGCCTATGCGCCCGCCGGCTGCGTCGATCACCAGAAGTACGCCGCGCTGCTCGATTGGTATAAGTCGCCCATCACGGTCGACGAGGCCAATGAGTTCGAGGGCGTGCTCGAGGCCTCGCTCGAGCTCCGTAGCGCTGTGACCAAGGCCCTTGAGGATGCCCGCTCCGCCGGTACCTTCACCAAGAGCCAGCAGGTCCGCGTCAAGGCGGTCGTTCCCGCCGAGATGTATGCGCTGCTGACCGGCGACAAGGCCGTCGATCTGGCCGAGTTCTACATCGTCTCCGATGTTGAGCTAACCCAGGGCGAGGAGCTTTCCGTCGCTATTGAGGCCGCCGAGGGTGAGTGCTGCGACCGTTGCTGGAACTATCGCACCACCGTCGGCGAGTACAACGGTCACGCGCATATCTGCAAGCGCTGCGCGAATGCCTTGTAGTTACGCGGTTTTACCAAACCGCGTAACGGCTCGACGCTGCAAACTCGCCAGAGCGGCAATCTGCCTTTTAGCTTCGGCGGCATGACCAGAAGGTCTATGCCGCCTTGCTTCAAGGCACCTAGCTCGCTCTGGCGGGTTTTCGATGTCGTTACCAAATACGCGACGTTTTCATTGCCGGACAATAGGTAGACGTTGGGTAGTCTTTTTGGGACGGGGCTTTTTTAGCTGCCCTACCTCAAATAAGGACTTAATCTTCGAAAGCGCTGGACTGGGTAGCTAAAAAAGCCCCGTCCCAAAAAGACTACCCGGTGAAGGGACGAGGGGACAGCCCCTTTGTCGCATTGGTGGATATGTCGTGCGTTCTGCGTATGGCAATATAAGATGGTTATTTGCGTTAAATGGAATTCGATTATTTTGAGGGTAGGGGATTGATTTGGGTCGTACTGGGGATATGACGCCGCCTTTGCGTTGGCGGTTAGGTGTTGCTGGTGGGGTGGCGCTCTTTGTGTTGCTTGTTGACCAGCTGACCAAGCTTGCGGTTCGTGCCGTGGGCGATACCCTGCATATGACTGTTATCCCCGGCGTGATTGATTTTGTGTTTGTCCGCAATATCGGAGCTGCCTTTAGCATGGGCGAGGGCCATGGCATAGCGTTTGCCGTGCTGGCGCTTGCGGCCATTACCGCCATTGTCGTGTACTTGCTCCGTGCTCCTCAGCTCGCTCGCCTAGAGGTCGTGGGTATGGCCATGGTTGCGGGCGGCGCCATCGGCAACGCGATCGATCGCCTGGCCATGGGCTTTGTGACTGATTTTATTGCCACTATCTTCATTGATTTCCCCGTCTTTAACGTGGCCGATATCGGCATTACCGTCGGTGTCGTGCTGGCGCTCATCGGATACATGTTCTTGAGTCCCGCCGCTCGCGAGGTCGATGCGACCGCCGAGCTCAACGCCCGTGACGAGGCCCGCGCCAAACGTAAAGCTAAGCAGCGTGGGGAGCGTGCCCGCAAGATTCGCGAAAGGAATGAGCGCTAATGGCCGACATCCATATTCTCGTTGCCGACGATTGCGCCGGTCAACGTCTCGACGCCTATCTGGGCGCCAACGATGGCTGCCCCACGCGCTCTGCCTGCGCGCATCTGATCGAGGGAGGCGCCGTTGCCGTCAACGGCGAGACCTGCCTATCTAAAAAGTATGCTGTACGCTCCGGTGACCGCATCTCGCTCGACCTGCCCGAGCCGCATGACCCGACCGACGTGATCCCCGAGGCCATCCCGCTCGACATTCGCTATGAGGACGACTATCTCATGGTGCTCTCCAAGCAGCGCGGCCTGGTGTGCCATCCTGCGCATGGTCATGAGAGCGGTACGCTTGCGAATGCCCTGGTCTATCACTGCGGTATCGACCATCTGGGTACCGTGCAGGGCGAGGACCGCCCCGGCATCGTGCATCGTCTGGATCGCGATACCTCGGGCCTTATGCTCGCGGCTAAAGACGACGACACCCAGCGTGCGCTTCAAAATCTCATCCGCACGCGCACGCTCGACCGTCGCTACATTACGCTCGTTCATGGGCACATCGCCATGGACGAGGGCACTATCAACACCGGTATTGCCCGATCGACGCGCGACCGCGTGAAGATGGCGGTTTCCGATGACCCCTTTGCGCGCCAGGCCATCACGACCTTTAAGGTCCTTGAGCGCTTTGATTCCACGCGCTTCGACGACGGCTACACGCTTGTCGAGTGTCACCTGTTTACCGGCCGCACGCATCAGATTCGCGTGCACATGCGCCATATCAACCACGCCTGCGTGGGCGATCCACTCTATGGCAAGTGCGATGCTCGTGCCGATCAGGGTTTGACTAGGCAGTTCCTGCATTCCTGGCGTGTGGCGTTCGATCATCCCGTGACGGGGGACCACATCGAGTGCCGTGACGAGCTGCCATGGGATCTTGCGGCGGTTCTGGATGATCTGGCCCCGCGTTCGCTCGGTCGCACTGCCGCTGGCAACGAAATCGTCCCTCAGCTCGGTCTGCTCGAGGCCTAGCCAGTATTAGGTGGTTTCTTGAACTCCGTAAGCCTGCGGTAAGATATACGGTTGTTTACGTCACGCGTTCCTGGGAGCCTGCATGCTCGCCTTTTTACAAACCAACACACCCATCGTGATCTTCAACCAGATTGTCGTCACGCTGCTTACGGTCTGCTTTCTGTACCAGGTGGTCTTCTTTGTCATCGGTGCTCTTCGTGGTGAGGTCGCGCCTCCCAAGGCCAAGAAGCTCCATCGTTATGCCTTCTTTATCGCGGCGCATAACGAGGAGGCCGTGATCGCCAACCTCGTGCGCTCCATTAAGGACCAAGATTATCCGTCCGAGCTTATCGAGGTCTTCGTGGTCGCCGATGCCTGCACCGACAACACGGCGCAGCTCGCGCGCGAGGCGGGCGCCGTCGTCTATGAGCGCAATGACTTGGCCCGTAAAGGCAAGAGCTGGGTCATGGACTATGGCTTCGACCGCATCCTTAACGAGTATCCCGATACGTTTGAAGGCTACTTTATCTTCGATGCCGATAACGTTATCGCCCGCGATTACGTGTCCAAGATGAACGATGCTTTTGACCAGGGCTTTCATGTTGTTACGAGCTATCGCAATTCCAAGAACTTTGGCAGCTCGTGGATCTCGGCAGCTAATGCCACGTGGTATCTGCGCGAGGCTCGCTTTCTCAACAATGCGCGCAATATCTGTAAGACGTCTTGCGCCGTTTCGGGTTCGGGCTACCTCATCTCCGCCAGCGTTATCGAGGGTATGCACGGCTGGCAGTTCCACACGCTGACCGAGGATATTCAGTTCACCACGTTCTGTGCCATTCACGGCATTCGCATTGGCTATGCGCCGGCGGAGTTCTTTGACGAACAGCCCGTGACGTTTAAGGCATCCTGGAAACAGCGTATGCGTTGGACCAAGGGCTTCTACCAGGTGTTCTTTACGTACGGTAAGCACCTGGTCAAATCGACCTTCCGCTATCATCGCTTTGCCGCCTACGACATGTTTATGACGATCGCACCGGGCATGCTGCTCTCTCTGATCTCGATGCTCGCTAATGCGACGTTCCTCATCGTGGGCGGCCTTTCGCACGGTTTCTTGGCTACCGAAGTCGAGATGCAGGCGTGTGCCGCTTCGCTCATTATGACCTTCGCTATGATGTATCAGACTTTCTTTATCCTGGCGCTGCTCACGACTATCTTTGAATACAAGCATATTCACTGCGCGCAAAAGTGGCGTCTGGTAACCAACCTGTTTACCTTCCCGATCTTTATGTTCAGCTATATCCCCATTACGGTGGCAGCGCTGTTCTTGAAGGTCGACTGGGTGCCGACGCAGCACGCCGTAAGCGTTACCCTCGACGAGGTCATGCAGGGCGCCAAATAACCATCATCAAAACCACCACAAAGGGGATAGAACCTTTGCGGTGGTTTTACGTTTGAGCGCTCAGTTGAGGGGTTTCGATGTTCTATATCCCGTTTTGGATTTGCATCTTTGCCGGCGCGGCGATTGACGCCCGCGAACGGCGGTTTCCCAATGAGCTTGCCGGCGCGTGTGCGGTGGCGGCGTTTGCAGGCGTCTGGCTCGACAAGGGCGTTAACATGGCGCTTGACCACGCAGGTCTTGCGGTCATCGTCTACCTTGCCCTTGTGCTTACTGAGTCACTCTGGCGTCGCCTTCGCCATGCCCCCGGCATCGGCATGGGGGATGCCAAGGCGCTCTTTGCCCTTTGCACCTTCGATTCCCTGGGCGGCGTCGTCGCGTTTGCGGTTGCGCTTCTGACCCTTGCCGCCGCCTGTCTCATCGTAAAATCGCGCTCGCTGCCTTTGCTGCCGTTTTTGGTGCCAATATTTGCCATAATCGAGTTCGTGGGTAGTACGCTGTAACCGTTTGCGCGCCCTTTTTAAGGAGCATGCCATGGCAATCAATCAACAGACAGCCGCCATCAAGGCGCGCCTGGATCGCATTCCCGCGGCGTTGTCGCCCGAGCTGGTCGAGCGCATTGCCGCCGACCGCGCCGCGGGTGTCGTTAATCCCTATCGATGCGGTGACGACCAGGCCATCCGCCGTGTCGATCGGGCCGCAGACGAGGGCACGCTTATGCGTCCGGCCTTTATGCGCGATATCGAAAAGATTCTGCATCTGCCAGCATACACACGTTATGCAGGCAAAACGCAGGTCTTCAGTTTTCGCAGCAACGACGATCTGTCGCGCCGCGGCCTGCACGTGCAGCTTGTCTCGCGCATCGCTCGCGATATCGGGCGTGCTCTGGGGCTCAACTGCGATCTGATCGAGGCGATTGGCTTAGGCCACGACTTGGGCCACACGCCCTTTGGCCATGCCGGCGAGCGTTTCCTCAACGATATCTATCACGAGCGCACGGGTCGCTATTTTTTCCATAACGTACAATCCGTTCGCGTGCTCGACGCGCTGTACGGCCGCAACGTGTCGCTCCAGACGCTCGATGGCGTACTGTGCCACAACGGCGAGTACGAACAGCGTGTTTTTGAGCTTTCGGACATGGGTTCCTTTGACCAGTTCGACCGAACCGTCGAGGAATGCATTGCCACGGGTTATAGCGCAATTGAGCACCTGCGCCCCATGACGCTCGAGGGCTGCGTGGTTCGCATCTCGGATATCCTTGCCTACGTTGGGCGCGATCGCCAAGACGCCATTGCGGCGGGCCTGCTGTCACCCGACGCCTTTGACGATGACCTGGGCGGTGCATACAACAGCTGGATCCTTACGCATGCCTCTATCGATATCGTCGAGCACAGCTATGGCAAGCCGCGCATCGAGATGAGCGAGGACCTGTTTGAGGAGATCCGCCGGGCCAAGCGCGAGAACTACGAGAAGATCTATAGCAAGGGCGGCATAGAAGGCGACTCCGAAGCGGAGCTGCGCGAGGCCTTCGAAAAGCTCTATGACCGTTGCCTGCGGGACATAAACGAAGGCGACGAGTCCTCGTATATCTTTAAGCACCACATTTCTCGCATTGAGCAGCAGCTTTCCTACTACGATCGCACCTATGCATGGCAGGACGATAAGGACCAGACGGTCGTGGATTACATTGCGAGCATGACGGACGGTTATTTCTGCGAGCTCACGAGCAAGCTGTTCCCGGGATTGATGTTTCCGCACCGTACCTATATTAACGAACGGTAGTTCGTATATATTCGGTATACTGTTCATGGAAAACGTTTTTGATTGATGCACGGGATGGCTATGGACGACCTTTTTTCTGCTTCGACGCGTGAGCGTTCCTTTCAGAATGCGCCGCTTGCGGTGCGCATGCGGCCCAATTCGCTCGACGAGTACGTGGGCCAGCAAAAGGCCGTCGGTAAGGGCTCGTGGTTGCGTGCCGCGATTGAGCATGACGTGCTGTCGAGTGTGATTCTGTATGGGCCGGCCGGTACGGGCAAGACGACGCTGGCCCATATTATCGCCAACCATACCAAGAGCGAGTTTGTCGAGGTCAGCGCCGTGACGGGCACTGTGAAGGACCTGCGCCGCGTGATTGACGAGGCCAAGACGCGCCTGAATACGTACGACCGTCGCACCATTCTTTTCATCGACGAGATTCACCGCCTGTCCCGCCAGGTTGAGGAAGTTTTGTACCCGGCGCTGGAAGATTTCGCGCTGGATATCATGATTGGCAAAGGCCCGAGCGCACAAAGCATCCGTATCAACCTGCCGCGCTTTACGCTGGTGGGTGCCACGACCCGCGCGGGCCAGCTGACAGGGCCCTTGCGTGACCGCTTCGGCATCCTGCTCAAGCTCGAGCTGTACAGCCCGAAGGAGCTGGGCCGTATTATCATGCGCAGCGCCGGCATCCTGGGCGTGCCCATCACCGAGGAAGGCGCACTGGAACTGGCCCGCTGCGCCCGCGGCACGCCGCGCATCGCCAACCGTATGCTCAAGCGTGCCCGCGACTTTGCTACCGTGCAGGGCGACGGCACCATCGACGGGGAAACCGCCATTGCCGCCCGCAAATGGATGGACATTGACGAGTTGGGCCTGGACGAGCTGGACCGCAGCCTGCTCCGCGCCATCATCGAAATGTACAACGGCGGACCGGTTGGCCTGGATACCCTGGCCGCCGTGCTGGGCGAGGAGAGCGTCACGCTCTACGATGTCTGCGAACCCTACCTGATGCAGATGGGCATGCTGACCCGCACCCCGCGCGGCCGCTGCGTGACCCGCCTTGCCTACGAGCACCTGCACATGGCCGTGCCCAAGCGCTTCGACGAAGAGGACAGCGGCCAGACGAGTATGTTTTAACCTGTTGAATAGATAAAGGAGATTTGCTTATGCGCCCTGCTGATACCTGGCGGGATTATGAGCTGCTGGATGCCACCAACCACAACCGATTGGAGCGCTGGGGCAAGACCCTGCTGATTCGTCCCGACCCGCAGGTCATCTGGAAAAACGACGAGGCCAGCCCGCTGTGGGCCAAGGCCGATGCCGTCTACTACCGCTCCGCCAAGGGCGGCGGCCAGTGGAATTACCACAAAAAGCTGCCCCAGAAATGGCAGATCCATTGGAATGACCTGACCCTCATCGTCAGCCCCACCGGCTTCAAGCACACCGGCGTTTTCCCGGAGCAGGCCGTGAACTGGGCCTGGTACCAGGAAAAGATCAAGGCCGCTGGCCGCCCCATCCGTGTGCTGAACCTCTTCGGCTACACAGGCGGTGCGACGCTGGCCTGCCTGGCCGCGGGCGCCTCCGTCACCCATGTGGATGCCAGCAAAGGCATGGTGGCCTGGGCGCGTGAGAATGCTGCCGCCAGTAACCTGGCTGACCGCCCCTGCCGCTGGATCGTTGACGACTGCGTCAAGTTCGTACAGCGGGAAATCCGCCGCGGCAGCAGGTACGACGCCGTCATCATGGACCCGCCGAGCTATGGCCGCGGCCCGGGCGGCGAAATCTGGAAGCTGGAGGACAACGTCTACGACCTCATCACCCTGACCGAGCAGGTGCTGAGCGACGACCCGCTGTTTTTCGCCATCAACTCCTACACCGAAGGGCTTAGCCCGGCGGTCATGGAATACATCGTCAAAACGACGCTTTGCCCCGTCAAGGGCGGCCACACCCACTGCGACGAGATCGGTCTGCCGGTCTCCGCCACAGGCGGCGTGGTGCCTTGCGGCGCAACGGCCATCTGGGAGAAATAAACCATGCCGAATCAGGAACCGATGATCAAAGTACAGGACGTCCGCTTCCGCTACGACCCCGAGCAGCCCAAGTACGCTGTGGACGGCGTGACGCTGGACATCCGGCGCGGCGAGTTTGTCGCCGTGCTGGGCGCGAACGGCTGCGGCAAGTCCACGCTGGCAAAGCATTTCAACGCGATTCTGCTGCCCGAGAGCGGAACTGTCCTCGTGGAGGGTATGGACACCCGCAACGAGGACCATCTCTACGATGTGCGCCAGAAGGTCGGCATGGTGTTCCAGAACCCCGACAACCAGATCGTAGCGACCATCGTTGAAGAGGACGTGGCCTTCGCGCCGGAAAACCTCGGCGTACCGCCGGAGGAGATCCGCACCCGCATCGACGAGGCCATGAAGCTGGCCGGTATCTACGAAAAACGCGATGCTGCGCCGTATAAGTTGAGCGGCGGCCAAAAGCAGCGCGTCGCCATCGCGGGCGTTATCGCCATGCGGCCCGACTGCCTGGTGCTGGATGAGTCCACCGCCATGCTGGATCCCCACGGCCGCGCCCAGGTCATGAAAACCATCCACCAGCTGCGGGCGGCGGGCATCACCATCGTGTCCATCACCCACTATATGGAGGAAGCCGCCCAGGCTGACCGCGTGCTGGTCATGAGCCGGGGCCGCATTGTAATGGAGGGCACGCCCGAGCAGGTGTTCAGCCAGACCGAGAAGCTGCACAGTTACCATCTGGATGTACCCCAGGCCGCCGAGCTGCGCGACGAGCTGGTCAAGGCCGGTATCCCGATGCCGGAGAACGTGATTACGCCGGAGGCGTGCGCGGAGGAACTGTTTAAGCTGCTGAAGTAACCCCTGCCTTCCCCCGAGGGGAAAGGTGGCCGAGCGAAGCGAGGTCGGATGAGGGGCGGCCTCACGGAGATATCCCGCTCACGGGCAATATCCGCATACCTGCCCCTCATCAGTCAGCGGGCAAACCGCTGACTGCTTCCCCCGAGGGGGAAGCCTTTCGTTCAGAAACATCCCACGTATGCCGGAACGGCACCACACCCGGGCTGTATCCGGCGGGAAAGGAATCACTATGTCCGAAATCATTCGTGTAGAAAACTTAAGCTACATCTACAACCTGGGGATGCCCGACGCTACCAAGGCGCTGGACGACGTGTCTTTCACCGTCGAGGAAGGCGATTTTGTCGGCATCATCGGCTCCACCGGCAGCGGCAAGTCTACGCTGATCAGCCATTTCAACGGCCTGAACCGCCCCACGTCGGGCCGCGTCCTTGTGGACGGCAAAGACCTGTGGGAACAGGGCGCTGACCTGCGCAGCTTCCGTTTTCTCGTCGGTCTGGTCATGCAGTACCCTGAGTACCAGCTGTTCGAGGAAACCTGCGCCAAGGATATCGCCTACGGCCCGCGCAACATGGGCCTTGACGAGGCCGAGATCCAGCGCCGTGTCAAGGAGGCCGCCGCCTTCGTCGGTTTATCGGATGAGCTGCTGGAAAAAAGCCCCTTCGAGCTTTCGGGTGGGCAGAAGCGCCGCGTTGCGATTGCGGGCGTTATGGCCATGCACCCCCGCGTGCTGGTGCTGGACGAACCCGCCGCAGGCCTGGACCCCGAGGGCCGCGACACGATTTTGAGCCAGATCAAGGACTACCACAAAAAAACCGGCATCACGGTTTTGCTGGTCAGCCACTCGATGGAAGATATTGCCAAGTACGCCAACCGCGTGCTGGTCATGCACCGCGCCAAAATCGCCATGTATGACACGGTAGAAAACGTCTTTGCCCGCGCACAGGAATTGCTGGAGCTGGGGCTGTCTGTGCCGCAGGTCACGCAGATCTTCTTAAAGCTGCGCCAGATGGGGCTTGACATCCCCGCAGACGTCTACACGATACCCTATGCGGTCAAGACCATCCAAAAGGCGCTGGCCGCCAAGCAGACAGGGGAGGTGCAGTAAATGCTTAAAGATATCACGATTGGTCAGCATTTTCCCGGGCATTCTGTGCTGCACCGCTGCGACCCGCGGTTAAAGCTGGTCGCCACGATTGCCTACATCGTCGTGCTGTTTGTTGCGCCGAATCCGCTGGGGCTGACGCTGTCCATTGCGCTTTTGGCGGCGCTGTACAAAATCGCGCAGATTCCCGGCAAGATGATTTTGAAGAGCTTAAAGCCCATCGTGCCCATCGTCATTTTTACGGCGGTGCTGAACCTATTCTTCGTCACGGGGCAGGGGGAGCCGCTTGTGCACTTCTGGGTTTTGAACATTTACGTCGAAGGTGTCAAGTATGCCATCCTGCTGGCGGTGCGCGTCTGCGCACTGATTGCAGGCACGAGCCTGCTGACCTACACGACCAGTCCCATCGTGCTGACCGACGCCATCGAGAGCCTGCTGCGCCCGCTGGCGAAACTGCATTTTCCCGTGCATGAGTTGGCGATGATGATGACGATCGCGCTACGGTTCATCCCGACTTTGATCGAAGAGACGGAAAAAATCATGAACGCCCAGAAGGCCCGTGGTGCCATGCTGGACAGCGGCACCTTCACCCAGCGCATCAAGGCGCTGGTGCCCATTCTGATTCCGCTGTTCATCTCGGCGTTCCGCCGCGCGGACGAGCTGGCCATGGCTATGGAATGCCGCTGCTACCACGGCGGCGAGGGCCGCACCCGGCTGAAGCAGCTGAAATTCACGAGCGAGGATTTCCGCTGCCTGGTGGTAATCACGGTGGCGTTGGTAGTCATTGCCTGCACACGGTTGTTTGTGCCGGGGTTGGCGTAAGATTTTGCCGCCCTGTAGGGGCCGGATATATCCGGCCCGCAGCTTTCCCGCAAGTACCTGCTTTTCTTACACGACCGGGCCGGGCATACCCAGCCCCTACACAGTTCTTACTATGAATTATCTACTCTGGATAAGCTACAAAGGCACCCGCTACGCCGGTTTCCAGGTGCAGCCCAACGCACCGACGGTGTGCGCGGTCTTGCAGGACGCCATGCAGGCGGTGCTGGGCCAGCGGCCCGATGTAAAAGGCTGCTCCCGCACCGATTCCGGCGTCCATGCGCGGCGTTTCGCGCTCAGTTTCTGCTATACTGGCAAGGTGCCCATGGCAAAGCTGGTGCCCGCGCTCAATGCGCATCTGCCGCCGGATATCCGCGCGGTAGACATCCAGCCTGTGCCGGACGACTTCCACGCGCGGTACGCCGCCCACGCCAAGACCTACCACTACTATATTTTAAATGCGCGGGTCGATGACCCCTTCACTTTCGACACCTGTTACCGGGTCGGCCCGCCGCTGGACGTGACCGCCATGCAGGCTGCCGCAGAACAGTTCGTAGGCACGCATGATTTCTCGGCACTTTGTGCGTCAGGTTCCAGCGCCGCCGCCCACGGCGACACAGTGCGGACGATTACAGATTGTACTGTTATACAAAGTGGCAACCAAATTGTCATTTCCGTCACAGCGGACGGCTACCTGTACAATATGGTGCGCATCCTGGCGGGCACGCTGGTGGACGCCGGGCTGCACAAGCGCACGCCGGAAAGCATCCCGGCCCTGCTGGAAAGCCGCGACCGCCGCCAGGCCGGGCCGACGCTGCCCGCAAAGGGGCTGTTTTTGGAGAAGGTAGAGTATCCGAGACTGAACGCCGTTTTGTAGGTGGCGGCGTCCTCGACGCCCCGCGGGCGCCTATGGAATGCGCCCCCACGGATTCTGTATGCAGGGGCGGGGCATGCCCCGCCCACAGCTTTCCCGCAAGCTCCTGCTTGCCCTACAATGCGATACCGTAACGAAAGGAGGCCCGCCCCATGAACAAATCGGAAAAAGAACGGTTGGCGCGGCGGCAGCGGATGCTGGCGCGGGAACAGGGGCAAGCCCCCGAAGCCGGTATCCGCGGCACCAGCGGGGATATCAGCCTGCGCGTGCCTAAGCCGGTGCGGCGCGGTGCGCCCCCGCCCAAAACACCTGACCCCGCAGCAGGGGAGACCGCCGCGCGGCTCAAATCCCTGACACCGCTCTACAAGCAGCGGCAGCATCGGCGGCGGGTGTTCTTCGCTGTCGTTATCGCCGCGCTGGCCGTGGCCGTCGTGGTCATGACCGGTACGCTCTCCGCGTCGCTGGCGCTGCTGGGCGATACCATCGACAGCGCCATTTTGTACATCGACCGCACCGACGGCGGCTGGCCCGCCACCACCGGTATCACCGACCCGCTGCAAATCGAGCCGCTGGCCGGGGGCTTTGTGGAGCTGGGGGCCGAGGACGTGCTCGTCTACTCGGCCTACGGATCCAAAATCCTCAGCTTGCAGCCATCCTACGCGCGGCCGGTGCTGGCCGTGGGCGGTACCCGCTTTGCCGTGTACAACCGCGCAGGCAACGAGCTGACCGTGTGCAGCCGCACCCGCACGCTCTACTCCCAGAATTTTGACAGCGGCATCCTGCTCTGCGCCATGTCCAACAATAACTCGCTGGCCGTTGTGACCGAGTCGGGCCGCTACGCCGCCCAGGTGCGCATCTATGACCCCTCGATGCGGCAGACGTACAGCTGGGAGATGACCCAGTCCGACGGCACCCCCATCGCGGTGGATTTTGCCCCCGACAGCCGCAAATTTGCCGCCGGGATGCTGGCCGCCCGCGAGGGCCAGCTGAGCTGTTCAGTCTATTTTATGAGCACCGACGCCGACACCGAAGGTCCGGTCTACACGGCCCAGCAGGGGAGTATGCTGCTGCGGCTGGACTGGCAGAGCGAGAGCCGCGTCATGGCGGTGTTTGACACCTACATTGCCGTGCTGGACCCCCGCACCGGCACCGAGACCGCGCGGTATGATTTTGGCGGTGCCACGCTGCAAAGTGCCGCACCGGGCCGCCGCCAGACCGCGCTGCTGCTGAATGTGCGCGGCGGCAACAGCCTGGTCACGCTGGATGAAAACCTGGCTGCCATGGCGGAAATTCCCGCCCGGCAGGCGTTTGGCGTGTCGGCCACCGACACGGATATCTATTTGCTGTGCCCCAACGCTGTGGAGTGCTTCGGCTACGACGGCGTGCAAAAGTGGGTGCAGAGCAGCCTCGATGCCCGCCCTCTGGCCGTGCTGGACGCCGCCCAGACGCTGGTGTTTACCGGGAGCAGGGCCAGCGTGCTGGAGGCACCGAACTAAAAGCCTTCCCCCTTGGGGGAAGCCATTCGCACCCCAAAACATTTACACAGAAAGAAGTACCCATCTATGTCATTTTCTCCCGCTATTCTCTATGATATTCTCTTCCTTATCGTGTTTTCCTTCGCCGCGGTCAAAAGCTGGCAGAAGGGTTTCCTTGCCGGGCTGGCTGAGCTGATTGGCGCGGTGCTTGGCGTGGGCATTGCCGTATGGGGCAGCCGCGCGCTGGCCCCGGAAATTTACCAGCGCTTCTTCAGCGACGCCATCGCCAACAAGGTGGATCAGGCCGTAGCACAGTCGGGCGGAGACATTGCCGCTGCCGTGCAGGGGCTGGACTTTTTACCGGAAAGCCTGCGCACTGCCGTGGCCGCCGGGCTGCAAACCGCAGGCGACCAGCTGCCGGAAAAAATCACCGCACTGCTGGAGCCGCTTTTTCTGCCGCTGGTGCAGGTCATTCTGTTCGTGCTGCTCTGCGTCGTGGTACGGTGGGTGTTCGCCCTGCTGGTACGTCTGCTGCGCGGCATCAACGGCGTGCCGCTGGTAGGCGGCGTCAACCGCCTGCTGGGCCTGGCACTGGGCTTGTGCACCGGTGCGCTGGACTGCTGGCTGCTGGCTCTGGTGCTCTGGTTCCTCGTCAGCGTCACCGCGGGCGGGCTCGACTGGCTGAACACCGCCGTATTGCAGCGCAGCGTCGGGTACAGCTTTTTTGGCGCGTTCAATCCGTTTTTAGTCCATTATTAAACATTTTTTGAACAAACCCCGCCAAAACTTGCATTTTGGCAGGGTTTGCTTGATAATAGTAATAAGGTGGTACGGCGGGGTGGTCATGCCCATATGCCGCCGCAGGGCGTCGAGGACGCCCCCACAAATTTTCAGCAATCCCACGTGCCCATGTGGCACTTTCCATAGAGGTGAAGTATATGCTTTGTGTTAAATGCCAGAAACGCCCGGCCGTCGTCTTTGTGCAGCGGCTGGAAAACGGCAAGGCCATCCAGGAGGGCTACTGCTTGACCTGCGCGCGTGCTATGCACATCCAGCCGGTGGATGACCTGATGAAACAGTTCGGTATGTCCGACCAGGACCTGGAGAGCATGGAAGAGCGTATGTCCAGCTTTTTGCAGGAGGCCGCCGACTCCGGCATGATGGCCCCCCTAATGGGCGGCGATATGACCGACGGCGGCGACGAGAACGCCCCGCAGGACGATTTTGTCCCCGGCGGCAGCCCGGTTTTTCCCTTCGGCTTTGGTGCGCGCCAGCAGAAAACTGACGACGCCAAGGGCAAAAACGGCAAGAAGGACAAGGCCCCCCGCCGCAAGTTCCTGGATACCTACTGCGAGAACCTGACCCAGAAGGCCCGCGACGGCAAGACCGACCGCATCATTGGCCGCGACCGCGAAATTTACCGCACGATCCAAATTCTTTGCCGCCGCCAGAAGAACAACCCCTGCCTCATCGGCGAGGCCGGTGTCGGCAAGACTGCCATTGCTGAGGGCATTGCCCAGCGCATTGCCGAGGGCAAAGTCCCTGCGCGTTTGCAGGACAAGGAGATTTTCCTGCTGGATATGACCTCCCTCGTCGCCGGCACCCAGTTCCGCGGCCAGTTTGAGCAGCGCGTCAAGGGCCTTATCAGCGAGGTCAAGGCCGCCGGCAACATCATTTTGTTCATCGATGAGATTCACTCCATCGTGGGTGCCGGTGATTCGGACGGCTCGATGAATGCCGCCAACATCATGAAGCCCGCGCTCTCCCGCGGGCAGATGCAGGTCATCGGCGCGACGACCTTTGCCGAGTACCGCAAATATATCGAAAAAGACTCCGCGCTGGAACGCCGTTTTCAGCCCGTCAAGGTCGAGGAGCCGTCGTTGCTGGACACCATCGAGGTCATCAAGGGCATCCGCGTTTACTACGAGAAGCACCATTGCGTCCGCGTGCCGGATCCCATCGTGACGAGCATCGTCAAGCTGTCCGAGCGGTACATCACCGACCGTTTCCTGCCCGACAAGGCCATTGACCTGTTGGACGAGGCCTGCGCCTGCTGCAACCTGCGCCACCCCGAAATCACCGAACTGATCGAGACGCAGCGCACCGTGGCCGACCTGGAAGCCCGCGAGCACGAACTGGAAAACCCCGAGCCGCAGAACGGCCAGGACGCCGCCATCGACTACGAAGCGCTGGCCCAGGTCAAGACAGATTTGGCGAAGCAGCGCGAAAAGCTCCCAGCCCTGCAGCTGAAAGTGGCTGAAATTGAAGTCACGATGGACGACGTGGCCCAGGTCATTGAGCTGTGGACCGGTGTGCCTGCCGTGAAGATCAAGGAGACCGAGTACGGCCGCCTGCAAGGGCTGGAAGATGCCCTGAAAGCCCACATCATCGGCCAGGACGAGGCCGTCCATGCCGTGGCCGGGGCCATCAAACGCGCCCGGGCGGACCTGTCCGGCCGCCACCGCCCGGCAAGTTTCATCTTCGTCGGCCCCACCGGCGTCGGCAAAACCGAGCTGGTCAAGCAGCTGGCAAACCAACTGTTTGACACTGTTGACCCGCTTATCTCCATCGACATGAGCGAGTATATGGAAAAGTACGCGGTGTCCCGCCTGATCGGCTCGCCTCCGGGCTATGTCGGCTACGACGAGGCCGGGCAGCTGACCGAGAAGGTGCGCCGCCATCCGTACAGCGTCGTGCTGTTTGACGAAATCGAAAAAGCGCATCCTGACGTCATGAATATCCTGCTGCAAATTTTGGACGAGGGCAAGATCAACGACGCCCAGGGCCGCACGGTGGACTTTTCCAACACGGTCATCTGCATGACGTCCAACGCAGGCTCCACCGACACAGCCGGGGCAACAGGCTTTGGCAAAAAGGCAGAGGTCGCCAGCGCGGACCGCAGCATGAAGGCGCTGCAGGAGTTCCTGCGCCCCGAGTTCATCGGCCGCGTGGACGAGATCATCACCTTCCACCCGCTGAGCGAAGAAAACCTTGAAAAAATCACCGCACTGATGCTGGACGAATACAAGCCCGGCCTGGCCGCCCACGGTATCACGCTGCACTACGGCCAGCCCGCGTTGGCGGACATCGTAGCCGAAAGCTCCACCAAGTACGGTGCGCGTGAACTGCGCCGCACCATCCGCAAGACCATCGAGGACCCGGTCTCCGAGGCACTGGTGGATGGCCGGCTGGATGGCCGCGAGGTCACGCTGGAACTGGCCGACCACGACGGTAAGGCCGTTCTGGAAATTTGAGGCCCGCCATGTACAAAAAAATGGCCGCCCTGCTGCTGGCCGTGGCGCTGCTCTGCGGCTGCGCAGCCCAAGTGACGGTGCAGTGCATCCCGGCCGAGCTGCCGAAGGCCGAAAGCCCCGCCGCCACGCCGACGCCGGAACCGACGCCCACCTTTACCGAGGAGCAAAAAAAATACGGCAGCGCGTCCCTATTGAGTGAGGCGACGGTGCTAGTCAGTGTCTTTTTGAACGACGCCGCCCACGGCCTGACCTGGGACGAGGCCGACCGCACCGCCGCCGTGCAGCAAACCCGGATGGCCGTGGATTGGATCACAGCCCAGGCCGAAAGCTACGGCGTGATGCCGGATTTAATCTGTGACCGCACCGAGGATGGCAGCAACGCCGCCCTGACCCGCAGCTATCTTGTGCAGTCTGCCATGCGCGGGGGCGAGGATTCCGACGAGAGCACCGCCTTCATTGAGGAAATGGACGCCCTGTGTGAATCGCTGGCCGCGGACAGCCGCCTGGCGGTCTACGGCACGCGGCACATCGGGTTTCTGCTCTACCTACCCATCAGCGGCACGTCCTTCACAATGGCCCACTATGCCGACGACGGCGAATATTTCTACTACGAGTACAGCTGCCTGTACCGCCACGACGCCTACACCGACGGTGAGCGGGAAAGCCCGGCGACCTACGCCCACGAGATCCTGCACCTGTTCGGAGCGCCTGACCTATACGAGGGCAGCGGCGACCCCTATGTGGACCGCGCATTGATAGACTACGTAGCCGAGACTTACCCCGACGACATCATGGTAAGCACCTACGAGGACGACGGCACGAGCCGATTTGACGTGATCACGAAGGAGATCAGCCCGCTGACGGCCTACTGCCTGGGCCTGACCGACACCTGTCCGGAGCTGGAACAGTTCCCGCTGCTGACCCAGGTCGAGCCGGGGGTGTTCCGGCGTGAATTGACGGCAGACACATCTGACGAAACCGCCGACGCCTGGCCGGGAGCCGTGGCGGCATAAGGAGGCCCCATGCTGAACGATGATTTTCCGCTGCGGGTCGAGGCGGTCCCTGCCGCCCACACCACCGAATGGCGCGCCGACGACTCCTTTCTGCCCAGCGAGACCGAGGCCTGGCAGCTGATTTTTGTGCGCAGCGGCACCATTGAGGAACGCTGCGACGCCCGCCATGTGCTGCTGCGGGCGGGCGGGCTTCTGTTCCACCAGCCCGGCGAGGTGTTCGCCATGACGACGGTGGGGGAGGTCCCGCCCGAGACGCTGCGCATCGATTTTTACTGCACCGGCGCGGCCATGGATCGGTTCCGGGGTGCGATGCTCCACGCCGAGCCCGCCGAGCAGCACGATTTGAACTGGCTGGCCAACGCCGCCAACGAGCTGTTCGACGCCGCGCCCGTACCGGGCGGGCGGCCCGTCGTAAAAGAGGAGCTGCCCTTCGGCGCGATGCAGCAGTTCATCATCCATCTGGAAAATCTGCTGATTTTGCTGGCCCGCCGCTGCCGCCGCACCAAGCGCCCCGTGGCCCGCGTCCGGCGGGAGCGCCGCCA
>ENA-OPSD01000966-OPSD01000966.1-human-gut-metagenome-genome-assembly--contig:-NODE-966-length-24439-cov-3.060778_pt1 | contig 24439 bp, 20 predicted proteins | sample MGYA00241453_ERZ501898 | MGnify/ENA primary metagenome ERZ501898 (study PRJEB25962, sample SAMEA2042226) | human gut metagenome | biome: human gut; feature: human-associated habitat; material: faeces... | reverse complement strand
CAGGCTTGAACGCCCGATTGATCAAAAATCTGTCTCGCAAAGTGGGGACAGTTCAACGGGGGTGAGTTTTTCCTTACTCTAACGATCAGAACTTTACCGAAGCATTGTTGATGCTTTCTTTTTGATCTTCTATTTCTTCGTTTGGTTCTTCGGCTAATTCGTTAAGAAAATCTTCGTTTGACATAGGTTGTATTTGCTTCCCATCGTTATATGAATCGTATGCTCGGAGACATAACGCCGTAATGAATACCGAAGTCATCATTAGCAACACGACCTGACTTCCGGTTCCTTTCCAGGAATCGTAAATAGTGTATATGGTTACCAATGCAGAAAAAAGGGCACTGATATAGCTCACCCAGTCGATTCGATAGGAGACATTTGCTCTAAGTCTATCCAACAGCAGTTGCAACCTGTCTTCGCTGACACTCTTATACATACGAACCTGCCTAGTAGGAACATCAACAAAATGCTTACTTGGCGCCATTTTCGTCTCCACCTTTTATTGCTTTCTGCAATATGTTGACGTCGTGATGGCTCACGAAACCGCAATGCTGACAAACAACTACTGCCATGCTTAACGCCACTGGGCTTCCGAAAACAAAACTATTGAGCTGCGTCTGCAAATCCTCTCGGACGTAACCGCCAAGAACCATAAAATCTTTATGGCCGCACATCGGGCAGGTGAGTTTTTCACCGATCGTTTTCTTCAAAGCATCGGCGTTTTTTCGCGTGAATTCTTTTATATCCATGTTGCGCCTCCGACACGCAGTCTACTGACTTATCACAGCAACAACCAAACCAAAAGAAACACAAGCAAACACGCCCCACCCGGCATCGCTAGGTCGTAGATCGAATCTTGACTCCATTGCCGGAAATCAAAGCCTACCCACCACGGCGTGCCGCCTGCTTTCGTTTCGACCTGCGTCACCTCTCGGCCCCAGTAGAAGCCAACGGCTAGGAGTCCTCCCATAGCGCAGGCAGTCGTGAAGTCGATGCCGACGATCCACAAGCCCGTGGCCACAACAAGCTGGCAGACAATGGCTAAAAGTGCATGAGTCAAATTTGTGATGTTCATTATTCGTCTCCTAGTGTGATTCCGTGAGCTATTAAAGCGGTGTTTACTCGTTGGAGTTCCCGACGCAGACGTGCGCACTCGAGCATCAGCAGTTCCTCATAACGAATACCGTAGCGGTCGCCGGCAGCTGTGACGAGCCGCTGTTCTGTATGCGTCACGCGTGGCGTTACGACATTCCCTTCGTCGTCAACAACCTCTTCCTGATTGACTACTTCGACCGTTTCGTACTCGCCCTGCCAGGTGTCATGGCAGAAAAGCCCATAGCGAGCCGCGTCTAAGCCTTTTGCTTGGAAGGCCGATGCAACCTCCTGAGCAATCACGCCGGCATGGAAACGTGCCGCGTCTGAGCCTTTCTTTTCCACGGCGTCTGTGAACTGGAACGTGTGGATGGGGACGCTGCCCACAGCATCGAGCAACGTGTCAGAAGCCGAAGCAACCGACGACTTGACGCGCTGATCGGAGGTATTGATCGTGCCCGTTCCGGCAAAAATCTCTGACGCACGATTGGATGCCGTACCAATGGAGTAAGCATTGTCAGTGTTCGGCGAAAATGAACTGGTTCTATAGCTCCACGTACTGCCTTCAATGCCAATATTTAACCGATTTGATTCGTAGCCATAGCCGACGCTGGCCTTTCGATTTAAATTATTGTCTAGGAAGTCATACGTAGAAAATCCATTTCCGTCTGCTGAAACTATAGAAACGGTTCCACCATTGTTATTTTCTACAGCCAGTAAGGTTCCTGCTCCATAAGTATTTGGAACATTGGCATTCTTTCTGGACAAGATTAATTTTTCATACCTTTTAGCAACTCTAGGATATGTTCCGTTATTTAAATAGGCGCCATCCCCAATTAAAATGTCATAACCATAGATAATATTGTTATTAACATCTAATGTTTCTGTGTATGCCGAAGCTGTTTTTTCTAGATTGATACTATACAGCTTTGCGTTTTCAACAATGTTGTCCAGAAATTTATGATTTGTGGAATCATCTTCAACACGAATTGCTACTGATTGAGCATCAGTCTGAGTTCCTTTGAGATAATTTCCTTGTGCAAAAACACCATGGCGCCAGGATGCGCACTCTATGCCATAAATGCTAAATTCAATCGAATTCCCTTGTACAATTGTGCTTACCAATTCAGTGTTATTAGTTGGCCCTTGTGTGAACGAGATTCCATACTTGCAATTTTTGATTCTGTTTCCTGAATAGATATTTTGATGCTTTTCAAGCATAGCCACCCCGCTTGAATAAGCATGATCCTGAATGCCCTGGTAATATCCATCAACAATGTTGTTAGAAACAACCGTATCTATTGCTGACGTAAAAACGTAGATACCTGGTCTATCCGAAGTCGCATAGTTTGAATTGCTAATGTCGTTTCCGATGATTCGAGCTTTTCAACTGCGAACTGTCAGTGGAACGCAACAGTCTACAAATACGTTATCTAGGAAACTCGCGGAATACACCCCCGGATGCGATGTAGCGCCATTCGCACCAGACCCGATGACATAGCTGTTTTCCATCGCACAGAACATCGAGCACCAATGATTTCCATAGAACGTGAAGTCCACGCCATTCGGTACGGCACCGAAGTGGGAATCAGTAACCTTTACGTGCCAGGAGGAACTGCAACCGACAGCCGTCCACTTGTAAAAATCTTCAGTATCAAAATCCACGTCCGCGGTAGGATCGACAAACATGCTGGTACCGTTGATGCGAACGTTGTAGCAACCGAACAGCGATACGCCGGTGACGGCATCTACTCCCGTATTGATGACAACATTGTCAATCAACAAGTTCTTAACAAAGTGAGCTTGGATCGCCGCACCTTCACCTGAATGCTGAAGCACAAAATTTTTAATGTGAATGTTCTCAGCGAAATTAAGCTTAGCTATCGTTGCTTGTGTTCTTGCTGTATCGGTATCTTCTGAGGCATCTGTGCGATAGCCAGGGAATATCAACCCAGAAGTCAACGTCACTTGTGTCTCGGACGGAACAGCCTTGATAGCTACAGGCTCAGCAAAGTAGCATCGATGTCCTTGGTGATAACCCAGCCGAAAATCTCCCGCCGACTCCGACAACGCATTCCGTTGGCTCCACAGCAACGCCATATCTCCGGTTTGCAACCCATGAGCAGACGCCGTGGTAAGAGAAGTGTCTCCGGTTGTTGCGTTTGCTCCAAGGGCGATCTCGGTCCCTAAGCCTTCGCCTGCTGCGTAAAAAATGTTGTGATCGCCAGTTGTCTCGACAGTACTTCCTTGGCCATCAAGCCGGCATCCAGAAGGGATTGAAATAGGCGATGAGACCTTATAGCGGCCAAACGGAAAGACGATGGTGCTGCCCCCAGCCATCTGAGCAACATTTAAAGCAGCCTGAATCGCTTCTGTGTCGTCAGTAGTGCCATTACCCTTAGCACCAAAATCACGAACGTTGATCACATCCGCGAAGCGGTCCTTGAGCATTCTGGGGACGTCGGAGCCTTCGGCGATAACCAGCATGAAGTCCGCCAGCGTATGCGGGCCCTCGAAGACATGAATCGTGTCGCCCTTCTTTTTAGCGAAGGCGTAGCCCTGAAGATGATTGATCGTTGCCATGATTACTGCACTTCTAAATTAATATTCAAACCACCAAATGCGACAAAATAAAAGGAATGATCTTCAGAGGTTATCGACGAAGGATTTTTAAAAACCAGTCTTATATAAGTACCGTCATCGTCACTACCTACATTTGAGAGAGGTATTGCTGTATCTGCCGCTGAATATCCAAGTGAATTCGCTATAACAGCACACTTTTGAAAGTCAAAGCCGTCATCAGCCAGCCTGATCCGATAATCTCCTGCGGCACTTCTAGTCGCGCTTTTGATGTTAAAACCCGTGATGGTTAGTGTTTCATCGGAAACTAGAACGCGACCATAAGCAATGGGGCGCAGGATTAACGGAGAATTGTTATCGAGGTTCGATACACCACGAACAAAGTTAAGCTGAGTGCCGCCATAAGAGGTCGAGCACGTATTGGAATCATCAACAAAGATAGAAGGCCCAGTGATATTCGCCGCGTTATATCCGTAAATGTAATAAAAATTGGCATTTATGCTTTGGGTCATCGTATTCCCAATAATCTTAGGAATACAGGAGTTTGCATCTTTTCTGTACATTATGGCGATTGAGTCGCCAGTTCCTACGTGCAAGTCTCTAATTATGTTGTTTGAGATTACGGCATTTAGCATCAAACCATTCGCATGGATAGCACAATGGCGAGAACCACCAATTATATTATTTGAGATAATGGCATTTTTATAATTAGTTGCGTGAATTGCTCCTAAATTACCTTTAGGCCCCCAACCATGTAAAACGTTATCCACAATGGTTAGGTTATATCCTTGGACATCTCCACCAACTTCAGGGTCTTCTTGGTCATTAGAGTTATACCCGTACCGTTTTGCGCCACAATTTATCCCTGGACCCACGCACGCATACAGTTCTGAATTGTTGTATTCAAGATGCCCTTCCCACGAAAGGTCCTCTGTCTGTCGAGTTAGAATATTGCCTCGGATAAGAATATCCTCAACACGTGCAAAACCGTGTCTCGGATAGTAACCACCCATATCAGTACCGATACCGATATGGCATTCATTTACGATATTGTTTAAAAAACTGATCCTGCGTCCCCCGTGTGTATCAAGCCCTTTCCATCCTAAACAATATGAGACACGATTACTTGAAAACTCACCATCAGTTGATGGTCTGTATGCTTCCAACACTGCATCAGATGAACCGAAGTAAGCTAAATCATTAGAATTTCCATAAACTCTATTGGCTGAAATTCCATAAACGCGATTGTATGGCGTCCTTAAATCACCAGGATAAATATGAGAAATCTCATTATCTTTGGCAATAAACCCATTGCACCCCATAAAGAATATTCCCATATTGGCGCAACGAGAAACGATGCACTCTATCGCAGATGAGTTATCGCAGTTGTCGAACCAGATTCCAATTTTTCCAAATCCTTCTGCTTTAACTCTTTTTACATGAATATTCTTGTTTACTTCAATAGAGGAACGTAAATTTGTTCCTTCTTTTAAATCCTTTTGCTGCGCCCAATAGCAACCACGGGTATAAATGGCGCACGACCACTCTCTGTATTTAACAGTGTTATTTCCAAGCTCCGGATTCGCCAGCAGAGAGTCGCCATAAGAAAAGTACGTTTCTGGGTCTTCTGCGTAGATTCCACTATCCTGGTAAAAAGGGCCTTGAATACTCAGGTCTGAGATAAAAACGTTTTCCGAACCGTTTGCTATGTCGAACAGTGTTTCCTGGTTTTGTGAGGTAAAAGAGATCACGGTAACGCCGATTCCCTGTCCCTCGATGGCAGTGTTAGAACTGACGGTCAAGCCGGATGAAATAACATACTTACCTTTCGGTATCAGGACTTTTCGACCAACGTCTAAAGCCCTCTGAAACGATGTCGTGTCATCCGTCACCCCGTCACCAACCGCGCCGTAGTCCTTGACGTTAACGATGTCCGCAAAGCGCTCCCCAAGCGTCCGCAACTCAGTGCTGCCCTCCGCCTTAACGTATCGGTTGGAGATGTTCTGCCCGTTTCCGCCTGCGTTTCCAAAACCTGCCACAGCGAAAAGCCCGTCATACGGGTAGTCCTCCACATCGCGTAAAGAATCGACTACGTGCGGGATGTCCCAGCTGTACTGCTCGATTAGCTGTCTGATCTGCTCGCAGGCTGCGAGGGCTTCTTCTGCCGACTGAGCGGATTCCAGCGCCTCTTTTGCAGCGTTAAGGAGCTGATAGAAAAGCTCCTGAGGGGAGGTTGGTGAAGTAGGCGGTACCGTGATCGTGCGATCAAGATGCTCCTTGAGCTGCTGCGTGAGGATCGTCAACCGATCGAGGTTTGTATTGAGCTGCTCCGGATAAAAACCGCCACGGTTCGTGTAGGTTGTCGGCTGCAGATACGGCGTATCCGAAATAATCACAAGTGCCGCATCTTTGGCAAGCGGAGCTTTAAGCGTGACAGTTCCGCCTGGGTTGTTGTCCTGACTTTCGTTGAGAACGACGGTATAAGCACTTTCTTCAAGCGTTGTTTCAACTTGCCCGCTTAGTGCAACGCGAACCTCTAGGTCCGTCGGCTTGAGAAGCTTAAAAGCAAATGGGAAAATTGTTTCCGAACCCGTTCCGATGTATCTCGGTGAGCGTCTGGTTTCAGAGGAAAGTGCCATGCGAGACTCCGTTCATATTGAAACGAAGTCTCGCATCGAGGTGCAGAGGTTTATGGACGGATTACTCCGCGTCGACGTTCCTGCCGCTAATAATGCCTCTGGCAAAATCAACAGGGCTGTCAGGTTCGATTTCTCCGGCAACAACTCCGGCTGCGTAACCAGCCGGCTTCTTCAAAGCCGCAAACGGAATGCCTGTTGCCAACGTAAGCAAGTCGAGCGTGTTGCGCATGGACCGTCTCGGGTCTGGATCGTATTCATCGCTCGTGAGCAACAGCAAAGCGTTCTTGAGTCCTTCGGCAGAGTTCTCAAATAGGCTCATCAGCGGGACACTGACAAGTCGGTCGTTGTAGGGATTGCTTCCAAAGAGCATCCGAGACACTTCCGTCACTTCGCCATAGTCGCCCTTTGCCAGACGAGTGCCGGTCATGTTGATGATGTTGCCAACGTAAGGCAGCATTGCGACGACGTTTTTGTTGACCGCAGTTGTCATCAGCGCCATACCGTCAACAGCGTCCCAGTCGTCGTCATCGCCCGTATCGAATCCTGAGAAGGCTTGCGAAATCACTTCCGAAAGCACTGCCGGAAGAACAACAATCATGGCAAAGTCCAGAATAAATCGGCCATACCGCTTTGTCTGCCGCGCCTCCTGATAATGCTCTCGCAGCAGGTTCCATTGCATATTGAAGTAGTTGTAGAACACCAAAATGGAGCGAGCCAACGGACTTCCTGTTTCAACCCTCGCCACATTCTCCGGATCAAACGAGGATTGTGTGCGACGCACAACGCCGTCCGCATAGAACGCCGCATCCTCATCCGTCATTCCTTTTTCGGTTATCGCCTGATTGTAGGCGGCCAACCACACCGGAATGTCGATGGTTTTTTGAGCCAAAGTTTGCAGAAAGTAAGCTTTACGCTGTGTCCAGTCTCGAACTTGCTCCGCTGTTGTCGGCGCGCGACTGGAAGCAATACGGTTAACCTCATTCTGAAATTCAAAACCAAAATCTTCCAGCCGGCCTTTCATAAAAGCGGAAGCTTCGGTAACGCGGCTGTAGGCGCTTCGGGGATCGCTCAGATATGTTTTGAGACCAAGCGCTGTGTTTTTAGCTCCGACTTCGTTCATAGCGATTGCAAAGCCCGTGTATTGCTGAATCGTGTTGGCTACGTTTGCCGCCATCAAACTCATGCCGGCAAGGCCGCGTGCTTGATTGAGCATCCTGCCGAAACGGTCTGTCGGAGTTGACACCGTTTGCGTGGCTGAACGTCTCAGCCATGGCGTGAGCATATCTCCGATTGCCTGTGGGTCAATGCGGTTCAGAGCCTCCGCAAAGCGACGATCCTTCACAATGCGTTGCACGTTTTTCACGGCCGGAGCCATCATGGAGAATTTCACTACGCTCTGGATGTGAGCCCCCAGGATGCCGGCATTGAGAACCAGAGGTTTCGCCCACTTCTTTGTGCGGCTCTTCGACCATCCCGGCTCAGTGACCGGCATCATGTCCCTGTATTCGTTTTGGCTGTCAAAAAGATCCTGCTCAAGCTGTTTATCACGCCCAGCAACAAGCGCTGGATCAGTAGCCGCAGGAACATACCCGCCTCGATAGATGCCCCAGGGTGTCACGACGGGGCTTGCCTGCACTTCTTCGAAGTAGTAGCCGTAGTACTCCTTGAAAGCCTTCTGTGCCATGCCCTTGGTTTCTTCAAGCAAATCCCAGACTGACTGCACAAAGTCCATGTCTTCTTTGGTGATGATGCCGTCGCGCATTGCACGGGCAAAGAATCGATCCCATCTGGCGTAGCTCACCATTGTCTCGCCGTTGGCCAAAACAACGGTGTCCGCCCAAGAAGCGTTCTCTCCGCGACCTCCGACCAAAAGCTTCATTTTGTTGGACTCGTTGCCGATGTGCATCAAAGCGCCGATCAGTTCTGACTTTCGACCGAACGTATAGTTCAGTTCCGGAGCTTCGATTTCGCCGACCGCATCCCACTTTTCCTGCATAGGCTTCATCAGCTCCGCGAAACGCTGCTGGATCTCATTGTTCTTGGTGCGATACTTAGCTGCGGCCTGTGCAACCGGCCGATAGATGAGTCGTGTAAACGGCCCGGAATCCTCGCCTCCGTCCATAGCACGGCACCAGTTTTCCACGCGCATCACATAGGCCCTGGCAGAAAACCAAAGCTTTTGCCGCTCTTCTTTCTTTGTTGCCGCTCGTTGTGTGCCCGGCGCAAATTCTTTCGCCTCTGACTTGTCTATGTAGTCGGTAAGAGACTTGACGGCCTCATCCAGGCTTTCTTTTCTTCCCTCCAGGGTCACCTGCCGGGCATCTCGTGCCATTTTGACAAGTGCCTGGACATCCTCAACAACACCCACGAATTCGGCAACCGAAAGCATGTTCGGGTCGCGCCCCGGGCTGTACGGATGGCGAGCGATGAAATCCTTGAGGCCATCGAGCAAATCCTCGTCATATCTTTTGATTTTGCCCAGATAAGACTCAACCGCTTCATCCACGGAATCAACGACCTTGCCCATATTGCGGTTCGTAAGAATCACACGGGCAATAGCCAAGATGTTCGTGTCATAACGGGAAGCCAACTTCTTATCCTTACGGAAAACGAGATTGCGAAGATCTTTGAGCTTTTCCTTTTTATTTTCGGCATCCAGAACGATGCGAGCCGCTTCGTGGTTGACAAGCTGTTGGCGCTTAAATGTTGCCGCAAGATCCCTGTCGCCCTTTCTGAAAGCTTCCTGCGTCTTTCGAGCCGCTCTGCCCTCGGCCGCCAGAAATGTGCTTGCCTTGGCTCTGCCAATTCTGGTTCTATCCACCAGCGTCATGGCTGTTTGTCTTGCCGCCGCCCGGTAAACGCGCTGACTCAGAGTTTTGTTCCCAAGCAAATATTTCAGTTCGCTTGCCACCATGCGGCTTCTGGCTTCGTTGTGAAGGCTTCTCGTCACAAGACGATCGCGCTGAACCGGATCGAACAATTCGCTGTATTTGCTGAGGCACTCCTGCGTCGTCAGGTCATCAATGATGCGCTCCTTATCGCCAGCAGTCAGAAGACCGGCAATCAACTGTCGGCTCGAGTTGAACCGCGCAAACGGGCGCAACAGTTCGCGAGCCACATCAACGGTCACCCCACCTTCCCGCACCACCCCCAAAGCCCGCAGCCTGGCAATCTGATTGACGTTGAGTCCCAAGTCTTCAAGAGCCTGCGGAGCAAGCTTCAAGTTCATGGTAACGCCTGCACGGTTGCCCGCCTTCATCAGATCAAGCGCGACAACTTCTCGGCGACTGTTGACGTCAATGGCTACCTTCTTGCGCACATTGGCTCGCGTTTCTTCGGCCTTCTTCTGAATGTCTTTGAGTGCCTTGCTTCGAGCTCTCGCGTACCACGATTCGTCCTTGGCCTGCGCTCTTGTCAGTTCCTCTGCGGCAGATCCCGCTGCGTCATCGTGTTCTGCCTGATATTCTGCCCATTCAGCCTCCGTCATCCCCTCGGGCTTTGTTTCAAACAACGGCATCAAACTCTGAACTTCTTCGACCTGCGAAACCGCATCTTCTCCGGCAATCATGCGATCCAATACGCGGCGCACCTCTTCGGAAATTCCCGGCAAATCCTCACCGAACTGGCCGCGGTAACGCTGATTGAGAGCATCTCTGGCGCCGCCCAACCACGCTCGGTAAACATCGCGAATCCACAGCCCCAAGCGGCGGAAGAACCCTTCTGTTTCTCGACTCGGCGCCTTGCCTTCAGCAAGATAGAGTTCAACCTGATAAGCAAAACGTTCGTGCAAACGCTCCTTTTCCTCAAACTTTAGAGCCTTCCAAGCTTCCGCGCTTTCAAGCCCAAAGTCCTTTAAGAGTGCCCGCGTATCAGCTTTCAGTGCCTCTGACGCCTCCGGCATTGCCGAAAGATCGATAATGTTTTCAAGGTACCAATGCCCCATTTCATGGGCAAAGGTTGACAGATCTGCGTTAGGCGTTAAGTGGATTGTGTTTGATATTGGAGAATACACACCCCGAGCAGCGTAACCTCCGTTTTGATAGTAACGATCGTTTAATTCGGCACGAAGTTTGTCAAGCGCGTCTCGCCCTGGTACACTAACCTCAACGTCTGGGCGGGCCCTAAGGGAATTGGACCCGGTGTACGCCACCCAGGCTTGCAATTTCGCCCTGTCCACGTAAAGTGGCGGGGCGTTTTTGTCATTGATCTGGTCAACAAACCAGTCATTTTGCGGCTCTCCTGTATCTTCTTTTCGCTTGGCGTAAGCACTATTAACAATGTTCAGTTCGGCTCCGTGCTGACCACGAGCATTGATCTCAATCGGCACAATCACCGTTGCACCGCTGGCGTCTCGGATTTCAACCATTGACACAACTCGCCCTTTCCTCGTCTTTGAAGGAAAGATCGCAATAGGCTCGGTCAGCGCTCTTGGAAGCGCTTTAAGCATCTCTGGCGTCATTTCGGGATGCGAGCCATCAAAGAGATGTGTGCTAGCGTAAAGTGGTACCGATCGAGGAAAAACCTTTGCGACAAAATAAACCAATGGCACCTGAGAAAGCATCAGTCGCGGAGCACCTTTCTCGTGAGGCTTCATCCAGGACTTCGAGTTCGGTTCGAAGCTGTCAACAACTTCCGCCCAGGCTTTTTCGTCTGACGCAAGTTTCCTTTCATATTCAGTGCCGTAGGACTGCAATTCCTGCTTAACCCCCTGTGCATCAGCCCTAACCTGCATATCCGTGGAGATAACAGGAACTCGATCCATCAGCTTTTCGGCCGGAATTCCCGTGCGCTTTGCCCAGTTCGTCACTACGCGAGCGCCCCATGCGGCCTGCTGCCGAGCCTCTGCGCGAGTGAATTTGCCGGTGGCGCTGATCTGCTCAAAGAACTGATCCTGGATTTTCCGAGAAGCATCATCAATGGCTCCGACACGTTGCTCTTCGGGCGTAATGGCGTCCCTCACTACCGCACGCCGCATTTGTTTGACAGCCGTCTCCAGGCTCTGCCCTTCGGCCTGAGACAAGTCGCTTTCGTTCAAGCGCATGTGCGGCACAAGCTTCTGCCCAAACGGAGAAGCTGCGAGCCGTGCCGCAAAGTCGCCCGTGCTCATCGTGACATCAGTGCCGTTGACGGCCGCGGCATCCACCCTTTGAAAAATGCCGGGAACCACCCTCTCGAGATTTTCGGGCGAAACATTGTTCTCAGCCATAACTTGCCGGAACGCATAGCCGTCGATGTAGATCGTGCCGGCTCCCGCATCCTTTGCAATGCCGTCAATGAGTTCCTTCGTGGCTCCCGGAGAAAGGTTGGCACCTTCCATCTGAGAAACTGTTTGTGTCAAATCCTCAAAGAAGGCTTGCGTTTCATTGGCCTTGGCGATACGACGCATGTGCCCGGCCATCACCGGGCCGGCACCCAGTCCGCCCAGCACCGCAGAACCTTTGGCCGTCATTTCGGCAACTTCAAGGATGCGATCGAAGAACTGCTCCGAGGAGATGCCCTCCGCTCCCGTCTCTCCCCAGAGGCGCCCGATTTCTTCGCCGACAACATTGGTCACTTCCTGCAAAGACTCTGTGACGACTTCCTGCCCGACACCAAGGCTCACGGATTTAGCCGTATCGATAAGCGCTTTGCTCATTGAAGGAGTTTCAAGTACGGCAGCCGTTCTGGACGCAAACCGAGATGTCAATCCGCGCATGGCCGGAGCGACAGCCTCACCAAGTACTTTGATGCCGGCCATCTCGATCAACGAGTTTACGAAGCCGACCCCGGAGGCAATCTTTACAGCCTTCTCATACGGCACGCCCTGTTCGATCAACGTTTTGAGCTGCAGACCGCCTTCGAGTTGATAAGTGCCGTAAGCGCCTGCTCCGACAGCCATGGCACCGGCGAGTGCTTGACCGGCCACCGGAATGGCACCTGCGGCCATGCCGGCAGTCGCCAGCGCGCCGCCCGCTGTTGCGCCTTCCATGCCTCCTAGCATTGATTTGGCCATCGTGCCCAAAACCTGTCCAGCGTTGTAGAGCGCCGCATCCGAGTTATCTCCGGCCAACTCCTCGATCCGGCGGTCGATTGCTGCGTCTTGCTGTCTGAACTCTTCCGTCAAAAGGTTCCGGTCGTTGCTTACTCTTGCCCACGCTAGCCCTTGTTCTCCCATGAGCCAACCAGCCTGCGCACCACGTCCAATTTGACTTGAGTTCATCAATGGAGTGATTCGCTCGTCAAGCGCCTCGTCTCCGGTCAAGTCCTCCGTGTTCCAATATCGGGCATTTGGTTGAGCATCAACAGCGACATTTGGGTCAGACGAATACCGCGATCCCACTCTGCGGAAATGCTCCTCCAGTCGAGAAAGTAGTCCGAGATCTTTTTTGAAAATCGGCGCATCTTTCTGGTTCTCTGCAAACCAATGTGCCAAAGCCGGCGATTCGGTTAACACCTCGTCCGCGTCATCTCGATTAGCTTGAGCAAAAAGACTCTCGAAGTTGATTTCTGCCGCCGTGCGGCTTGTGCCGTACCGCTCTGAAAGATCCCTCACCTGCGCGGCCTTCGTGGCGTCACCATCTGTCAAAGCGCGGGAAGAACGAGAACGCTCGGTCTGCATCTCGTCGATGACATCAAAAGCTGGGTTCCAACGTTCGCGTGACTCGGGCTCCGCTGCAGTCGGACTTTGCGGTAAAGCCGCAGGTTGAGTCGCCGCCTGTTGACCGCGAGCCTGCTCTTGCGCCGCCAGTTCGTCAATAGCCTGAAAAGCGAGGTCAAGGTTGTCTGTCATTTTTGATTCTGTCCGAATGCGATTTTTTCTGCAGTTTTATTGATCAATGTCTGAGTCAGTTTGATGCCCCGAACACGAGCAGCTTCGCGAGCCATTTCAGTGGCCTGCTGCATAATCTCCGGCGGCAATCCGTAGCCATTGGCAATTTGCCGTGCAAAGTTCGCCTGCTCTTGTGTCACTTTCTGCGTAACGCCATTGCGTCGCAAGATTTCGTTGAGTTCTTGATCCGTGGCGTCGTTTTCAAAATTAGCCGCCGCCAGAGCCTGTCCTGCTGACACCCCGCGATCTCGCTTGTTGATGATCTGATAGCCTCGCTCGGCTCCAAAACTTGCGTCTTCTTTACTCAACACTCTGTCGATCAGTTGATCCGATGTGCTCTTATCGATGTACCCTTTGGCGTGGCTTGCCTTGACTTCGTCCCAAAGCTCGGTTGCCGCGGCAATAACTTCCTTCTTCTTGGCGCCCTTTTTGAAAGCTTTGTCGGCATCCATTCGTAGTTTCAGCGTTTTGATGAAGTCCTTAAAGGAGGCATCCCCCAGTTTGTTTTGAGCCTTGAGATAGACCCTTTGATCAGACTTCGTCAGTTTGTCTGCATATTCATTGAGATCAAGCTCAGCGAATCTCTGCGGTTCGTACGTCAATAAATCGTTGAGCGCATCAAGGGTCGCTTCGTCCGACTGCTTTGCTCTGCCTCTCTGAAGACTTCTCCACTTGGCCGGATCAAGTTCTTTGATCTCGGCAATGAGTGAGTCCGGCGGCTCTTCGTCGTTGTCAACAAATTGCCAGTACTGATCCGTTGCTTCTTTGAGCTCCGCTTTCTTGATCTGGTCTTCTGCGGCAAGTTGCTTTCGGACGCGACGTTCAACCTTTTCGCGTAGGTCTTCGTCTTCAATGCCCTGCACCTTTTTGAGAAGTTCCGCTCGGCTGTCCCCGTAAGCGTGAATCATCTTCGGAGCCAGTTCATCGGCTCGCGCCGTTGTTTGGCCGGCTTTGATGAGCTCACGGGCCTTGCGAATTTGCTCCCGGCTCATGGAGCCTTTGTTGGCATCGAGCCAAGCGGCTGCCGCATCCGAGTTCTTGCCGTCAATAAAGTTCTCGATGGCAATGGCGTGCATCGCCCCAACCGTCTCGTAACGATCTACGGGCAGTCCTGTTTTGTTGGCCAGGTTTTGATATTCAGCCTCCAGAACGGCAAATCCTGAGCGCATTCGTGCCAGGTCACCAGATCGAATATCGTCCTGAGCCGTTTTGATCGTTGCCGCAGAAACCGCCTTGTCGTAGATCTTCTGCTGATTGATCAGGTGCGTCTGCAGGCGGTTGCCGTTTTGCTGATATGCCGTCTCGGCGTACCGCTCGAAATACTTGCGCGCCGCCGAAGTCTTCAGCTCGGAGAGTTGTGTATCGATGACCTCTTTGGCCTTGAGCTGATATTCATCAACCAGGCTCTTGCCGTCCGGGCGCTTGAGCGCATTTTCACCGAGGATGTTTGCCCATCCGTTTTCCTGATTGGTTTCAAGATCTCGGAGTTGCTGCTGAGTTTTGTTGATCGCATCTTTGGCATTGGTGCGATCGATTTCATCCTGCCAGCGAGAAACGGCTCCGGCCACTTCCTTGGCTGCGCCGCCAACAACTTTGTCAAGTCCGTATTTCGTTTCCGGTGCTTCATGGAGCCCGCCGAGGCCGTTCGTGGGACCAATTGCAACGTTCTGTCCGTAAGGATTGGGGACGGTTATTCCTGCCATTTAGAACCCCGAATTGGAAAATGCGGTTGAAAAACTGCTGTAGTCCCCCATGCTTCCGAGAGAGTTTCCGGATCCGCTGCTAAAGAACGAACCGATTCCCTTGCCGAACGAAGCAAAGTCCTGCCAGTCGGCAGTGCCGTTTGCCTGATCCTCTTTCGAAGGACTGGCCACAGAGGTGAGTGAACCAACAAGAGTCGTAATAGCTGCGGCCCAAGGAGAGATACCGTTGGCCGCACACTCATAAGAAAGAGCCTTGTTTGAATAGTCCACAGCAGTGCGGCGATAACCCCATGACTGCGCCACGGAGTTTGCGATCACCTGATTAATCTGCATTTCTTTGGAAATATCAATGGATGTGAGAACCTCTGCGGAGGATCCCGACCCTTCTACACGAACGCCGGATGCAGCCTGCCTTACTTTGGCTGATGACTTTGCCTGTCCGGCTTGATACCCAATGGCTGCGGCTTGATTGAGTCCTGCTCGTTTAGCATCGTCTGCGGCAGTGTGGTAGCTTGCAGACTGCAGATTTGCAATATCGGCCTGCATTTGCAGAGACCGCTTTTCCTGTTTTGCCGCTCTGTACGACAAGAAAGGTCCCGTGAGAATATTGCCTGCCGTATACCCGACTTTGAAACCCGTTCCGAAACCTCCCGGAATCATGCCCATTGCGTTGGCATTGGCATCAATTGCTTCGGAAGTGCTGCCTGTACCGGTTGCTTGGCCTTGCGTCTGCGCGTAGCTTGATGGATAGAAAAACTGATTGCTTGGCATCTGCGGAACCACCTTTTAAATCTTCTAAAAGAGGGTATCCCGCAGAGCCGATTGTTTATGGACAAATCAAGTGCTCACAGTCAAAACAGCACTCTGAATAGTCAGCGGCAACGGATCTCTTTGTCGCACGCAGATTGTTCCCGAATCCTGCCAAGCAGGGAAAAGACGCAGTTCGAGTTCGCCTGTGTAGAGAGCAGGGGGGCTGCCAGGCGATTCCGTGGTGCGCTGCTTGTATTCTGCAAGGTCGCGCTCTTCGAACGACGGACCGGCAAAGATGCCCGAAGATTTGTACACGCGCAGGTAAATCTGAGTGACATTCTTCATGCGGCCGCTTCCCAGCGATGTATCCTGCATCAGTACCGGCAGCGTTTGGGCATCAGACATATACGGCAAGCCTACAACTACCTTGCTTGCCGGATGATCAAGAACAACCTTGCCGTCAGTCACAATCTGGTGTGGCATCACAGCTCCGTCAGCAAGAATCGACACAGTCTTACCTTCAAGCCAATCAAGCCCCGAGATCATCGTTGCGGGATCGCCTTCGTAAACCGCGCCGCTGTCTACAAAGAAAGAGTTCTGAATTTCAGGCGCGGCCTGTGACGCCATGCGCTCGACGTATCGACGTGTCTGACCGTTGACTTCGCGGCGCACGACAACGTACAAATGATCTTCGTCACCTTCTTCGACAGAAGCAACGGATTCGAATACTCCGTCTGTGACAAGCTGCGACCATGCGTTGACTTCCTGCTCAGGAATATAAGTTTGTGCCAGAAGGCTTCCATCTGAGCTCACAAACCAGACAATTGGAATCGGGGCACGCGATAAGGCAGAGTCCTTAATCGTTTTGAAGTCAAACAGGTGCGTTGCTCGCAGGCATAAATCGTTAGAAACATATCCTCCCGCGGCATACTGGTATGCAATCTCTCGAACATGCCCGCCGCGTGCAGCACAGTAGATTGCGGAGTTATTGATGATCTGTGGCATCACACGAGAGGCACCCTCGTTGCTCTGCGGCTTCGCTGTAATCGAGTCTGGCGTAATTACAGATCCGTCCTGCGGGCTAATCCGGAAACTCATTCCGACCGTCAGAAGCAAAAGATTCGACAGGCTCACGACATGTTGAATGGCGTTGAATTCACGGCTTGCAATCTGAAAACTGATCCGGTCATCGTCACGGTAGGGCAGGCTGTAGCTCATGTCCGATTCAGTGCCGCTTTTTGTCATAAGCACCCGCTGCGGATCCGTTGTAAGTCCCGCAAAAATACGTCGCTGTTCAAAGTAGCCGACTGCTCTTGGATAGTCTCCGTCAGACACCGTCGTAGCTTTCAAAATAGCTCCGCTGCCTCCCGCATTGGATTGAACAGTCAAAACAGGTTCAGTGTATCCCTGACCATGACTCAGAATTCTTACACCTGTGATAACTCCATCGTTAACCATGGCTTCGAGTTCAGCTCCACTTCCGGATGGATCCGTTATCGTGATTTCAGGTCTTCCGACGACATCGCATGGAAATTTGTAAACATCTTCACCTGAAGAGTTTTTCAAAACGACAAAAGTATCTCCGACCGTGTAGCCTTCCCCTGGTGCCTTTACCTCAAAACCGACCAATTCCGGAATCACCCCGTTGAGGTGAATAATCCCTTCCACAGAAGCACCACTCCCACTGCCTGTGACATAGCAAGTTGTTGATACGATCGGAGGAACAATAGTAATGGGAAGTGATATTTCTGAGCTAGAGTCAGCATTTGTCCCTTTTGAGGAGACTTTGACGATCTCACCAGCTGTTGCATAGTCACTGCCTCCATATATAACGTTTACGGATTTGATGCCTCCGGCTGCAATAAAAACATCGTCGAACCGACGAATGGTGACATCCGTTTTTGGCGTGATATTGTCATCAATGATTTCCGGTGTTTCAGAATCGCCGATGTAACCGTACAAACCGCCTTGGTTTTTATAGAAACGATAGAAGGCCGCTCCCGGCATTTCATCACATGAAATCTTGACGGTTGTACCGTAGCTGTAGAGGTTTGCCACAACTTCGACAATGTCACTTGCTTCGCTCTCTTCAGTCTTGTCCTCGTTCAGACACGAGACACGGTACTTCATTGTGTACTTGTCTTTGTTCGGGTCATCCGAAGCCTGAGTTACTCGCTCCGCTTTGACGTTTGTAGGCGTTGCAAGTTTTGTATTGATCTGAACCGTCTGGATTCTCCAGTCACGCGCACCATAGCGACGGAGTTCGGTTGGCGGGTACTTGTCGCTTACGAAAGTCACGATATCGCCGGACTGGACAAAAACGAGGTCAAATATATCCTCTGCAGCCCAAGGTGTTTCAATTTTGTAATGTGTGCCGTCGTCATTTACGAGCGTGGCGCCGTAGCTGTGAAACTTCGCGTACTTATCGCCCAGTTCCACAATCATGGTCTGGCCGGCAGAGTATGTGAACGGAATCAAGCGCACAGGTTTATCTTCAATACCGCACTCGTTCACAAACTCAAAGCCAGGTCTGTTACGGATCGGCCCCTGAGGCAGACAGATAAAATTCAGGCACTTGGCAAGGCCGTTTTGGTAGCGCGTGTCGTCCTTGCGTCCGTACATGTCAGGACTAATTTCACCGCCGGCGTAGGAGAGCTGTATTGTCTTAGTCAATGCCATAGTGAACCTCCGGTTCAGCCGGAAGACGCATATCGCCAACCAAAGGACTGTGATAACGTGAAACCTGATTGAACTGTTTGGCGTCGCGCTGCATAACGTCTTTCAAAAGTGTGAGGTAAATCTTTAGGTGTTCCTCAGCCATCTGAGCACCGCTCGCTCCTGTAAGCATGGCACCGGCAAGTTTGGAGGCCAGAAGGTGCGCCAGAGCATCGGCAAAATCTGATGGCAACACCTCTGCTGGCGTTTCAGAAGTGCTGTACACAACCCAACCAACGGGAACCCTCGTCAGAAGCACGAGAGCATCGCCGGATCGCCCCACGGAATATTCCCGAATATGACTGCCGCCTTCATCATGAACAGAGAGCAGTTCAATGCAGTCAGACGGATAGGCATAAGCAAAATTCGCTCGCTTAGGCACATCCGTAACACGCGAAAGCGGCTTTCTCACCGTCGCAAACGACCAACTTCCGGCACGCAGAATCTGCCCCAGAGCAATCGGGTAAAAACGCGCACAATGATCAGCTTGGGGGGAGCCTTCAGGCGGATCAATTGATGTGACCGTCGCCCTGTCGCCAAGATAAGACAAAGCCATGTTGCAAATATCTACAGCAGTGGACATTCATTTTCTCCATAAAGAAACGGGAACCCCGTCAAGGATTCCCGTAGGGCACCGCAAAGCCTGCACTCTGCGGTGAGATGAAGGATCACCTCCTTAAACGGCGAAGTTCGGATTGGCTTCGTAGTCACCGATACGCTTGCCGCGCGGCGAATCGACCTGCAACGTAAAGCCGGCAGACACCGTTCCAGAAAGCGTCGAACTCGCCGCGGCCTTGTAGACAAGTTTCAAGTAACGCGGCAGGCCCTGCGGGACAGGGATGTTGACACCGCCGCCAATCGTGAGATCCGTCACGGGGAAGGTCACGATGTCGGCGTAATCATCGTCTTCACCATTGTCGTCAGAACCCTGGAGACTGACGGTTGCCAGCCCCGTTACCGCCGTTTCGTTTCGCACGAAGATATAGCCCACGCCTTCAGAGATGCCTGCCTTCTGGATATCCAGAACATCCGAATCGGCAGACGCGGCGCTAAGAACCTGAGACTTGGAAAACATCGAAAGATAATCAACTCGCATTGTTTTGTTCCTCCTTAGGAAACCTTGGTTTCGTTCAGGCTGATGGCATCGTCGGCTTCCATCGGGATCTGGAAGAAGTGAGTCTTGAACTGCTCTGCCGCTTCGACAATCTTCAGAGCGTTGGTGCTCTTTTCGTAGGCCGCAATTTCAAGAGCCGTGAAAACTTCGGTGGGCATAAACATCACGAGGTTCTTGCGCAAGCTCGACGGAATGCGGTTCTTGGCCACGATGAGCGTCTTGACCAAAGAGTCGCTCGTCAGATCGATCTGACCGTCCTTCACAGGAATGTTGCAGACACGCACGCAACCTCGCCAGTCCATGAGAGCCGCACCCGGCTGCCACTTGTAGTGGTCGCGGTATGCTTCCATGTTTCCCTTGCCGTCAGGTGCAGTAACCGTGACCTGACCCTTGTCAGTGTGGCTCAGGCCGTACTTGGAACCCTTCGGATACAGGCCGATGAACTGATCCTTGTTCACAATGAAGATGGACGTGTAACCATCTGGCGTTTCAACATAAGAAGAGTCAATTGCGCTGATGCAGTTCTTTGCGCACGGAACCTTCTTGCTCAGGGTGTTGTAGCGCGTGGCCAACCCTGTGAACTTACGGATGTCCTTGTCGTTGTCGCCGTAATACAGCGCCGTTGCAACCGAATTGGCCATACCCTGGAAGCTCGCTGTCTGTTCGGACATGCGGAACTGGTAGGTGTTGCCATTGATGTCTGCCAAATCGCAGTCAACGTCGGTGTACATTTCGACGTTGGAAGTCACGTCAACCACGCTTGCTGTGGTGCTCTTCGTGGGCTGAACGCCTTCATAAAGGCCGCGCCATGTCGGTTCAGGAATGCCCGTGCGCAACGAATGCTTGTGGCCTTCGGTCATGTTGCATTCCTGCCAGCCAATGTGACGCAGGATTGCGTTGTTCTTCGACAGAACTTCGGCAATCGGGGCGATGTCGCCGTTGGCATCCATACGGGAGGCCACGTCAACGAGGGTAGGATATTGTGCTTCTGCCATATTTTTCCTCTGCTGTTAATTCATCTTGGAGTTGTTGAAAAACTTCGCCAGGTCGTAGCCGTTCTGCACACTGCCGGACGAGCGCGGCGTCATATCGTCGGAAAGCATCTGCGAGAGCCGGTAGAACATCTTGATCATCCCCGGGTGCGCATCGAGCCCCAACTGATTAAGGATCTGACGGCAGTCCTCGGGGCAGTACTTTTCATAAGCGACCTTTGCTTGCGCAATCGTCGCCTTGGCTCGAGAGCCGCCCAACTCCTTGTCCGCGGCAAACGCTTTGAGGTTGTTCTGCTTGATCGTTGCCAGCTGTTCGCGCTGAGCCTGCTCAAGCACCGGAGTCATGCGGTTGACAATCGTTGCAAACGCCTTCTGGCTTAGGCCTAAGTCCTTGCAAACTCCGGCAAGTCCTTCGGCCGTCGTGTCATCAACCTCATAGCCTTCCGGCAGATCAAACCCGTCGGCGGTGTAACCCTTTTCTGGAGCTCCGAGCCATTCATTGGGCTTCGGCTCCGGCGGCGGAATCGGATCATTGTTTTGTCCTGCCGCAGACGAATCATTCATTCCGCCGTGCTGATCATTGGCAGATGGATTGCCTGCCGGTTCAGTTGATGTCGACTCTGTTGCCGTAGGACTTCCGTCGGCGGGAGGCGTTGCCGGATCCATATCCGGCATGTTGACTCCAGCGTCTACTTCACTCATTTACTGTTCTTCCTCCAGATTGCAGACGAGACCTGCGGCCCTCAGCCTGCCTTTGATTTGAAGACCCACATCGCGTCTTGCCGAAAGAGCCATCATCTGCATGGCATCCGTGCTCGTGCACGAATCGTCAATGCCTGTGAGACCCAATATCCAATTCAAAACTTTCCTGCCGGAGTCGGTATCGAGAACCGAAGCCAAAGCGTTGTCCAAACGCTTTTCTTCAAGCTCTCGTTGCCGTTTGAGCTCTTCCTTGGCTTGCAGCTCGGCAAAAATGCCCGGATCTGCAGGCAGTGTCGCATCGAAGTCTTGAGGTTTATGGACGGCTGTCATACGATCTCCTGTCCGTTATCAACAACGGCCTGCTGCAGAGCCTGAGAATCCGCAGCCTGCCCAAGATCGCGCAGTGCCGAAGCGCTCTGTGCGGCCATGGCCTGCTGTTGCATGGCTTGTTGCTCCTGCTGACGTTGGGTGCGGATGAGCGCCACCTGTTGTCCTGCGACAATCATGGAAGGCGGCACATTGTTCATATCGGCCAAAAGATCAACCGCCTTGTCTGCATCCAGTTTGTCGAGCACTTCCGGTCGCAATTGCGCAATCAATCCGATCTGTTGCACCGTGTTGAGGATGCCGCTCACGGAAGAAGCCTTCTGCTGCTCGGCCAAAACCGAGATGTACTCAATGCTCAATTCCTTGCCGTACATGGACTCGGGAGCCGGAGGAATCTTGTTGGCCTTGACCATCAGAGCAAATGCGTTGCTTACAAGCGGATCCAAAAGCTCGGTGTGCAGTCGCTCAAGAATCGGCCCCATGACCATGATTTTTTCCTGATTGAGCGCTTCGATTTCAGTGGCCGTTCGCTGTCCGTCTTGGGAAGCGGCAATCATTTGGAAAATGTTCACCTTGAAGTAGCGCTGAATCTCCTGGCGGCGCCGCTCAATCAGTGCATCAATCAAAGCTGGATCCGTGCGAACTTCCCAAGCGGTTCGAATGGCCTCGTTGTCACTGGGATCCACGGGAATTCGCCCGCCCGGTCGATACATATCCAGGAAAGCTCGATGTTTGGTCGGATATTGAACAGGCGGATTCGTAAGATAGTCGGTAAGCGTTGCCAAGCGATTGTGCAACCGCTGCAGCGACTTGGAAGCGGACAATGCTTTTGCACCCGGCCCTCGCCCGTAGACAGAACTTCCGGTAATCAGCCAACGCGGACAAAGCGCAGGAAACTCATCAAAGCCGGACTCTTCGAGTGCTGGATCATTCTCTCGGCCTTCTTCCCAGTAGACGGAGGCAAACGGCTTGTTGAGTTTGTCCGCCTTCATAATGTCGCGATCAACGCGCGGCACAATCGCGTGAATGATGTTTCTGCGCTCAAACGGATTGTCTCGCAGGCATTTGCGAACGTCATTGCTGACAGAATCCATTCCGAAGCGCTGCACCATCTGCTTGACCGTCATTGAAAGGCGACGAAACAGCGTATCCACTCGTCCGTATGGGTCGCAGGCAAGCCAATACTCACCCACCGTGAGATTGAGCATGTCGATGACATTTTCCGGATGTCTCTGAATGATCGAGCACGCCGTGCCGAAAGCAGTCAGTTCGAGATAAGAGCGATGCAGACTGTTGTATGTCTCGCTCTTGGCAAACTGCATCAGCATCGCCTGTTGGATGTCGGCCAACCACTGCTTCACATCCGGGGATTCGTCGAGATCCGGATCCATCGTTGTAAGACGCAACCATGGCCGCGACGGAGAACTCAAGCCGGACAAAAGGCCAGCCGCCATAATGTCAGCAGCTTCCGCGGCCTCGGCATCATAGAGACGCTGATAACGTTTGCCGCCGTCATGCGGAGCCTCTCCCTCAAAGCACCCAAGATCAGGCACCTCGTAGTCGCGAATGTCGCGCCAAAGGTTTTCCCATCCACCGCGCTCCTTCTTGAGTCCGGCAAAAATCTGACTGAGGTGCTTAAGATCGGCCGACATTGCCTGTCGCCCCGAGAGAAGTACTGCCGGCATTGAAGAGTTTGCTTCTCTTAACTCGGCCTCCAGTCAAGTCTGTCGGCGCCCGAGTCGAACCCGTATTGGCATCCAGAAGAGCCTCGAGATCGGGCTGGTTGCCGTTGACTTTGGCTCGTTCCTGCTGTTCAAGCTCATAAGCGGTCTTACTTGCCTGGTACTGTTTTTCGGCAAGTTCCGACTGCTGTTTCAAAGACTTTTGCTGAACGCCGAAATTGAGCAAACTGGTAAGCGTTCCCAAAATGCCGCCCGCAATGTACTGCCCCATGATTAGCCTCCTAAAGGCTTGCGCTTTTGAAGCTTGAGTTCATCATCAGTGACGCCTCCCAGCCCCGTAAGCCCGGTATCAATGCCGCCTCCCGCATCTACGTCACCCATGCCGGGCAGATCTGAGAGGTCTGCATCTGTGCCGTGTTCCTTACGCTGCGCCTGCGAACGGTTAGCCTCATCACGCTTGGCCTGTTCTTCGTACTGCTTACGCTGTTTTTCAGCACGCTTCTCAGCGCTGCTCTCATGACCAAAGACCTTGCTGATCGTTTTGATAGGATTAAAAACACTGCTGATAAAACCGCCCATTTAGACCTCCTTATTCTGTGATCCGGTCACACGACGCTTTTTGAGATAACGTCGTGCGAGTTCTGCGTCTGTCTGCGATTGTTCTTTACTCATGGCTAGAAATTCCTGAGAAACATGACTTGGCACCACTGACGAGATTCTTTTGGAGTGCGTACGAGAAGCGCCTTGTAAAGAGGAGACCGGACAGGAACAATCCACTGGAAGGCCACGGCGCCGCGTGCTTTGGCTTCTCGTTCAGCTTTCACAAAAAGCTGTCCGGCAAGAATCCCAGACCGGTATTCAGGCCGCACAAAGATGGCGTCGTTTGTTGCCATCACTTCGGATGTGTGCTGATGAAAACTCACAAAGACAGAGCAAAACCCGGCAAGGAATTCGCCGTCATAGGCCACTATGGCAAAGGAGGGAGTCTGCTTCTCATACTGGGCATAAGCACTCTCATCAAGGTTAAACTGATGCCCAGGGAGCGCTGCTTCGGCGTAGTTTTGGTCGAACAAATCCCGACAGCGCTTGACAAACTCAATTGGTGAAACTGTCTCGAATCTCATGCCGGCATTGTTGCGAGCATGAGGCGAGGTTTATGGACGAAAAGAGAATGAAAAATCCCTTGTACTGGTTGTTGGCTGGCCTGATAGCTTCAAACCTTTATCTGGCGTATGTGATAGAGGACGTTGGAAACAGCATCGCAGTTGAGGTCATGGATGTTGCTCTCAGACGCAAGCGTAAATTTTCACTTTGACGCAACGAGATCTTTCCACC
>ENA-OPSD01000965-OPSD01000965.1-human-gut-metagenome-genome-assembly--contig:-NODE-965-length-24440-cov-2.964404_pt1 | contig 24440 bp, 18 predicted proteins | sample MGYA00241453_ERZ501898 | MGnify/ENA primary metagenome ERZ501898 (study PRJEB25962, sample SAMEA2042226) | human gut metagenome | biome: human gut; feature: human-associated habitat; material: faeces... | reverse complement strand
CTTTTTCACACCATCGGCAACAATAATAATTTCAATTGCTTCCAATGTTTGTTGTTTCAGGCTCAAAATGCATTCTTCAAAATATTCCTTTTCCACACTGTACACAGGAACAACTACACTCATTTGAGGTTCTATCATAATTATTTTACTCCTCTGATTTTTTGTATCATATTAACTAAGTTATAATACAAAAATACACTTCTGTATTTTCTATGTTTTAACAGCCATAATTTTATTTTATTTAAATTAAGATCCATCACCCGAAGATCTATTGCTACAATAGCAGACTTATATGGCTCTTCATTCATTAGTATTTTAAATTCGCGAAATGCATTTTTCCTATTCGGATTATCCGGATGTAAAAAATATTTTCCGATCAGAAAATACGCAATAACTCCAACTCTGACACAATACGTATTTCTATATGTCTCAGATGTATTTATTCTTGGTTCTAATTCATAGTATTTCTTTAAAATACGCGTAGATGTGTCTGCATTTCCCGCAAAAAACGTGTGTGTCGTCGACTCGCCGTGCAGCCTGTAATGATACAATGGTTTATTTATATATGTAAATCTTTTTATATACTTATGATATTCATAGTTAAAAAGTTTATCCTCTCCTTGTTTCAAAGAGCTGTCAAATCGTATATTATTTTCTTTAATGATACTTCTTTTATACAAATGACAAACAGGTCCCTCCAATGTCGGAATCCTTATCTCATCTTTCGACAGCGAAATTGTTCTCAAAAAATTCAAATTAATCTTTTCAAGAAGCTTCTCATCATCAACACTAAGATCTTTTTCATAATTTTTCTTTATTTGCTGATTTGCATCCTTGTTTAAATACATGTTCCAGACAACCATATCATTTCCGTCACGCTTTTCCATGGCCAGTTCACACATATTTTTTTCAATCCAGTCATCCGCATCAATAAAAGCGATCCACTCTCCCGTTGCTTTTTGAATTGCATTATTTCTGGCCATAGATACACCTTGATTTTTCTGATGCAAAACCATAATCCGACTGTCTTTTTCCGCATATAGATCACAAATTTCTCCACAATTATCAGGCGATCCATCATCTACAAGAATAATTTCCAAATTAGAATACGTTTGTTTCGATATACTTTCAATACATTCTTTTAAATATTGTTCTTTAATTTTATAAACAGGAACAATAACACTGATTTTTTCCACCAACTATTCTCCTTACGCTTCCATATCATTCATCATACGCAAATATGCTTCTTTCATATCTACTTCTGCTTTCCAGCCTAATTTATTTAATTTTTCCGAGCTCAAATGCATTTTCACTTTTGGAGCATATCCCAGGCTCTTGGCCTCATCTGGAATATCAAATTCTACTTTTATCTCTCCATTCGAAACATCGTTTGCCACAAGTTCTGCCATTTCTCTTATAGTCATATGCGACTTTTCATTTACAACATTATAAGCTTCTCCGACTTTCCCCGAATATCCTAAAAGCAACAATGCCCTGATAACATCTCTTGTATAACAATAATTGCCTTCGGAACTTCCATCTGTTCGCAAAACAAGATTCTCTTTTTTCATAGCACTTCTTGCGAATTGTGCATATACACGATTATCTTCCTGTAATACGCCCGCTCCAAATGTTTGTGCAAGTCTTGCAGATTTCACCGGCAAGCCAAATTCTGCCGTATATGCATTACATAAGCATTCACATATTCTTTTTCCCTCTGAATAACTGCTTCTTACATTTTCCAGTTCTATATACCCCAGATCTTTTTCTGTTATATACTCTTTCTTTTCATCCGGAATACCATATACTTCCATTGAAGAAACATATACCATTCCTTCAATCTTTTTATCTACTGCCAAATCCAATACATTCTTTGTTCCCATATATGAAGTTTGTATCGTCAGGACCGGATGCTGCACCATCATCTTGGATGCTGTAATACTGACTGTATGAAAAATATAGTCTACATCTCCTGCTATTACCGGTATCTGTTCAATGTCACCGATCATCAAATGAATTCCGTAGTTATTATACCATTTTCCATATATTCTTTTTGCCTTTTCTTCATTTCTGATCAATCCAATAATTTTTATATTTCCCTGATGCAAACAATTGTAATACGCAAAGGCTTTCACCAGTAATGACCCTATAAGCCCTGTCGCTCCCGTTACAAATATGGTTTTATTTTTGTATTTGCTCCATTCCAGATCACTGTTAGCAATATATTCCAAATCCATTTCTTCCATAGATTTTTCCATTTTTCTTTCTACCATCACTTATTTTCTCCTCTTTTGTTTTCATAAAAATCATATACTTCTTTTAATACTTTCAGGGATTGTAAATGATTTTTTATTTCAAACATTTCTTTTTTTCTATTCTCCTTGATCATATCATCTGTCGATGCATCTTCTCGATGAAAAACATGAATATCCGGTAAATACACACTGTTCAATCCATTTTCAGTCAAATGCTTCATTAAAATTGCTTCTTCTCTATATAAGAAAGTTCTATCATCCAACCCATTAAACTTTTCTATATATTTTCTTGAGAACAGCATAAAACATCCATGAAGTTGAACATACTCGCATCTCTTAATAAATTCTTTTTTCTTTTTCTTTTTTAACGGTTTTATTTTTCGATAAATATTCTTTATCTTTTCCAAATGATATTTGTAAACCACACTTTTTATTTTATACGCCTGAATATCATGCTCTACTTCCTGTTTACTCATTGCATTCGTTCGTATAGGGTTAATATCACATCTGCCGTCGGCACTTAATATCATCGGCCCTAATACAGCAAATTGACTTCTTTTATATTCTTTCTCTACTTTTTCAAGGAAATCATCATCTAACAAATAAACATCATTATTCATCAACACAATATATGATGGATTCCATGTTTTTTCAGCATATCTGAAGCCCACATTATTTCCCCTTGCAAACCCCAGATTCTCCTGATTTAAAAGCACTTCTACATGGTCATCATTTTTATAATGTTCTTTCAATAATGCACCTGATTTATCCGGGGACGCATTATCAACAATTACTATCTTATACATGTCTGTATCGATTTTTTTCTCAATTGAATCCACGCTTTTGTACGTTTCATCTATTGCCAGATAGTGTAAAATAACAAAAACTATTTTCATATTTTATCCTCTACATTTTTCTTTTTAATGTTATCGAGCTCTAATCTTTTTTATTTTATTAAAAAACTGCGTTTCAAATTGCTTCAAATACGGATCTCTGATTAGTGTCAAAATAATAAAATATCCCAGACAACATCCCGCAACCGTTCCTACTAAAGTTATGAATACACTGTTCGTTATCATATTCATTACAAATCTTCCCGCAAAAAACCATACACTTGCTACAAAATACACCATAACTCTTGTATATAACATCTTTGTATTAAATATCTTACGTGCATAGTAAGTCAAGATAACAAACACAATTATTTCAGAGAACAATGTTGCCACCGATGCTCCAGTCACGCCAAACATTGGTATTAATAATGCATTCGCAATTAAATTGAACACTGCTCCGCCAATTGTTGATATCAATACTTCTTTATCTTTTTTATGCGGAATACAAATCTGATAAGCCAGCACTCGATTAATAGCTCCAACTACAACTTTAGCAGATAAAATTTTTGCCGCCGTACTTCCCGTTAAAAATTCTTTGCCACTAAATATTAATATCAAAATATCACTGGTACAGATCATTCCTATAGCCGCCGGTATCGCTATCATAAAAAGAATATCTACAGATTCTTTCATCAGCTTCTCATATTCTTTTTTCAAATTATTTCCCAGATAATAAGACACTCTTGGCAGGATGGTCGCTGATATCGTTCCTATCAATGTACTTACAATTGTATTAATCTTTACAGCTGCCGTATAGACTCCGGTAGCCTTATCTCCACGAAATGCCCCAAGCATGGTTGTATCCATTGTCATATAGATACTGGATGCAACACTTGTTCCAAAAATCATTAATATCGGCTTTAAATGCTTTCTATATTCTAATCTTTCTTTTTTCTGTTTCCAATCGACTATTTTTCTCGAATGCCACAAGTTAAAAAAAGCAGATCCTCCTGACGAAATAACCGTCAATGCCGCATACCAGTAATAATCATTTTTATTTTTAACCAATACAAACAATAATATCAATGAAATGATCTGAAATAAGATTGCCCTTTTCGTGATATAAGCATATTCTTCTTTGATTGTAAAAATCCACTCTGTTCCTATTGTTGTAAAAATGATACTTAAACTTGAAATTACTAATAACTTTTTGTAATTTCCCAAAATAGGTAACGCTAAAAAAACAGCCAATGCACAATAAGCGATAAACGTTGTGCACAAATTTATGTTCAACATTTCACGTGAGAACTTGCTGAATTTCTCTTTATCGTCTCTAATCCGTGCTCCTTCTCTTACTGCATATGTACTAATTCCCAGCGCTGCAAACATAGAAAAGTAAGACACAATAGAACTTGCATAGTTAACACGGCCTATCCCTGTAGCGCCTAAGATTCTTGACGCATACGGAAATGTAATTAACGGAAATATCAGGCTCATTAACGTTTTTATTGTATTCATTATCAAATTTATTTTGATAGATTTTTGCTTTTTTTTCATGTCCTCTCCAATCTTCTTTAGACCTTTCGCCATTATATCACTTTTCCATATGGCAATCAACCTTGACACTTTTAATCTTACGGGACTCCATTTTTTTCCATAACCTGCGCTCTCTTTCCTTATAATGCAAAATTTCTCCCACAAGTATCAGTACTTTCTTTCGATTGTGATTTTAAGCAACACATTTTTGTATCTTCCCCTTTTTTATCACTAAAACATTGTGATTTTCTTATGTTCATGATACAATATTTATGTCATTTCAATTCAAACGTTGTTTTAAATAACATTTAGTATTCATTATAAATGAAAGGATATCAAATCATGAAAAAACTATCACAATCACTTCTCGCAAATCTTGTAACAAATCGTCGAAAAGAAAAACACATGACCCAGCAGGATCTTGCAGATATCACAGGGATCAACCGTTCTATGATCTCACGTTTGGAAAAAGAAGATTTTATTCCTTCTATTCCTCAATTAGAGCAATTAGGAGAAACGCTTGATTTTGAACCCCAGACATTATTTGTTGATGCCGGCAATACCAAGCTTCCTTCTCCTTCACCTTTAAATATCGCGGTAGCCGGAACCGGATATGTCGGATTATCCATCGCGACATTACTTGCACAGCATAATCACGTAACTGCTGTAGATATCATTCCTGAAAAAGTAGAATTGATCAACAACAGAAAATCCCCTATTCAGGATGATTATATCGAGAAATACCTTGTCGAAAAGGATCTTGACCTGACTGCTACTCTTGATGGTGAATCCGCCTATAAAGATGCTGATTTCGTCGTCATTGCTGCTCCAACCAATTATGACAGTAACAAAAATTATTTTGACACTTCTGCAGTAGAAGCAGTCATCGAACTTGTATTAAAGGTAAATCCGAATGCGATCATGGTCATCAAATCAACGATCCCTGTGGGCTATACCGAATCTGTCCGCAAAAAATATAACACAGCTAATATTATCTTCAGTCCAGAATTTTTAAGAGAATCAAAAGCTTTATATGACAACCTTTATCCAAGCAGGATCATCGTATCTACCGATTCTTCCGATGAACGACTGGTGAAGGCTTCTCATACATTCGCGGCACTTCTTCAGGAAGGGGCTCTTAAAGAGCAGATTGATACATTGTTCATGGGATTTACGGAAGCCGAAGCCGTAAAGCTTTTTGCTAATACTTACCTTGCATTACGTGTTTCTTATTTCAACGAATTGGATACTTATGCAGAAATGAAAGGACTCCATACCAAAGATATTATAAACGGTGTATGTCTCGATCCGAGAATCGGAACGCATTACAACAATCCATCTTTTGGTTATGGAGGATACTGTCTTCCAAAAGATACCAAACAATTGCTGGCCAATTACGATAATGTACCTCAGAACATGATGTCCGCAATTGTCGAAAGCAACCGTACAAGAAAAGATTTTATTGCTGATCGTGTTCTCAATCTCGCCGGATATTATGATTATAACAATCATGGTGATTATTCTGCTGCCCAGGAAAAAGAATGTACTATAGGAGTTTACCGTCTTACGATGAAGAGCAATTCCGACAATTTCCGTCAGAGCAGTATTCAGGGCGTCATGAAACGAATCAAAGCAAAAGGAGCTACTGTCATCGTTTACGAACCAACCCTGGAAGATGGAACCACATTTTTTGGAAGCAAAGTAGTCAATAATTTAGAGCAGTTCAAAAAACTTTCTCAAGCTATTATTGCCAACAGATATAATCCGATTCTTGACGATGTTAAGGACAAAGTATATACCCGTGATCTTTTCCAACGAGATTAATCCGAATTTCACAAAAAGATTTGTGTATAATAAAGGCAGGTCAAATGACCTGCCTTTATTGCTAATATACTACAACTTTTGTTCCTCGCGGAATATTATCATATATCCATTTTGCATTATTAATGTTTAATCGAACACATCCGTGTGATGCATTGATTCCAAGTCTTCCATCTATAATTACAGACATACTTCCTTGTTTATACAGTACAGAGTGGAACAGGTAATTTCCATAGAACTGTGTATAATACCAGCATGTATATCCAGATCCAAATGATTTTCCTTTTCCCTGTACAGTAAATGTTCCTTTCACTGTCGGAGTTGATTTTGCTCCTGTAGTACAAACCCACTTTTTCACTTCATTCCATTTACCGACTGAACCGCTATAAATTCCTACTCTGTTAGCTGTCGTATCTACCAGAATGAGATACCGTGTGTTACTTGCATACGCCAATGCTCTCAGATGCATCTGGTCTTTAACTGCTATTGTCGCAGTCTTTTTCTTTTCTGTATAATAATTAGCATTTTTCCCCGGAGCTGCTGCATCTTTTGATACAAGGCGAATCTGTAATCCTTCCATTCTGTATCCGATTTTTGATGTTCCTGCTGCCTGGCCATTTTTTGCCCAGCCAAGCCAGCCATATCCCTGTACATGTGCACGATAATATATGTCATAATATTTGGCAAGATTACCGGTAAGTCTGATTTTCACAGCTTCCATTCCATTCGTTCCTGTAGATGCCCCGTTGGTTGTACCTGCATCAGACCAGTCCTTCCAGCCCTCTTTTGCAATATGTGTCGCATATTGAATCGTTCCTGATGGTGCAAGTTTATTTGACTGATCCAGATATAATGTAAGGCTCTGAAGCTGTTGTTTTTTGCCGATTGTCCCTACTGTATTTCCTTGCGATACATTGCCTGTCGCTCCTACACCTTTGATATATCCATTATAATAGAAGTTACCACTCTTATATCCTTCCACATATTTTACACCACTTGTATTCGGAGCCGTTTCTGCATCTTTTTTCACAAGGCATATTTTCAATGCCTCGATCTTCTTACTAAGATCAATTGTTCCTGTTACTCTTCCTGCAGATTCGTAATTACACCAGCCAATCTTTGCCAGATGTATACTGTAATACACTTCATAATACTTTGCGATCTCACCAGTCAGCTTCACTCTGATCGCTTCAATTCTCTTACTCTGACCGCTTGTTCCTGCAAGTTCACCATTCTTTTTCCAGCTTTGCCATCCAATTCCCTGTACATATGCCCGATATTCTACATTTCCTGTATAGTCAGAATCCGGAAGTGTAATCTTTATTGCCTCAATTCTTTTTCCCTGTCCGGTTGTCCCTGCAAGTGCTCCGTTTTCTACTTCTTTCTGCCAGCCATATGACTGTACATGAGTTTTATATATAATTTTACTGTCTTTTTGATCTTCTTCTGATAATCCGGCAAGCTTAATCTTTAACGCCTCAATAGAAAGCGCCTTTCCTTCCGTTCCTGCCAGTGCGCCATCTTCTACTTTTTTCTGCCAGCCGATTTTTGCTACACGAGCCTGATATACCACCTTCACTGTTTCCTCCGGTACTATATCCGTCTTTACTATGTATGAATTTGCTGTGTCTAAATCGACATTTGTACTTTTCTCTGTCAACTGAACCTGAATGGCCTTTATGCCACAATCATATCCTTTAGTTCCGGATGGGGCATCATTTTCGGCCCAGCCAAGCCACTGTCCTTCACTCTGATCATCAGTTTGAACATATGCACGATAGTAAATATTATACTTTTCAGCCAGTTCTTCTGTTAATTTTATCTTGAACGCAGCTATCTTCTGTTCGCTGTCAAATCCAGTCTCCTGGCCGGCCGTTACATACTCGTTCCAATTTCCCTCTGCATCTGCTACCGAATATGTGATTCCATTCAAATTTTCCTCTGTTACAGAATCCAAAACATCTAATTTTAATTTGGATATTTCAGCATCTTTATTCTCTGGCTCACCCACATATTCTCCATTGTCTGCTTCCTGCCACTCAGAAGCCCCTGACATTAATACCGAATATTTTAATACAGGCTGTGATTCTGCCTGTGTTTCGTCAGCATATGCCCTGGCCGGCATAACTAATGTAACGATCATTGCCATAATTGCAGTCAATGATATCATTTTCTTATACATGATTCTGCCTCCTTTTCATAGTATGACTTTATTTGATCACATGCGTTTTTTGAGTATTACCTGGTGCCGCCGCACCTTTTTTTACCAGAACAACCTGTATACATTCTAATCGTTTTGCACATCCTGTTGTTCCTGCTATCTCTCCATTTTTTGCCCAGTCGAGCCAGCCATATGTTTCCGTATGTACACGATAATATACGTCATACATTTGAGCCATTTTTCCCGTAAGTTCAATTCTTATGGCTTCCATTCTTTTTGCAGCACCAACCGTACCTGCTACTGCATTATTCGTTTTCCAGCCTTGCCAGCCACTACTTTGAACATGCGCCCGATACTTAATTTCACCTGAGTATTTCTGGTCTGTCAATTTCAGTCTGAAAGCTTCCATACGTTTTGCTTCGCCTGTCGTCCCTGCATAGCCACCTCCATATACACTTTCTTTCCATCCATATGTTTGCAAATGTGCCGAGTACTGTGTTAATGGTTGTACATATGCCTGTACCGTACTGCCAGGTGCCTGGCTTCCTTTTGAAACCAATTTTATCTGTATTGCCTCCATTCGCCTTGCACCGTCTGTTGTACCCGCAATTTCACCATTTTTTGCCCAGTCAAGCCAGCCATATGTCTGCGTATGTACACGATAATAAATATCATAATGATTTGCTGCTTCACCCGTCAGACGGATACGAATTGCCTCCATGCGTTTTGCTTCGCCCGTCGTTCCACCGATCGTACCATCCGATACCCAGTTTTTCCAGCCATTTGACTGCACATGTGTACTGTATTGGACTGAACCGGTATAACCAATATTAGAAAGCTGAATCTTTATCGCTTCTATTCGTTTTGCTTCACCTGTTGTTCCAGATATTTCGCCATTGGCTTTAGACGCCTGCCAGCCGTCTGACTGTATATGTGTGCTATAAATTACTCCCGTTTTCTTAGTGTCTGGTATTGTGTTTCCTCCATTTAATCCAGAGGTACCTGTATTAATCTTTTTAATATATTGCTTACTTGCATAAGCATACATAGAAGATGAATTATATTTTCCGGAAGTACTTTCAATTCCTCCTCTATCCGCTTTTAACACCGGATCACTCTGCACTTTATAAAAATCTCCGGATTCTCCCAATATCAGAAATGCATAATTGGAGGAAGTTCCCGTATTATACAGACTTGTAGCAGAAGTACTTGCCTCTTTTCGTACATTTAATGTTGTATGTGCTGTTGACACAGTGTCCTTAATACCTATCGAATATTTATTTTGATCTTTCTTTCCGCCCTCACTGTCCATCTTCCATGCAAGAGCGGCAATTTTTTCACCCCAATAAGGATCTGATGCGTAGCTTACATTAATACCACTCGCTTTATCTCCTAAAAAGCCTCCGTGATAATAAGCCCATCCGGCTCTTAAATATTGTTTTGACATATAAGTTTCTGCAAAATCTTTTATGCATACATCCACACTTGAAAATGTATTCGCACTCTGGCCAGGCGATGTATCGACTGCATTCAGTCCAAACAAATTATTTTTTTGCTTTGCAATACTGCTTGTTCCCCAAGCACTTTCCAACGCACCTACACCTGTCATGAGCAATGCATTTACTCCATATGAATTTTGATTATTTACAAATGCCGCCCCTTTATTATACATTTTTGAGCTGCTCTGAGCATGTTTATTAATAATTGTAGAAAGTTCATTTGCAGAATACGATGACTTTCCACGCAGCGGAAGATATTGATAATAATTATAATACGGGTTATTGGGGTTAATAGAATTTTTTCTTGTGTTACTCTTGTAATCAGATAACATTGTCACGTAATTAGTATAAAAATAATGTCCGTCATAGCTGTAATATGTGGTCCCCGTCTTCATATAAGACTGTTGTGGTCCCACATTAACTGATCCGCCATAACCCGGTGTCGTCATATCCATACAGATTCTATGGATAATAGAAGAACCATCTGCATAATAGTTGCTATAACTTTTTGCTGAATTCAAATTAACAACCTGAACTTTGGACTGGTCTACTAATCCTACAACACCACTTTGCATAAATTTCACTTTTCCGTTTTCAGTGCCCAGATATGCTGCATCAGCTCCCGCTCCACCATAGCAGTAACCTGCGGCGTTCGTACTGTATTCTTTGTATTCTGTAGTATTATTTCCAACCGAAGCACCTGCTGCATTCGCCCGGAAATTTACAATATAGGTTGCCGCAGCTCTTGCCTTATTAGATAAATCTTCTTTTACTACTCCATCCGTTTCTTCTTCAACATCGAATACATTTCCGTTTCCATCTACACTTACAACGGTTCTTTCACCTGTGGTATTTTCGGGTGTATCAGGATTCTCTGTTAATTCACTTTGTTCCTGTGTTCCATCTATTTCCTGGTTTATTTCCTGATCAGCTTCGTCATTCATCTGTTGCTGGTTCTGATCCGTCTGACTACTTTCCATCGATTGTCCTTCTTCAGTAGCCGCATCATTGGCTGCAGATACACTTATTCCGGAAAGTATCATACTCATAATACATATGCAGGCAATGAATCTTTTTTTACTTTTCAAATTTTCTTCCTCCCTTTCTTCATTTTTCCTAATTATAACACAGTTCCATAACAAGCGAAATCCTTTATTGCAACAGAAAAAGTCATTTGAAATATGGATACTTCATACTTCAAATGACTTTTCTTTCATATACTAAAGCTCTCTATCTTACTTCTTTATAAATGTTTTTTCTGTACTTCCAGGTGCTGCTCCACCTTTTTCCACCAGTACGATCTGAATAGCTTCCAATCTTTTTGCAAGACCTTCCGTTCCGGCCTTTTCTCCGTTCTTAGCCCAGCCAAGCCAGCCATACGTCTGCGCATGCACCCGGTAATATATATCATACTGATCTGCCAGCGAATCTTTCAATTCAATCTGTATTGCTTCAAGTCTCTTAGCTTTTCCCTCTGTTCCGCTGTTTTTTCCGCCATTAACCCACTTTTGCCATCCGTAGGTCTGTACATGCGTTCTATATGAAATTTCCTTATTATAACTGGAATCTACCATTGCTATATTCAGTGCTTCCATCCTCTTGGCTTTTCCACTTGTTCCGGCCGTCTCACCATCATGTACCTTACTCATCCATCCATAGGTCTGTACATGCGTTTTGTAAGCTATTTTTGCTTCCTTAAAAGCTATAGATGTTGCTCCCGGAGCAGGATTTCCCTTTGGAACCACTTTAACCTGAACCGCCTCGATTCGTTTTGCATAATCTTTTGTTCCGGATGGTTCTCCGTTTTTCGCCCAGTCAAGCCAGCCAAATGTTTGTGTATGCACTCTGTAGTAAATATCATACTTTTCCGCAAGTTCTCCTGTGAGATGCAGCTTTATAGCTTCCATTCTCTTTCCGCCATTTAATATACCTGCTGCTGTATTATTGGCTTTTTCTCCCATCCAGCCATAACTTTGCATATACGTATCATATACTATATTTCCACTATATTGTGTATCATTTACTCTGACAGCTAATCCCTGAACCGCTCTTGCCTGACCAATTGTACCGCTCTGTTCACCATCCGCACTGTATTTCTTCCATCCTTGTTTTTCTACGTATGTTCTATATTCTACTTTCTTTCCTGTAGTCTTATACGAATTATCTGTTGTTCCGGGTATCGTTGCTCCTTTTGGTAAGACAGCAATTTGTAATGCCTCAATTCGTTTTTCATATCCCTGGCTTCCAGCCGGCTGTCCATTGGATGTCCATCCCAGCCAGCCAAAGTTCTGACTATATACACGATAGTATATATCATAATTCTCGTCCTGACTTCCTGTTAAACTAATTTTCACAGCCTGAATATACTTGCTTTTTCCTTCAGTTCCTGCGAGCTGCCCTGTTTCTGCCAGTGGCTTCCAGCCTTCATCCTGTATACATGCCTGATATCTTACTCCTAGATCTCCATATCCGCCCCCGACATTTATTTTAAACGCTTCCAGTCTTTTTCCATAACCCGGCTTTCCTGTCTGATAACCGTTATTTACAGGCTCCTGCCAGCCATAACTTTGCATATGCGACGTATATGTAATGATATTCTCATCGGAAACTATTACCCGATCTGCATCTTGATTTATCACCGGTTCATCTGACATCCAGAAGTTAATATCTACATTGGTACTAACACCATTTACTTTTCCCGAAGACGTACACTGCCACATATCATACTTTGACTGATACTGACAAGATGCACTATACTGCGCAACCCATTTAGACCAGGACTCATTCTTAAATACCCGATCTGTCAATATACTATTCCACCAATACAGGCTCGCATAAATCCCAACTTTATATCCAGCCCCAGATATCTTAGAACAAAATGTATTTGCCAATTTTCCAATTGTTGAACTGCCAAGATTCAGAACCGAATTCTCTTCCATGTCAAAATAAACGGGGTATGTCGGCTGGTGTCCTTCCAACATTTTCTTAACATTTTCAGCCTCTTTCTCTACTGCCAAAACCGTTGTTGCTGTAGAATATATGTATACCCCATAAGGAATTCCCAATCGTTCACATTCTTTTACATTGTACTCCCATTTACGATCTTTATAGCCTGAACCATAACTGCAGCGGATAATAACGAAATCAATATCCGATCTGTTTTTTACCGTATCCCAGTTAATAGTTCCCTGATATTCACTTATATCCATTCCTTTTTTCTTTGCACCAGGGATTGGTTTTCCAAGACTGTTAACAAATTGTCCATTGACCTTTTTCCATGCATTTGTAACAGCCCTTGCATTACTTGTCGCATCATCTTCTTGTGGTATTAATTCACCATTCGAATATCTCCAACTATTTTCTTTCGGCCTGTCCTCATCTGTATTCTCACTCGTCTGCACTTTCACTGAATCAGAGACAGATTCCTTTTTTTGAGCGTCGTTATTCTCCGGTTCTCCTGCCATAACGCTGATTGTACCTGTCGTAATATATATGACAGCCAGCATTACCGTCATTATCCTTTTCATATTTCCCCCTCAAATCATCAAATTGTATTATATATTTTACTATATCATGATTCTTATTTTCTTACTATCTTTATTTGCTTTTCCGGACATTTTCTTATTTTCTAAACACAATCACTCTCTGTCCCACATAATTAAACACCACGAACGCTCCCATTCCAACTAGCATAGACAGATTATCCTGTACACTTTTACTCTGTCCGTGAAGAAACCATGACACAAGCGGCTTGGCAAGCCCGTACGCAACCAGATAACAGACCGTAATATTTAACGCAAACTTAACCAGTTGCTTCTTTTCTTTATTCTGAAATGTAAAATACTTATTCAAAAAATAACTCACAATACTCCCCACAACATAATTGGATGCCGAGGATATCCAATAGCTCAGATGTAACACATTATATGCTGCAAACATTACAGCTGTTCCGACCAGTGTATTCACAATTCCAACCAATACAAATTTCCAAAATGTTACATCCAGTATATTTTTTATTTTATCTTTCATTATTGCTTCTTTCTCCTTGTTCATTTATAAAATAGGCATTGCATGGCAATACTAAAACGGCCTGTGTTTTCACACAGGCCGTCCAATATTCTCTTATTCTCCTAATCCATCTTCGATTGCACTGACCATGGCATCCATAGCCTCTTTTTCATCTTCCCCGTCGCAGATAAGTTCGATCTCATCTCCCGATTTCACACATGCTCCGAGAACACTTAAAACGCTCTTTGCATTTGCTGCAACATCTTCATCATACATAAACTCTACTTTGCATTTGTATCTACTTGCTATGTTACAGAACATTCCTGCCGGTCTGAGATGTAACCCTGTTGGATTTGTTATTGTAACTTTCTGTCTGATCATAATGTACTCTCCTCGCTTCTAATTGTTATTCCGTCCATCTTCAAGCCTCTGTACTTGTTTTATGATTATTCTCTTTTGTTTACCTGATTGTATCTGTCTTTTTCTCATCTTCTTTCGTCTGACCTTCACTGCTGCTATTTTCATTTTGTGTCTTATCATTCTGTTTTGTTTTTTCCAGAATAATTTCTACACTCACATTATTCACCAGTGAACATCCGTCCGGAAGTTCAACAGATACCGGAACCGTATAAGTTCCTGCATTGGTATACTTCTTCAGATCAATACTCACTTTCTTTGCCGGCGAGAACAAATTCAATGCATCCCCAGGTCCTTTTATCTGTATCTCAAGATCAACCGTTGAACCATAACTAATGCTCAGTCCTTCCGCTATATTGTTTACAACAATAGAATTTGTAGATACTTCAAATGTTTTCGCTCCCGGCTGCTGTACCGGAATTGATACAACCACCTTATTCGCATTCTGTTCTGTCAAAGACACACCACTTGGAATATAAGACGAAATATCAATTGTTTTGTCCGTCTTCTGTGTCAGATTATCCAGCTGTAACGCACTTGCCGGAATACTGATTTTGGAAACTCCTGCTAATGTCGTTTTATCTCCTGTAATCTCAACTTCCTGCGGCTCTACCGTTATTTTTCCAAATTTATACCCCTCTGCCGCTGATACATCTGACGTATCAACTTCTATCGGAACACTTTTAACCTGAAGAAGTTCTACTTCTACACTAACTCCCTCTTTTCCAAGATTGTTTGCCAGAAGTGTCTGGTCAATCACATTATTATTCGCATCATACAGAACCAGTTTTGCTTCCACCGTCTCATCTTCCGAAAGTCCTGATACATCTGCTTCGGCGGTAACTTTGGCTATACTGTTGATAATTCGTTTTGGTCCTCTAAGCGTTACCTTTTCCGGAACCGCTTTCAGTGCTCCTACTTCATAACCACCTCTTACAGTACCTGTTGTTGTCGGAGTAATCGGGAAATTATTTTTTGCTTCCTCATCAATCTGGATCTGCAGATTTCTTGGATTTGCCGTCGCTTTCTCATATTTTCCGGCATAACCTTCGATTGTTATTTCGATTGGTACCTGTGTACGAAGTGTCAGTTCTTTCATATCGGCAGTTGCCTGAATATCTTCTGCCTTAATTTTATCTAATACGGATCTCTGCGCCGTAACAGTTACATTCACTTCCTGTGTATTATCAACAATCTGATACGTATTATTATTATCTGTAATTACTTCTTCATGAGTTACCTGAACCGGTATATTTGAGAAAGTCTTATCGTCTACCGGGTCATCTATATTTACCACGATCAGCCACAGAAATACTGCAATCAGGAAAGCCAGTATTTTCAGCGTAAGATTCTTAGTTATTCTTTTTTGCATGCTCACGCCATCCTTTCCACATTGCCCGTATTCTGTTAGTTTCACTGCTTCTGTGCTGGATTTCTTCCAGTTTTATCCTAAGCTGCGCTTCATTAATATTTCTCGCCAGTTTGCCTCCTTGTGCCACAGATACAGCTCCCGTTTCTTCCGAAACAGCAATGATCAGAGCATCACTGACTTCACTCATTCCAACTGCGGCACGATGCCTTGTTCCCAGATCTTTACTGATACGCATATTGTCGGAAAGTGGAAGGTAACATGTTGCCGACACAATCCTGTCACCACGGATAATAATTGCTCCGTCATGAAGAGGGGTATTGTGTTCAAATATATTCTCCAACACCTGACTGGATACCAGACAATCCATCTGAATCCCTGTACTTTCATATTCTGTCAGTCGAATTGCCTGTTCTACTACGATCAACGCTCCTGTCTTTACTTTTCCCATTGCAAAGCAGGCTCTGATAATATTCTCTCTGGTTTCCTCACTGAAACGTATCTCTCGATTCTGCTCAAAAGGCACAACCGACGTCAGGAATTGCTTTTCTCCCAGTTTTTCCAGCGCTCTTCGAAGTTCCGGCTGGAATACAACAATCGCAGCGGTTGCCATAACCGTCAGCGAATTTCTCGCAATAAAAAGGATGGTATGCATTTTAAATATAGCTGCAAGAAGAATAAATCCGGCAAGAACGATAATTCCCCGAAGTAACATCCATGCTTTCGTATTCTTAATCCATACAATAATCTGATAAATCAGAAATGTAAGAATCAAAACCTCTATCACATCTGTAACATGTACCCTTGGAATATACAGACCTATTCCGTATTTCTCTATAAAATCTGCCACTGCCTGTTCCATTCTTCTCACCTCCTCTTTATCTGAAACATTTCAACTATATTCTATATCTATCTTTTTCTTTTATTTGCAGTTTTCTTTCCACTTGCATGAAATTCATTTTCAAGGCTTTGTGTCAAAAGTAACTTATCTACATCTTTCATATCATGTTTCTTCGGCATCGGTCCTCTCTTCGGTGAATGTTTTTTGGCCTGACTGGCTCTTATCTGTGCAGGACTTCTGTACTCCGAATTATTATATGGTGTTTTTCTCGATGTTTCTTTTCTTAATTTGTGATTTGCAGACGGCTCCACGCTGATTGCCTTAGTCTCTTCCGTAACATCCTGTGAAAGACGTTTTACTGCTTCTGCATCAATAATCTCTGTTTCCTGTCTTTCATTGATCTTTTTCACCGTCTTCTCCGGAGTTGTTACTGCCACCTTTGGTATTGCTTTTACATAATAATAATACTCATCATCTTCAAACTGTAACCGTTCACTTCTTGCATAATCAACAGAGAAAAGGAACAGTTCTAATATCATTCCAACAATTACCGCAAGAATATTTCCGAAGATCAGAGATCCATATGATATCTCCACTCCAAGTGCAATGCTTCCCATTGCCGTTACCACTACATCAGCAATTGCTCCTGCTATAATCCCAATTTTCCATGCGTGATCCAGTTCACGTCTGCGGATTGTATAAACCACAAAAAATCCTATAATAAACGCTACAATGTAAATCCACATTTCCTTATTCTGGAATACTTTCTGTACATAAGTTGTAATCTCAGAAAGCATCGCTTTACTTCCTGATGCTTTTGATGCCGAACTTGTCTTTTTAAGATATTCCACCATATAAAACACAACTGTTCCGCAACTCATCGGCACCAGACTTACCGGTGTATATATCAGTGCACACGCAACAGGTACCAGAAATGGTATCTTCAGAACAAATGCAATCGGTGTAAGAAGTACAACAAACGCCATCTTTGGTGCCAGTCTGATATAGAAAATATACATGATCAGGAAAATCATTGCCGATACAGCAAATATTCCTATCGACGCTGCCAGCGTATGTGCAAGAACTAATACCGCTGCTATCACAACAATCACCATCGGAGGCAGAAATGTAGCAACTACAGCCAGTGCCAGAGAAATTACCGGTGATGATAACGACTTCATGAATCCGGTATTCTGATTGATCATCGAAAATGTGATCATTGCAAGTATGAACTGAAAAGCCTTGTCAAATAATTTAGAATGTTTTCCATAGAGTTCTTCTATTCTTCCCCGTATTACATATATATTATCCATCTATCTTTTCTCCTTTTCATACATCTTCAGCAATTGGATCAGATTATGATTATATCTTTTTACCCTTTTTCTTGCTTTTTTATGTTTTTCATTATATATATGACTGGCAATTCCGCAATACACAATCACAACACCCACATAACCTGCCAAAATGATTAAAAATAAAAATATGATCAATCCATTTGACAGATTACCCATAATATTCTCCACGCCGGCAAGCAACAACACGCCTACCAGACATACATATCCAACCGATACACTTAAGAATGCATAGATAACATGCAGACTTGCATAGTCTTTTCTATAATAAGAGCTGATCTTAAAATCTTCTTTTCCATGTGTCTCTTCATAGAGAGCAAGTTTTGTCATTAATTTTACTTTTCTCTCATCTAACATATATCCACCTCAACATGATATTAATTCCATTAAAACATCATTTTAAGTATAACAAATCTCAGTACCCTTGTCCAATACTTATGGTTAAAAAGTAAACATTCTCTACACCTTTCTGTTTCAATACATTTGACACTGCATCAATTGTATTTCCCGTTGTATAAATGTCATCAACCAACAACACTCTCTTTGCTGCCTGAAATGTATGTTTCACTGCAAATGCGTGCTTCAGATTCTTTTTTCTTTCCTGGTGACCTAGTTTTTTCTGCGGACTGGTCTTTCTGGTTCTTATCAGACTTTTACTGTCCACCGGGATTTCCAGGATTTTTCCTATTTCTTCTGCAAGTATCTGTGCCTGATTATATCCTCTTTTTCTCTTTCTTGAAGGATGCAACGGTACCGGCATAATAATATCCGGCCTCCATCTTTCTATTTCTTTTTGGAATTCTTTTACAAGTTCCTGACTATATAATATTCCGTATCTTCTTTGGTTATGGTACTTAAATTGATAAACAGACTGATTTACGGGGTTTTTGTGGTTCCACAAACTCAATCCCCGTTCATAATAATGATGTGTATGCATGCAGTCATAACAGTATTCCTGCTCTACACTACGGATCTGTTTTCCACATTGCATACACCTTGGTTCTCTGACTTTCAGTAGTTCCAGCTTCTTTCTGCATTCTTTGCAGATGCCGTCTCTGCATACTTTTTGGCAGAATGGACAAACTTCCGGCCAGAGCAAAGATATGATTGATTCTTTAATCTTATTGATTTTTTTATGATTCATTTAATTCCCGGATTCGCTCTGCAAGACTCGTATTACGGTTCTGTTGATTCGTATTATGTATCATTTCCTGAAATACACTTTCACTTCCAATCACTGTAACACACTTTCTTGCTCTTGTAACAGCCGTATAAAGCAGATTTCTGTAATATAGCTGTCTTGGTCCCTGTAACAAAGGGATAATAACCGCCGGATATTCGCTTCCCTGGGCTTTATGAATCGTTATAGCATAAGCCAGTTCCAATTCATCCAGCAGATTATACGGATACTTTACCAGCTTCTTTTCATCATACTCAACAGTAACCGTTTCCTCATATGTATTAATTTTACGTACGATTCCCATATCGCCGTTAAAGACACCGATCCCCTTATCAATCGTCATTCCATAGCGAGTAGAAATTTCCCATTCAAGCTGATAATTATTCTTAATCTGCATCACCTTGTCCCCCTCACGAAACAGGTGATCTCCGTATTCTTTTTCCTGTTTTCCAGGTTTCGGCGGATTCAGATATTCCTGTAATATCTTATTGATTCTCTCTACCCCCAACAGTCCTTTTCGCATCGGTGTCAGAACCTGAATATCCGCTTCTTTCGCATTCACAAACTTTGGAAGTTTCTTCTGGATCAATGTAATAATATTGCTGATGATCATATTCGTATCGTCACGTTTTAAGAAGAAGAAATCCATACTTTTATTGTCCAGAACAACCGGTTCTCCCCGGTTGATCTTATGCGCATTCACAATAATATCACTTTCTCCGGCCTGTCTGAATATCTTCGTCAGTTTTACAACCGAAAAGCACTCCGAAGAAATGATATCTTTCAGTACACTTCCCGGTCCTACACTTGGAAGCTGGTTCACATCCCCCACCAGGATCACACGTGTTCCGGGTACGATAGCATTCAGAAGTGCATACATAAGCGGCAGATCTACCATCGACATCTCATCAATAATAACTACATCTGCTTCCAGTGGATTTTCTGCATTCCGCTGGAAGCCCCCGATTGTCTCATCATCCGGATTTCCTGACACTTCCAGAAGACGGTGTATCGTCTGTGCTTCACAGCCGGTTGCCTCAGTCATTCTTTTTGCTGCCCTTCCTGTCGGTGCGGCCAGGTAAATATCCAGTCCTTCACTTTCAAAAAAATGTATCATAGCATTGATCGTAGTCGTCTTACCGGTACCAGGTCCCCCTGTCAGGATCATCAGACCATGCCTTACTGCTTCCATTACAGCAGTCTTTTGCATATCATCCAGATACAACTCTGTATTTTTTTCGATTTTATTAATCCGGCGTATTAAGTTAGCATCTGCAATTTCAAAATCAAGATTAAGATCATGCAGCATTTTTGCTGTATTTAATTCCATATAATAGTAATGAGACGTATATATCCTCATTCCCTGCTCCGACGGCTTCATAACGATCTTTTTTTCCATCGCAAGATCCATCAGGTACTGTTCCATATCCTGAATCTGAACACCAAGCAATTCACTGGTCTCTCTTAACAGTGCTTCCTGATACAAATAAATATGTCCATCATTCACGCTCTGCTGCAATGTATAAAAAATCCCACTTCGTATACGAAAATCCGAATCTGTGTGGATTCCAATCTTTGCCGCAATCTCATCAGCAGTCTTAAATCCAACCCCCGGAACATGATCCGCCAGCTGATACGGATTCTCCTCAATCGTGCGGTAAACGTTACGGCCATAATGCTGATAGATTTTCGCCGCAAGCGTCGTTGAAATTCCAAACTTCTGCAGATAGATCATCGCCTGACGCATATCTTTCTTTTCTTCCACCTGAGAAGCAATCTCTCTTGCTTTCCGTTCGCTGATTCCCTTGATTTCCGCCAGTCTCTCCGGCTCTTCTTCTATGATCCGAAAAGTATTTTCTTTAAATTTCTTGACAATTTTTCCCGCCAGCGCGGCTCCGATTCCTTTTATCGCTCCGGATCCTAAATATCTTTCAATTGATATCAGATCCTCCGGTTCACATACTTCCGATTCTTCCACAGCGAATTGAAGGCCATACATCTTATGTGTTGTATAGCCTCCTGTCAATCTTAATAATTCTCCTTCTTCTATAAAATGAAAATTTCCGACACAGGTAACCTCTCCATCCGAATTATTCAGATGGATTACTGTATATCCGTTATCTTCATTTCTGTAAACGATATGTTCTACGTATCCTTTAATCTCTTCCATTCGATTTTATTCACCCTGGTTTTCTAGATACCTTTTCTTTCGCCCATAAATTCTACATATTCTCCAGTACCGATTGCTACAACTTTCATTGGATCATCCGCTGTCATAGTATTAATACCTGTCTTAGATTCAATTAACTGATCTAATCCATGAAGCAAACATCCGCCACCTGTTAACACTATACCACGCACTGCAATATCTGCTGCCAATTCCGGTGGTGTCTGTTCAAGTACTCTGTGAACTGCTTCAACTATACTTGCAGAAACATCCTTAAGGGCTTCCTCAGTCTCTTCTGAAGTAATTTCAATAGTTTTAGGTAATCCTGTTACAAGATTTCTTCCACGTACTTCCATCTTCTTATTATCAGATTTATTGAAACATGTTCCTATTCCAATCTTAATCTCCTCGGCAGTTCTATCTCCTATAAGAAGATTATGTTTCTTTCTCATATATCTTACAATGGCATCATCAAAATCATCTCCGGCAACCTTAATAGATGTGCTTACAACTGTTCCTCCAAGAGAAATAACTGCCACATCTGTAGTTCCTCCGCCAATGTCAACTATCATATTTCCACAAGGCTTACTTATGTCAATTCCTGCACCAATGGCTGCTGCAACAGGTTCTTCTACAATAAAGACCTCTCTTGCGCCAGCCTGAAAAGCTGCATCCTGAACTGCCTTAATTTCAACTTCTGTTGCACCACTAGGTACACATACACAAATACGTGGTTTCTTAAATGAGCGCTTTCCGATTGCCTTCTGTATAAAATATCTTATCATCTGTTCGGTAATTGAATAATCTGAAATAACTCCCTGTTTAAGTGGTCTTACAGCCACAATATTTTCAGGAGTTCTTCCAATCATAAGTCTCGCTTCTTCTCCTACAGCCTTAATCTTTTCAGTATCTCTATCAACTGCAACAACTGAAGGTTCCTTTAAAACCACACCTTTTCCTTTTATAAAAACAAGCACACTTGCCGTTCCTAAATCTATTCCAATATCTGTATTAAACATTTGTTACTCCTTTAAGTTTTCAAACAGTAATTATAGTATATGTAATAATCTTTTCCCTAAACTATTTTTTATTATATTAATTTAGATATCAAAGCTTTCAAATCTTGATACTGTAATCATTATATACAATTTAAAAAGAAAATAAAAGTAAATATTTGCTACAAATTTTGAACATTCTGTTATTTTACAATTATTACAACTTTTATGTATAAAATATTACATTTTTCTACTTTTTTACACTTTATTCATATTTTTGTAACATTTCCCCATTATATTATCAATGTACTACCGATTAGGTGGTGCACATAGTTTGTATACGTCATACCCTATAATGGCGTATTTTAAGTTTTTCATACTCAACCTAGAGGGTGAGATTCCCTCTAGGTCCCCCGCAAATGATGACCTTAGCAAAAGCTAAGGTCTTTTTTATTTTCTCATATGCCGCGTTAATTGTCAAAAGTATTTTTTATTATCCCAGTATTTTCCAGTCGGATTTGGTAGTATTCTGTTGTTTACGCATATTTTTTGTTAAAGTCTCACAATATATACCTATTTCCTTCGCAAAAAAAGCGGCGTTCCGTTCCGAATCGCCGCTTTTTTTCCTCTTTTTGTACGTGTCACAAAAACATACGGTCTGTGAACTGCCGTATCGTCCGTGACAGAAATACACTTTTTGTCTAAAAATCCATTTTTTACCGGGCAAATGCCGATCCATGAGGATTTTATGCCCCTTATTTTATAAGTATTTTATTATATCATTTTCGATATATACACCTCTTCCAGCGCCACGTTAACCCCCGCGCAGAGGAAGTGCCAGAGACTTAACTTCTGTCCCTACTTCATGTAACCTTTCAGCGCCCACTCATACGTCTCGATCGCCTGCTGCAGGTTCATGTTAGCTGTCTCTTTGTCGATCTGTTTCTCCAGGAAGGAAACTTCCTCGCTCTTGTACTCCAGCTGGGTCGCCATGCCAAGCTCCAGCTTCTTCTGCATCGCATTCATCGTCTGCGTCTCTGCTGCCAGGGACGCATCGGCAAGCTGCAGGGCTGTCTGCTTCTGCATGATGTCGTTGTAGAGTGTCTGCATACCGGAGCGGATCGTCTGTTCCTGGTTCTTGATGGTGCGGTCCATGTTTTTCTTATCGGCTGAACCTTCTGCCATATTGGCATAACCGCGCTTGTTGGACTGTAAGGACAGGTTCTGCTCGAGTGCCGTCTGCGTGTCCGCCGCCAGGTTCATCGCCGCGATCCGGGTGAGATCCGCCTGCGGCAGATCCTGGATATCCGGTTCCGCGTCATAGGACCATCCGGTCTGGACGCAGAGCTGCTGATGCTGGGCCTGAAGTCCCGCTTTTGTCTGGGTCAGCGTGGACTGGAGCGACTGCAGCGACTTCTGTGCATTTAACACATCAATCTGGGTCGCCTGACCTAGCTGCTGGCGCTTCTGGATCAGCTGCATGGAAAGTTCCTGCAATTCCACTGATTTCTCCATCAACGGAATTGTCTTTTTGACCTGATTATAAGCAGCAAACGCCGACTGCACCTGCGCGACAACCGCATCCTGGCTGTTGATATAGTCCAGACGGTCCATCTCGCTGTCGCGGTAAGAAGCATCGGCAGACTGCTGGGTTTTTAACGCATTCTGCTCCACCATGACGGACGCTGACATCAGGCTTGCGTAAGCACTCGCCATGCCCGGCACCGCCAGAAAATCCTCAATCTGATCCGCCTGATCCCGCAGGTTATCCGCGCTGTCGTACAGATCATTCGCCTGATTGTACTGCTTATCCTGCACTTCCTTCGCATTCTTTGTGTCGCGCCCTGCCTGATAGGTCGTCTGATTGTTTAAATACGTCGGGTTGTACTCCTGTACCAGATACGGCAGTTCGCTGTATTCCATCACATTGTCCTGAAGCTTCGCCCATGTATCTGCGTCATAAGCAAACTGCGGGCTGGCTGCCAGCGCCGCAAACGGTCCCTGCA
>ENA-OPSD01000961-OPSD01000961.1-human-gut-metagenome-genome-assembly--contig:-NODE-961-length-24513-cov-8.699240_pt1 | contig 24513 bp, 16 predicted proteins | sample MGYA00241453_ERZ501898 | MGnify/ENA primary metagenome ERZ501898 (study PRJEB25962, sample SAMEA2042226) | human gut metagenome | biome: human gut; feature: human-associated habitat; material: faeces... | reverse complement strand
GCATGGTGGCGAGGTCCACGATGCAGGGCACGCCGGTGAAGTCCTGCATGATCACGCGGGACGGCGTGAACTGGATCTCGTGGCTGGGTTCGGCGTTCGGATCCCAGTCGAGCAGGGTCTTGACGTGTTCGTCGGTGATGTTGGCACCGTCGATGTTGCGTACCAGATTCTCGACCAGTACCTTCAGCGAGTACGGCAGATGATCGATGCCGTCAAGATTGGCGATGTTGTAGTAATCGAAGTCCTTGCCGGCTGCCTTGAGGGTAGCCAGCTGGTCGTCGCGTAAGGACATGCTTCCTCCGAAATCATGAATCGGCTTATGATGCCGTTGATTATCCGCTACAAATGGTACGGGTACGTTACTTTGGCTCTGGCGTGTCGGCTTGAAGTATGAGACAATCGCGCCGCCGTCTCAATGCCGACGCGAGAGCTTGCCCGTCAGTCCGCGCACGAGCGGCGCCAGCCACAGGCACAGCGCGAAGATCAGCGCGGAACCGGCCAACGCGATCAGCGTGGCCACCATCGTGGCGCCGGTCGGCAGAATCAGAGCGAAGAAGTTCGCCACGAACGGGACGAACGCGCCGATCACGCCCGCCGCCGCGAACACCGCCACCAGCACGCCACGCCAACCGTTGAGTGGTCTGGCCACGCGGGCCAGCACGAACACGCCCATCGCGAACAGGATGATGGCGCTGGTGGCGCGCAGGGCGGACAGGTCCGCGGCATCGCCGGTCACGTTCCAGCCCATGACCGGCGGCAGCACCCAAGCGGCCAGCAGCACCGACAGCGCAGTGGCGATGCCGCCCGGCAGCGCGAACGTGACCACGCGCTTGAGGAATCCCGGAATATAGCGGCGCGTGTTCGGCGCGAGCGCCAGAATGAACGCGGGCATGCCGATGGTGAGAGCGCCGATATACGTGATATGGCGCGGCAGGTATGGGTATGGGATTTGCGTCAGCACTACGCCGAGCGAGATCAGCGCGGAGTACACGGTTTTGACGAGGAACAGGCTGGCCACGCGCTCCATATTGGCCATGACCTGACGGCCTCGCGCCACGACGTCCGGCAGGTGCGAGAACTTCGAATCCACCAGCACCACCTGGGCCACGGCCTTGGTGGCGGGTGCCGCATTGCCCATGGCGATGCCAAGGTCCGCCTCCTTGATGGCGAGCGCGTCGTTGACGCCGTCGCCGGTCATGGCCACCACGTGGTTCTGCGTGTGCAGCGCTTGCACTATGGCCTTCTTCTGGTCGGGCAGCACGCGGCCGAGCACATCGACGTTTTCGAGCACGCGGGCAAGTTCGTTCACGTCCTCAGGCAGTTCGCGCGCGTCCATCGCCACCGGCTCATGGTCGCCGGTGAGTTTCACTCTGCGGGCGATGGCACCCACGGTCACTGGATTGTCGCCGGAAATCACACGACAGCGCACACCCTGCTCACGGAACCAAGCGAGCGTCCGCTCGGCGTCCTCGCGAATCTTCTCAGAGCACAACACCAACGCCACCGGCTCAGCCTTGGGGTCGAGCTGCGGGTCGTCCGAGACATTGGCTCCCTCAACTGCTCCCCTCAGTCGCTTTTGGCGACAGCTCCCCTCGGAGAGGGAAGCCAGCTCGCTCTTCTCGGCTCCCCTCTCCGAGGGGAGCTGTCCGCGAAGCGGACTGAGGGGCGCTGTAGACCGCGCAACCAGCAACACACGGTTGCCGTCATTGGCATACTCGTTAACCTGCTGCAACACCGACGAATAGTCACCCTCAAGCGCAGAAATAATAACCTCCGGCGCTCCCATGTACCAGGTCTCGCCGGATTTACGCACCGCACTCCATTTGCGCGCCGAAGAGAACGGGACACGAGACTCAACCGCACCTGCCCCATATCCTTGGGCCTTGAGCCCGGCGAGTACGGCTTGGCCGGTGCCGTTGGGCTGCTCTTCGTTGCAGCAGTCGTAGAGAGACTGCGTGGCTGCCTGTTCCGCAGTCGCATTGGCGGAGCCGAGCATCACGAGCCGGTTGAAGGCGATGCCGCCATCGGTGATCGTACCGGTTTTATCGAGGTTCAGCGCGTCCACGCGAGCCAGTGTCTCCACGGATTCGAGCTCCTGCACCAGCGTATTGTGACGGGCGAGACGCATGGCGGCCACCGCGAAGTTCAGCGAAGTCAGCAGCACCAAGCCTTCGGGAATCATGCCCACCACGCCGGCGACCGCGGAAACCACGGCTTGCCGCCATTCGCCGGTGGAGAGTGCCGTGCCCCAACCGCCGACCGTATGAATCTGCGAAAGAATCAGCAGAATGCACAGCGGCACCACAAGGAAGGTCATGAATTTCAGAATCGTGTTGATGCCCTTGTTCAGGTCGGACACGGTTTTCTTGTATACCTTGGCCTGCGCGGTAAGCGTGGCGGCGTAGGAATGGCTGCCGACCGCATTGACCTTGACCAATGCCATGCCGGAGACCGCGGTGGCACCGGAATACACCTGCTCCCCCACCTTGTGGCGCACGGTACGAGATTCGCCGGTGAGCATGGATTCGTCAAGCTCCAGTCCCCAGGTCTGGATGATCTGCCCGTCGGCCGGCACCTGTTCGCCGGCACGAATCCATAACAAGTCGTCAAGCACGATTTCGTTATGAGATACCTCGACATCCTTGCCATCACGACGCACGAGGAATTCGGAGGCCACAAGGATGGAAAGCTTATCCAACGTGCGCTTGGCCCTGAGTTCGGTGACGATGCCGATGCCCGTGTTGATGATGATGACGAAACCGAACACCGCGTCCCTCCAGGAACCGGTGATCAGCACCAATACCATCGCGGCGAAGATGATGCCGTTGAACAGCGTGAATACGTTGGCTCGCACGATATCTTGAACCGAACGCGAGGTGGAGGTTTTCACCGCATTCGATTGGCCACTTTCGATACGTTGCGCCACTTCTTTGGAGGTAAGACCGGTCGCTCCGATCTCAGGCATTTCCACGGCTGTTGTTGCACTCATATTCCCCAGCCTACCGCGTCTTGTTTCGCAATCCACTAAGGCTCAGGGATGATTCAGGGTGCTTTCTCAGCTTCAAGGGGCTGATTCGGCTCAGGAAACGGTGACTTTGATCTCGCGTTCGTGGGGTTCGTCGCGCGTGATGGTGAGCACGGCGTCAGTAATAGTCATTGGCTTGGTATCGGCAGTGTCGCCAGAATCGGCACTGCTGGTGTTGAGGTGAAGGATGGCGGCGTACAGCAGTTCATCTTCGGGCGCATGCTTTGGATCAATGAGAGCGACTGGAATACCGGCTTCACGCGCATTGGTCAATGTCTGGTTCCAGCTCTCCCGGTTGGCGTCGGTAACGTCGATGCCGCTGATAATCACGATTTTGACCGCGCGAGCCACGAAATCGGCAACACCCTGCTGTGCGGTGGCCGCATTCTTGTCGACGCCAGTATGAGCATCCGTACTATCGGCACCGTTTTCGTCGGTATTGCCGGCGTCAGAAGATTCGGTTTCACCGGATACACCATCAGTTGCGTTTGCCGAGCTTGCGGATGTTTCGAGCGAGGCATAGTAGACATTGAGTTTGTCATCAGACAACGCATTGATGGCGGACTTGTCTGCGGCAGTGTCAGTCGAGCCCACAAAGCCGACTGTGACATCCGTGGGATGTGTGGAATCGTGGGCGACTTCCGGCATGCTGTCTTGGGTATCGCCGACCGCCCTACCGGCCGGCGTGCAGGCAGCTAGGGACAACACAGCCGCCATGCAGGCCAGCAATCCGAGAATTCGTCGTGTCATATGCTCACCTGTCAGCGGGTAAACAGGGCCACCGTCTCAACATGGTGGGTCATCGGGTAGATGTCGAAGGCACGGATGTCTTTGAGCTCGTAGCCTTCGCCGATGAGTGTCGCGGTGTCTCGTGCGAGGCTGGTGGGATCACAGGCGATGTAGACCACGCTGGATGCGCCGGCCGCGGCAATCTGGCGGCAGACCTTGGCACGAGCACCGGCACGCGGCGGATCAAGCACTACGACATCCGGCTTGGCCAGATGCGCCGGCACATGGTCCAGCGTGCGCGAGACATCACCCGCGCGGGCGTCCACGTCGTTCAGGTTCATGGCACGCAGGTTGCGCTGGGCGTTCTTGACGGCCACACGCGCGCCTTCAACGCTGAGCATGCGGGTGCGTTCACCGGTCATCGTGGCCAACGGCAGGGTGAACAGGCCGGAACCGGAATACAGGTCCCAGATTACGGCGTCCGCCGCTGACTGCAGCTGCCCGTTGACCAGATTGATCACGTGCGTACCGAGGGCGATCGGCGCTTGGCGATGCACTTGCCAGAACCCGTTGGCGTCAACCTGATAGTCGAAGGTCGTGCCGTTGATGGTCACCTGTTCGGTGAGCAGCTGGGAGCCGGCGCGCAGTTCGCCGTCCACAAGTACGGCGTAATTGTCGTCTGCTGCCGCGGTATCGACGATCTCGCCGCGCGGTTCGGGCACGGAAAGACGAATCTGGGAGCCGGGTTCAAAGCCGCCTTCCCACACGTGTTCGCGCTTGGCGACGTCCAGCAGCGTACGCGTGGCAAGCGGCATGGTGTCGATGGCCACGCGGTTGTGTGTGCCGCGCCGGCGCATGGATGGCATGCCGTTGTCGTCGGCAATCATTTCGATGCGGGTACGCCAATTGAGGCCGCCGGCTTCCTTGTCGCCGGGCATGCGCTCGATGGGAACGGCCACGTCGATATGGCCGAGTCGGCTCATCTGTTCGGAGACGGTGATGGCCTTCCACTTGAGCTGGCCGGGCAAAGAGACGTGCACGAGATCCGCGCCGCCCACTCCCCCGCCCATCGCCAAGGGACCGGCAAGTGGCCATGCCGGGGTGGCTCGGTCTTCGGACGGCTCGAGAACCTCGACGACTTCGCCGGTCCAGAACCGGTCGTCCCGGTCGTGGGGCTCGTCAAGTTCGACTCGCACGAGTTCGTCGGGCAAGGCGAAGCGGACGAACACCACACGACCGTCGATATGGGCCACACAGCGGCCTTGGTCGGCGTATCGTTCGATACGAACTTCAGCTTGCATCATCGTCCTTTCCGGTTGCGCTCGGTTCGAGTTCGGCATCAACAGCGACTTCAGTCTGTGTCTTCTTAGCCGCGACCTTATGCCGGTGCATCGGCGTGGCGATAATGAGGTAACTCACCCAAATCGCCAATGCCCAGAACGGAATGCCCATGAGCAGGCGGGTCACGCCGAGTGCAGCCACATGGTTGGTCAGATACAGCGGCACCTGCACCACCAGCCGCAGCAGGAACAGACCGACCCAAAGGCCGGTGACAATCATATAGGCGCGTTTCAGGGCCTTGTCGTCCATCCAGTCATGGAACCATGCCTTGAAATGCTCGGTGGGCAGGCTACGGATGAATTCGACGACCAAACCCAGTCCGGGCACGCGCGCGATCAGTGACACGGCAAGCAACGCGGCATAGCCGGCATTGGTAATGAATCCGAAGATGTAGTAATTGCGGGCCTCATGAGTCTGCCATGCCCAAATCAGGCAGATGCCTACCGCCACCAGACCAGAGACCGCGCCCATTACCGACTGGCGCTGAATCAGTCGCACAATAACCTGCAATACCGCCAACACGGCCGAAACCGCAATGGTGAGATTCAGATTGCTCGTGGCCACGAACAGTACGACGAACACCACGCCGGGCAGCATGGATTCGATGACGCCACGCGGGCCACCGATGGCGTCGATGACGGAGAGATCCTCGCCTTCATTGCCGGCGTCGGCTAGAGCGGACAGGCCGGTGCGTTTGTTGTCTGCCAAGTCTCTTCCTATAGATCAGCGAACTTCGGAGAACATCGGGCCACGGGCCAAGGTGGTCTTCACCTCGGTGGTCTGATCCTGGCTCAACGGGCCCTTCGGCTTGTTGTCCGGAATGTCCTTGAAGTGTTCCTTGCCGTTCGCCTCGCCGGCTTCGGCCGCGGCCTTGGCGGCCTTACGCTCAGCGGGGGCGACCGGCGGATGCATCGGGATCAGATCGCGCGGCGCCAAAGGCTCCTCGCCACGCTCGACGACGATGCCGGCGAAGAACTTGTTCAGCGCCTCGGTCTCCGGGCTGTCCGGATCGATAGCAGCCTTGCCGGAGAAGATGCCACGCAGCATCCAGCGCGGGCCGTCCACACCAACGATGCGCGTGTTCACGGTCTTGCCGCCCTTGACATTGACCGGCAGCTTCAGTTCGGTGCCGAACACACCGTCCACTTCAGAAGCGGCCTTGTTGGCTTCAAGCAGGTCACCGCGAACGTCATCCCACAGTCCCAGGGTCTTGGGTGCGGCAAAGGCTTCGATTTCCAGGCTGGAGGAGCCGAAGGTGATGGTGGAACCAAGCACTTGCTGGGTGGCGCGGTTGGCCTTGATACGCAGCTGGATGCCCTGGAGGAAGGGCAGGTAGTAGGCGCCCAGATCCAGATAATCGTCATAATCGGGCACGTCCTCATCATTGACGTCCCACGGGCCTCGCTCTTCTCCGCGGCCCTGGTATTCGCTGGATGGTTCCGTCAATACGGTTTCAGCGCTTTCCGCCTTTGCTGCGGCGTTTGCGGCCTCGGCGGCCACCTTGTCCTCATCGACAGGCTCAACGGCCGGCTCGGCTTCCTTCTTGCTCTTCTTCTTGCCGAATCCGAACAGTCCCATAATTCCTCGTTTCATGTAACGGTTGCAACCTTGCTAACACTAGCACTCAGGCTTAGAGAAAGCTGAGCATCGCGGCCGCCGATGTCCGGTTCGATTCGTAGGGAGGCCAAAATAGTATGGCCGCATGACCATCACCATTACCACGTCTAACGTCAACGGCATTCGTGCGGCCAAGCGCAAGGGCATCGAGGATTGGGCCGGCAAGCATGCGCCGGATGTCTGGTGCATACAGGAGGTTCGCGCGCCTCAGGACGATGTCGATTCTATTTTCGATGAATTTGGTTTCGAATACGCCACCGCCGGCAAGATCGAGGCACCGGCCAACCTCCATGCCATGAACGAGGTCTGCCGGGTGAAAGGCCGCGCGGGAGTCGGACTGCTCACCGACTTGGAAGTGCTTGACAAGCGATATGGGCTGCCAGGTCTGAGCGAGGATGTGGATTCAGGGCGTTGGATCGAAACCGATGTCAAAACGCCTGAGGGCTACGCGATCACCGTGGCATCCGTATATGTGCATGCTGGCAACACCGATTATCCGACCAAAATGGAACAGAAGTACCGTTTTCTGGACACGATGCTGAAGCGCATGGGCGCGTTGCGGGACGAGGCTGCGCATGGCGGCAAACAGGCCGTGCTCTGCGGCGATTTCAACATCGCGCACACGCCGCTTGATATCAAGAACGCCAAGGCCAATGAGAAGCACGCCGGATTTCTGCCCGAAGAACGTGCCTACGTGGACAAATGGCTGGACGAATACGAGTTCGTGGATGTGATGCGTTCGTTGGCCGGCGACATTCAGGGGCCATACACCTGGTGGAGCCAGCGAGGGCGCGCTTTCGACAACAATGTCGGCTGGAGAATCGACTACCAGTTCGCCACGCCCGAGTTGGCGGAGACCGCACGCGGATTCGTCATCGACAAGGCTCCCACGTATGACAAACGCTGGTCCGATCACGCCCCACTCACGATCACATACGAGGTATGACATATTCCGTGGGACAACATCCGAAAATCGACGATTTTCGCGGGCCGTCCCACGCCCCACAGCATGAGTAATTATCGACCACACTAAGAATGGCGTAATTCCGGGCTTCGTGAGAAATCTGCTGTGGGACAACACTCATGTCTATCGATTGATGTTGATGTTGTCCCACAAATTGTGGGACAACATCGGGAAAACACCAATTTTTGCGTTTTCGTCCCACGCGAACCATCATGCAAACCTGCGCATACGAATATTGGGTTCTTTCCACGGATGGAAAGAACCCAATACAATGCGCTCAAACGCAGATTATCAGTCCAGACCGAGTTGGAGCTTGCCGCCGGGGATGGCGTCGAGCAGGTCTCGGGTGTACTGCTTCTGCGGGTGGTCGAAGACCTCGTCGGTGGTGGCGTGCTCCACGAGCTTGCCGTGCTGCATCACCACAACCTCGTCGGCGATCTGGCGGACCACGGCCAGATCGTGGGTGATGAACAGGTAGCTCAGGCCCTTTTCGGCCTGCAGGTCGTTGAGCAGGCGCAGCACCTGATCCTGCACCAGCACGTCCAGAGCGGAGACGGCCTCATCGCACACGATGACGTCCGGGTCCAGGGCCATGGCTCGTGCGATGGCGATACGCTGACGCTGGCCGCCGGAAAGCTCGTTCGGGTAACGGCCCATCACGGAAGCCGGCATCTCGACCATGTCCAGCAGTTCCTTGACACGGTTGGCTCGCCACTTGGAATCGCCGATCTTGTGGATGCGCAGCGGCTCCTCGATGGAACGGAAGATGGAGTACATCGGGTCGAGCGAACCGTAGGGGTTCTGGAACACCGGCTGAACGTGGCGGCGGAAACCGAGCAGATCCTTGGCCTTGAACGTGGAGGTGTCGCGGCCTTCGTAGAACACCTTGCCGGAAGTGGGCTTCAGGAGGTGAAGCACCATGTTCGCCACGGTGGACTTGCCGGAACCGGATTCGCCCACGATGGCCAGGGTGGTGCCGCGCTTGACGGAGAAGGACACGTCGTCGACGGCCTTGAACATCTCCTTCTTGCGGGGCAGCTTGAATTCCTTGGTCAAGTGGTCGACGGTGATGATGTGCTCGCTCTTCTCAAGCGTGCTTTCGCCGGCGATGTGGTGATCGAGCAGGGCGTCCGCGTTCTCACCGCGCTCCTTGGCGGAGATGATGCGCTGGGAGGCCAGCGACGGGGCGGCGGCCACGAGTCGCTTGGTGTACGGGTGCTGCGGGTGCTGCAGCACCTCGAGGGACGGACCGGATTCGACGACCTGACCCTTGTACATCACGACAATGTGCTGGGCACGCTCGGCGGCAAGGCCCAGATCGTGGGTGATGAACAGCACGGCGGTGCCCAACGAGTCGGTGAGCATGTGCAGGTGGTCGAGGATGCGCTTCTGCACGGTCACGTCCAGAGCGGAGGTCGGCTCGTCGGCAATCAGCAGGTCAGGGCGGCAGGCCAGACCGATGGCGATGAGCGCACGCTGGCGCATACCACCGGAGAACTCGTGCGGGAACTGACGGGCACGGGTAGCGGCGTCGGGCAGACCGGCCTCGGACAGCAGACCCGCGATACGGTCATCCATTGTGGAGCCGATGACGTACTTCTTGGCGAGGTACCAGGCCTGATCGTCGGCCACGCCGGCCTTGATGAGGTCGTCGGCCACGCGCCAACGGGTTTCGGAGCCCGGAACCCATTCGTTGGTGAAACGGGCGACGGCCTTGTCGAAGGCCTCGCCGGACACGCCGGCTTCGGTCAAAGCCTTCTTGGCCTCGGTCATGAGCTCGGGCAGTTCCTTGGCACCGAGGAAGGTCTCGTCGTCGTTGCCCTTGACTTCGACCTCGTCGCCGGCCAGGGCCTTGGCGAGGGCGGAGCGCTTCTCATGGTCCACGTCCATGTTGTTGGCCTTCAGTGCTTCCTTGACCTGGGTGCCGATGCGCCACACCGGGTTGAGGTTGCTCATCGGGTCCTGCGGCACGAGGCCCATCCTGGTGCCGCGCAGCTTGTCGAACTCGCTCTGCTTGGCGCCGGCGATTTCCTCGCCGTCAAGCTTGATGGAGCCGTTGACCACGTGACCGGTGCCGGGCAGCAGGCCCAGCACAGCCATGGCGGAGGTGGATTTGCCGGAGCCGGATTCGCCCACGATGGCCACCCACTGGCCGGGGTAGACGGTGAAGTTGGCGTCGCGCACCGCATGCACCGGCTTGCCGGTGTCAGTGGTGAAGTCGATGGCCAGATCCTTGACCTCGAGCAGCGGACCATGCTCTTTCTGCATAGCCAGCATCTTGGCGTTGGTGTTGTCAGTCATAATGATTCTCCACTCCCCTCACTCAGGCCGTACGGCTCTTCGGGTCGAGGGCGTCCTTGACGGCGTCGCCCATCATGATGAACGCAAGCACGGTGATGGCCAGTGCGGCGGACGGGTAGAACAGCACCATCGGATCGGTCTGCAGGTTGGTCTGTGCGCTGGAGATATCGCCACCCCAGCTCACCGTGGTGGTCGGCAGACCGACGCCAAGGAAGCTTAGGGTTGCTTCGGCCACGATGTAGGAGGCCAGCGAAGTGGTGGCGATGACGATGATCGGGGCCAAGGAGTTCGGCAGGATATGGCGGAACAGATTCCTGGCAGGCGTGGAGCCGAGGGCCGTGGAGGCGGTGTTGAATTCGAGGTTCTTCGATTCCAGCACGGCGCTTCGGGCGATACGGCATACGCCGACCCAGCCGAAGAGCGTCAACACCAGCACGATCTTCCAGATGGACTTGGAGGTCTTGAACATCTGGAGCACCACGATGGCGCCGAGCAGCATAGGCAGGGCGAAGAAGATGTCGGTGATACGGCTCAGCACCGCGTCGACCCAACCGCCGAAGAAGCCGGCGACGGCACCGATCAGGGTACCGACAATCACGACCAGCAGCGTGGAGAGCACGCCGACGGACAGTGAGGTACGGGTGCCGTAGACCACGCGGGTGTACACGTCGCAGCCCTGCAGGTCGTAGCCGAAGGGGTGTCCGGCGGAGGCGGGGCTCAAGGAGTTGCCCAGATCGCAGGCGTTCGGATCCTGCTTGGTGAACAGACCGGGGGCGATGGCCACCACGATGATGAAGAGGATCAGCAGCCCGGAGATGATGAACAGCGGATTGCGGCGCAGGGTTCGCCATGCGTCGGCCCACATGCTGGTGGCCGGTGCGGATTCGTCGACGGAATCGACGTCCTGCAACGGGGTCTCGTCGAGAGGAGCTACGTAACGGTCCTGACCGGGCAGGGTTTCCATGAAGTATTCGGTTCCTGGCTCGCCGGTCTCGTTGAGCTCGTTTTCAGTGGTTTCGTTTGCCATGTGACTCACTCCTCCCTATCACGCGTAACGGATACGCGGATCGAGGGCCGCGTACAGCATGTCGACAACGAGGTTGCACACTACGAAAATCAGCATGAGCAACGTGACGATGGACACCACCAGGTTTGCCTCGCCCTTCAGAATGGACTGGTAGGTGAGGAAGCCGATGCCGTGGATGTTGAAGATCTGCTCGGTGATCATGGCACCACCCATCAGGGCGCCGATGTCCTGGCCGAGGTAAGTGACGACTGGAATCAGGGAGTTACGTAACACGTGGCGCAGCATGACCTGACCGTTCGACATGCCCTTGGCGCGTGCGGTGCGCACGTAATCCTCGGCGATGTTGGAGGAGATTTCGGAGCGGGTCAGTCGGATGATATAGGCCATCGACACCGAACCGAGCACCATGGCCGGCATGAGCAGATCAAGGAAGCCGGGGTCGGCGCCTGCCGTCACCGGCAATATCGCCCACTGAATACCAAAGACATATTGCATGACGAAGCCGGTGACGAAGGTCGGCACGGAAATAAGCAGCAGAGAGACGATCAGGATGACGGTGTCGTACCACTTGCCCTTCTTGAGGCCCGAGATAATGCCGAAGACGACACCGAAAATCGCCTCGAACACGAACGCCATCAAGCCGAGCCTGATGGTGACCGGGAAGGCGCGGGTGATTTCGTCGAGAACGGGCTGGCCGGCGAAGGTATCGCCGAAGTTCAGGGTCAGTGCATTCTTCAGGTAGATAAAGTACTGAACGATGAACGGCTGGTCGAGATGGTATTCTGCGCGGATCTGGGCTGCGACGGCCTCATTGACGGGCTTGTCTCCGAACATGGCCTTGACAGGGTCGCCCGGCAGGGCGAATACAAGGGCATATACCAGAAGAGTCGTACCGAGAACCACGGGAATCATCTGCAGAATGCGTCGCAGAAGATACTTACCCATACGGTTGCTCCTTATTTCCTAGACCGGCCAGAAAGGGTATAGTACGCCCCCGCCGGTCGATAAATACTCCGACAGTTTACCGCATGCCCGGACTGTGATATGTAAATTTGCGTTAACGCAAGGTTTGAGATTGGGCAATGTTGGTGGATATGTCCATGGTTGCGGTCGGATAGTGGATACTTTAACTTGGTTCCCGATGGCGTGAGCAAGCACCCCTCACACAACAAAAAGGGCGGGGATCTTGCGATCCTCGCCCTTTATTTCCGAACTACCTAACGGTATCCGTTCAGTGAGTCAGACTCACTTCTTGGACATCTCGGTGTAGGTCGGGAGGTTCTGCCAATCGAAGGCGTAGCCGGACTTCACGTTGAGGGAAGCCACACCGGAGGCGTTGGAGTAGTACAGCGGGATGGCCGGAAGGTCGTTGAGGAGGATTTCCTCAGCCTGCTGGTACAGCTTGTTGGCGTCATCAGTGCTGGAAGCGGCAGCAGCCTGCTTGCACAGGTCATCGAAGGCCGGGTTCTTGTAGTCACCATCGTTGGAGCCGTTGCCATCAGCAGCAGCGGTGGAGTACAGCTGCCACAGGTAGTTCTCGGCGAACGGGTAGTCAGGCTGCCAGCCGGTACGGAAGGCGCCCTTCATCTGACGGTTGGTGACCGCGTCACGGAATTCCTGGAAGGTCGGGATCGGGTTGGTGGCCGCGTCGATGCCCAAGTTGTTCTTGAGCTGGTTCACGATAGCATCGTAGAGCGGCTTGGCACCACCATCGGCGTTGTAGGAGAAGGTGAGCTGGCCGTCGTACTTGGAGATGGCGTCAGCCTTGGCCCACAGTTCCTTGGCCTTGGAGGCGTTGAACTTCAGGTTGTCGGCACCCTTGAGGGAGTCGGAGTAGCCCGGGGTCTTCGGGGAGGTGAACTCGGTGGCGGCGGTGGCGTTGCCGTTGAGCACCTTGTCGATGAGCTGCTTGCGGTTGAGGGCCATGGAGATGGCCTGGCGACGCAGCTGGCCTTCCTCGTCGTTCTTGAAGTGGTCAAGGGAGGACGGGATGGTGAAGGTCTGGATGACGGAGCCGGCCTCGGAGTAAGCCTGGACCTTCTTGTCGGTCTTGAAGGTCTTGGTGAAGGCGGCCGGGACGGACTCCATCACGTCGAGGTTGCCGGCCTGAATGTCACGGTAAGCGGCGGAGTCGTCGGTGTAGACCTTGAAGGTCACGCCGTCGTTCTTGGGCTGCTCGTTACCCTTATAGTCAGGGTTCTTGACGAGGGCGATTTCCTTGTTGTGATCCCAGTGGTCCAGCTTGTACGGGCCATTGGAGACAGGCTTCTCGCCGAAGGCCTTCGGATCCTTGTAGAAGGATTCCGGCAGCGGGGCGAAGGCCGAGTAGCCGACCTTAATCGGGAACACGGAGTCGGACTGGTTCAGGTCGACGGTGAAGGTGGTGTCGTCCACGACCTTGAGGCCGGAGAGCTGCTCGTCACCCTTGAGGCCATCCTTCTGCAGATCGTCATAGCCGGCGATGGCGGAGAAGAAGGAGGAGCACTTCTGGGCGTTCTTGGCGTTGGCCACGTAGGACCAGGCCTTGGTGAAGGACTCAGCGGTCACCGGAGTGCCGTCGGTGAACTTCCAGCCAGACTTGATCTTGATGGTGTACTGGGTGGCGTCATCGTTCGGGGTGATGGACTCGGCCACTTCGTTGGAAGCCTTGCCGTCCTTGTCGAAGGAGACCAGACGGGAGAACAGCAGGTCGACCGGCTTGCCGCCGCCGGTTTCGTTGGTGCTGCCCGGGATCAGCGGGTTCTGCGGTTCGGAGTTGTACGCAGTGATGATGTTGGAGCCAGCGGTGTCACCGGAGGCAGCGTTGCTGTTGGAGCCGCCGCAGGCGCTCAGCAGCATGGCCACGGAGCAAGCCATGGCAGCGAAAGCAAGAGCTTTCTTCTTCATATGTTTTCTCCTATTCATTAGGTTGCGAAGCGTTTCAGCCTCGCCTCATGCGAACGGGGTCGGATTTCCTCATCGTCGGGACACTTACGCTTCCCGCCGCTTCGGACACCCAACCCCGTTGCTGTTACCTGTCATTTTTGCGCACTTGGGAGACAAGCAGCGTATTTTTGTTACACCCATGTAAAATTCGGGGGCTTTTACCGGCTAGGTTCAGTCTTTGCTAAGTTTGTTAACCAATGCCCACATAGTGGTCATGCCCGGGGAAAGGCCTGTCCGTAACGGTTCTTGAGCTGCTCGATGGAGACGTGCGTATAGCGTTGTGTAGTTTTCAAGGAGGAATGCCCGAGCATCTCCTGCACCTCCCTCAAATCGGCGCCGCCATCCAGCATGTGCGTGGCCGCGGAATGCCGCAAGGCGTGGGGACTGATATCCGGCACTCCGGCCTCTCGGGCCGCTCTGTGTACGATGTCACGGGCTATGCGTTGGTCGATACGGCCGCCTCGTGCGCCGAGGAACAGGGCGTTGGTAGCACGGGACTTGGCTGCATCCGTTGCCGTACGGGCCAGTACAGGCCGCCCTTGTTCAAGCCAAGTCTCCAGCGCACGCTGGGCGGGCAGTCCGAACGGCACCACGCGTTGCTTGTTGCCTTTGCCGGTGACTTTGATGGTGCGATTGGAGAAGTCGACGTCAACGATATCCATCGACACCAGTTCGGCGACACGGATGCCGGTGGCATACAGTAGTTCGAGAATCGCGGCGTTGCGCTGCGATTCGGCGACGACTCGGGCGCTGTCGCGCTTGTCTGCACGGGCGGGTGCCTCGTTGCGGTTTACGGTGTCGGCTGACTTATCAGCTGTCTTGCCGACTGCCTTGCCGCTGCCACTGCCGGACGCGGCTGCCGCTCCCCCATCGCCCTTGTACTGGTTTGTTGCAACGGCCTGTTCGGCGACATCCAATAACTGCTCAGCTTGAGATTCGGTGAGCACCGCGGGCAGCGTGCTGGGAATCGAGGGAGTCATCAGTGTGGCGGCCGGGTCGGTGTTGGTCACCCCATGCTCATAGGCCCACGCGAAGAACCCGCGCACGGCCACGGTTTTGCGGGCCATGCTGCTGCGGGCGTGATCGCGCGATTCCACCGCCATCCAGCTACGCAGATCATCCAGCGTGATCTCGTTCAGATCGGTCACGCCGCGCAGCTCGAACAGGTGCAGACATGCCGTGAGATCCGCGCGATACGCTTTGAGCGTATTCGCTGACAGGCCGCGGTTGGACTTCAGATAGGAGACGAAGGAGTCGATATCGCCGTCGAACTGCGTAGATGACACTCTCGTTCTCCTCCGAATTCTTTATGGCCTTGGGTTACGGCCGGGGTGGCGTGTTGCGCCGCTCCGGCACGGGTTTCAATGTGGCAATCTGTTCCTGATGGATGGTCACGTTCTGGGCCGGGCGCGAACCATTGGCGGCGGCGTCACGCACCATCTCCAACGTGTATCCATCCCAGGAAACCACATGCCCCACATAGTCGCGGAACTTCATACGGTGGTCGACCGGGTCAATGCCGTCGGTGATGCGCACCACCACGCGGGCACCGGCCGGAATCTGCCTTGGTAACGTCATACGTCATCATCCCCTTAACCATCCGCCGCATCAAGTTCGATGCGTTTCCCGAAAAACGGTACAGACTACCTTACTCCTTTGGGTCTTTCGAACAGCGGAGCCACACGGTCTTCTCACGAAAACAAGCGGGAACTTCATCCCCCTCGCGCAGCCTTCTTCGTGACGGGCGGCGAGGGGAACCTGCGCACGGGCCTACATGGCGGTACGCAGTTACATGGCGGGGCGCAGTTGGATGATGGCCTGACGTGGATGGACGAAGCCGGTGATGGCTTCTCCTCGGCGTGCGGAGAACAGCAGGGTCTGCTGCCAGCCGGCTTCGGGGACGGCGAGCTCGCGTTCCGGGAATCCGGCGGCAGTTGTGCCGGCTTGCGGCGCAGCGGTGGCCGTACCGTCTTGTGCAGCGGTGATGCCGGCATGTGTCACGGCGGCCTTGTACCGGCGGAAGGGGTCGCCTTCGGCGAAGAATCCCATCACATCCTGCTCGCCGGCGGCACCAGCGTGCAGTTGGTCGGCCATATCGGTCAGACGTGCCGCCATGCGGCGCAGCAGCGCTTCGACGTTCAGCGAGTCTTCCTCGACCATCGCGCGCGTGCGGTCCGGGTCGGTCAGGGACACGCGGGTCATGTCCCTCCAGCAGCCGGCGGCCAGCGCGGCGGCGATGTTGCGGTCCGGGTTGGCGACCAGTTCGTTGATCAGCGCGGTGGACACCACATGCGGCATGTGGGAGATCATCGCCGCGGCCTTGTCATGCGTTTCGTCGTCCACGACGATGACGCGGTTGCCGACGTCCTTGGTGATCATCGCGGCGACGTCGAGGAAGCGGCGGTAGTCCGTGGACTCGTCCACGGTGATGGCCCATAGGGCACCGTCGTACAGATGCGGGTCGGCGGCCTGCCAGCCGGACAGTTCGTTGCCGGCCATCGGATGGGCGCCGACGTAGCACTTCCCCAGCCCGGCAGCCTTGACCTGATCGCGGACCATGCCCTTGACCGAGCCCACGTCGGTGAGCGTGGTGTTCGGATGGTCGCCCATGAGCGGGGCCAGGGCGGCGAGGATTGCGGGCATCGCCTTGAGCGGATTGCACAGCACGACCACATCCGGCTCGGCATCCATGAGTTCGGAGAGCGTGCTCTTGCAGAAAATGCCATCGGCTTCGGCCTGGGCGTAGGGGTGCGGGCGATGGTTCCACGCGACGACGCGCACGCCGCGCTCGGTCAGGCGGCGTGCGAGCGAGCCGCCGATCAATCCGAGTCCGACGATTCCGACTGTATCTACCACAGCAGTTCCTTCCTTGCTTCCTCGGTGTACTGCCAGCCTTCCGGCGCGCGATTGGTGATGTGGACGCCGCCCTCGGGCAGCATCCAGGCGTCGACCGGCGGGTTCGGGCGTTCGCGGCGTGGGTAGACGGCCAGGGTTTTTGCCCAGTCGCCGTGTCCGGCGATCTCTTCCAGTGCGGTGCGGAATCTCGGCTCCCAGGGGGCGGCGTCAAGGGTGGCGATGAAGCTGTAGGTTCCGTCGTGGCCTTTGATCGGGCGCGAGATGAAGCTGGTCATGTTCAGTCCCGCATCGCGCAGGACGTCCAGCAGGTCGGCGAGTACGCCGGGGCCGGTGACCAGCGGGATGAAGGTGATGATGGTTTCGAAGTCGCCGGCGTCATTGCTGTGGGCGCGGGCGTTGAGTTCCTGGACCACATCACGCGGGGCGATGACAAGGAATTCGGTGTGCGCGCCATCGAAATCCTGCACATGTTCGGCGAGGGTGTCGAGATCGTAGAGTTCGCCGCAGATGCTGGGGCCGAGCGCCACGCGGCCGGGCTTCAGGTCGCGGCAGGCGGCGGCGTTGGAGGATGCGGGTTCGGGCTGCAAATGGTGTTCGGCGATGAACCGGGTGCATTGGGCCAGACCGTGCGGGTGGGCGCTGACGGGGTTGCCGGTGCAGTCGTAGATGCTGTGGCCGCGCACGGTGAAGGCGTTGAAGGCCACGTCCACACTGATCCGGGCGAAGCCGGCCGCGTTGGGGGCGTCGATCAGCGCGTCGAGATTCGGGACCACATAGCCTTCGACGTTGTTTTCCCATGCGATGACGCCCCAGCCTTGGCGCGACTGTACGGCCTGCATGATCGCGGGCACGTCGGGCAGAGCGATGAGGTCGAAGTCGCCGAGTGTGGCGAACTGGTCGGCGGCCGTCATTGCCGCCTGATGGGTGAAGGTGCCCTCCGGGCCCAAGTAAAACAGTTTCATGCGTGCCATAAAGTTCTATGGTAGCGGCCGTAATCCCCTACGCCCGCCGATACGCGACGCATTCCCGGGAATGTATCGCCATATATAGTTACGCGCGCGATTCAGAATGAGTGGGAATGACGAACCAGCGGGCGGGAAGAATGAGCAGGACGACTTGGACCAGTATCAGGCCGTACAGCCAGATGTAGCCGGCATGTTGGGAGAAGAACGGCATGTCGCCTTGGAATCCGGCGACGATGAGCGCTTTGCCGGATGTGGTGGTCAGCGCCATGCCCCATGCGGTCAGTGAGGAGGCGATGAGGTGCAGGGCCAGTCCGACCGCGCCCATGCGCGAACGGGCGCACCATGTCGATAGGCCGATCAGCAGAAACGCCAGCACCAGACCATACGGAATATTCAGTTCCGCACCCATACGGTGGGCGAACGTGCCCACAAAGGCGGAAGCCACGCCCGCCGCAATCGTGATCAACGATTTGACCAGCGCGTTCTGGCGATACGACCACGGACGCAATTCAGTAGTGCTCTTCACAGTCATGCGTTTCAGTATAGGTGGGGATATGACTTGGTGAGGAATAAACTTAGCTCCCCTCAGAGAGGGGAGCTAGAGAGAATGGTCGGCTACAGCCGCACCAAATCACTTACCCTGCTGGGCGGCGTTCTGGCGGCGCTGCTTGGCGCGCCACTTGTACCAGTCCTCACGGCCGAGGATGATCTTGCGCACGCGGATGGACTCCGGGGTGACTTCCACGCACTCGTCCTCGTTGGCGAAGTCCAGGGACTCCTCAAGGCTCATCTTGATCGGCGGGGTCAGGGTTTCGAGCACGTCAGCGGTGGAGGAACGCATGTTGGTCATGTGCTTGGCCAGCGTGATGTTCACGTCCAGCTCGTCGGGCTTGTTGTTCACACCCACGACCTGGCCTTCATACACCGGGGACTGCGGTTCGACGAAGAAGTTGCCACGGGCCTGCAGACGCTGCATGGCGTACGGGGTGGCGATACCCTTGCGATCGGAAACCATGGAACCGTTCTGGCGAATGGTGATGGCGCCAGCCCACGGCGCGTAGCCGGCAGAGATGGAGGAGGAGATGCCGGTGCCACGAGTGGCGGAAAGCAGCGCGGTGCGGAAGCCGATCAGACCACGGGACGGCACGGTGAACTGCAGACGGACCCAGCCGGAGCCGTGGTTGGTCATGCCATCCATACGGCCCTTACGGTCGGCCATGAGCTGGGTGACGGTACCCATGTACTCTTCCGGCACGTCGATGGTGGTGTTTTCCATCGGCTCGTTGATCACGCCGTCGATCTTCTTGGTGACCACCTGCGGACGGCCGACGGTCAGCTCGTAGCCTTCGCGGCGCATCTGCTCGGCAAGCACGGCCAGCGCCAGCTCGCCACGGCCCTGGACTTCCCAAGCGTCGGGACGGTCGGTGGGCAGCACCTTGATGGACACGTTACCGATGAGCTCGCGGTCCAGACGGTCCTTGATCATGCGGGCGGTGAGCTTGTGGTCCTTGCCCTCGGTGCCGGCCAGCGGGGAGTCGTTGGTGCCGAAGGTCATGGAGATGGCCGGATCGTCCACATGGATGAGCGGCAGCGGCTTCGGGTCGTTGGGGTCGACGATGGTCTCGCCGATCATGATGTCGTTAACGCCGGCAACGGCCACGATGTCGCCGGGGCCTGCGGATTCGACCGGGATACGCTCGAGGCCCTGGGTGCGCAGCAGTTCGGAGACGCGGAAGTTCTCGAGGGAGCCGTCCACACGGGACAGGCCGTAGGTCTTGCCCTTCTCAAGGGTGCCGTTGTAGATACGGACCAGACCGAGTCGGCCGAGGAAGTCGGAGGAGTCGATGTTGGCCACGTGAGCCTGCAGCGGGGCGCCCTCCTCGTATTCGGGGGCCGGGATGGTGGAGATGATGGTTTCGAACAGCGGCTCGAGGTTGTCGTTGTCCGGCAGGCCACCGTCGGCGGGCTGGTTCACGGAGGCGTAGCCGGCCTTGGCGGCGCAGTAGATGACCGGCATTTCAAGCAGCTGGTCAAGGTCCAGGTCGATGCCCTCGTGCTGCACGTCGTCGGCCAGGCCGAGCAGCAGGTCGGAGGTTTCGCCGACGACCTCTTCGATACGGGCGTCGGGGCGGTCGACCTTGTTCACGCACAGGATGACCGGCAGCTTGGCTTCGAGGGCCTTGCGCAGCACGAAGCGGGTCTGCGGCAGCGGGCCTTCGGAGGCGTCCACGAGCAGCACGACGCCGTCAACCATGGAGATGCCGCGCTCGACCTCGCCGCCGAAATCGGCGTGGCCGGGGGTGTCGATGATGTTGAGGGTGATGCCCTCCGGGTGGCCGTACTTGGCGGCCAGCGGACCGGTGTATTCCACGGCCGTGTTCTTGGCGAGGATGGTGATGCCCTTCTCGCGTTCCAGATCGTTGGAATCCATTACACGATCCGGCACTTCCTCACGCTCGGAAAACACGTGCGACTGCTGAAGCATGGCATTGACCAGGGTGGTCTTGCCGTGATCGACGTGAGCCACAATCGCCACATTACGGATATCTCCACGAACCGCCATCGAAACCTCTCTTAATACTGATTCTTTTGCGTAATCGTTCGGTACTTGCGTTCTCGAGTACTTAAGTACTTACTCTGAGGTGTTTATTCATACCTACACACAAACCGTCACGATGGTACTCGCACACCTTGACTATGTCGGAACATAGAAAAGCACCTCACAACGGCAGAACTCCCGCGTCTCGACGAACCCCTCGCGGGATTTCTGCCGTTTTTACGGCCTTCAAACGGCAGAACCCCCGCGTCCCTTTCGCCGGGACGCGGGGGTTCTGCCGGTAATCAGGCAAATATCTGTTCTCCCGTCATCGACTTCCGTCAGTCTTCGAGATCGAGGCCTTTGCGTTCGGGCAGGCAGAGGGCGGCGACGCAGGCGATGATGAAGGCGGCGGCGAAGATGATGAAGGCCACGGCCTTGTTGCCGCCGGACAGGGTCAGGAACCACGGCATGAGGAGCGGCGCGATGATGGCGGCGATGCGGCCCACCGCTGCGGCGGCACCGGCGGCCGCGCCACGCAGGCGGGTCGGGTAGATTTCCGGGGTCACGGCGTACAGCACGCCCCACGCACCGAGGTTGGAGGCGGACAGCAGCATGCCGAACACGAGCACGAGGGCCACAGATCCGGCCTGCGAGAACGCGAAGGCGGCCACGGCGGAGACGGCCAGGAAGATGCTCAGCGTCTTGCGGCGGCCCCAGACCTCCACCAGCCAGGCGGCTAGGAAGTAACCGGGCAGCTGGGCGATGGAGATGGCGAGCGTGTAGCCGAATGACTTGGTCAGGGAGCCGAACTGGTCGGCGAGCAGCGACGGCATCCATGTGAACGCGCCGTAGTAGGAGAAGTTCACGAAGAACCACGTGGCCCAGATGGCGATGGTGCGGGCCAGGTACTTGGAGCCGAACAGTTCGCGCGTCTTGATCTTCGGCAGCGGCTTGCCCTTGGGAGAGGTTACCGGGGCTACTCCCCCGGCTTCCTCGAAGTAGCGCACGGCCTTTTCGGCTTCGTCTTCGCGACCCTTGGCTTCGAGGAATCGCACGGATTCTGGGATGTGCACGCGGGTGACGATTGCGTAGAGCAGTGGCAGCGCGCCGATGGCCAGCGCCCAGCGCCAGCCCCAGTCGCCGGTGTTCGGGATCACGAAGTAGCCGATCATGGCGGCGACGATCCAGCCGACGGCCCAGAACGATTCCAGCAGCACAGTCATGCGGCCGCGCTGTTTGGTCGGCGAAAACTCGGAGACCAGCGTGGAGGCGACCGGCAGTTCCGCGCCCAAGCCCAGTCCGATGATCAGTCGGGCGCCGAGCAGCATGCCGAGTGACCAAGATAGGGCCATGGCACCGTTGGCGATGCCGAAGATAATCAGTGTGGCGGTGAACACGGTTTTGCGGCCCACGCGGTCGGCGATGAAGCCGCCCACTGCCGCGCCGATGGCCATGCCGACGAAGCCGATGGACAGCACCCATGACTTTTCGGTCGGGGTGAGGTTGAAGTGCGGGTCGGCGGCGATGGCGGCGACTACGAAGGAGACGAGGCCGACGTCCATGGCGTCGAATGCCCAGCCGATGCCGGAGGCGACGAGGAGTTTGCGGTGCGCCTTGTTGAAGGGCAGCCGGTCGAGGCGCTCGTTGCGGGTGAGCTGCGCGGGTTGCGCTGAAGTGGTGGTGCTCACGTCGTTTCCTTTCTGGTAAGTGGCGTCAGATTTAATGGCGGGTCAGGTCGGTGTAGGACTCTTCGATGGCCAAGCTGATGCGTTCGACTTGTTCGCGGGTCAGCGGCTTGCGGAAGGTCATGCGTAATGCCGATTTGGCGATGGACGGTTCGAGGCCCATCGCCAGCAACGTGGCAGGAATCTCGTGGCGCCCGATGGCGCAGGCCGAGCCGGATGAGGCAGCGATGCCGCGCGCGTCCAGGTCGACGAGCAGCGCTTCCCCGGTGACGCCGGGGAAGATGAAGGAGGCGTGACCGGGCAGACGGCGTTCGGGGTCGCCGGTCAGGTCGGCGCGAGGCGCGACCCGGCGAACCGCGTCGATGAGCATGTCTCGGGACGCGACCAACTCACGGTACTGCGCCTGCATGCGCGCATTCGATTCGTTGAGTCCGATGGCGAGCGCCACGGCACCGGCCACGTTCTGCGTGCCAGAGCGCAGGCCGCGTTCCTGCCCGCCTCCGGACAGCACCGGTTCGATGGGTGTGCGGCCGCGTACCAGCAGCGCTCCCAGACCTTTGGGGGTGCCGAATTTGTGTCCGGATACGGACAGGGCGTCCACATCCCAGTCACGAAAACGAATCGGAATCTGCCCGGCGGCCTGTACGGCGTCTACATGGATGGGCACGCCGTGCGCGTGGGCGATGCGGACCAGTTCCTCCACGGGTTCCACGGTGCCGACCTCGTTGTTGGCCAGCATGGTGGAGACCATCGTGGTACGTTCACTGGCCTCGCCGTCGAGCTCGCGTTCAAGTGCGTCGAGATCGAGATGTGCTTGCGCATCCACGGGAATGCGCACGACTTCGAAACCGAACCATTCGTGCAGCCATGCCGCCGATTGGGCCACGGCCGGGTGCTCGATAGCGGAAATGATAATGCGCGGGCGACAATTTGCCGGCTGTTTGCCATCGGCTTCGGCGAATCCGCAGACCGGCCGCAAGCCCAGTTTGCGCATGCGCGCCATGGCGATGCCTTTGATGGCCAGATTGTCCGATTCGGTGCCGCCTGAGGTGAAGATCACGTCATCCGGCCGGGCGCCCAATGCCGCGGCAAATGATGCGCGAGCCGCGTCCAGCGCGCGGGCCGCGGTTTTGCCGGGCTGGTGCACGCTGGCCGGATTGGCGTAGGCCTCAGTCAGGAACGGGGTCATGGCCTCGATGACTGCCGGGCTCACTGATTCGGTGGCGGCGGCGTCCAGGTACAGTTCGCCGGGTTCACCGGATGCGTTGGGGGTATCGGCCATGACTAGTTCCAATCCAATCCGAGGTCGATGCTGCGCACAGAGTGGGTGAGCGCGCCCACGGAGATCACGTCCACGCCGGTGACGGCCACGGCTGGCACTCGCTCCAGGCTCATGTTGCCGCTGGCTTCCACGATGGCCTTACCGTCGATGAGCTCCACGCCGCGACGGGTGTCGTCGAGCGAGAAATTGTCCAGCATGATGGTGTCCGCTCCGCCGGCGAGCACGGCGGGAATCTGGTCAAGGCGGTCGACTTCCACTTCGATATGCGTGGTGTGGCCCACCTGTTCGCGCACGTGGCGGATCGCGCCGGCCAGGTCGATGCCGCGCGCGGCGAGCGCCGCCAGATGGTTGTCCTTCATCATGACCGCGTCGGACAGTCCGTAACGATGGTTGTGGCCGCCGCCGCAGACCACGGCGTATTTCTCGAACGGGCGCAGGCCGGGCGTGGTTTTGCGCGTATCGACGATGCGGGTGCGCTCGTAGCGGCGCGGCCGGGTGACGGGTCCGTCATAATCATCGCCGTAGATGGCGTTCACCGCGTCCACGAAGGCGGCGGTCATGGTGGCGATGCCGCTCATGCGCTGAGTGAAGTTGAGGGCGATGCGCTCGGCGGTGAGCAGGTCGCGTACCGGGCCTTTCACGGTGGCGAGTATCTGGCCGCGCTGGAATCGCTCGCCGTCCTTGATGGCGGCGGTGACGGTGACGGCCGGGTTCTGTGCGGCGAAGGCTGCGGCGAACACGTCGATGCCGCTCATCACGCCGTTTTCGCGCGCGGTGAGGTGGGCCGAGCCGGTTTCGTCCGCGGGGATGGTGGTCTCGCAGGTGATGTCGCCGTAGGGCGCGTCTTCGGCGAGCGCCGCTTCGACGGCGACGCGGATGATGTGTGATGTGAGCATGGGTCAGTCCTTGATGTAGGCGACGGAGTGGGCCCAGTTGTCGACTGGCTCGCTGTGGTCGGTGCGGGCGTGGGCGCCTCTCGACTCGGTGCGGGCGAGCGCGGCGGTGGCGGCCACATAGCCTACGGTGAGCATGTTGCGGTTCTCCAAAGCCTCAACGCTGCTTGCAGCACCATCGGCGTTTACATCAGCCTGGGCGTTTGCGGCGGCGAGGCCTTGGCCGAGTTCGGCGATGGCGGTTTTCAGTCCGGCCTCGTCGCGCAGCACGCCGACGCCATGCCACATGGTGTTCTGGATGCGGGTACGATTCCACACCTTGTCGGCGGCGGTATCGTCAGCAGCAGCCGTAGCGGCAGGGGGG